>Ga0070752_1000187_pt1 | contig 58569 bp, 86 predicted proteins | sample VirMetDEL_Aug_30_FD_77440 | JGI IMG/M metagenome (GOLD analysis project Ga0070752, IMG submission 77440) | Aqueous microbial communities from the Delaware River and Bay under freshwater to marine salinity gradient to study organic matter... | ecosystem: Environmental > Aquatic > Marine > Coastal...
AAGAGCCACGCATTGTGTTATTCTCAGTTAGCATACTGGACAGCATACATGAAGGCTCGTTATCCAGATCGTTTTAGTGAGGTTATGTTTAATCATCATGTGTCTGATAAGGATAATCTTGGTATTACATTAACAATGGCTAAGAGGTTATTAGATAATCCAAAGGTTTCATTGGGCGATATAAATAACTTCAGTAAGGATTATACTGTTAAGGATAATAATATTACTATTGGTCTTAAATCTGTAAAAGGTATAGGTGATTCTGTTATAAACAAGATTATTAAATATCGTCCTGCAGGTGGTTGGTTAACCTTTCAAGAGTTTATTCAAGATAATTTATCTCTTAAGCTTATACCTTTTGGAACAAGAGAAGATAAGTTAAGTGGTATACAATTATTAATTCATTTGGGCATGTTTGATAATCTTCCAATTAATGGTAGTGGTTTTTTATATAGTAGAAAAGCATTATGTGATGTTGTTGATTGCCTAACTAAAATAGATTCTGAGAAGAAGAAAAGACAAAAAGATATAATGGAGAAACTTACCGGTGATAAAGATACAAAATTGTATGAATTATTAGGTAAGGTAAACTTAGAAAACTTGGTTTCTTGTTTAGAAATAGATATTGAAGAAGAATATGATGAAGTATATACAATTAACACAGAGGTTGAGTATGTTGGTTTTCGTTTAAATGAAGACGAAGAAAGACAGAATGTCATAGTTGACTGTGTTAAAGATATGGATATAAGTCATATAGCTGATTTTGATGACAATAACCAAGAAGAAAGTAAGCATTTTTGGTCTATAATACGCTCTGTGGAGTCTTTAAAAACTAAGAAGGGTAAACCCTACGCTAATGTTCGTTTGGATGATGGCACGAGTTTTAGGGTGTGGTGGAATAAACTGCAGTATATAAAGGAAAGTCTATTGCCCGGTAAGGTTATAATGATACAGTTAAACTCAGATACTTTTGGTAGAAGTCTCTCTTTTTCAAAGAATAGTTTTATAAGTGAGGAAGATATCATAAAGCTTTATAAAGAAGTTTCTAGATGATATTTATAATGGAAGGAGATATAACATGGCCATAAGAAGAGACAATACAAAAATGACTAGGGAAGATATAATATCCAAACCCGGTGCTTTAGCAGCTAAAATTGTTTTCAATAATCTTTATGATGATGATTTTAACTTATGTTTCATTGGAAATGTTATGGGCAATACATTATATACTGTTCAGTTAAACAACAGAGAAAGAGCTATAGTTGGTTTTACAGATGAATCCTTACTAGAAGCGTATGCTAATAGATTGAGAATAGTGAAGAACCTTAAAACTACATTTGGAGCTAAAATAGTTAGTGTTAAATTAAATATTTGCACACTTAACAGTCTTATAGAAACTAGTCAAGATGTTGGTGATGTTGTAGATTTTGTAAGTGATGATATAGTAAGAACTCTTATAATTAACCCTAATAATAAAGATTTTTTTATACCTATACACATACCTGCAATGTCAAAAATGTTAATAGAACAAGGATTAATAGAAGAAGATGATATTGAAGAAGTAGCTGATAAAGAAAATTTAAAAATTTTAGAATATAACAAAAAGTCAAAAAGGTTTGCTTTTGAGGAAACCGATACTAATTTTTAAAAAATGGTTAGTTATATATAACAAGATTTAGCATCTCCCGAATAAATGTTTTTATGCTAATACAATTCTTTATTATATATAACTAACCATATTATTTTACAAAGGGGTTATTATGAGTGATGAAGAAGTTTTAATAGATATTAAAGATGAATCATTAGTTGCAAGAGTTGAGCATATTAAAGAAGAGTTGATTAAAATATCATATGCTCTTAGATCACAACTTAGTGGCGATATGTCTAATGAACAGTTGTTAGAAAGTGTTTATTTTAAGCAGTGGATAATTTCTAATGAAATTATTAAGAAGTTAAATGAAGGTGGAGATTATAATAGGTTATTGTATTTTTTATATGAGAAATGTGATAAAAATATATTATATTTGATGTCTCATTATGATATTGATTTTGAAACTGATCAAGATGGTAATATAACAAAAATTAATCTTGTAATATTAGAGGAACAAGATGGATGAGCAAGATGATGAATATTATGAAAAAAGAGAAAAAATAATACAAATGTTTTTATCTTTGATGAGCGACATTGCAATAATAAATGATATGTCATATGGGTTCAATTCAAAATCATCAGAGATGATATCAAATAAAGATGTTACAGATTTAACTACACCTAATATGATTTTTGATTTAATGCAATCAATAGAAGGGTTAATATCTAGTAGTCATCTTGTTAATCAAAAATTATTGGCTATAATATCTAATATTGAGATTGATAGTAAAGAGAATAGTGAAGAAGAAATAAAAATAAGAAAAGATGAGGGTGAAATAAAAAAGGTTGAAGACGCTTTAAAAAAACTAAAAGTAGAAATAGTTAATGATAAAAATAAAGATACTGAACAACCTCAAAAAAACCCTTTAATAGATAATGCAATAGAATACTTAAAAAACAAGTTATTAGATGAAAAGGAAGAAGATGATGAGTAATATATTAACACCAGATCAAATACAAACTGCTGATACTGCTGAGCCACATCAAATACTTATGGCTGTTCATAAGAGATTGGTTAATGCAGAAAATCTTATATCTCAATATAAGGCTGTAGTAAATGATTTGGCTATTCAAGTAGAAATGTTTAGAGATAAGAATAAAGAGATTACAGAAGATGTTGCTAAAATATATAAAGAATTAAATGAACTCAAAGAAGAAAAAAATTAATAGGGAAAAAGCAAAAAGATTAAGAGAAAAGCTTTCAAACTCTTATTCTCATAAACCTAAAAGAACAAGAAAACACAAACAAAGAACATTACCAGAACAGTTAACTCAAGATCTGTTAGAAGAACTGAGTATAGAATTTGAGATAGAAAAATCACTGCAGTATAAGTTTTCTTGGAAACATTATGATATATGTTTGATAGATTACCCTATACTTATAGAAGTAGATGGCAACTATTGGCATGGAGAAAAAAAGACGGTTGATAAAAAAATGAGATTGGTGCATTATAAAAATAAACAAAATGATGCAATAAAGAATTGGTTGGCTAAAAAAAATGGTTATAAACTAATTCGAATCTGGGAAAATGAAATAAAAGATGATAGAGAATCTGTCAAACAAAAAATCCTAGATACAATTTCAAACATTATAACCGAGAATAAAATTGGAACAAGAGAAAGTAATAAATGAGGCAATTAACAGTAGTGTTGGTTTGTTTTTTGGAGAGTATGCGTGGGTTACATTATTAGCTTTAATAGCTATACTTTTTAAATCAACAATAGAAAGTTCTGTAGCTGGATTAATGATTTTTCTTGGTAGGGATTATGACGATGATGATGTAGTTTATTTAAATGATAAGCCAGCAAGAATAATAAGAGTTGGTATATGGTCTACGGTTTTTTACATATATGATATAGAAACAAAAAATGGTGAATCATATATAGCAGGTGGAAAAAAATTAGTTGTAAGTAATGTTAAATTAAAAGATATGATGTTAGAGAAGCCATTACAAAATATAGAATTAAAGGAGAATTTTTTTGTCAAAGAAAAAAAAGAGATTGATTAAGGTTTTATCAAATATGGTAGAAAAAGAACAAGATTTATTAAACAGGATAGAGGTTTTAGAAACATACATAAATCATTTAGAGGGTATGATATTTAATGAAGAATTTCAAGAATCAGATTCTTTTCTTAATAAAATGAGTAAAGAAGATATAGAATCAACAAAGATGTGGTCAATAGATGACCTATTAAAAGATATAGAGGATACTAACAATAATGACAGTTGATGTTCTGATAGCTATAATTATAGTGTTGGTTACAGAGTTTGGAATAGTTTTCACTCATGTTTTTCCAGCCGCATATAATCATGATCATTGGGCACATAAGCCATGGATAGATGGTCTTGGCATAGCTAATTGGTATCATGTTGCATCTTTTTTAAGTCATTGGCCCGCGGTATTTTTTATACATATTAATTTTATACCTTTTTTTTTGTGGCCAGTAACATTAATATTATGTGATATTATATGGTCTTTTGTTAAAAGTAAGGGTGGAAAGAATTGGGATCGTTGGTATATACAATTAATTAAACGTATATTAAGATAGTGGGGTGGAGTTGTGATTATAGATTATAAAAAAATAAAAAAAATAAAAAATACAAAATTTAATAATAAGATTCCTAATAATCATAAAAAAATATTGAACTCTTTAGAAAAATCATATTTTTCAAATTTTGTAAAAGAAAATAAAATTCCAACTCCTCCTCCTAATAACTCTGTTAAAACAGTAACGGAATTAAAAAAGATTTCCAAAATAACTTTCAAACAAAATATTGTTAAAAAGTATGATAATATTTATAAAGTTTTTGTTGATTTTTTAGAAAGTAAAGGTTTAGAAGTAAACAAAGCATTAATAAGAGGTTTGTTAAAGGAAAGTTATAGAGTTGTTTTATTTTATAAGTATAAGTTCAACAGACCTAGACCTAAACAATTAGCAGAACTATATGATATAGATTTAGTCAAACTGTCAGAATTAGATAGTATGAATACGCCAGCTTATCCATCTGGGCATAGCACACAAGGTTTTTTTATAGCTAAGGTATTATCTGACGCTCATCCTGATCATAAAAACGATCTGATGAATATAGCTAAGAAAATATCTTATAGTAGACAGATTGCCCGCGCACATTATCCATCAGACTCAAAAGCTGGCGAAAAATTAGGATTGCAATTATATAAGGAGTATATAAAGAATCAAAATGTTGATTGAAACAAATAGTTATTATTATGCACAATATGCAATGGCATATTATAATGCTACAAAAGGCACTGACAATATGTCATACAAGAAAAAACAATTAGTAGAAAAACCTTCCAAAATAGCTGCAATATTTAGAAACAAATCTAGCAAAAATAATATTGACTTATTGGTGTAAATTCACTATATTATATATATGAAAATTTTAAGAGACATAAAACACATATATCAAAAAATACGTTATGGTTATTCTGGTAGGGATTTGTGGTCACTGGATCACACCATAACGGATTTTGTATTGCCCCGACTTATTTCTTTTCGTAATGGTGGTGGAAACTCATATTTGGATGGGCCTAGTGGTTCACCTTTATTAGAAGGATATACAGAAGAGCAACATGATGAAATGTATGAAGAGTGGTTGAGAATATTGGATAAAATGATATTGGCATTTGAGTATCATAAGTTAGATATGAATGATGTTGATTCTGGTATTGATACAGATCGGTTGTTTGTTGATGAGCCGGGTGGTAAAGTGCACTTTCAACATGATTACGAAGAAAAGTGGGAAGAATACAAGTTAGAGGCTGAAAGGCGTGATAAGGTTATAGAAGAAGGATTTGCATTGTTCGCGAAGTATTATAGAAACTTGTGGGACTAAAAGAAACGAGGTTATGTGATAAGTTATATTGGTGGTAAGAATAGAATGGCAGAATGGATTAGTAGTTACATTCCAGAGTGTGAAACGTATGTAGAGGTATTTGGTGGTGCATTTTGGGTGTATGTAAACTCTGACATCCATGAAAGAGCACAGAATGTTATTTACAACGATTTCAATCCTTACATGGTAAATCTATTTCGTTGTGCGTCAGAACCAAAGAAGTTTATGAAGTTTATTGAGAGTAAGAATCCACCAGTTCAAACTAAAGGGCAACCAGAACTAAGTAGAGAATGTAATGATTTCTTTTATCAGTGTAAGAAAGAAATGTTTGGTAGGAATGCGTTGAAGAAATTTTTATCAGACAAGGTTCGTCGCCATCAAATAGCTACACACATTCATTATTTAGAGGGTGGCACTTCTACTCTTGAAAAGATTGAGAAAGATATTCTTTCTGAGATAAACTATTGTATAAAACAGTTGCGTGAAAGAACTAGTAATAGTCAATCAGTAGCAAGAGACAAGATTAGGGAAAAGATACAAGCAGGTAAGAAAGACCAATCCATAGCTATGAAGTATGCTTACATACTTGCATCATCATTTAGTGGTGTAGATCCTGTTGACGCAGAGTTTCAAGATTACAAGGGTATGTATGGTTCTAAATTTACTGCATTTACAAACAGATTAACTAGTGATAAGTTTATTCCCAAGTTGAAGAAGATACATACTTGTGAGAATATGTCATTTGAGGAGGTAATAGCAAAGTATGATTCACCCACAACATATTTCTACGTTGACCCTCCTTATTGGAATACTGAGTCTTACTATAGTTTACATGAGTTTGGAAGAGAACAGCATTACCAGTTGAGAGATTCTCTTCATGGCATATCTGGTAAGTTTTCATTATCATATTATGATTTTGATGAGTTGAGTGAAATGTATCCAAAGAATGATTTTGTTTGGGAAAGAAAAGAGTTTGCGAAACCTGCAGGAGCAAAAGAAGGTGTTGATCAAGGTGTAGGTGAAGAACTTCTTATTATGAATTATAATAATGTATGATATTTATATTAAGAATAACTCTTAACCCTTATTTTATGGAGAAGATCAATGTCTTGTTCATGTAGTGTCAAAAAACAGTGTAAATGTTCCCATAAGAGTCAATGTTGTGATGATTGTTCTTGTGGCAAAAAGATAACTAAAGAACAAGTTGTCATAGATTGCGAAAAAGAAGAAAACGAGAACATAGTAAGAGGTTTAGATTAATCTTTGTTGGCGGTGTTAACACCGCCAACATCAAAAAATGGAGTTTTTATGTTAGAGTATACGATTATAACAATTCTTTTATTTGTTTGTTGTTTTTTATATTTCTTGTTAAATAGATCTATAAACACTATTCAAAGAAATGAAAATATTATTAACAACATATATGAAGAATTAAATACGATGGCTGAAGCCATAGAGATAGTTTTAGGTCACGGTATTTATAGTAACGATCCTGTTATTACAAATTTTATAGATAGGTTAAAGGTTATTGGAGAATATATAGGGCAAATAAACAGTGATTATGATTTTAATGATTTAGGTGAAAGAAATGAATAAAAGCAGTATTGATAAATTAAAGAATATAGAAATATTTGAAGGTAAATCTGTTGATGAAATATTTAAAGTTATATTTGAGTATTCTTTAGAAGAGAGAAACGCCGCTTTAGATACTTTTAATGAGTTTAAAAAACACATTAAGGATGGAGATGATTTGTTCATGTCTGGTGATAAACCACAAGGGTATTTGGATTCGGCTCATAAGGCTACTGAAAATCTGATAAAACTAATATCAGCAGCTCAAAAATTAGTTGTTGTAGAGGAAGAAAACGAAAACAATATTAACGCAACTGATATATTAGATATACTTGATAAGCAAGGAATAGCTCCAGATAGATTTATTGACAGAAAAGAAGAAGAAGAAGAGACAAAGGTAAAAAATAAAAAAGATGAATCAGCCATGAAGGAAATAACATTTCCAACTTTAAAGAAAAAGGTTGATTGATATGTTTAGGCTTGGATGTCAGCACAAGAATAGTTGGTTATTCTATACTAAGTGAAGATAAGGTGTTGATTAGAGCAGGTTTTATTGATTTGAGTAAGATAGAAGATTTATCAGACAAGACTACTTACTTGAAAGATAAGTTGTTAGAAATAAAAGAAGAATATGAAATAGACAATATAGGTATAGAAGATTGTCTTACAAAGTTTGCAGGTGGTAGAAGTAGTATAAAGACTATAGGTAAACTTATAGCCTTTAACTATCTTACTAGATACATATGTCATGTTGTGTTTGATATAAAACCTGTGGTATTGAATGTTATACGAGCAAGAACACTGGCTGATTGTAAGGTTCCAAGGGGTGAGAACTCAAAGGAATATATAGTTTCAAGAGTTATGGAGTTATACGAGAACATAGATTGGCCTCGTATGAAGAAAGATAAAACAAGGTTTTCTAAAGAGTGTGAGGATATAGCAGATTCAGTTGTTATATCAAGAGCGCTAGTAAAGGAGATTACTTCTATTGAATAACACATTAGAGGTTTTAAAAGGTTGTTTGGGTGAACATACCAAAATAGATGCAAAGGGTAATGTTCAGTTTTATTGTATAAGTTGTAAACATAAGAATAAGAAATTAGCTGTTAATATAAACACATTAAGGTTTCAGTGTTGGGTGTGTGGTGAAAGAGGTAACATAGCTAGTTATCTTTATAAGATGGGTTTTAAAACAGAGGCCAATAAAATAAGCCCATATAAAGAAGAATTAAATATTGATGATTTGTTTGGTGAGAATAAAAAGACAGAAGTAAAAAAAGAACTAATATTTCCAGAATCATATTATGGAATTTATGCAAACAAAAATAAGAAGTTTTTTAAAAAATCTATAAACTATCTTTTATCAAGAGGATTAAGTGAAGATGATTTTATAAAGTATAATATACACTACTCTATAAAAGAAGAAAGAATATTGTTTCCCTCCTATGATCTTGACGATAATTTAAATTATTATGTGACAAGAAGTTTATCTCCAAATGCATTTATGAAATACAAAAATGCAGATGTTAGAAATCAAGATATAATTTTTAATGAAAGATTTATAAATTGGAAAGAAAAACTTTATATAGTTGAAGGTATTTTTGACTCTATAACTTGTAGAGAAAACTCAGTTCCATTATTGGGTTCTAGTCTTTCAAGATCTAGTGCGTTGTATAAAAAAATTGTAAAACACCAAACCCCGATTATTCTTGCATTAGATCCAGATGCAAAGAAAAAAATGTTTAAATGTGCAGAGAATATTATTACATTTAACAATAATATTTTTTATGTTGATTGGGGTGAAGAAAAAAGAGATATATCTGAGATGGGCAGTAATATATTTTCCTCCTATACAGAAAAAAATATCAAAAAATATACATTAAGTGATGAAGTTCTTTCAAGGTTATTATAATATATGATAAAAAAAATAATGCATTTATCCGATATTCATATCCGTCTTCAACAAAGACATAAAGAATATCGTCATGTTTTTAGAAACTTTTATAAGCATGTAGTAAAACAAAGACCAGATATTATTGTTATAAGTGGTGACATATTTCACCAAAAGGTTCACCTCTCACCAGAGGCTATAAAAGTAGCTGGTGAGTTTTTCACTAAATTATCAACGCTAGCTCCTGTTCATATGATTATAGGTAATCACGACACTATTGTTTCTCAAAAGGGAAGAATAGATTCTGTTACTGCAGTTCTTAATCTAGCTAATCTTGATAACATATATCTTTATACAAAGAGTGGTTTGTATGAAGTTGACAATATTGTATTTGGTGTTTTTGATATCAACGATGATAAGAAGTGGCCCTACAACCCAGATAAAGAAGATGGAAAGTCATATGTAGCATTATTTCATGGGCCAATAAACAACTCAGTAAATGAGGTCAAGTTCTCAATGGAGAGTAAGTATAAGCTTGATATGTTTGATGGTTATGATGTTGCAATGTTAGGAGATATTCACACTCGTCAAGTATTGCAAGAAAGAAGTGAAGGTAAGCCACAAGTAGAGTATTCTGGTAGTTTCATACAACAGAACTTTGCAGAAGATAAATCAAAAGGTTATTTGATGTGGGATATGGAAACACTCACATCAGAATATTTTGAAGTAGAAAGTGATTATGGTTATAGAACTATATCATTATCAAAAACAGATGTAGATAATATTGATATTATTAGTTTTGATTTACCTAAGTATCCTTATATTAGAGTTTTACTAGATCATGATTCTTATGATATAACCAAATCTAAATATATAGAGTCACACATCATATCTAAATATAAGCCTTCTTATTTGACAATAGAAATAAATCATACAAAAGAAATAAATAAAGCAAACATATCTGATGTTCATATTGAAAATGTTGTAGATTTAAATGTTCAAAAGAAAATATTAAAAGAGTATTTAAAGAGTTTTCCCAATATGGAATCTGAGGCTATTGAAGAAGTTATGCAAGTGCATGAATCCATGTATAATAACTTTACAACAAATGAGTTTGATCATTATAAGGGTTTAAATTGGGATATAAAGAGAATGAAGTTCTCTAATGTTTTCTCTTATGGTGAAGACAATGTTATTAATTTTGACAAACTAAGAGGTCTAACAGGTATATTTTCAGCTAATGCATCTGGTAAGAGTAGTTTGTTGTATACTATACTTACGGCGTTTTTCAATATGTCTACGAGAGCGAGTAGAGGTAATATAGTAGATGTCATAAATAAGAACAAAGATATTGCAACTATTGATGTTGAGTTTTTTATTGATAATAAAGAGTATCTTATTCGTAGAGAGATAAAGAGAACAAAGAAAGATCCCAACAGAGCAAAGAACACAATAGAGTTTTATGAAGTTGTTGGTGGTGAGTTGAACAATATAATGGGAACAGCTAACACTAATGCTACAGAAAAACAGATAAGAGGTATGTTAGGTTCATTTGAAGAACATGCAATGACAACATTTTCTCAGCAGTTTGATGCAACTAGCTTTATTGACTATAACCAATCCAGTAGAAAAGAGTTATTATCTAAGTTCTTGGGGTTAGACATTATAGAAAACTTATATCAATCGGTTAAGGAAGAAACATCTGCGTTAAGGAGAACTCTTACTGAATATAAGAAATATGATTATAAGATTATAGAAAGAGAGTATGAGGAGAAAGAAGATAGGTTACAGAGTGAACTTATTGAGCTTGGAGAAAAGAAAGAAGAGTTATATTATAATCTCAAGGAAAAGAATGAAAAAATAAATAAGTTGCACACTCAGTTGAAAAATACAGAAGGTATAGATTTAGATGTAGAAGAGTTGAATGATGAGTTAGAATACTGTGACAGTGAAATAGAAAACATAAACAATGATATAAAAACTCATCACAATACTATAGAAGATACAACATCTAAGTTAGAAGATTTAGAAGAAGAAAAGAAAACATTGCAGCCTCTTGAAGTTATTGAGAAAAAACGAGATGAATATAACTCTCTGTTATCAAAAGGTATGAAGTTAGAAAACGATATTACAAACTTACAGAAGGAAATAAATACTAGTAAGCGTTCTGTAGAGATTCTCAATATGCATGATTGGTTTGAGAAGGAGAGTGTATGTTCAAAGTGTTCTTTTTTACAGGATGCATTTAGTGCCAAAGAAAATCTCATCCAGTTAGAAGATCAAGCTAAGGTTATAAGAAAACCATTGAGTGAAATAACTAATAAGTTAGAGGATTATGATGGTGAGAATCTTGATGATTTATTAGAAAGGCATCAAAAGGTAAGTTTTTCTATACAAAGTTCTGAACAGTATTTACAAAATGTAGAGAATCAACTTAGCACATATGAGGATAGATTATCTTTGTTAGAAGAAAAGAAGACAGTAATAAAAGATAATATAAATAGATATAATATCAACGAACATAATATCAAAATAAATAAGGATATACAAGAAAAAATAGATTTTCTTCGTAAAGAAGTAAATGAAACAGAGGAATATATAAAGAATAATATTGATAATGAGATAAATAGTAAGAATATAGAGTATGGTCAAACACATCAGCAGTTGATGGAACTATCTGAAACTATAGAGAAAGTAGAAAAGATAGAGAATAAATATAATACATATAACATACTTAAAAACGCTTTGTCTAATAATGGAATTCCTTTGTTGATTATGAGTAAGGTTATTCCTATAATAAATGAAGAGATTAGAAAGATATTAGCTAAGATATCTAATTTTGATGTTATGATAGAAGTTGATTCTATAGAACAAGACTTACACATATTTATTGAAGATAATATTTCTAAGAGAAAAGTCGAGTTAGGTAGTGGTATGGAAAAGACAGTAGCTGCTTTAGCTATTAGAGCGGCTTTAGCTAATATATCATTATTACCAATATGTAATCTATTTATTGTTGATGAGGGTTTTGGAACATTAGACGCAGAGAACTTAATAGAAATAAATGAATTACTTCAATATTTGAAGACAAGATTTAATAATGTTATGATAATAAGTCATATTGATGTAATGAAAGACGTTACAGATAATATAATATCAATAGAAAAAGATGAGTATGGATACTCTAGCATAAGGATAGAATAATGGATATATCTACTATAGGTAATATAATAACTGGTGGAGTTTTTAAAGATGTAGGTCTTAAAGTTTTAGACACAATTATTGGAAGATTTCCAGAAAAGATGAGTGATGAGGATCGTCATCAGGCTGAAATTGAAGTTATGAAAATAGTGAATGAAAAAGAAATTGAAGCCTTAAAACAATGGAATGAGCAAGAAAGAAACTTTCAAAAATTTATCACAGATATGGAAGGAACATCAGCTGATTTAAAACAAATGCCAATAATTGGCAGAGCTATACTTTTTCTTAGAGGTGCTTTTAGACCACTTATGGCTTTTGGCATAGCTTATACAGATTTACAAGTTTTTTCTGGTGGGTGGAATTTGCAAGAAGTTGGAGGAGCACAAGCAGATCAGGTTTGGAGTTTGTTGTATGTTATAAATTTTTTGGTTATAGGTTTTTACTTTGGTGAACGAGCTTTAAGAAATTTGCAACCATTAATAGAAAAAATGATGGATAGAGTTATTGGTGGAGAAAAAAAATGAGCATAATTGATAATTTTTTTAAGATATCTAAAAAAATTAAAATAATAGCTTCTAATGAAATGAGACTTGAAGTTGTAAGATATTCATCAACAGATGAATCAACAATAGGTGCTTTATTTGATGTAACAAAAGAAAGAAAGTTTTTGTGTTATACATTAGAAGACGCACCACAAATAGAAAAAATACCCGGCAGAACAAGAATACCAGCTGGAACTTATGATATGAGATTAAGATCAGAAGGTGGTTTTCATAGAAAATATACTTTAAGGTTTGGTAAGAGTTTTCACAAGGGTATGTTACATATACAAGATGTTCCTAATTTTAAATGGATATTAGTTCATTGTGGTAACACACAAGAAGATACATCTGGTTGTTTGTTATTAGGTGATGTATCTTATAATAACACAATTAAGAATGGATTAATAAGTCAATCAGAATCTGCTTATCATAGAATATATCCTATTTTAGCTGATCATCTGATAAAAGATGGTATAATTACCATAACATATGTAGATTATGATAATAATTAACATATTTATTAATATAGTATTTTATTAATTATAGGAGTTTTAAAATGAATTTACAATCTTTTGATCAAATAAAACTACAAAGCCTTGATGTAGTTGGTTTATCTGCCACTGGTGATGATGGTTTTGGTGTTGTTAATACGCAAAGAACATTGCCTATAGAGGTGGCTGGTCGCCCTTTTTCTGTTATTTTTAAATCAAATGATGAAGCTGGAGCGCCAACATCATATCCCGCAACTATTAATTACACAATACAGGTAAACAATAGCAGATATCTTGATCCAACAATTCAAAGAGCTTTTCACCCATCTCAGTTAGGAATACAAAGTGTTTATGAAAAAGCTTATAATAATGGTTTGTTAGATATTGAACCATCAAATCTAGATTCAACCTTTAACGCTAATTGGGTTGATTTAATTGGTGGGTTAGATCCAACAACCGCTTTCTTTTATTCTAGTGGAATGGCTGGTGATTATGGTTTTAGATATATAAGAGTTGTTAGTAATGTTCCTATGACATCAAATGAAAAGATTTTTGTTTATTATGGTGGTTTGGATCATATGGGTAAGTAAAAAAATAAGAAAGCAGGTTTAATTGAGTGAATTAGAGTCAAATCCTTTAGGTTTACCTACCAAAACTACAAAAAAGTGGAAGGTAGATGAAAATACTAAGGTAAAAGAAGAAAGAAGAGTGTTGTTCCCTAACTTTTGCCCACATATCAGAAACGATACCAATAAGAAGTGTGGAAACTTCATGCGAAATTGGGATCAAGTGTTTTATGATGACTATGATATGTGTGAAGAGTGTTATTTAAGAGAAAAACCTAAAAAAACAGTTGAAAAATGAGAATATTTTTATTATATTTATAAAATAATGTTGGATTCCCCAAAGAACCAATAAAAAACAAGCCACTCATAAGAGGGCATTAAAATTTATCCAAATAAGGAGAATTATTATGAATAAAGTAATTGTAAGTGATCCATTTGCAGGTTCAAACGTTTTTAACAATGTGGAAGCATTATTTGATTCTATGTTGAGAGATACTTTTAACACGGTGAATAGATCACCTATTGGCACTACCTTAAAAAAGGTTTCGTATCCAAAGGTAGATATTAGAGACACACATGACGCTGTTTATATTGACGCTACGGTCCCCGGATTGAAGAGTGAAGATATAAACATTGATTTTGATGATGGTTTTCTCAAAGTGTCTGCAGATAAGCAGGGTGATGTAGATGGCGAGTTTGTTCATAGAGAAATCCATCGCTCTTCATTCTCAAGATGGTTTCCTGTTGATGTAAAGGTTTTTGATGTAGAACAGATTAGTGCAAACATTGAAGATGGTATTCTAACAATTGTTGTTCCTAAGAAAGAGGAAGCAAAGAAGCCATTACCAAGAAAAATTGAAGTAAAATAAAAATTTAATATTGGATTGGGGAATCCAACTATATCGGAGAAAATTAAGATGATGATGGTAAATCCAGAGGTATACACAAACTCACCTAATAGAGTAGAAGAAGATCAATCAGTTCAAAGCGCAATAGAGGTGATAGCTAATTATGTAGAAAAAGTTCCAGAAACAAACGCGAAATTTGCTGATGACTTACTTATGTTAAGCACTACAGTTGTTAGTAAGATTTCTGACGCTAATCAAGCGCAGATAGATTTTGAACAACAAATGGCTGAATTATCAAAATTAATTGTAAAAGATCTAAAAGATAACGGTTATTCAAGTGCAAGACTTACAATGATTAATGTTGATGTTAACCCCGGCATGTATAGATATGCTGGAAGTGGCACACAAAACAGACAAGCTATGTATACTGCAGTAGCTACGTTTCAAATTTTTGTTTAAAGAAAAGAGGACTAATGGTAGATGATTTAAATCTTCAATTTAGAGATGGTGAAGAAAGAGAAAAGATTAAGAAGTTATTTATGACTCCACCTTCTATTAATGAAGAGAGACCAACAATTGTTTTTTCAACCCCTTCTGAAACAGGGACTAGTTATTTTAGGTTATTTGAACCTATGAGAGCAATGTATAAAAAGTTTTCTGATGAAGCTAATTTTGTTTATACAGAAAAATTACAACCAGAGCATGTAGATATGGCAGATTGTATTTTAATGCATCGTTGTGGTGAACTTCATTCTAAATATTTAAATGTTGCAAGAATGTGGCCCAAGACAGAGGTCCGGCCATTAGTTATACATGATGTAGACGATAATGAGTTCAATCTTCCAGCAACTCATCCGATGAAGGAGTTATGGGAACAGGCTGGTAAGGATAAGATGAGTGTTCATTCTTTAAAGTATAGTGATTACATAACAACTACTACACCCAAATTAAAAGAAACTTTTAATAATTTTAATCAAAATGTTAGTGTTTTTCCAAATAAATTTGATTGGAATTTACATCAATGGAATTTAGATAAAGAGCAAGTAAGAAGAGAAATGTTGGAAGAATGGTTTCCAACTGATGATAAAATTATTATTGGTTGGGCTGGATTAACATCTCATTATGCGGATATTGAAAAGATGGCTCCAATACTTAAAGTTATTCACGATAGATATCCTAATACTCACTTTATCATTGCCGGTTTAGCTTTAAAGGATTCAAATGTAAAGGTTGAGATGGTTAATGGTAAGAAAACCTTTAAAGAGGTTGATGTAGAAGATGAATCAAAAACATATAGTGGTAGAGTAAAAGCTCTTTTTAATAGATTTGATCAGAAAAGAGTTAAGTTTTTTAAGGCTCTTCCATTAGAAGAATATGGTAAGTTTTATAGTTTGTTTGATATTAGTATGGCTTATATTGAGCATAATACTTTTAACTCTTGTAAGTCAGAAATTAAAGTTGTTGAATCTTTAAGGTATGGTTGCCCAACTATATATTCAAATTTTGGTGGGTATAGAGATTTTTCACAATCTTTGCCAAGTAGTCTTGATAATAAGGGATTTTATCTAAAGGATAACAGTAGGCAGAAGTGGGTAAATGCTCTTGCAAATTGTATTGATAACTTGGATGAATCAAAAAAACATGCTCTTGCTTTAAGAGATTATGTAAGTGATATTTATAATATTGACAACTCTATTGAAGATCATTTTTATTTCATAAGAGAAAAGATAGAAGAACATAGAGAAAAACAAGTTAATAACGCAGCAAGGTATATGGAAATATAGTATGGAAGAAAAACAAAACATATTAGGTGATGAATATGAGGTTTTAAGTTCTGGTAAGGTTATAAAGGGAGATTACTGGTATATACTTGATGGTAAGAAAACACTTATCTTAAATCTCCCCAATACCATTAACGAAAATGACATAGAAGAAATACTCTCAGATTATAAGAAACTTCAGTGGGGTAAATTTTATAATCCTTTTAAAAAGAGAACATATGTTGTTGTTAGGGAATATAATATAAATAAGTTAGAATCTAGTTTGTTTAATATTACGGAGACTTAGTTTTGGATAACAAAGATTTAGAATTAAAAAAAATAGCTGAGGACATATATGTTGATTGTCTTAATGAGTTATTATACGAACAAGTTGGCGATGCAAAGATTTTATTTGGGCCACTAGTAAGAAAATTAAGAAGAGTCAATGGGTCTTTAAAGGTTGTTCGTAAAAGAAAGAAGAAACTTCCTTTGTCATTAAGAAATATAACTAAAGCAGCTGCTCGCAGAAGAGCAAGAAGGTCAGCTATAAATAGAAAAGCCAAACAAAAGCTAATCAGTAAGAAAGCTCAAAGAACTACCAAAAAAGGTAGAAGAATGGGTCTTTATAAAAACAAGTAGGTGATTTTATGACATATTCAACAGATACATTAATATGTGGCGTTTGTAAAGGTAAAAAGATTATAGTAAATGAATCTACTAAGAAGAATGAACTTTGTCCGAAATGTCAAGGACAAGGTAATCTAAATGAATCTTTAGGTCAGAAAAGTAAGACACTACTAAGAGGATAAGGGCCAGAAATGGCATCGACTGGTGTTGGATTTATTAGACGCATGGCGGAGAAGATGCTTGGCTCCGTTATCAAAGTATCAAAACAATAACTGACGAAACTCAGGAATATCGTTTAGCCGCTTAGAGCTAAACCACTCAGTAACAAAATTTATTCTTTTGATAGTTACATAAGAGTGTCATTATAAAAGAAGCATTGTCGATTATGTGAGTAGTAACTAACCATGTATATCGGGTAATAATGAAGATAGACAGGACATGGGTTCGACTCCCATCTGGTCCACCAATATTTAAATATGGAGATTTATAATCATGGCAAAAGCTAAGGCCAAAACAAAGGCAAAAGTAAAAACAGTAGCAAAGAAAACGTTAACAAAGAAAATTGAAGAGACAAAGGTTGATGAAGAAAATAAAACAGAAGTAGCTTCAGCATATGAAGCACCCACCCCTCAACCTCCTCCTCCTGTAGAGGTTAAAAAAACAAATCAAACAAAAACTTTCAAACATGCTGGTGTTGATATAGCCAGAAAAATGGCTGATGATTTTATTGCTGAAAGTGGTGTGGAGGTTGTTAGTAAGACTTCTTCTGTTAATAGAGAAGTTGGCAGATACGAGGTTGTTGTTACCTATTTAGCTTAATTTATTAAAATATAGTTTAAAAACCCATGTTTTTACATGGGTTTTTTTATATTTATTATGTAATTTATTTTTGGAGTGTGTTTTATGACATTATCAGAACTATTAAGAGATTTAATGTCTCAACTTGAAGAAAGAAAATGGGGTAAGGCTCAAGGTAGGGATTACTCTAAGGAGAAAGATTATAATAACTCTCCAGAAAGAATAAAATATCGTTCTGAACTAAATAAGTATAATCGCAAGAAGGGAACTTATGGTAATGGTGATGGTAAGGATGCATCCCATAAGAATGGTAAGATAGCTGGTTTTGAGAAATCTAGTAAGAATAAAGGTCGTAAAGAGAAAAGTAGATTAAAGGGATATAATAAAAGAAAATGAAACTATATCGCATAATAGAAGAAACTAAACATTCATCAAGGAGCAATGCTTCTGTTCAAGCTCAAAAGGCTGGTTTGACAAATATTGGATTTGGTCGATGGGTAGATAAAGATAATAATTTAGTAGCATTTTCATCAGCTGATGGTAACACACTTATACCTAAAGATCAGTCTTATAACAATAAGAGTGCTAGTAAATCTCAACAGCAACCAAATTTTGATAAGGAAGATGGTTGGGGTATGGTTGATCATAAATCTTCAAAAGTTAGAAAGGTTAGAGATTATACCGATAAAGAGTATGAAGAAGAAACTGGTGAATACTTTGAGAATGATTTTACTAAAAATTTAGCTCCTAATGCTTTCAAAGATAAGGATGATATGATTGAAAAGATGCGAGAAGCAAAACCTCAATTTTTATCATCAAAAGAATTAGAGAGTATTAATAATTGTGATGCTGGAGAGATACTAAGCTCTACTGATGGATTGGTAGGTGATGAAGCTAAAAAAGCTATGATGAGTTTAGGTAAGGAAAAAGCTGAAGATTATGGTAAGGATTGGGATAGAATAGGTGATGCAATAGAGAAGAATGATCCTGTTCCTTCTCCGATGGTTTTAAGAGATAAGAATGGAGATATGTCTCTATTAGCTGGTAATACGAGATTGATGTCATATACAGCACACGGTAAGAATATGCCGGTGAAAATTATTGATTACGAAGGTTATTTTAATTGGCCACAAGAAAAGAATGAAGGAAATAACATGAAACTAACAGATTTATTAAAAAAAGAAGCTAAGGGTGATAAAGACGAATACCAACAAAAGTTTAGAGATATGATGTCTAAACACGGTATTGATTCTATAGATGACTTAGAGGATGATGAAAAAGATGATTTCTTTAATGATGTTGATGATGCACACGTTAGCGATGAAGAAGAGTTAAAAAAAGAAGGTTATAAACCAAGAATAACTCGCAAAGAAATGGCTGAGGTGAAACTTTTTACAGAAAAGAATACACCTACAGATAAAAAGAAGTGGGCGGCTTCTGTAGCTGCAGCTAAGAGAAAGTTCAAAGTGTATCCTTCAGCATATGCAAACGCATGGGCAGCAAAACATTATAAGAAGAATGGCGGATCTTGGAGATCTAAGGGATGAAACTAAGAGAAGTGTTGGATACACTTTATTTAAGTGAAAAAGTTTATAAGAATTCCGGACTAGGTAAATGGTTTGGAGAAAAATGGGTCGATGTTAGTCGTAAGAACAAAGACGGTAGTCACCCGCCTTGTGGAGCATCTGCCGGTAAGAAGTCTCGTAAGGGTGGTCAAAGAGCTTATCCTAAGTGCCGTAAGAAGTCTGTTGCTGCAAGTATGTCTAAGAAAGATAAGAAGAATGCTGTAGCAAGAAAAAGAAAACATTACGGTAGTAAGGGTAGACCTAAGAAAAAAGCTATAATGCAAAAGTAGAATTATTATGTGTATACTTAGATGGATAAAGAAAATATTTAATAGAATAAAAAAGGTGGATGAGTTAGATACATCTTGGAGAGATTAGTATGAAGTTAAAAAACTTACTTGAAGGTGATGATGAAGGATCTATGGCAAGAAGTGAGTTAAAAAGAACTGCCAAGATAGCATCAATGTTGTTAGATAAAATAGAAGATGGTGATGAGTTACCAGCATGGACACAATCTAAGATTACAAAAGCACTGGATTATGTGCAATCAGTTTTCAATTATATGGATGGAGATAAGAAATAATGAAATTATCTACAATAATAAAAAAAGAAAAAGTTATTACTGAAGCTATAAAGTTTCATAAAAAAGATTCTATTCCTCTTTCAGAAAGTGTTTTTAGAAATGGAAGTGAGAATTATTTCTCCTTATATAGAGAAGCTAGAAAACAATATAATGATGGCAAATTAGAAGGTCTTACTGCAGAAGATATGGAAATATTGGAAACAGATATTGGTGAGTTTGCAGAATTTGAAGGCAATAAAGTTCCTCTTGATTGCCCAATAATGGTTGATGTATCTGAAGAAATTGACGAAGCAGAATACCAAGGCAAGAAGGTTCAGTTAGGTAAACCTAAAAGAGGTGGTAGTAAAAAGTTTTATGTTTATGTAAAGAACCCTAAAACTGGAAATGTAAAGAAAGTAAGTTTTGGTGCTAAGAGTGGTGGGGGATCTCTATCTGTAAAACTTAAAGATCCAAAAGCTAAGAAGGCTTTTGCTTCAAGACATAATTGCGAACAAGCTAAAGATAAGACAAAAGCTTCATATTGGGCATGTAGACTTCCTAGATATGCAAAGTCATTAGGTCTATCTGGTGGAGGTAAGTGGTGGTAGATAAACCATATATAGAACAAAGAAAGTTAAAATATATTAAAAGAGAATTTTCAGCTGATGTTGATTCGGATGAGTTAGTATGGCACAGAGATAGAAAAGACAGAACAGTTTTAGTAAAACAATCTGACGATTGGTATATACAGATGGATAATAAAATGCCAGAAAAACTAACAGAAAATTCTGAATTTTATATTCCAAAAAATTTTTATCATAGGTTAATTATAGGCAGTAATGCACAAAAAAATCTTATTATTTATATAATGGAGTCTTAATATGTCAAACCATATGCATAAGATAGGAGAAAAATATTCAACAGATAAGATTTCTTTACATAAATATCATTTAATATATGATTTCTTTTTTCAAAGCTTATATAATCAATCTGGTTCTTTACTTGAGATAGGTATTCAAAAAGGTGAATCATTAAGAATGTGGCATGAGCTTTTTAAAAATATGAATATATATGGTGTTGATATGGATAATTACTCAATAAGCGATATTCAAAAACAAGGTGATAATCTAGATAGACTAACATTATTAAGTAATATAAAGCAAGGTGAAAATATTGATCACCTTGATAAAGTGGATATTCCAGAGTTACGTATAGTTATTGACGACGCATCTCATTACCCACCACATCAAATAGAAACCTTTAATAATTTATTTCCTAGATTAGAAAATGGTGGTTTATATATAATAGAAGATATTGAAACTTCTTACTGGACTGCTGGTAGAAAACTTTATGGCAATTCAATGAATTATGGTGTTGGGTCAAACGGATCAACTGTTGAAATTTTTAAAGGTGTTGTTGAGGGTATTAATAATAAAAATAGTAAAATTTATAGAGAACAGTTTATACCTCAAGTAATACAGGAATATATTATGAGTGTTGTTTTTGCTCTAAATTGTATAATAGTAATAAAAAAATAAGGAAGATAAAATGAAATTAGGCGATTTGATTAATGAGGTTGATGAAAAAATTATTAAGAAGAGCACCATAATGATGTTAAAAAATCTTCTTGATAAACAGGATGAATCATCTTGCGGTTCAGACAAAGAAGAAGTTAATAGTAGTGATGTAGAAGAAGATTCTCCCCCCGGTGATAATTATAAACGTATGGTAAAACATTTAAAAGATAGGTTTGGTAAAGATTCAGAAATACCTTATCAAATTGCTTGGTCAAAATATAACAAAAGAAATAAAAAATAATATACAAAAAAATGTTTTTTTATTATATTTATTATGACTTTTAATAAGAGAGTAAAAATGAACAATAATTTAAAAGAATTTAAAGAAGTTATTAAGGAAGAAATACTAGAACTTCTAAAAGAAGAAACCTCAAACGTAGAAGATATAGTGTTTTCTATTTTAGATGCTCAATCAAGTGGAAACACAAAAAAAGCAGAGAAATATTTTGGTATTCTTTTTCCAAGATTAGCAAGCCTTGGCTTTGATAGAAATACTCTTTTAAAAATGAAGTCTCAATTAACCTTAATCAACAACGAAAAAGAAGCAACAAAGTTTATTACCAGATGGAAGTTATCAGATCAAGATATAAATAAAAATAATGTTTATACATATAAGATGATTGTTTCTGTTCCTTTTGCAACAAATAAAAATGAAGAAGAATTAGTTAAGAAATTAAAATATGATTTAGTATCTAACGGTCATAAAATATTGGGATATAAAAAAATGCCCGTATCAAAGATAGCATCAGCAGGAGCGGCAGGTGAGGTTATAGATCTCAAGATTTTGGTTAAGATTAAAACAATGGCTAAGCCTAACGAAATAGAATCAGAACTACAACCAGACTATGGTGTAGATAAAATAAAAGGATTTGATGTTGAACAATCGGTCAAAACTAAAGAGATCAAGTCGAGTGATAGATTTGATAAGAGAAGCTCCAAACTTAATGGTAAAGAGGACAAACAAGACGATAATAGAATCAATCCAACAAAAGGTTTTAGTAAGGATCATTTATCGAAAGCTAGAAACAAATAGAGTTATAACTCGTATAATAGAACCTTATGAGTTAAAAGAAGAAGATGGTAAGGTTTATTTATATGCATATGATACTACTGGTAGAACAAGAAGTATAAAGTCCTTTTTATTAGAAAACATATTATCTGCAAATAAACAAAGAAGAGAATTTACCCCTAGGATATTTTAATGGATAAACAACAAACAGCTGAATACATAGAGTGCAGAAAGAATCCTTCTTACTTTATGAAAAAATACGGCAGAATTAGGCATCCATTAAGGGGAATTATATCTTTTGAGTTATGGGATTTCCAAGAACACACACTTCAGCATTTTTTAGACAATTCATATAACATAGTTCTCAAGGGTAGGCAGTTGGGTATATCCACATTAGTAGCTGGATATGCTGCTTGGTTGTCAAACTTTTTTAAGAACAAAGAAATATATATTCTTGCTACAAAAAGAGATACTGCTCAAAATATGGTTGATAAAGTAAGAGTTTTTTTAGAGGGTATTCCGGAGTGGATGAGAGCAGATTTTATTACTGATAATAAACAAAGTTTAGAATTAAATAATGGTTCTAAAATAAAAGCATCGGCTTCTACACCAGATGCGGCTCGTTCAGAGGCATTAAGTTTGCTCATTGTTGATGAGGCAGCTTTTATTAATAAGATGGATAGTATATGGATAGCAGCTCAACCTACACTAGCAACTGGTGGTGATTGTATAGCATTATCTTCACCTAATGGAGTTGGTAACTGGTTTCACAAGATATATAATGAGGCGGAGGCTGGTATTACAGAAAAGATAGGTAATAAGATAGTAGGGTTCAATCCAATAAAATTACACTGGTCGGTTCATCCAGACCACGATGATGATTGGGCGAGAGAGACACGCAAGAAGATTGGGGATCAAGCTTTCGCTCAAGAGCATGATTGTGACTTTGTTCAATCTGGTAGTAATGTTATTTCACTTAAGGCTTTGGAGTGGTATCTAGAGCATCCAACAGAACAAGAGACACTTGACGATGGTTATCGTCCATTCGTTAGGGAACCATTAGAAAGAACTTGGGTTGATAAGGGTTTGTGGGTTTGGAAATATCCGGATTATACCAAAAAATATATTATATCTGCAGATGTTGCTCGCGGTGATGGAGAAGATTATTCAGCTTTTCATGTCATAGATATTGAAAATTATGAGCAAGTGGCTGAATATAAGGGTAAGGTAGCTACAGATGTTTATGCTCACCTAATACACAACACAGCTGTTCAATATAACAACGCTTTTATAGTAGTTGAAAATGCATCAATGGGTCATCATACAGTAATGAAGATTGTAGAGATGGAATATAAGAACGTGTATTGGACAATAAAAGATTTAGCTAAATTACACGAAAGTAATGCAAGAGATCAATTATTTTATGACCCATACAATCCTCCTAAAAATGCAGTTCCCGGATTTACAATGTCTTCAAGAACAAGGCCAGCAGCGATAGCTCGACTGGAAGAGGATTTAAGGCAACATGAGTTTATTTTACACTCACAAAGAACTATGAAAGAATTAGAAACTTTTATCTTTCATAATGGTAAGCCCCAAGCTTTGGACGGATACAATGATGATTTAGTAATGTCTTTAGCTATTGGTATGTATGTAAGAAACACAACTATAAAGTTTACTAATGCTGATAATGATATAACTCAACATTTAATGTCTAACCTTTCTTTTAACCCTGTTCCTTATGAGTTCGGAATAAGTAGTAATTCTAATTCTGTTGGTAATGAATCTTATTCTATGAAAGTAAATAAAGAACAGGTTGAAGATTTAAGATGGTTGTTATAAAATAAATGTTTATATTTATTTTATAGCCTTCTTGATTTTTATTATATTATAAAGATTGGGATTACTATAAGGAATTATAAAATGGCTAAATATTCTGAAGCTCAAAAAGGTGATTGGCACGAATATCAAAAATTAGTTTTAAGTGAGTTAGAGAGACATAACTCTTTATTGTTACAGATGGATAATAAGTTAGAAAAGGTTAATGTTGATATATCTTCTTTAAAAGTCAAATCTGGTATTTGGGGGTTAGCGGGAGCAGCTGTTCCTATTGGGATATTTATGGGGTTAAAGATTTTAAATATAAATTAGAGGTAAAAAATGGCAAGTAAATTTGATACACTTAAAAAGTTATTGAATGGTGGTTCTGCACAATATAAGGTTCCAACAGAGCGTCCATCAATGAGAACACAAAGAAATGTTTTCGATACTTTTCAAAAAGCAGCGTCTTCTATATATCAGCAAGGTTTGGCGGGTGGTATAGAAAGATCAGAAAGGTATAGAGAGTATAATGAGATGGACCATTACCCAGAGATATCAAGAGCGTTGGATATTTATGCTGATGATTCTATGGTTTATGGTATTGATGGAAATATACTAAATATATTTTCAGAAGATCAGAAAATCAAGGAAGAGTTAGAAGAACTTTATTATGAGAGATTAGATATTGATTTTCACTTATGGACATGGATTAGAAACATGGTTAAATATGGAGATCATTTTAATCTTTTAGATTTAGTTGAAGGTGAAGGTGTTTTAGGTTCTATAGCTTTACCAGTTGAGGAAATAGCAAGAGAAGAGGGTTATGACAATGATCCTAACTCTCTTAGGTTTAATTGGGTTGGTCAAGGAAACACTTCTTTTCAAAATTATCAAGTATCTCACTTAAGAATACTTGGTGATGATAAGTTTTTACCATATGGAAGAAGTATTTTGGATTCTGGTCGTAAGGTATACAAACAATTATTAATGGCAGAAGATGCTATGTTAATATATCGTATCACCAGAGCGCCAGAAAGAAGGGTTTTTTATATTGATGTAGGTAATATACCACCAGCACAAGTTGACACATATTTGATGCAAGCCAGAGATAAACTAAAAAGAACACCAATGGTTAATCAACAGACTGGTAATCAAGATATGAGATTCAACCCAGAATCAATATTAGAAGATTTCTTTATTCCTATTAGGGGTGAGAGAGGAAGTAGAATAGAGACATTACCCGGTGGTGAAAACGCCGCTGCTATTGAAGACATTCAGTATTTGCAGAATAAACTTTTTATATCACTTGGTGTTCCTAAATCATACTTAACAGCAGAAGAAGATTTAGCTGGTAAGGGAACATTGGCACAAGAAGATATAAAGTTTGCAAGAACAATTCAAAGAATACAAAAGATAGTAGTCAGTGAGTTGGCAAAAGTTGGGTTGGTTCATTTGTTTTTAAGAGGGTATGATGAAAGTGATATATATAATTTTGATTTGAAGTTAGCTAATCCATCAACCGTCACAGAGATGATGAATCTTGACTTAATGGATAAGAGATTTAATGTAGCAAGTCAAATGTCAGAATCCCCACTTCTTTCTAAAGAGTATATACAAAAAGAAGTATTACAGTTATCTATGGATGATATCGTTGAAATAAAGAACGATAGAGTAAAAGAAGCTTCTAATGAATACTATAGAACAAGTTAAGATGGGTGCACAAGAAGAACCAGCTGCTATGCAGCAACCAGTAGAAGAAAATCCAAACGATCAAGAAGGTGATAATGAGAGTGATGTTGAGGAAGATAGTAAATTTAAATCATTTAAAAATGTTACTCCATATGACCCACTGGGAACTGATGAGTTGGAGGGATATCCTAAGTTTGATTCTTTTGAGAGAAATTTTGAGAGTAGTATAGATCAAATAACAAGTGATATAGAGAAAAAAGACATTATCAAGAAGAAAAAAGGAAGAAAATCTAGAACAGATTCTTTTAATAAAACCATTACAGAAATAATGCGTTTTGACCAAGAATCGAATAAAATTATGGATAATATTAGAAAAGATATGAAAAATAATAAACTTTCTAATACAGGAAAGGTATATTTTGTATCAAAAGATTGATTTTCTCTTATTTTAGCTATATTTATACTAGACTAATAATATAATTTTGGGGTTAAATTTATGAAACATAATAAGTATAGAAATATTGGTGTTTTGTTTGAATCAATGATTCACTATACTATGGGATTAGTTTCTGAGGGTAAAACTACTCAAGCTTCACAAATGATGAAGATAATCAGAAATAATTTCATGAAAAAGACAACAATATCTGAAGCATATAACGTATTTTCACAACTTTTGTATACAGAGGCAATAAACTACTTTCATGCAAGTAGGTTTTATAGTAATTTAAGAAAAGAGTATAATCGTATTGATGATAAGGTATTAAATGCCGAAATATCTAATATGAAAAGACAAATTAAAGAAAATTTTAATTTGAAAGAAGTTCTTAATACAAAAATTCCTAATTACAAACTATTTTCAAGTTTTCAGATATGTTCATTGAAGGAAAATACTTATTTATCTTCTAAAAATCAAACTAATTTAGAACAGTTTATTATGGAACACCTTATTAACAATAAGGAGTTGAAGAAACTTAGTGAAAATAATATTGTTGTTGAAGAATACCCCAAAGAACAACAAAAGATTGATAAAATAGCAATGGCTATTGCTTTTAATAATTTTAAGAAGAGTTTTCGCGGTAAATTAACAGAAAATCAAATACAATACCTAATAAATTTTTATTCTATGAATTCAAAATCATTTAATAAGTGGGTTATGAAAGAAATTGATGGTATGGTAAATGATATATCCTCAGAAAAAATTGTCGTTGAAAACGAAGGGTTACGAACAAAGTTAGAATTAGCTGTAGAAAGATTAAAAAATATAAAAGAAATTAACAGTGATAATATCGTTGAAGTTTTGTTATTTGTAGAACTTTGTGATAACCTGTAGAATTATTGGAGAATAATAATGGCATTAATTGATTTGTGGAAACAAAGAGTAGCAGACAATTTAAGTGGGGTTTCTAATCTGAACGTCACCGACGCGAACGCTGGAGGATATAAAGGACATAATAGTCCAGATCGACCAGAAGAAGATACTCTTATTAAAAACAAAAGCACCGACGCCGCGGAGGGTGTAGCTTATTTTAAAGGGTTAGAAAAACCCAGCACCCAAACGCCGGGTTCCATGAAAACGAAGACCCCATTCACTAATGACAATATTGGAAACGCAACTGCAGATGGATTTTCTACCGTCTTCGGAAATCCTCCAACGGCTGACAGCGTATTTAGTGCCGATAATTTTACACCACATCAAGCTGGCCAAACCGACAGTGGCTCCGTTTTGGGTTTCGGCCGAGGAGTAACGGGGAGACTATATGATATAGCTGCAGCGCAGGCTGACTATTCTACCGAACCCGCCGCCACCGGCGATTCCTCCTCTACCGGCACTACAGAAACTGGCGAAGATACTACAGAAACTGGCGAAGATGCAGCTGGGGACCGACCGAACTTCGCAGATTGGAAGGCCGACCAGCCGGGAGGCCATGGAACAGTAGGTGAATATCGCACTGAGTTTGGCATCGGCCCATCGGAACATATAATTTAAATGAATAAGAAAAATGAAACATCGGTAGTTGGAGCAGTAGCTGGGTTTACTGCTCCTCTATCTGGCGCACCCATAAGGAAGAATATAAAAAGAAAGAGAAAATCAATGAAGAAGAAGGCATCTAGAAAAGTTCCATACAACAAAGTAGATGAGCAATCGCATGAGGTTGTAAGAGATACAATATTTAATATTCTTTTAGAGAGTAAGAACGAAGAAAAGATAGGTTATATAATGTCGCTTTTTGAAGGTATTAATAAGCAGATGGGTGTTAGTATGGGATATACTAAGACATTCATTACTGACGGTTTAAAGATGGGTGAATTAGATAAAGCAAAGAAGTTAAGTTTTCGTAGAGCTAAGACAGAGTTAGGTCATGTTAAGAGATTAGTAGATGACTTAGATGTTTTAATCAATCAAATTTATGAAATAAGTAATCGTCGCGAAGATGATGGTGAGGAAGAAGAAAGAGATTAAAAATGACAGAGATTATTAACAATAATGCATCCCCAAACTTAATTCATTCTTTTCTTTTATTTGAGTATGACGATGTTAAGCCATCAAAATCTAGTGATGGTATACTTAAAATGAAGGGTATTATTCAAGCAGCTGGTAAACCAAACGCAAATAATAGAATTTACCCTCGTCAAGTTTTAGAAAGAGAAGATCAAAAATATCAAGAATTAGTTAAGGATAGAAGAGCTTTAGGTGAATTAGATCACCCCGATAGCCCCATAGTTCAGTTAGAGAATGTTTCTCACTTAGTAACTGAAACAAGATGGGATGGTGAAAACTTGGTTGGTGAAATAGAAGTATTGGATACACCTAAAGGTCAGATACTTGGTAAGTTAGTAGAAAGAAATGTTAAGTTAGGTATTTCTTCAAGAGGTCTTGGTAGTGTAAGTAGAAATCATGAAGGATACGATATTGTAGAGGATGACTTTAACTTAGTATGTTACGATATGGTTAGTAACCCCTCAACAAGTAATGCATATATGCATTTACAGGAAAGTGCTGTTTATAGAACACTAATAAAACAAAACAAGTATTTGAAAATTGAAGGTGTGTTAGACGAAATATTAGGGCTATAAAATGAAACTTAGAGATGTTTTAAAAGAGGCGGATTTTTATGTTCCACAAGCAGAACCTCATTCCAACTATCATGGCAGAAATCCAGCATCATTTTCTGCCTATAACGTTGGTTACAGACCTACACCCGGCAATAATGTTGATGACAAACTAACACAAACATTGGATGCAGATATCGAAGCTCAGTTAATAGACAGAGCTATTGATATATTATATGATGAATATCCAGAACTAGTTAAAGATAAGAAGATAAAAAGACATTTCCTGCAAATGTTAATTGGTAAAGTTACTTCTGGAGAAATCCCACATCAAATTAGTTTGGAGAATTTCATAAAAAGATTATGGAAAACTAAAAAGATAAAGGTGGGATAAAATGCCATTAACAGATAATAGTGTAACAAGACATATAGACCCTAGTGGTGATGAAATAAAAGCTTTTCTTGATGATGACGGGACGTATGTTCAAGCTGTGGCTCTTGTTGATGAGAATGGTGATTTAGCAACTCCTAATAATCCTTACAAAATAAACATTAGTCAAGTCAACGGTTCAGCTGGCGATTCATTTGGTAGATTAAGAGTATCAAATCTATATCCTTTATTTGAAACAACTAGTAGATATGATATAGATAAATCTATTTGGGTAAAAAATGAAGTATTAGGTGGTTCTGTAACACATTCAACAGCTGATGCATCTATACAACTTTCTACAGATACTCAAAACACATCTTCTGCAAAGTTATTAACAAAGAAAAACTTTAGATATAGCCCCGGTAAAAGTCAATTGATAATGCAAACGTTATCTGTTGTAAATCCAACAGAAGCAAACTGTGATAGGCGTTGGGGTTATTTTGATGATAATGATGGTTTATTTTTTGCAATAGAGGGTGGTGTTTTTGGTGTTGTTATAAGAAGTGGAACACAAAACACATTTATACCACAAACTAGTTTTAATCGTGATACATTAAATGGTAATGGAGGTAGTGGTTTTAGTATTGATTTAACCAAAGCCAATATATATCAGATATCATTTCAGTTTTTGGGTGTAGGTATAGTTGAATTTGGTGTTTATTCTCCATCTGGTGAGTTTATAGTTGCTCATGTGTTTGAGAACGCCAATCAGAATATATATAGTTATATGGATACGGCTATTTTACCATTGAATTATGAGTGTGTAAATACTGGAGTAACTGTCGGTAATAGTGGAATAAATGTTTTATGTGCTACGGTAAACTCAGAAGGTAGTAGAGAGGCTTTATATACTATATTTGAAAGTATTCAAACACCAGATTTTATATCTACAACTAGTGCTGCTGAAAGACCTATTTTATCTATACAATCTAAGGCAACAGTTAATGCATTGCGTAATAAAGTAGAGGTGGTTCCACAAAACTTATCAATAGCTGCTGATGGAAAACCTGCAATAATAAGAATATGGAAAAATGTAGATACGCTGACTAACTCTTCTTTTACTCCAATGCCGAATAATCAAAGTTCTATTCAATATGATACTGCTGCTACTGCATTTACTACTGATGCTAATAGTTTTTTAATATCATCTTATATCGTATACAATGGCCAAAGTGAAGTTATAAACCTAGAAAACATATTTAGTGCTAATAAACAATCTATAACTTATAATAATGCTGATGAGGCGGAATCTATAACTATAACAATACAAAGAGCTTCAACAGCGGCTGCTGAAACCTCTGTATTAGCTTCTTTAAGTTGGGCTGAGATTAGATAATGGGATTATTATTAATTTCGGATGATATTCATCGTCATATTACTGGTGGTAAAAGAAGTAAACGTGCAAGAGAGTGGTTAAATCAACATATAGAAGATAATTGGTTTACTGAAACTTGGTTTTTAAAAGTTGGTGAAAATATAATAGAGAAGAAAATAAATAAAAAACATAATGTCATATGTAAGCAAAATGATTTAAATATAAAAAATATATTGGATCAAATAAAAGTAGAAATAAATAGGGTAAAATAAAATGGCAATAACAAACTCTGCAGGTGATGGTGTTAGAATTACAAGTTATGCTTTATCTACTACTTCTTTACCATCACAATCTCAAAACACTGGAAACAATCAAATAACATTTGAAGATAATGTGGATGTGTCTACCGGTAATCAAACTACAGGTGGGGATTTAAATGATAGTTTGTATACTAATAGATTAATTATTAAAAATGTAGGTCTTCCCACAGAAGAGATTAGAAGAGCGTCATCTGAAACAGCCGGAACAGGAACAACTATTATAGTTACACTGGAAGCAGATTGGGATACAACACCAGACACAACAGTAACCTCAGTAACCGCGAATACAACTGATACCACCAACGAAATAGAAATAACATCAACTACCTTATCTGCTCTTGGTTTAGTTGTTGGCGATTTATTAACGATCAGTTCAGCTACTGGATCTGTTGTTAATGGAACTTATGAAATAACAGCTGTTAACTCTACCACAGATACTATTACTTTTGGAAATGATGCAGGTTCAGTTACAGCAGATGGGACAGGTATAGTTTTTAGCGTTCAAAAAAGTTTTACTGCCGATGTTTTTTATACTATTGATGATATTGATGGCGCAGTTGGTCAAACTGTTAACTTAAACTCTAAATCTGGAGCTTATGAAGTTTCTCGTAAGCTTAGTGTTGGGACCACTACTAACGACCCAGCTGGATTGCAACTAACAGATAGTCAATATCTAGAATGTTCTGACGAAGGCACAGGATTATCTCTTCAAGTTTACAATAACGCCTTCTTTTTAGTAGGTTTTGAAATTCAAGGAAGCTCACAATCTGGAGCTATCATAACAGCTACTAATAATGTAAGTGGACAGGGTGGAGAAAACTGGGCACAAGTAGATAGTGGAGGCAGGTGGGAAATATATGACTCTGTTATATGGTCACAAAGAGTTTCATTACCTTTAGATTTTCAAAACGGAACTCCCGGTGCTCAAGGTGTAATTAAAAACACAAAGATAATATCTGGAACGGATGATTTATTTCTTTATCAAGTTTTGCTAGAAAATGTAAATATAAGTGGTAGAGATGGAACAAATGAATTTATAAGACTCTATGAGAGCACAACAGCTACTAATATCACTTTAACTAATACATCTGGAACAACGAATGGAAATAATACGGGTAGTGAATCAATAACAGTTAGAGATATAAACTTTGTCTCTAATGCTAATTTTATAACATTAGAAAATGATAAAGATTGGTTTGTTATAAATCCTATATGGACGGTAACAACCGCTTCGGATATAGCTTTCGGTTCAACCACAGGATCATCAGTTAGTGATCAAAGAAGTGTTGATGTTGTTGTTAGTAAAACAGATTCAACATTGATACCCGACGCTAATGTGATAATATATGAGGGAACTCAATTAGATGATTTAGTTTTAGAAACATTTACTGATGCTAATGGCGAGGCCAGTGGTGTTTTTAATTACAGATTTTTTGATAAATCTGGCACAGCGGCCGCAACAACAACAACTTATAGTAATCACGCTTTTAGAGTTGATGCATGGGGTTATTTACCTTTTGTAACTGCTCAAACATCAACTTCTAAAATAGAAGGAACAACAACGCTTAATGTTGATAACAACCTAACAAACGCACAAACTCAAGCTGGAGCAATAACTGCTGGTAGTGGAATAACTTGGAACGAACAAACAAACCCCGGAAGTTTGATTACATTCACCAGTGCTACTGGAACATTATCTGTTGGGGATACTGTTACTGTGGGTAGTGCTACTGGAGTGGTTGTAGAGTTTGTTGATGGGACAGGAACATCCTCAGATCCTGTTGTTTTTTTAAAAGATAGAAATGCCACAGCTATAGCTACAGGAACAACAGCTACATCTACTAGTTGGGGGGCAACAACATCAACGGCAGCATCTGATTTCTATGAATTTTCTGTTTTTGTGGATGGAAACTCTACAAGCTATCAAACTATATATGATTATTTAGCTGCATTAACATCTCAAACAACATTGTCTGCTGATGGTGAATTAATCCATGAATGGGGTAATAGAAACCAAGGAAGAGCTTTTTATTATGATGGAAATAATTTTTTTACTGAAAGATCTGGAACAGATGGTGTTATAATAGTAAATTCTACAAAAGGTGGAACCTTGGAGTATTTTACTTCTGATAATGGCGATCAATATATCCCACCAGCTAGCTACACAATATCTTTTACTGGTATTAAAGACGGAACAGAGGTTAGAATACATAATTCTGCAGATGGATCACTTATAGCTGGTGTAGAAGATGTTACTGGAACAGGAACGGATTTATTTCCAGTTGGATCATCTAGTGTTTCTGGTCCTTCAAACGATAAAACATTTTCTTTTACATATACATATGCGGCTGATATTGATGTATATGCTGTTTTTATAGCCCTTCAGTATGAATATGAACGTTTAGATGAGGGTGTGTCTTTATTAGCTACAAATCAATCATTTCCTATAGTTCAACGAATAGATAGAAATTATTTTAACGCATAACGAAAAAGTTTATTTTTTTTCATGTTATAATTATAATTATAATAGAGGGATGAACCTCTTTCCCTTTTATTAACCTTCTCATAAATTCATTGGAGAAAAATCTAATGGCAATAACTAATTTATTAACAGCTTACTCAGATCTTGATGATTTGATGACACCAGTGTCATCCGTTTCATCAACAACAACCAGTGCGTCATATACAACATCTGTCGTCCACGGGTTAAAAGTAGGTGATTATGTTAACATAGTTAATATCGCTAACGATAGCGGTAGCTACAATGGTAGATATCAAGTTGGTGTAGTTGATGATTCAACCAACTTTACAATAAGTGGTCTAACTAGATCCGCTGTTGGATCAGCCGCAACAACAGGAGTGGCAGCAAGTGTCGGTGACTTAGAGCCCGGCCTAATTGTTGAAGAATCACTTTCCGAAGTAGTCAGTGCTGGAACACCTAATGACACAAATGATACATTAGAACTTGGCGCAGGTCAAGTAGCAGCAATTGATGTAGGTGTTGGTGATTTCGTAACAATATCCGGCGCAAATGGCACATCAGTGGATGACGGAACATTTTCAGTTACCGCAGTGTCTACTGATGTATTATCATTCGCGTCCAGTGCTACTCCCGCACTATCTTCCGCAACATCTGATTTTACTATTTTTAAATCAGACGCTAGCGGTAATGCTCTTATCAGAGGTAGTTATAGAACTTCTGAGATTACAGTTATAGCTGTTCAGCCTGATAATACAAAAACCAAAACAATTAAGTTCAACCTTACAGCAGGTGGTGCGCTTGAAAATGCTGGAACTGGTATTACCGGTCAGGCATTATATTCATACTTCAAGTTCCTATGGAAGAACGTTCAATCAATAACCCAGTTCGACTTCCCAATGCTGTCTATCACGAACGAACAGTTTGAATTTATTAATAGCTGGTATCTTGATGATGCTTCAACAATAAATCAAAAACTAGTGCTAGCTAGCTCAAACTTCGCTGTTAATTTTACCGATGAAGTTACATTTACTTCTAGTGTATCCGATGTTGATCTTAGAAAATTGCAGGCTGGTGATAATATTACAATTCAAGGTGGAAACAATGCGGGCACCGATGCGGTAGTTGACTCTGTTGGTTATATTAGAGCAACAGGTGTATACACTGTTACAGTAACTGGAAGTAATATTTTTAGTAGCACAGGAGCTGATACAATAACATCTGTTGACACAGTAGTTAACGTAACACCTTCTAATCTAATCAGAACAGCTGGTTGGACAGTTCAAAACGAGGAGGGGTCATATCAGAAGCTTTATTATTCTGGTGTAATCACATTGGGAACATTGGTAGATGAAACAGATACTCCTTACTATGTTCAGAGAGATGCTTTAACAGCTGGAACAAATGACACTAAGTATTCTGGACCTGCTAACGAAGGTGTTAGAATTCGTTCAGTTGCTGATGCAAGATCCTCAGCAGCCAATGTCACCATTGATTATACAGCTGCAGCCGGAGCAAGCACAATAATAGAAGACGGAGGCACCGGAAGCACAAAAATTGATTGGACAGCTTTTGAAGTAGGTGATTTTATTGAAATAACAGATGCAAGCGTAACAGCGGCTGATATTACTGGTGTATTACACGAAATCTCAGCTGTTAGTTCTACTGGTATTACTACAAAATCAACATTTGGAGCTACCGATCAAACAACTGGATCAGCTCTTATTGAAGCTGATTTTTCTGGCACATTCAAAATCTTCGTTAGAGAACTTGGTAAAACATTCGCTGACGCTGACTTGGACGACATCGGTGTGTCTGAAATGACTTACATCGTGTATCGTTTCCCTGTAACCAACTCATCTGATGCTGATGTTCCTGCATCTATTGAAGATGATTCAATTGATTCAGGCGGTATAACAGCCGCATTACCCGCTGATGTTAACCCATATGATGATATTCAGATTGAATATCTTGAATCATCTGCCGGTGTTTCATACGATATTAAGGGTGCAATTGAATCAGGATCAGCTATTTCTGTTTCTGTTGGTGAGGTATATAAAGACGGCGATGGTCGCTGGTTTAAAGTCACTACAGCTGGTGATGTTAACACTACTAGTGGCACTGGTAATTTCGCCGGATATACTTTATCAACTGCAGTTCTTGCAGCTTATGAGGGTGAAAGAGAAATTTCTGGTGTATACTATGCTTTTACAGTTATAGTTGACTCAAATGATACCCATGCAAACGCTGGTTCACCTTACGTAGATCCTAATAACAATACTTCTGCTTCAAACGTATACTTATTTATCCAGTGGGCGTTGAGAAGAGTTGGTAATGGGGCCGCCATTGATCAAGGCTTAATCAACGAAGGTGCAACAGGCAACGAGCAGCGAGTTGGTAACATTGCTGATCGTCTTGTAACATTCGTTGGTCCTACACTAACAACACAACCCGGCGTATTTATTGATAGTATTGCTTCTACTGACCAGAACAATGTGTCATTCACAGAAGCTACAGTTGGTGGTGTTAATGTTGGTGCTGGGACAACCTATTTAGGTGGATCTGGTCTCAAATATCCTCTTACAGTTACAGTTAGAATTGACTTCAACGATAACTTGCAAGCTGACGGTGACGCTGTTTTCTATATGTATTACAGTGACGGATCCGGATCTGGTTATGGAGCACAGGACTTCTCAGCTACACAAGCCACACAGGTTGTGAAAGCTGATGGTGGTGATGTTGGATCAGATGTTAACAACGCTATATCTGCAGCTCAATCCTATCAGTTCCAGTATGGTTACGAAGAAGATGCAACAGCAGGTAGAACACCCGGTGCTGATGTTAATGTAACAACAGTAGCTATTGGTCTTAGTTCCGGTCAGTATGTGAAGTCAAGCGCGACTATAACTAATACAGGTGCTACTATCTCACTCGTTGCTCCTCTAGAAAGAAACTACTCAAACGCATAATTTTAATAATATATTTTAATTATGTCTTAACAATGAAGGGGTGGGGTAAAACCCACCCCTTTACCTTATCATTATCACTATATGGAGATCACACATGAAGTCTTTAACGCCAGAACAAATTAATGAGACAGTTGAGTATTTTGATAGTTTTATAAATAAGGTTGTTAGTGAACAAATAGAGGGTATTCAACCAATGGATTTAATAATGCATTATAATATATTAAGAAATATTATGTCCCAATATAATGTGGGGCCAGATTTAAAAAAATAATATATTTTTTTTAGTAATTTTATTATATATTTATTATGTTATAGTTATTAAAATAAGATATATAATAGAATTTAAGGAGGTCTTATGGCAGGCGAAAGAAGGTTTACTAGAATACCACCAGAAAGCACTGGTGATAGGATTTATTTAAAACATACAGTAGATATTCCATATGATAATAAAGCTGTAGATTATGCATGGGAAGTTGGTGGTTTTTATCATATAATGGGTGGCGGTGGAAACAGTATTATGATTCATATACATGATGTATCAGAAACTTCTGATACTGAAGGTGTATTACATTGTCATTATGATTCAGTTTCTACATTTGCAAACATATCAGCTGTTAATGATCAACTCATAAATGATTCTAATAATGTTACAAGAGCAATTATTAATGGTGATCCTATAGATCTTTATGTAAATTCAAATCATATCGTAGGATATCACAACCCAGAATATGGCGTGGATATAGATAGATTTGGTTCTATGAATATTAGGTTTGGCGAAGGCCCGGCTGTTATAGATTCATTTGGACATTTAAAAGTTAATAACGGAAGATTGTTGAGCAATTATAATTTTGCAAAATCACCCCACACAGGTGAGTTTGCAAACTCTATTGAGGGTGAGGGATCTAAACAATATGATGCAGAAATTGGAGCTTATAGACTTTCAATAGATAAAGAAGGTGATAGAGTAACACATACATCAAACTTATTTCATCCTTTTTCAAATAATAATTCTGATTTATTTGTTTTAGCTGCCCGTTGTGGAGATGTAGGATTCCCATCGGATGGAACTGTTAGGTTTTGGGGCGCATTTGACGCGACTGATGGATACTTTTTTGCATTGGTAGAGAATAATATTCAAGTCCGACATAGATTTACAATAGATGGAAACCCAACAACTGAAATGATAGTCAACCAATCTGATTGGAATCAAGACACATTGGATGGAACCGGTGGTGGTAGAAATCCTTCTGGTATGTTGTTGGATGTTAGTAAAATAAATAATTACTGGATTGACTTCCAATTTTCTGGTGGCGGAAAAACAAGATGGGGTGTTTTCTATCAAGGTGAAAGAATAGTATGTCATCAGATGTATTCTAACAACGAGGCAACGCACCAACCATTATCTAATCCTGCAAGACCTATTTGTTGGGCAATTGCAAAGCCTGCTATGTTAGGTCCAACTGCAGCGGGTGGTAAAGACTTCTTTGCTTATGGAGCTGCAGTATACACAGACGATACATACGACCCGATGAAACATTCACAAGAGGTTGCTTATTATAATAGCTCTTTTGAGTTGGATCATGACTCAATTTCTACAACATATATGTATACGCTTAGACCACAATTATCATTACCTTGGTCTGATAAAGAAAATCATACAATATATGCCCCAACATCTATGGATGTCTATCCTCACTCAACAAGACATATGACACTTCACTTGCAAAACGCCACTTCAGATGGGACTTATTGGACTTTTGAAACAGGACAAGAACATTATCTAGTGTCGAATGATAAAGCGGAAGTTTTTCATACAAATAACTACAATGGTAGGTTTGTAGTTTTTGACACTCCTACTAGCACCACATTTAGAGTATCTAACACAACTATTCATGCTGCTGAAACGCACGGGCAAGTAAAAAATATGGATACTCAATACAGTGAACCACATGTTGAGATTAGACTTTTTGCTAAATGCGTAATGAGAGGCGTTTCTTTTTTTCCTGTTAATTATACAACAGTAGAATATGATACATATGGAGACCATTTAGCTCACGGACCAGAGATTGCAAGATTCTTAGCAGAGGAGAGATTGTTGTATTCCTTTGAAGCTCTATCAAATAACCCTCAATATGGTGCTGTATATAACACATCTGATCAATCTTTTGCGAGAAATGCTCAAGGATTAGAACTTATACAGGGTAATGATGATAAGTATTCAACTGGTGTGCAGAGAGTAAGAGTAACTATAAGGGATGATTCACACCCAATATATGGCACGACAATTCATTATTTTGATGACAAGGGAAAGGTTATTTTTAGAGCAGATGATGGTAGTCAACTGCTGACTGGTTTTCCATCTGGCCATAACTTGATTACTGTTGATACTGGTAATGATGGCACTTGGTATTACCTCTCTTTATTAGATAGAGATGAAGCGTGGTTGTATAATAGTGAAGCTGACATTGATGATGATAGAAGTGTAAGAGTGTTACAACTTAACGCAGACCCAACAGGAACAATAGCTGTGGGTGATACGGTGACATTAGATACTGGTGGACATACTGCGGTAGCAAAAGCTATATATGTAGATGGTGGAAACTTTTATTTAGGAGTAGAAGCCAGAAGCAATGCAGCATTTGATGGATATACAGGAACAATAAACACATCAGCGTTTACAGTAAGTGGTGTTACTAAGTCATCAGATAGAATAGGTAGTTGGGGTGGTATCGGTGGCGGCACTTGGGATGAAAGTGATGAAAGAACGACATTTGATTTGGATTATAAAACATCTTTATTAGCTGTTGATAGTAGTGGCTGGGGTAACCCTAATGAAACTGTTTCAAACGCTAATAAACTTTATGGCCCGACTCCTGTTCAACCATCTTGGACATTTATGTGTAGACACTTGCACAAAACAACACATGACACAAATCTTAGAACAGTAATGAGATGGAAGGAGTTAGTTCAATAATATGTCTTTTCTTACAGTAAATTATGGTAATTGGACTTTTTGGGAAAGTTATAACGAAAATAATTTTACTTATGGCACTCAAAAAGTAACCTTTGATGGCCCAAATAAATTAATCCTTATTAATGAAGGTGAAACAGATATTGATGTAAAAGTTGATATATATTCTGCATGGAAGGAATGGACCAGAATACCATTTTATAATAATTTGCTGTATGATGTATCTATGTCCTCTGTTGGTGGTGACCCAATTACCGACACAGAATTCTTAGGTTCTACTTTTTTCTTGGAAAATGGTTGGAGAATAAAGCCATATGCTGGAAATTATATCTTAACTATAGCAGGAAACCTCTACACAAGAGAGGTTGGAGAAAACCCAGTTGTTCCAACAGAGGGCGTATCTGTTTCACTAACAAGATCAAATGTTGTTGATGGTAGAGTAGCTATTACTCAAAATGATTATGATAAAATTGCCTATGAAGTTTGGGAAGAATCCAGAGAATTACATTACACACCAAATACTTTTGGTGAAGGAGTTGCATCTGTTCAAGGTGATATTGTAGGAAACATACAAGGTGATGTTTTAAATCCCTCAACTATAAGTTCTAAGGTTTGGGATGAGGTTTTAAATGAAAACACTCATAATATTACAGACTCTGCAGGGAAGAGAATGTGGACTATTCAAGAGTATGGTGGGTATGAAGGCGGTTCCGTTTGGTTAGATTCTACAAATGGAACAGCTGGCGTCATATCAAATATTAATGGAACAGTTGGTCTTCCATCTTCTAATTTAGAAAATGCTTTAACAATAGCTGGAAATAATAACATAAAACAAATATTTATCAATGAAGGAACTAATATAAACTTAACTTCTTTTACGACATCGGTTTCTGGTTATAGGTTTTGGGGTAATAGATGGACAATAGAGTTAGGTGAACAAGATATAAGTAACACAACAATAGAAAACTCAGAGATTACTGGAATTGGTGAAGTAACTGGTGATGACAAACCAAGAATAATATCTTGTATATTAAATAATGCACGAACTGGTCCAGCTGAATTTAATAATTGTGGTTTAATTAATGAATTTACAATTAATAGTGCAGGCGATTTCATTTTTGATAATTGTTTTACTGCAGGTCCGAATGATGGTTTAGTTTTATTACAAATGAATCAAATAGTAGGGCAGACTAATGTATATTTTTCTCATTTCTCTGGCAGTCTTTCTATTAATAGTATGAGAGATGATGATTATGTAGTTGTAGAGGGTGAAGGTAAGTTAACAATAGAACCTAGCTGTTTAGCTGGTGTTGTTAGTATAAGGGGTGATATTGAAATAACTGACAACTCCAATGGAGCTGTTACTGTTAATAGTAATAGTGTTGTTTCAAAAACAGATATAGCTGAAAGTGTGTGGGATAGAATACTTGATAACACTACTCATAATGATGTCAATAGTGCTGGTAGAAGATTAAGAGAAATACAAGATAATAATTTATCAACTGTTGAAAGTAAGATTGATAATATTGATATAACAGTAAATGATAATAATGTTGACATATCAGCTATTGACACTAGAATCAATACAATAGAGGGCAAGATAGATACAATTGACACAGTTGTTGATGATACTAATGCTGATTTGCAAACATTAACCTCTAATGTTTCAACAGGTTTCTCTAATGTTGATACTGATCTAACTTCAATAGCTGGTAACATACAAGATATTGAAACAACATTAGATACTGATGATCCCGATACCATAGATTCTAAATTAGCAACACTAACTGCTGATCTTGTTACTATTCAAGGTCAAAACAATACTATAATTTCTAAAGTTGATGACGTTGATTCTGATTTGATTAATGTTGCAACAACAGTAAACAACATAGAGAGTTCTGTTGCTGGAACTGGTGGAACTGGAGTTAATGCTAAGTTAGATAGTTTGTCTGCAGATTTACTTTCTGTATCTGCTCAAAACAATACTATAACATCTAAGGTAGATGGTGTTGATGTTAAGGTTGATACCATTGACAGTATAGTTGATAAGATAGATCTTGATATGGTTTCTGTTACAGCTGAGCTTTTTGTTAGTGACGCAACAACAACAGATCAAAAATTAGATAGTATAATTAACAAGGTAGATGATCTTGACACAGATGTAGCTGCTGTTTATACGGAAGTAAATGGTTTAGCTTTAGGTCAAGGATCTTCTGAGTTAGCAACACTTTTTGAAGCAGTTACTGCAGATATTGTGAGTATAACTGGAACACTGGATTCTTATAATGTTGCAACTATAAGATCTATTGTTGACGATATAAACACAAACACTGTTAATTTGAATAGTGACCTTTCAACACTAAGTTCTGTTGTTAGTGGTATTGATACTGATACCGATGATTTAATATCTAAATCTGATAACATATCAACAAAAATTGACGACAACTATTTAGCGATACAAAATGTTGACAATGATGTTGCAAACATTGCGGCTGATTTAGGAACAAATAGCACACAAGTTAATGATATAGCTGTTGATGTAACTCAGTTGAAAAATGATGTTAGAAAAATGCTTCAAACTCAAGCAGGCCGTTGGAAAGTAGATAAAGCTAATAACACATTAACAATATATGACGAAGATGATACTACACCATTATTTCAATTCTTACTAAGGGATGATAAGGGTGAAGAAACATACACTTCTGTATTTGAGAGATTTCCTGTATGATAGCTGGCGATTTTATGACACTTGGTCTCGGCCGAGCGGGTGGGACAAGTTTTATTATAACTTACGGAATGGGTGTTCCACCTATTCAAGTTGGAGGCGGAACTGGTAGTAAGGCTACTTTTAGAAGAAGATCTAAGAGGAATAGAGAAAGAGATGAAGAATTAATAAAAAATAACTGGTTTACAGAAAATTGGGTTATAGAAGTTTCTGGTGTTGATATTTATAGTAAAATGGAAACTTCTGTGGATACAAAACAAAATGTTTTAGTTAAGTTTGTAAATAGTGATATCACAAAAAGATTAGAAGAACAACACCTTGAAGTTTTAATAGATAATGTGAGGGTGAATGGTGAATAAATTAATAGTAGAAATTTCAGAAGAAAATATAATAGATTTAGATATTAACATATACAATGATAGCGTAACTATTAAGGAAGAAGATGTAATAGTTAGAATGGTTGTTGAAGGTGATAATAATTTGAATTACTTTTTTGATGGTGAGAGAAGTAGTGGTGGATATGCTATTACTGTTCCTAGATTAAAAGGAAAATTAAACGCCGGTGATAGGAATTGTATCATAGAAGTTGTTTGTCACGATAGGTATTTCAGAGCTTGGGAAGGTTTGCTTGAACTAAAGGAAGAAACAAAGATAGATGTAAAACCAAGAATGAAAACTAAAGTTATAGAAAACACACAAATAAATGTTACTCCTACAACAAGAGTTATTAAAAATTCCTCTGAAAAGAAAGTTACACCTAAAAAATCTTCAAGAACAAATATTAAGAGCAATGATGTTATGTTTGAAATAGTTATGGATAAGCCAGTAAGACCACTTAAAAAGAAGATTGTTAAAAAGAAAAAAGTATTGAGGTAGTATGAATTTAAGAGATAAGGTTGTTATGAGTAATCATGCATTGAGTGTTATATCTAAAACAAAAATAGTTCAGACTCACATACAGAGGCTACCAACTTCTGTAAAGAAAGATGAGTCTGGTATAAGTCAAAAAGACAAAAGAGAGTTAATTAAAAAGATAGATAGTATTTATAAAGAACTACTTGTTTTAAAAAACAAAATAGAAGAAGAGAGTTGAAAAATGAAAATTAGATTTTCTGATATGTCAAATATGATAGCAGAAGAGGTTATGTCTTCCATAGAACCTACAATAAGAAAAGTAGTTAGAGAAGAAATAGCTCGTGGTGTTAAAAAGATTGTTCAAGAAAACAAAGCTTTGAGAGAAGAGATAATGCAAAAAAATCTTTTTGATCAAGAAGGCGATTTCATTGGAGAACAATCTAGTATAACAAATGAAACAAGAGAATTAATAGCTAAGAGATCTAGAGATAAGGCAAAAAACATTATAGAAAAACAATTAGGTAATGATCCATACGCAGATCTTATTATGTCAGCTGTAGATCCAAACGAAGAAAAGCAAAAAATAGAAGAGCAAAAACTATCTCAACCAATGGTAAAATCATCAGAGGTTCAAAAAGGAGATATGGTTGATCCATTAAATATGGATTTCTCTGATAGAATGGATAGATTAGTTTAAGGATAAAAAAATGAATTTTAAAAAATATATAAGACAAATTCTCACAGAAAATCCAGTTCCCCCCACAAAACAATTGGATATGTTTGACTATGGCCAAGATGGAAATGAAACAGTTCTACTTTCACCCGAAGCTCCTCAACATTTAAAAGATTTAGCTGGCGAAGATAATGAAGCCATTCTAGTTAGTGTTAATCCATATAAGATAAAATTTAAAAATGATGATCAAAATCAAGAGTATCTTGTTTATCCAAAAGATATTGTTATAGAAAGTGAAATAAAAAAAGAAGTAATAAAATACGCAAAAGAGTATTTGAATTATATCACTGGTGGAAAATAATATGATAAAATTATTTCGTAAATATCTTAATAAAAACAAAGAAGAAAAAATAAAGGAAGAAGTTAAAGAGGATGACAATTTAAATGAGGAAAAAGAAATGGCAATAAGAACTGATTTACAAAATATGATAAATAGAATTGTAGCAAATAGTAATGCTATGCATGATGGTGATTATAATGTTGATGGAGCAAATTATCTAGCACGACAAGGTGCACATCTACCAATGGAAGATAAACAAGTTATAAGAAAAGAATTAATGAGGTTGATGGAAGAAAAAGAGGGTGAATAAATCTGATATTGAGGAAGAAGTTTTTTTTAATAATCCACAAAGGTTGTTTGGGTAGTGAAGGGTTGATGGCAGGTTACAGCAAATAACATTATAAAATTTTTAAGTCATAAGCTTATAGTTTATAATTGCTGGTTGTGGTTTCTAACAAAGCTTTGGCTATGTTTTTAACTTTCTCAATATCATTTTATAAAAAGTTTATATATATTATATAAAGTATTAAATCTTAATATATGATATATTATAACAATAATTAGAAAATGAGGAAAGATGAGAAACAAACATGACAACACTAGAAGTGTTAGTGTTGAAGTTTATAATAACGATATAGAAGGAGCTTTAAGAAGACTTAAAAGAAAACTCAAAAAAGATAATTTTTATGTGGAAATCAAAAAGAGAGAGTTTTATTTGAAGCCTTCCTTAGAGAAAAAACTCAAAAAAAGACGGAAAAAGAGTATCTCTGGGGAAGAATTATAGGTTTTTTTGTTTTTTAATATAGTAGTATATATATTTATTTTAGAAGTTATTTTTAAAATAATGTATTTATTTTAATTGTTTAATTTAATTCGGAGAATTTTATAATGGCAAAGGATTTGGTAAAAGAAGCTTATGAGCAGATTGAAGCCATGAAAGAGGCCGCTACAGACACAGCAAGAAATATTCTTATTGAAGCTATGTCAACAGACCTCAAGGCTGCTGTTTCACAAGCTATGAGCGATACTCTTGAAGAAGAGAGTAACACACCATCCGACTATCATGCTGGTAAGAAGGGTGCTACTCTTGGTAGTGACCGTGTTGGTGATGAAATACCCGCCAAAGGTATTACTGGTGATGATCTAACAGATGAAGGTGATGGACCAGCTATTCTTGAAACAGAAGAAACTGTTGAAGAAGATACTGAGATTGATGAAGTAACAGAGTCAGATATCGAAGAAATGCTAGAAGCTGACGATGATGACGAAGATGAAGATATGATGGATGATGATGACGATGACGATATGGAAGACGAAGAAGATACCGAAGAAGGTATGTATGAAGCTTCTGAAGATGATGACGAGATTGATGAGTCAGAAGAAGTTATTGAAGTTGTCGAAGATGAAGAAATGACAGAAGATACAGATGTAGTTAGTGATCTTAAGGCCGAAGTTGCAGCTCTTAGAAAAGAAAATAAGAGATATGAGAAAGCACTAATCGGTGTTAAGAATCAGATGGACGAAGTTAATCTATTTAACGCACGTCTAGCTGCCGCTACTGATCTATTCCGTAATGTAACACTTACAAAGCAGCAGAAGGAAAGAGTTGTTGAGCATTTTGATAAGGCATCAACAATTGGTGAGGTTAAGAGAGTTCTAAAGGCTCTTAAAGAAGGTTACAACAGCAACCAGCCCAAGGCTCGTAAGGCTCGCGTATCAAGACCTAATGTTCAAAGTGTAGTTACAGAAGCAACAGAAAACACACAATCAGATACAGCTTTTGAACGTCTAGCTAAGTTAGCTGGAACTCTATAATATAATCGGGAGATAATTTAAAATGGATAACAATGTAATTTTGGAAATGACCAAAGAATACTCCCCAGTTAATCGTGATGCCAAGCTAAAGGGTGTTATGGATAAGTGGAGTAGAACTGGTCTACTAAACAAACTAAACGAAGACAAGTCATCTGTAGTAGCTCAGCTACTTGAGAATCAGGCTGTTGAACTTCGTAATACAATTCTAAACGAAGAGTCAAGTGTTGGCAATATCGCTGGTTACAACAAGATTGCCTTCCCCCTCGTTCGTCGCGTATTCGGTCAGCTATTAGCAACCGAACTCGTAGCAATTCAACCTATGTCACTTCCAAGTGGTCTACTATTCTTCTTGGATTTCACATACGATCGCAATCAGGCTGGCGCCACAGAAGGTGGTTCAGTTTATGGTAATAGAACAGTAACAAATCCTGACACCGATGCTAATGGCGCACAGGATGCTACTGGTGGTTTCTACAACCTAGACGCTCTTGGCTACACACGTAGAAACTTTATTCTAAACTCAGTTACAGGTTCACCTGTTGTTGCAGCTAGCACACTAGCTGGCGTAGCTGACACAAAGTATTCTGATCTACTTGGTGCAGCCGCTACTGGTTATGCTTTTGTTCTTGAAAACGCTGATTCAACAGATCTATCAGCCCTAAATCAAGTTAGACTAGCTACAATGGGTTCAATTAATCTTGGTAACACAGGTAACACAGATGGCACATTCCGTGGCCTTTCTCCTGTAGCTAAGCTAAATGACTCATCACTATTTGGTTCAATCGACCCAGCTCTAACAGAATATGCTAGCGTTGCCAGTGTTGACTATATCGTTGTTTATACAACAGCTTCTGATGCACTAACTGGTTCTACAACTGCCGGTCTTCAGACAACTGTTTGGGGTAACTCCACAGACGGTAATGGCGTTTCTGATCAAGCTGATAATGACTCATGGGGTATTGTTGGTCCAGCTAAGACAAATGTAAGTGTTGATACTGGTTCAACACAGACAGGTGACTTTGAAAACACACCTAATATTCCCGAAATTAACATTAAGGTTGAAAGTGTTCCTGTTCAGGCTGTGACACGTAAGTTGAAGGCCACATGGACACCCGAACTAGCACAAGATATCAACGCATATCACGCTATTGACGCTGAAGTTGAACTAACAACAATTCTTTCTGACATTATCGCTACAGAAATTGACAGAGAAATTCTAAGCACACTTCTACAGGGTGCTACAGTTAACGCAGCTTGGTCACGTTTCCCCGGTCGTTATGTTACAGCCGGTGCCGATGTTAATACACTAGCTGCACCATCTGGAACAGGTAGTTCATCAAATTTTGGTTTCACAGGAACAAACCAAGATTGGTATCAGACACTCGCTGAAACACTACTAACTGTTTCAAACGAGATTCACAAGCGTAACATGAGAAGTGGAGCTAACTGGCTCGTTACTTCTCCCGATGTTGCAACAATTATCGAAGCCATTGCTTACTTCAAGCCCAACGCAACATTCGATCCTTCCGAGGTTCAGTTTTCAATGGGTATTGAAAGGGTTGGAACTCTAAGCAATCGTTTCACTGTATACAAAGATCCTTACTTCCCAGCTAACAAGATCCTCATGGGTTACAAAGGCCCCGGATTCCTAGACGCTGGTTTTGTATACGCTCCTTATGTTCCTCTCGTATTCACACCAACCATTTTTGAGCCAAACGATTTCACACCTCGCAAGGGTGCAATGACTCGTTACGCTTCTAAGATGGTTCGTCCCGAATTCTACGGAACAGTAACAGTTGCAGACCTTAACACCATTGGTGGTTAATAAATAAAATTATTTCAATTTTAAAGTTTTGTAGAGAGAGGGTGGATTTATTCCACCCTCTTTTTTTTGTTTAAAAAAATCTATAATTTATTATATTTCATATAATCTTTTTAAAGGAGAGTATATGAAAATAGATGTTTTAGATAAAGGGTATGTAGAGTTAGTAGGAAATATAGGCACAGATCTTACGCCTGTGAATGCCGCAAGAGTATCGTTTGATGGTCTTAGTGAAGAATATAGTAATAAAGATTATAGATTAATAAAGTATCTTATTAAACACAAACACTTTTCCCCATTTAGACATCAACATTGTATGTTCATTATAAAAGCACCAGAGTTTGTAATGAGACAATGGTATAAACACGTAGTTGGAGTTGAAACAACTTCAGCACATTCTACTAAAGATCATGCATGGAATGAGATTAGTGGTAGATATGTTCCATATGATGAGTTTTATAATCCACAATTTTTCCGTAAACAGAGTGAAGACAATAAACAAGCTTCTGATGGTTTGGTCACTGATCAGATAATGGCAAGAACATTATGGTGTGAAGCACAAGATCAAGCAATTATAAGTTATAAGAAGATGTTGGAGATGGGTGTAGCAAGAGAACAGGCTAGATCTATTCTTCCATTGACTTTATATACAAAGGTTTATTGGACTGCTTCTTTTCAATCTATTATGAACTTCATTGAGCTTAGAGATGAAGCAACCTCTCAGTTAGAAATACAAGAGTATGCAAGAGTATTAAAAGATATAATGCAAGAAGTATTTCCTAAAACAACCCAAGCTTGGCTAGAAACTATAAATAAGGAGTAAATATGTCAATATTATTAGTAAATTCAGAACAACATTTAGAAGATCCGGTTGATAACACAAATAAAAACGAAAAAGGTATAGAGATTCCAGTAGGTATTAGGTTTTATAATCAGTTTGGATATAAGGATACTGTAGAGGTTGGTTGTGTTATGCCCTTATACGGTTACTCAGAACATATATCAATTAATGTTTTAAATACAGAGTCTCCATCTGGTGTTTTGTTGGATAGTAACCCTCTTGAATATGATTTCACTGGAAAGAATGTTATATCATTAGGAGTTATTGAACATTTGGGTAAAGATGAAACATCAATAAGTTTTGATGAAGACGCACCTATCAAGCTTTGTGAGAAAATAATCTCAGAAGCTAATAACTATATCATTAGTTGTGCTTTGCTTTATAATGATGTGCTAGATGATTGGTTAAAGCAGAAAACAAAAGAGGCAGATTTTAATTGGTGTGGTTATACTCTTGATAACTCATCACAGTTTTGGAGTTGTAGGGAAAGGGATGAAATTTGTTTTGATATGAAATATAAGTATGGTGGTAAATATCAATTTGCAAATTCTAACATATTTTTAAGCAATATTACTTAGTAATAAAGCATTTTATATATTGACTTTATGTGTTAAAATCCGTATATTATTATATACAAATTTATGGAGGTTTTTATGGATATAATAAGTAAAATACATAGTGAATATGATAATAACATAGAGGAAACTGTAAGGTCAATATATAAAAATAAAATAAAGCTTCCTGTCTTTATTAAAAGTGTAAAAAATATGTCTACTTCATATGGATTATACGGTTTGTGTCATATAGATGACTATATGCGTGGCCCTAATAAAATGCCAGATCATTTTTATAATAAAATATTGTTTGATATGCATGATGAAACAAATAATAGAGATGGATACTTTCATCACATCACCGTATCAGAATGTATTTTAAATACTAAAAGAAAAACAAGTAAGGAGTGGGATTATTCAACTTATAAAAAAATAACAAACAATCCCACAATGTATTGGTTAACAAATATTTTAACACATGAGCTACATCATGCATGGCAACATGATAAAGTGATTGTTAGAACAAAAAATAAGAGCATAAAAATACTTGACAATATTGATAAAATGTGGTATATTAATATATATGAATTTGATGCTGAAGTTGAAGCTAATAAGTTAAGAGTTGATTTCATCAAAAAACTAATAGGAGATTGATATGGATACACCATCTAAAGAAGATTTACAACAGGTTTTACAAAATATTTCTGATTTGATTGATGAACATGGTAAGGAAAGGAAGGAAAACATTGAAAAAGTTTTTGAACGTATTGGCGAACACTTTGCTACAGCACCCGCATCTAGTAAACTACAATATCATAACGCCTTTGCTGGTGGCCTTATGTTGCATACTTATGATGTTGTAAAGACAATGTATGAGCTTAACAATCCAGTATATGGTTGTGATGAAGAAAGTATATTGATTACTGGTTTGTTCCATGATTTAGGTAAGATAGGTGGATTCAATGAGGATTTATCAGAGATTATACCTATGTATACACCTATTGATAATAGTAACTGGCGGTATAAGAATGGGGATAGATATATCTACAATGAAAACTTAGATGATTACTTGACACATTCTCTTAGAAGTATTAGATTATTGACACAGATGAATTTTCCCTTGACAAACGATGAGTTTGTTTCTATATTTAGTCACGATGGATATTTTGAGGAACAGAATCGTTCATTCACATTGATGCGTTGCCCGTATCGTTTGTTGAAGTTATTACAAGCATCCGATCAGATTTGCACAATAACGGAGAAAAATGATTGATATGAAAAATAATAAACTTCTTACTGGTAAAAAAGCTATAGCTTATAAGATATTAAAACAAAGATTAAAAGAAGAAGATATAGAAAATGTTGACTGTATTAATAGTTTATTAGAAGAAATTATTGAAAAGTTGGATAAGTATGGTTTTTATGATGAAAAAAGTTTAAATGAAGATTAGTTTTTATTATATATGGAGTGTTTAATGTCTAAAGAAGAAGAAAATAAGTTAGTAGAAGATAATATGTGGTTGATAGAGTATGTGGCAAGAAACTATGTTAAGCAGGCTGATTGGAATGATATGGTATCTGCGGGTAGATATGGATTAATGAGAGGTATAAGAAAGTTTGATAAAGATAAAGGAATAAAACCTTCTACATATTTAGTTCATTGGGTTAGAGCAGAAATAATTAAGTGTCTTTATGAAGATAGAAATGTTCATTTACCTTGGAATAGAATCAATAAGTATATTAAAGAAGGCAAAAAAACCAACTTTAATGATGGCATATATCCTCGTTTTGAAATTAGTATAGATAGTAAGTCATTTAACACTCATAATGATTTTCAAAGTGATGATGATGATATGAATAAAAACGATAATATAGAGTTTCAATCATCATTATCATCTGATTATATCAATAATTTAGACAAGAGAGAAGAATCAGAGCACATACTTTATCTATTGGAGAACACTAGATTAACTGATAAGGAAAGAAAAGTCATTGATCATAGATTTGGATTACATGGAGAGTATTCTAAGACATTGAAAGAAGTCGGAGAAATAATGGGTTATTCAGCTATGGGAATACAAAAAATAGAAAAAAATGCCTTACTAAAATTAAAAAGAAATAAAGGGTTTAGTATTCTAAATGTTTAGGAGATTTTTACAGGGAGTGTATCCTTTAAAAGAAAAAACCAAGAAATTTGATTATAATCAATTTTATTGTGAGTTATGTCACGGTGTTTTTGATGAAGAAACATTGTTCGATAAAGAATCGGGGAAGTTTTTATGTCAAAGTTGCGAGAAGAAAGTAAAGTAGATCACCCATCACATTATAATGAATGTGGCGAATTGTATGAAGCAATTAATGTTATAGAGGCTTGGGATTTAAATTTTAATCTGGGTAATGCTCTTAAGTATATTGCGAGAGCAAAATACAAAGGGAAAGAAGTAGAAGATTATGAAAAAGCTATTTGGTATATTGATAGAGAAATTAAAAGGGTTAAGGGGGCCAAAGTATAATGTAATTACAAGACAAGAATTACATAATAGATCCGTAATGAAATCAAAAGAACTAGTTTTGCCAGTTAATTTGGTGAAAAAAGTAATAGAGAATGAAAAAAATATAATAATAGAGGAGATTGTTAATATGTTAGAAAGACATCAATTAAAAGAAATGATTAGTTTGTTGGAGGTTAAGATCCAAACACTTAGGGATGATCAAGCTGTAGCTCCAACAGATAATAATAGGTTGAATATACAATCATTTACTGAAAAAATTGAAATTTTAAACAATATTTTTAGACATTATGATTTATACAATCACATTTATGGTGAAGGAGAACGTAATGAAGTATTAAGGACTAAAACTTATGCCTCCACGTAAAAAACCACCACTCAAAGAAGGTGAAAAGGTATTAAGACTTTTTATAAATGGATCAACAATAGAAATTATATCACCAATAGAGAGAGAACAATTTTTACAAGAAATGGTTCAAGATATAAATACAAATGGTATGAGACCAGAGTGGTCTGGTTGGTATAGTTTAAGATCTTATAATGGCGGAGTTGTATCAGTTAGGATACGTTGCATAGATGCTATAGAAGAGGTGAAATAAATGGAAAAAATAATCAAAACATTAGTTCATAATCAAGAAAACTCAGTATACGCAATTACAGTTAGTGATAAAATTAACACTCAAACATTGAGAAGAATATTTAATCTTCTAATGGAAGAAGAGGAGAGACTTGTTTCCGAGGGTGACTCCGATGAACCCATTTCAACCCAGACAGTAAACAATGAATAGAGAAAAATTAGAAGATCGTGCACTTAGCAAGAGAGATCATCTAATTGTTGCTGTTGATTTTGACAAAACGTTATTTGAAGAAGGTGAAGGTGGTTATCCTAATATAGGGGAACCTATTGATAAAACAATTAACTATGTTAAGGAACTGCAAGAGAGAGGTTCAAAAATAATTCTTTGGACTTGTAGAGATGGTTCAGAATTATTATCAGCAATTAAGGCTTGCAATAACATGGATTTATATTTTGATGCAGTTAATGAAAACGTCGATTCATTAGTTAACTCAGACACTCTTTCAAAGAAAGTTTACGCATCAATCTATATAGATGATAAATGTATTAATGTAGAAGATATATAATGATTAATTTAGAAAGAGCAAACAGAATAGGGAGAGGTTATGTAGAAGAAGAATATAGAGGTGCAAAGAATATAGAAGTGTTGAGAAATAAAGATTTGATATATTCATCAATGAATCTTGGTAGATATGTAAAGGATGATTGGTATTGGAAATGTGGTTTCTGTAGTGATTACACAATAAAACCAATATTAGATTACAGATGTAATAAGTGTAAGTCAAAAGTAATAAAGGTTGGTGAAGAGAAACATATGTTTTATAATACATATCTACAAAGATATTTATCACTTGGAAAGTTGGAGGCAACAGCCAATGAAGACAATAAAGAAAGATGAAGTAATAAAGAGATATAGTGATGAGAGAGCGGCATCATTAGTTCGCGAAGAAGGTTGGAGTTATACATCTAAATCAGAGTGGAAAACTCTGGTTAGAGATATTAATAAGAAACCTAAAGGGGAAGAAAGTGAGAGTAAAGATGATGTGAATTTAGAAGAAGGTAAAACCAAGAAGTCTCGTAAGTTTTATAAACAAAAGAAACGCCAGAAGATGGCACGAAAGGAAGCTAAAAATGGCTGAATATTGGACAACAATTGTTGAGTTTGAAGAAGATACTGGTAAGGCAAAGCCCAAGAAGTATAAGGAAACATATCTTGTAGCAGCAGATAGTGCGACTTATGCGGAGGCGCAAGTTCATAAGTTACTTGAAGGCGAGTCTGGGTTTACAGTGGTAAGTGCATCTAAGTCAAAAATCATTGAAGTAAAACTAACTGATGTTGAAGGTAAGCAACCTTCATAGAAAGAGAGATAAATATGAGAAAGTATATTAATACATTTTTAGTAGCAACACTTGTAGTAATTGGAACAACCTTTTGTCCGTGTGATAATCATTCAGCTTCGGCCGGTGAAAATGAAGGACATTCAACTGAGTTGGAAGTTGGTGTAGCATCTCGTCATGTGTGGCGTGGTAGTTTGGCTTCAGATGCAGTGGTTATTCAACCATCACTAACTGTTCCCTTTACAAATCCATTGGGCGGAACAACCAGTTTTAATTTGTGGGGTAATACACCTTTTAATGGAGGTGTAGGGTCAGAATTTGATCTATCTTTATCACAATCATTGGATGAGTATGGAACTATTACTGTTTCATCATATTATTATGGTGGTGAGTATGCAAATATTGAAAACCATGATATTGATTTGATTCTTGAAGTGGCAGTAGATGACATTAACTTAACAGCAAGTAGGATACTTATCTCTGAAACGGTTGAGGGTGATAACTACATTGAGGCTGGATATGCTTTGAATGATGAGTTTGATCTATTTGTTGGTGTTGGTGATGGTGGATATAGTGCAGACGGCGGCATGGATCTTGTAAATACGGGTTTTGTGTTTGAGATGTCACCGAATAGTTATGGTCGTAATCGTTGGGGTGGAGCTGCAAGAATGTTGAGAGGTTATACTTTGACTTTTGTATATAATCCAAGCACTGAAATGCCTAATTTTGTTGTAAGTAAGCGTTGGTAATATAGCAAAATATAGTATTAAATAAGCAAATCCCACCTTGACTTTTGAGGTGGGATTTGTTATATTTTATATATAATAAAAACATTAACATTACGGTAGAGATTGATGAGTAATCTAACAGAAGAACAAAAACAAAAATGGGATCATTTTGTTGAATACGCTAATAATAATGGTTTTATACATTACATAGGAAATTTATCTTTTGCCAGTTATAGGACTGGAGATGTAATCAAATTAGTAAGTGATGGTAAGGTAAGTTTTATTAAGAGAAATGCATCAGAGGATGCAGAATTTACTATGAAAGAAGGAGATTAGCTGTGAAAGAAGTAGCTAAGACAACAATTATATTTTGTATGACAGTATTGTTTGTTTTTTATGTTGTTGATAAAAAAATAGAAATATTAAACCTAAAAAACAATATAGAAAATTTAGAAGATGATTTATCAATAGATAGATCTCATATAGAAGAAACAAACAATATCATAACAGATATGAAAAATCACATAGATTTTTTAGAATCACAGTTATCAAAAACTAATGAGAAGATTAGAGAGTATGAAGATAATATACATGAAGTCACCGTAACAATGTATCATCCAGTTCCAGAACAAACAGATGACACACCAGATATAACTGCGGATGGAACAAAGTTTAAGATACATAAAGCCAGTCAGTATAGATATGTGGCGGTTTCAAGAAATATGTTAAAGAGATGGGGTGGATTCTTAGATTATGGTGACTACATTTGGGTAGAGGCAGGTAGTAAGTCTGGTGTCTATCAAGTAAGAGACACTATGAATCCAAGATACATAAATCATATTGATATATTAGAAACTCCCGGCACGTCGCCTTACAAATATGATAACGCTAAGATGAGGTTGGTTAGCTATGAACAGTAAAAGAATTAAAATAGAAAAGTTTTTTTATGGTAATTCTGATGTAGTAAATGTTAATAATAAATCATTAGAGTTTATGTATGGTGGATTAAACCCTAAAATTCTTCGTAAAGAAGACCAAGAACATATGATGATTAATGGAGCATTAGCTATAGATATAGTTGATGCTGAAAAACATCATATGGAAATGAAAGAAAAAATAGACACTCTAAAATATCATCGTGAAATGACAGAACTGGGATATTATCATGAGCCTATGTCTTGGAATGAGTTCAGACAGTGGGTATTATCAAACCCAGAAGTAATGGAAGAGTGGTATGAACAAGAACTTGGTCCAGAAGGCAGATATGAAGAACCAGATGATGATATATGTTGGCAGAAAGTAGAAGAATGAATGGAAGAAGAGATATATAAGGAATATTATGGAACGAAGTATTATATATGGAAGGATATACCCGAAGATAGAATACCTAATATAGAAACAGACAAGGGTAAGAATGTTTTGGTAGCAGGAGCAAAGAAGAAGGAAAAGTATATACTAAAGAATGAACATAACGGAACATTTACATTAATGGATAATAATCAAGCATACAAATCTTTTCCAAAGGAAGCTGTGGTATTAGCATGAAACATACTATAAATTCATATTTAGAAACTTTATCTTCTAAGATAAGTGAGATTGATAGAGAAAAGTTAGAAGAAATAAAAAATCATTGGAAGACGGAATTTCAATCACAAACTTGGAAGACGAATATATATCTTATAGGTAATGGTGGTAGTTTATCTATCTGTGAGCATATCTCAACTGATTTGAATAAGCGTTGTAAGATAAGAGCACATACACTAAGCAATACTTCAATGATTACAGCATTGGGTAATGACTATGGGTATGACAACATATATTCAAAGTGGTTAGAGATGAATCGCTTGAGTATGTATGATTATGTTGTGGCCGTATCATCCAGTGGTAAGTCTGTTAATATAGCTAAGGGATTGCAATATGCGTCAGAACGTAAATCAAATACACTTACTATTTTTGGTATGAATGGAGAACCTATTATACCAGAGAATAGAAGAAATAGTTTTATTCATATTGATAGTCACAATTACGGTGTGGTAGAATTAGCAAGTGAGATTATATTGCACAGTATAGTAGAGGATTTGGTGTTAGAATAATGAATGAAATAGTAGAGTTACTAACGTTATTTTTTATAGTCGGACTTATGTATGCTATTGTTATTATAGCGGAGAGGAATAGAATAGATAAGGATAAATGAAATGAGGTAAGATGCCGTATAAAGATCCAGAGAAGCAAAGAGAATACCAAAGAAAGTGGCATGCAGAAAACGCAGAGAAGCAAAGAGAAAAAAGTAGAGAGTGGTATGCAGAAAACAAAGAGCGGAAAAAAGAATACAGTAGAAAGTGGAAGGCAGAAAAAAAAGAGAAGGTAAGAGAATACAATAGAAAGTGGAAGGCAGAAAATCCCGAATACCACTCAACGTGGAAAAAAGAAAAATACCACACAGATCGTTGTTATAAATTGAGAGTTATTGTGTCAAAATCAGTGAACAAAGCATTGAAAGAAGGTAAGGGTGGTGAATCAATACTACCTTATGTTGATTGGAATAGTTACGAAGAGATGAAAGAGCACATAGAAAGTCAGTTTGAAGATTGGATGACTTGGGATAATCATGGTGAATGGCACATAGACCACATCAAACCACAATCGGTATTGCTTAAAGGTGTAACAAGTATGGATGACCCAAAGTTTAGAGAATGTTGGGCATTGGAAAATCTAAGACCATTGGAGGCAAAAGAAAATATGTCAAAGGGAAAAAAAATAATAGATGAATAATATTGATGATTTTGATGTTGAAAAAGTTGAAACTTTTAAGAGCGGTAACATAAGAAGTATAAAAAGGTATAAGAATGGATTTGAAAAAGGTAAACCTGTGTTAATTAAACACGGTTTGTGGCAAAGTTGGTTTAGCAACGGAAAACAAAGAACACACAATGTTTGGATAGATGGAAAAAAGATTGGATGAATAAACACATAGAAACTATATGTAAAGCATTAGGAAGTAAATGTAATCCCGATGATGAAGAACAAAGTGATTCGTGTTGTTATTTACGGTTGTTTTATCTTATTGCTGAGTTGGTTGCAATAGTAGCTATCGTTTCTAATGCTATACATCAGTGGTAATCATAATGTAACCATTTAGTAACCATTCTGTAAGATACCACCTATTATTTATGTCGGTGGTATTTTTTTTGTAACAATTATAACAAGGGAGAAGGAAAATGAAGGGAATTATTGTAACACTACTGTTGTTTGTTACGACAACAGTTTATGGCGGAAAGCCAGAGTTTGCGCTTATTGAAAGTGAACAAGACGTAAGAAGAATGGTTACAAGTGTAGAAAACACTGCGGATTCATTTGCAAAAACATTTGATTTCTATGTTGGTGGCACATACAATAAAACAAAGGACACTGGTTATCCTATCTTAGCGTTAAAGTATAAAAACTACACATTAGAATACGCTAAGGAAGGTTGGCTTGATGCACCACAAAACAGTTATTATAAGTTCAAGATAAAGAATCCGTTGGGACAAAAAAGAATGAAAATAGAATTCCAACAAAAGAAAGAACAATACAGTGTTAAAGGCTTTATTCAATTATTTTAAAAGGAGAGGTTATAATGAGAAAATGGATAACAATAATTTGCTTAGTTTTGTCTACTGGTATCACATCAGCGGAAGACTATAAACCATACAAAGCACAAAGACCCGTTACAGGTTCAGCAGGTGCTATTGGTTCTGATACACTAAATAACATGATGGCTCTATGGTTAGAGACATTCCAAAAGTTTCACCCTACCGTAAAAATATCTATTGAAGGTAAAGGTTCATCAACCGCACCACCTGCTCTTATAGAAGCTACTGCACAGTTAGCACCTATGAGTCGTGCAATGAAGAACAAAGAGTTGGATAAGTTTGAAGATAGATACGGTTATCCACCAACACAGTTTAGAGTAGCATTAGATGCATTAGCTATCATCGTAAATAAAGATAACCCAATAGAAGGTTTGACACTACAAGAAGCAGATGCAATCTTTTCGTCAAATAGAAAAAGAGAGTATCCAGAAGATGTAACTACATGGAGAAAGTTAGGTATCAACTTAGGAATGGTAAGCCTCTATGGTAGAAACTCTGCATCGGGAACTTATGGATTCTTTAAAAAGATTGTATTGGGTGGTGGAGATTTCAAGAGTAGTGTAAAGGAACAACCCGGATCTGCTTCCGTTGTTC
>Ga0070752_1000199_pt1 | contig 56987 bp, 46 predicted proteins | sample VirMetDEL_Aug_30_FD_77440 | JGI IMG/M metagenome (GOLD analysis project Ga0070752, IMG submission 77440) | Aqueous microbial communities from the Delaware River and Bay under freshwater to marine salinity gradient to study organic matter... | ecosystem: Environmental > Aquatic > Marine > Coastal...
ATGGACGGCTCCGGAAAGGGAAAAAATCGCGCGCAGTTTAACCCGAGTCGCCGCGCAATGCTGCCTGCTGGGATGGATGGCTGGGTTTGGCCTCTGCCAGCAGGTCGCAGACGCGGTTACGCCCGTCGCGTTTGGCCTGGTAAAGCGCGGCATCGGCGACCTGGAGCAGCTCGTCGAGCGCCTGCCCCTGCTCAGGCCAGTGGGCCATGCCGGCAGACAGGGTCACGCGTTGATCACCACCCCGGGTGGCGACATCCTGAGCGGCCAGCTGCGTGCAGATGCTCTGCAGGCGTTCGCCGGCCTCATGCGGGTCGGCGCCCGGCAGTATCAACAGAAACTCCTCGCCGCCGATACGAAACACCGCGTCGGTACTGCGCAGGTTGTCCAGCAGGTGCTGGGCGACGGCCTTGAGCACATCGTCGCCAACCAGGTGGCCGTACTCGTCGTTGAGGCGCTTGAAGTTATCGAGATCGATCAGCGCCAACCCCAACGGCAACTTTTCGCGCTGCACCCTGGCCAGCTCGCGCGCGAAGAATTCGTCCAGGTAACGACGGTTGTACAGCCCGGTCAACGGATCGCACAGCGCTTGCTCACGCAGTTGCTCGTGCAGGCTGGAGATGGTGCTCAGGCGCTCCTCGCTGAGTGCCAGGGCTTCGGCCAGCTTCAGCTCACTGAGGTGGCGCTGGGTCACGTCACGGATATAGAGCATATGGCCGAGCAGAGTCGGACCATGACGAGTGACGCGCTGGATGCCACGCACCCGCAACTCGTAGTAGCGCGCGGCGCAGGTCAGCGTCAGCGGCACGTCCGCCTCGGTAGCGCCGCGCTCTTGCAGCAGTCGTTGCAGGTCGGCGCCGAAAACCGGCCACTGCGCCAATGCCATGCCGTGCCATCCTGATTGCAGGCCCGCCAGCCTCAGCGCTGCCGGGTTGGCCTCGATCACACGGCCCCGTGGATCTATCACCAGCACCGGATCGAGCAAGGCCTCCAGCAGCAGGTGACGCGCTACCGGCAGGAGATCGAACAGGCGCACGCCGACGATCAGCCAGGAAAAAGCCAACAGGGTGAACGCGAAACTGAAGGGCGTCGGATCGAAGCCGAACAGGGTCCAACCGAATACGACGTAGCCTACGTTGGCCGCCCAGGGCACAGCCGTGACCAGCACGAAGGCCAGGTAGTGGCGGCGATGCAGCCCCTGGCTGAGCGCAGCGGCACGCGTGACCACGCCCATGCAGAAGGCCATGAACAGGTACACATAAACGGCCGTGGCGTAGAACAGTGGGCCATGCTCGTAACGCACGGGCGCACCCAGGCTGGCGTCGATCGGTGCACTGCCAGCGCCGTAGAACAAACCATGCCAGGGATTACTCAGCGCCAGCCCCCAGACCAACAGTGGCACCAGACCAAGCCCGAGGATGCTGCTACGCGCCAGCGGCGTGCGCATGCTGTTGACGTATTGCCAGAGGAAAACCGCCCAGAACGTGGGCGTGGCGACGATGCCGGGCCAGGCCATGCTGGCCCAGAACATCTTGCAGTCGGCGCTGAGGAAGGCCATTTCCAACGCTGCAGCGACCATCCACCAGAGGCTGGCCAGATGCAGCAGAAAGAAGCTGTCACGCCCAGGGAAATCGCGCTGACGGGTGACCCAGCAGGCCAGCAGGATCACGCCGAGACATACCAGCAGCGTTCCCAGCACTGGCGCCGACAGGCTCCAGCCGGAAGCCATGCACGCGTGCATCAGCGCCCCCTCCGCATTCCCGGCGAAGCAGTGCGTGAGTCGCGGACACAAGCGACACTGGACGGCTGGGCAGTGACGCAAATCGAAATACGCAAGGGCCTTCCTGACCTTCAATGCTGGATTAGCGCAAGGTGCCTAAGATACTGCAAAACCCCTGCCGCAGCAGGGGTTTGTTGGTCCGTAGCGCCTCGTTCAGGCGTCTGGCGGACGGCGCAGCAGGCTGGCAGCCATCGCCGCCAGCAAGCCGACTCCCAGCAAGAGTACAGCCCAGAGTCCCCAGCGCTGCCAGTGCTGCCAGTGCTGAGTGGAGCCCGCTTGCGAATCGACCGGGGCGCCAAGCGCCTCGGCCAACTCGGCACGCCCCAGGCTGGCCAGCTGTTGCGCCTGATAACCGGGAATCAGGGTTTGCAGCGGCAATGCCGCCGACTGTGCATTTAGGCGGCCCAGCGCCAGTCGATAGGGCGCTTCGCCGCGTGCGAGAAACACCATCTGCGTGGCGCGCAGGGCAACCCGCATGTCTGGCGTATCCGCGCCCAAGCCGCCACCACGGGCATCCACCTGTGCACGGAGTTGGCGCACTGGCCAGCCGGGCAGGGCCAATTCATCGCTGACCACTTCGCGCCCGGCCTCCGGTAGCCGATAGAGAACGCCACTGACCAACTGACGCCAGTTGCCCTGGTCGCTAGTACGCGCCTCGAAACGCAGCGGCGCCAGGGTATTGCTCTGCGGCAGCTCGATACGTAGCCGCTCCAGCGGTAGAGCCAGCGGCAACTGCCACTGGTACTGCCCCTCACCATTGGCGTGTGCCGGCATGGACTCGGACCACACCAGGGGCGCCGCCTGATGATCCTGCCGTTGACTGCGCAGGGTGACGGCCTCCAGTTGCGGGGCCAGGGTGGGATTGCTCCACAGCAGGCGCAGATAGCGGGCGCGCTGCCCGGGCAACTCGACCTGGCGCTGATCGATGCGCTCGTCGGCAAAACTCAGGCGGGCCACCTGCCCTTCTCCCCAGCTGCGCCAGTGCTGCAGGTCGTCGCTGGCCTCGATGCTGAAACGCTGGAATCCGTCTTCGGCTCCACTCCAGTCCAGGTTCAGACTTACCAGCGGCGCATCGATGGCGCTGGCATCGAGCAACCAGCCCCGTAACTGCTGCCCGCTTGCCGTCGGCGCGTCGCCACGCAGCTCGATCAGGGTACCGCTGGTGCTGCGCTCGACGCGTAACGCGGGCATCTCCTGAGCATCGACACGCCCCCGTAGCGGAAACCAGCGCACGCCGTGTTCCTGCTCATGCTGCAACGTCTCGCTGTGCCCCGGAATCAGCGCATAGGCCTGCATCTGGCCTTTGCTGTCGAATACGCGCAGATCGCGCAAATCGCCATAGCCGGCAGCGAGGTGAGCGGCGAATGGCAGCTCCAGGCGATACCAGGGCCCCTCTCCAGCAAGTTGCAGGGCGGCACTGTGCCGATAATCCTGCAGCTGCTCGCTGGCCTGGCCGAGTGTACTCAGCGCTAACCCCAGAAGCAGGCCCCAACGGATGAACCTCATACGGCAGACTCCTGTTCCCTGGCCGCAGTATCGTCGGCCTTGCGCGGCGGCAGCGGGGCGAAATAGCCCACCACCAGCAGCAGTACCCCGACCCCGATGAACGACACGATGCGCTCCAGACCACCGCGGTTACCCAGCTCGACGAAGAACAGCTTGGCCACCACCAGGGCAATCAGTGCAGCGCCGACCAGCCACAGCTCGCGACGTACGCGCAGATGGCCCGACAGCATCAATGCCAGGGCGATCAGGGTCCAGACGATGGACCAGCCAGCCTGTACCAGCATCGAGTCCAACAGCGCCGACGTCTGCCAGGGCACGCCGCCCCAGTGATGCGCCGAACGCATCACCATCACCGTCAGCAGCGCGAACAGCGACAACCCTGCCACGCCCTGCACCAGTTGCTGCGCACGCACAGGTTCCAGACCAAAGCGCGGCAGCGCATCGCGCGCCCAGACGAACAGCGAACCCAGGCACAGCAGCAGGCCCAGCTCCAGCGGATTGATGAGCGGCAAGTACGGTAGCGGATCGCTGTCGCCGGCGCTGTTGGCGTTGGCCAGCCAGAACCAGATGAGCATCAGTGCGGCCAGCGGCGCCGCCGCCCACAGGCGGTATTCGCGCTCGAAGCTGGCAACCGGCCAGGGCAAGCGCCGCACCTGCGCCATCGCCCACAGATAAGCGGTAGGCAGCAGCGCCCAACCCAGCCAGCGCCAGGCGTTGTAGTGATCGGACAGGCTCAGCAGCAGGTAACGCAGCTCCAGCGCCAACACAGCGATCAGCAACCAGCAGCCGAGCACATGGGCAACGCTGGCCGCGCTGCTCGGTAGCAGCCCGCTCAGGCGCCTCAGCATCAGCAGATGCACGGCGATCACAGCGCCCCAACCCAGCCAGCCGAAGTTCGCCGCCGGGTGATACAGCGGATGCCAGGCATAAGCCAGGATCAGACCTGCCACCGGCGCCAGCAGACTGCACAGCACGGCCAGGTCGCGCCAACCAGTGCGCAGCGCCAGCAGCATCCAGGCCAGGCTCGACGCGGCGGCCAGTACCAGCAGCACACTGGCTTGCAGATCAACACTGACGAAGCGCAGCACCTCACTGGCCAGGGCCAGCGCCCACCAGGCCGCGCCCCAAGCCAGCAAAAGCTGACCCAGGCGTTGCAGACTGATGCCATCGAGCCCGGTTTCCCGCCCAATGTGCGCCAGACTGTGCAAGCGCCAGGCGCCGATCTGCGCAGCCAGGCCAAGCACTGCCGGCGTCCAGAAACCGGTGTGTGCGAGCGGTGACAGGCCTTCGCCACTGATGCCCGAGAGCAGCAGCGGTCCCGCCGCGAGGAAGGCCAGGCCAGCGAAAACCTGCAGCACCAGGCTGAACAGGAAGGCCGCGCGCTGCTGCAGATACAGCGCCAGCCACAGAATCAACAGCCCGGTGCCGCCCCACACCGCGGCAGCCGCCACCCAGGGCAGCACGAACAGCACCGCCAGGTTGATGAACACCAGCCCCACCAGCATCACCATTGACAGGGCACCGAGCAGACGGCGATTGTCGCGGATCTGCGGATCACGCGCGGCCAGCAGCATCCCGGCGATCAGCCCCAGGCCGACCATCGACGCTGCCAGCAGGCCGAACCAGCCAGCGCTGAAGCCGCCACGGCCGAACAGTGAATCCAGTGCCATCTGGCCGAGGAACAGCAGGCCACCGAGCAACTGGATGAAGAAGGCGCTGTAGACGAAGCTCGGTGCCGCGATACGCAGGCCGACGAACAGCGTCGCAAGGCCGGCCAACGCCCAGGCGATGGCGGTGCCGGGTGCCTCGAACAGCAGCGGAGCGATCAGATAGAGAAACGCCAACCCCGCCAGGCCCAGCCAGGGTTGCAAGCGGCTCTCCCGGGCACTGGCGGCCTGCGGCGCCCGGCGTAGCTGCCAATAGCTGAACAGCAGGGCCACACCGAGCATCAGCGCGCCCAGCGGCGAGCCGTCGAGCAGGCGGTCATGGCCGTAATCCAGAGCACTGACGAACGCCAGGGCGGCGCCCAGCTGCAGCAACAGGGCGAACGCACGCGCCAGCGGCCGGCCCTGACGCAGCCCCAACCAGAAGATGCCGGCGCCCTCCACGGCCCAGGCCGTGCTGGTCCAGCGTGCATCCAGCGCGAGCGGAATGGCCAGGCTGGCGAATACCACGCCGAGCGCCAGGCAGGTTTCCATCAGCAGCAAGGCGCGCTGGCCAGCTCGCGCCTTGAGCACCCGCGCCAGCAGCAGATAGAACAGCCCCAGGCCGAGGGCGCTGAATGCAGCGGCGAACTCGATATGCCGCACCAGTGCGACCTGCAGACCAAAGCCGACCAGTGGTGGGCCGAACAGCGTGGTGGCATCGACGTAATCGCCGCGACGCAGCGACCAGCGCAGCAGTTCGTCGCGTGCCTGCGGGGCATCTGCCGCGTCACGCAGGGTGCGACGGGCGAACAACAGGCCGATGGCCACGTACATCAGGAAGAACAACACCAGGAACGGCTCGGTGCTCCACAGCAGCTCCGGTGTGTAGGAACGCAGACCCCAGGCGAAACCGATGCCGAAGGTGCCGACGAAGCCGATCAGGTTGAGCAGACGCCAGGCCTTGAACCAGGCGATGGCGAAGATGCCGGCATTGAGCAGGGCGAAATAGGAGAACAGCGCAACATGGTTGCCGCTGCCAGTGGAGGTGAGAATCGGTGCGGCGAAGCCGCCCAGCGCGGCAGCCGCCGCCAGGCCCAGGGCATTCTGCTGCACGGCGAGAATGGCCGAGAACAGCGTCACCGCCACCAGCAAGCCGAGGGCCATGCCCGGATCGAGCAACGGATGTAGGCGCATGGCAGCGAACACCGTCAGATAGAGCACGGCGATGCCGGTACCCTGCAGCACCAGGGCATAGCTGCGGTTACGCCGCCGCAGCCACCAGCCAAGACCGAGCAAGGCCAGGGCGCTGGCCGCAACGCCCATGTAGCGCAGCTCGATCGGCACCTCGACGCCTTCGGTGGCGTAACGCAGGAGGAAGGCCAGGCCGAGGAACAGCAGCACCACGCCGACCCGCAGCACGGTATTGCCGCCAAACAGCCAGGCCTTGGCCGCCGCGATACCGCGCTCGACCAGGTTCGGCTCGCGCGGCGCTCGCTCGCGCCACGGGCCTTGCTGTGGGGCAGGCTGCGGCTGGTGGGCGACCTGCGCGGCCAGCGGTGCGGGCTCATCAACAGGTTGCGGCGCTTCGGTTTCCGGCACGGCTTCGAGCGTCCAGTCCAGCTCCGGCACGGGTTCTTCGGCAGCGACCGGCTCGGGCGTAGGCTCGGGAGGCAAGTCGATAACGGGTTCAGCAGGCGCCGGGGCAGGCACTGGCTCAGGCTCGCCGTGTTCGCCCTGCTCCACCTTGAGCAGGCGCTCGTGCATGGCGCGGGTGCCGCGCTCGAAACGTTCGGCGAAGTCCTTGAGCTGCGCGGCCAGCTGCGCATTGCGCGCCTCCATCCCCTGCAGGCGCAGCGCCTGGCCCAGGCTGAGGCCGATCAAGCCGCCGAGAAGTGCACCGGTGACCGATTCGCTGGCGCCCATGCCGAGCACCAAACCGACCAGCATGAAGATCCATTGCATGCGTTATGTCCCAACCCTGAGAAAGATCGCCTCGCGCACCTAGCAGCCACCCGAGACGGGCACACAGTATAGGAGTCGCATCGACCAACACCCAGAGAGACGACTGCCAAGCCGTTCACAGGCACAACGCATCGCAATCAGCCGCCAGCCGGTGCTTCACAAACGCCACGCGCCCGCTATCATCGCCGCCCCGTGACAGCAGCGGCACCGACCGCACGATAGCCAAACCATGATGAAGCCCCGCCTGATAGCCGCTGCAGAGATCGATCGCCTGGAAACCTGGGCCAAATACACCGCCGACATGTGCCACAGCTGCATCTCCAGCTGCTGCACCCTGCCGGTGGAAGTGCGCCTGAACGACCTGATCCGCCTGGAACTGGTGGACGAGTTCGAACGCAGCGAACCGCCGAAGAACATAGCCAAACGTCTGCAAAAGGACGGCGTGGTCGAGCGCTTCAACCAGAAATCGGGCATTTTCACCCTGACCCGCATGTCCAACAACGACTGCCTGTTCCTCGACCGCAAGACGCGCCTGTGCACCGTCTACGAGAAACGTCCGGACACCTGCCGCCACCATCCCAAGGTTGGCCCACGACCGGGGTACTGCGCGTACAAGCCCAAATAAGGGTTGCCGCGTGGGCAGTGACGCGGAGGCGCGCGCCCTGGGCGGCCGCGCGACAGCCTAGGAAGCGCGGCGCAGGCCGATGAGCCGGCCAACACAGTCCGGCTGTGGCAATCCCTGATGCTCGCTGGCCAACTGCACCACCCTGAGCGCCACTTGCTCATCGAATGGCGCACCACGGCCAGCTGCGCCGTCGATATTCATCAGCATCTGCTCGCTTTGCGCCAGGCTGGCGTCTTCGCCCGACCGGTAAAGGCCATGGTGAATGTGCAGGCGCTTGGCGTCGTGCGCCAGCAGTTGGGTGCGCACTTCTACCCTTTCGCCCTCCTTCACCTCCGCCAGGAAGTTGAGGTGGCATTCCAGCGTATACAGCGTGTGGCCGGTGCGGGCGCGGCCGGCTTCATCCAGCCCCAGCACGTCCATCAGCGCATCGGTGGCATGGCTGAAGATCAGCAGGTAGAAGGCATCGCGCAGGTGGCCGTTGTAGTCGACCCAATCGGGGGAAATGATGGTCCGATAGGCTGGTAGATTCATGTTCGGCTTCCGATGAGGCCCTCTCCCCCAGCCCCTCTCATAAATGGGAGAGGGGCGCACGACAGAGGCTGCCCGTAGGGTGCGCCGCGCGCACCGGGAATGACTCGTTTTATTCGGCAAAGGCAAAGCCATGCTTGGCCTTGGTCTGGCGAATCGCCTCCAGCACGGCCAGCAAGCAGTCATCGCGGTAGCGTTCGAGGGCATCCAGGCTGCGCTCACCCTGCTGTTCGGCAGTGCCTTCGACCACCGCGTCGATCAGCCCGTCGGTCAGTTCCGGCGCCTCGAGGTAGGTCCAGGGCAACTTCAGCGCCGGGCCGAACTGCGCCATGAAGTGGCGCATACCCGCAGGGCCACCGGCCAGGGTGTAGGTCAGGAAGCTGCCCATGAACGACCAGCGCAGACCGGCGCCGAAACGGATCGCATCGTCGATCTCGCCGGTGGTCGCCACGCCGTCGTTGACCAGGTGCAGTGCCTCGCGCCACAGCGCTTCGAGCAGGCGGTCGGCGATAAAGCCTGGCACTTCCTTGCGTACATGCAGGGGGCGCATGCCCAGCGCTTCGTATACCTTCATGGCCGCCTGCACCGCCTCGGGCGCGGTCTTCGCGCCGCCCACGACCTCCACCAGCGGCAACAGGTACACCGGGTTGAACGGGTGACCGACCACGCAGCGCTCGGGGTGCGCGGCACCTTCATAGAATTCGCTGGGCAGCAGGCCTGAGGTGCTGGAGCCGATCAATACGTCAGGGCGCGCGGCGGCGCTGATCTTCGCGTGCAGTTCGCACTTGAGATCGAAGCGCTCGGGCGCGCTTTCCTGAATGAAATCGGCAGCGCGCACGCAGTCTTCGATGCTATCGACGAAGCGCAGACGCTCAAGCGAGGCGCCAGGCGCCAGGCCCTGTTTTTCCAGTGCAGGCCAGGCATTGGCCAGGCGCGTGCGCAGTGCCTGTTCGGCGCCGGGCGCCGGGTCCCAGGCGATCACGTCGAGGCCGTGGGCCAGGGCACGGGCGATCCAGCCGGCGCCGATGACGCCGGTGCCGAGAGCGGCGAAGGTCTTGATATCGGTAACGAAGGTCATGGTTGAACTCCGGTAGCCCGGATGCGATCCGGGGAATTGGCGTTAGGAATGCCCTGGATTGCATCCGGGCTACGGGGGGTGCACACAAACCCTCTCCCGATCGCGGGCCGCCCCTGCCCCTCTCCCGCAAGCGGGAGAGGGGAGAAAATCGCTAGCGACGCTTGAGCTTCATCTTTTCCCGGCCCTCGGCCGGGGTCAGGGCGCGGCCGCCGAGGCGCTCGATGATCTCGATGGCGCGTTCGACCAGTTGCCCGTTGCTCGCATGCACACCGCGATCCAGCCAGATGTTGTCCTCCAGCCCCACGCGCACATGGCCGCCGAGCAGCATGGCCTGGGCAACCATCGGCATCTGCATGCGGCCGATGCCGAAGCCGGCCCAGGTGATGCCAGGCGGCAGGTTATCGGCCATGGCCTTCATGGTCGTGGTGTCGGCCGGCGCGCCCCAGGGAATGCCCAGGCACAGCTGGATCAGCGGATCGTCCAGCAAGCCTTCCTTGATCATCTGCTTGGCGAACCAGAGGTGACCGGTGTCGAAGATTTCCAGCTCGGCCTTCACCCCCAGTTCGCTGATGCGTTTGGCGCCGGCACGCAGCTGCGCCGGGGTGGAGACGTAGATGAAGTCGCCGTCGCCGAAGTTCAGCGTGCCGCAGTCCAGGGTGCAGATTTCCGGCAGCAGTTCCTCGACATGCGCCAGGCGGGTGATCGGCCCGACCAGATCGGTGCCGGCACCGAACTCCAGCGGCTGCTCGCCACGGCCGATCTCCAGGTCGCCGCCCATGCCGGCGGTGAGGTTGATGATCACATCGGTGTCGCTTTCGCGGATGCGCTCGACCAGCTCGCGATACAGCGCCACGTCGCGGCTCGGCTTGCCGGTCTGCGGGTCACGCACATGGCAGTGGGCGACGGTGGCGCCGGCCTTGGCCGCCTCGATGGCGGCGGCGGCGATTTCCTTGGGGGTGACCGGGATCGCCGGGTGCTTGCCGACGGTGTCGCCAGCGCCGGTCACCGCGCAGGTGACGATAACCTCGTAGTTCATCTTCGACTGTCCTTTCCAGGGGCGAACAAGGGCCGACGGCCAGGCCGCAGGCGTTGTACAAAAAAGGGAATCGGCGCCGGTTGAGCCGGCGCCGGTGTATCAGTTACCGGCGACCAATGCGGCGTTAGCGGGCTTGCCATCCAGCGTGGTGACGCCTTGCAGCCAGGCGTCGACCACCTTCGGATTGGCCTTGATCCAATCACGTGCGACCTGTGCGGCCGGCTTGCGCTCCATGATCGGCTGCATCAACGCGGCTTCCTGTTCACTAGTGAAGCGCAGGCTGGTGAGCAGACGATTGGCATTGGGGCAACGCTCGGCATAGTCCGGCGCGGTGACGGTGGAAACCGTGGCGGCGCCATCGTTGGGGCCGAACACGTCCTCGGTGCCGGTGAGGTAGGTGATCTGCATCGACAGGTTCATCGGGTGCGGTTTCCAGCCGAAGAACACCACCGGCTTGTCGTTACGCACGGCGCGGCCGACGGCGGCGAGCATGCCCGCCTCGCTGGACTCGACCAGCTTGAAACCGCCCAGGCCGAACTGGTTGGAGTCGATCATCTTCTGGATCGCGGTATTGGCGCCGGAGCCGGCCTCGATGCCGTAGATCTTGCCGTCCAGCTGATCCTTGAACTTGGCGATATCGGCCAGGGTCTTCAGGCCCTTTTCAGCGGTGTAGCTGGGCACCGCAAGCACGGCCACGGCATCGTCCAGCGATGGTTCGGCCGCGACTTTGACCGCACCGGCCTCGAGGAAGGGCTTGATGTTGTCGTCCATGATCGGCTTCCAGTAGCCGAGGAAGGCATCGATCTGCCCCTTCTGGATACCGGCGAAGATGATCTGTTGCGACGCCTGGGTCTGCTTGGTTTCGTAGCCGAGGCCATGCAGCAGTTCGCTGGCGACGGCGGTGGTGGCGACCACGTCGGTCCAGCCGACGGCGCCGATTCGAACGTTCTTGCAACTGGCGTCATCAGCCAGCAGGGAGGTACTGAACAGGCTCAGGGTGCAGCACGCGGCCAGCGCGGTAAGACCTTTCATCTGGGTGCTCCTCATCGTGTCACAGCGGTTCTATTTCGTTCTTCTAGAGGCCCTGGAACCTGTTCGCGATCTCGCGTGCCGCAGTGATAGCGCCCCGCCAAAACAGCTGAGCAACGCTCGGTGTCGCGCTCGATATTGCGCATGGCAAATGAGCATTGCGAGCGAGCTGGCGTTCCAGCTTATTTTGACGCGGTAGCAGCGACGCGCACAGATCGTGGTCAGGCTCCTGGCCCCCACCGTGCTCGGGTTTCTGATCATCCCGATAAAACCACCTTACGCCTCACTCTCGCGCACCATTCGCACTTTGGCGACGCTTTGTTGACTCATGTCGACCAGTTGCTGACGCAGAAGCCGTAATGGCGTATTAATTCCAGGCCACCCCCGGATCGCATCCGGGCTACCCGTCACCCTGCACCGGCGCATGCCCCGTATGCCACAGACCTACTGTTTTCTGCTGCTACCCGGCTTCTCGATGATGGGCCTGATGTCGGCGATCGAACCGCTGCGCGTGGCCAATCGCTTCCGTGGGGAGCTGTATCGCTGGCGTCTGCTGAGCCAGGACGGCAACGCCGTGCAGGCGAGCAACGGCATGTCGCTCAACGTCGACGATGGCTTGCAGCTGCCCGATGACTGCCAGGCATTGTTCGTGGTCGCCGGCTTCGAACCGCTGGCGCACTACGACCATCACCTGGCGCACTGGCTGCAACGGCACGAGCCTGAACTGGCAATCCTGGGCGGCATCGACACCGGCGGCTTCCTGCTGGCCGAGGCCGGGCTGTTCCAGCACCAGCGCCTGACCCTGCACTGGGAAGCCATCGATGCCTTTCGCGAGCGCTATCCGGCGCTACTGGTCACCCAGGAACTGTTCGAGATCGACGGCAAGCGCATCACCAGTGCGGGCGGCACCAGCAGCCTCGACCTGATGCTCGGCCTGATCAGCCAGGCACATGGCGAACCTCTGGCCGTGCAGGTCTCCGAGCAGTTCGTGGTCAGCCGCATCCGCACTCGCCTGGATCACCAGCGCATGCAGGTGGCCAGTCGCTACGACCTGCACAACAAGAAGCTGGTGCGGGTGATCGGCGAGATGGAGCGCCAGTGCGAGCAGCCGCTGCCCAACGAGGCGCTGGCCGATCAGGCGGGCATCAGCGTGCGCCAGCTGGAACGCCTGTTCCGCCACCACCTGGCAACCACGCCGTCGGCCTTCTACCTCGGCCTGCGCCTGGACAAGGCACGCCAGCTGTTGCGCCAGAGCGATCTCAGTGTGCTGGAGGTAAGCCTGGCCTGCGGCTTCGATTCGGCGTCGTACTTCTCGCGCTGCTACCGCAGGCGCTTCGCCACCAGTCCCAGCCAGGATCGCCACGAACGACCTGCGCCCTAGGCACAGCGTCAGCCGCTTGCCGTCTCAAAACGACGCGCTTCGCAGGCCGTTTGTGCCGATGACGAGGTGCGCCGAGGCCGCGTATCCATTCGCGACCTCGGCTTGACGCTTTCGGCAAACCCCCAGTCGTTTTTGCACCGGGTCACCCTGCCCCCCAGGGATAAGCTCTCCCCAAAGCGCCGACAGCCGACTCGGCGCATCCGTATTAGGGGACAAGCCTGATGAGCCCAGCCGAATTGCACGCCGACAGCATCGTCATCGACGGTCTGATCATTGCCAAATGGAACCGCGAACTGTTCGAAGACATGCGCAAGGGCGGCCTGAGCGCCGCCAACTGCACGGTGTCCGTATGGGAAGGTTTCCAAGCCACCGTCAACAGCATTGCCGCCAGCAGCAAGCTGATCCGCGAGAACAGCGACCTGGTCATGCCGGTACGCACCACTGCCGACATCCGCAAGGCCAAGGAGCAGGGCAAGACCGGCATCATCTATGGCTTCCAGAACGCCCACGCGTTCGAAGACCAGATTGGCTACGTCGAAGTGTTCAAGCAGCTCGGCGTGGGCATCGTGCAGATGTGCTACAACACCCAGAACCTGATCGGTACCGGCTGCTACGAGCGTGACGGCGGCCTGTCCGGCTTCGGTCGCGAGATCGTCGCCGAGATGAACCGCGTCGGCATCATGTGCGACCTGTCGCACGTCGGCTCCAAGACCAGCGAGGAAGTCATCCTCGAGTCGAAGAAGCCGGTGACCTACTCGCACTGCCTGCCCTCGGGCCTGAAAGAACACCCGCGCAACAAGTCCGACGAAGAACTGAAGTTTATCGCCGACCACGGCGGCTTCGTCGGCGTGACCATGTTCGCCCCGTTCCTGGCCAAGGGCATCGACTCGACCATCGACGATTACGCCGAAGCCATCGAGTACGTGATGAACATCGTCGGTGAAGACGCCATCGGTATCGGTACCGACTTCACCCAGGGCCACGGCAAGGAATTCTTCGAATACCTGACCCACGACAAGGGTTACGCCCGCCGCCTGACCAACTTCGGCAAGATCATCAACCCGCTGGGCATCCGCACCGTGGGCGAGTTCCCCAACCTCACCGAGACCCTGCTCAAACGCGGCCATTCCGAGCGCGTTGTGCGCAAGATCATGGGCGAGAACTGGGTACGCGTACTCGCCGACGTCTGGGGCGAATAAGCCCTTTCCAATCCAATTTCTGTAGGAGCGGCCTCAGCCGCGATTCGTCCCCAAGGGCGGAATAGCCAGAGGCTTCGCGGCTGAAGCCGCTCCTACCGCTCAAACTCAGGAGTTATCCAACATGTCCACCCACGCCCCCGAAATGCCCATCCTGGTCGACGACGAAACCGGCGTATGGACCACCGACGCCCTGCCGATGCTGTACGTGCCGCGTCACTTCTTCGTCAACAACCACATTGGCATCGAGGAAGTGCTCGGCGCCGACAAGTACGCCGAGATCCTCTACAAGGCCGGCTACAAGTCCGCCTGGCACTGGTGTGAGAAGGAAGCCGAGTGCCATGGCCTGTCCGGCGTAGCGGTATTCGAGCACTACATGAAGCGCCTGTCGCAGCGCGGCTGGGGCCTGTTCAAGATTCAGTCGATCGACCTCGAGGCCGGCACCTGCGAAGTGCGCCTGGACCACTCGGCCTTCGTCTATGTCTACGGCCAGTGCGGCCGCCCGGTCGACTACATGTTCACTGGCTGGTTCGCCGGCGCCATGGACCAGATTCTGCAAGCCCAGGGCAGCAGCATCCGCACCGTCGCCGAACAGGTCTACGGTGCCTCGCAGGAAGGCCACGACCACGGCCTGTTCCGCGTCAAACCGCTCTAAACACAATAAAGGTAGGAGGGAGGGCTTCGCCGTACTGAAGCACCTCTCGACAAGAAGACCCCAGGCCGCTTTTCCGTGAGGGTGCCGCAATGGCTTTTGAAGCAATGTTCCAGCCGATTCAAATCGGCAAACTGACGATCCGCAACCGCGTGCTCTCCACTGCGCACGCCGAGGTCTACGCCACCGATGGCGGCATGACCACCGAGCGCTACGTCAAATACTACGAAGAGAAAGCCAAAGGCGGTATCGGCCTGGCCATCTGCGGCGGCTCGTCCGTGGTTGCCATCGACAGCCCGCAGGAGTGGTGGAGCTCGGTCAACCTGTCCACCGACCGCATCATCCCGCACTTCCAGAATCTCGCTGACGCCATGCACAAGCACGGCGCCAAGATCATGATCCAAATTACCCACATGGGCCGCCGCTCGCGCTGGGACGGTTTCAACTGGCCGACCCTGATGTCGCCGTCTGGCGTCCGCGAGCCGGTACACCGCGCCACCTGCAAGACCATCGAGGTCGAGGAAATCTGGCGCATCATCGGCAACTACGCCCAGGCCGCACGTCGTGCCAAAGAGGGTGGCCTGGACGGCGTCGAACTGTCTGCCGTGCACCAGCACCTGATCGACCAGTTCTGGTCGCCACGCGTGAACAAGCGTACCGACGAATGGGGCGGCACCTTCGAGGGCCGCATGAAGTTCGGCCTGGAAGTGCTCAAGGCCGTGCGCGCCGAAGTCGGCGACGACTTCTGCGTGGGCATGCGCATCACCGGTGACGAATTCCACCCGGACGGCCTGTCCCACGAGGACATGAAGCAGATCGCCGCCTACTACGACGCCACCGGCATGCTCGATTTCCTCGGTGTGGTCGGTTCCGGCTGCGACACCCACAACACCCTGGCCAACGTCATTCCGAACATGAGCTTCCCGCCGGAGCCTTTCCTGCACCTGGCGGCCGGCATCAAGGAAGTGGTCAAGGTTCCAGTGCTGCACGCACAGAACATCAAGGACCCGAACCAGGCCACGCGCATCCTCGAAGGTGGCTACGTGGACATGGTCGGCATGACCCGCGCGCACATCGCTGACCCGCACCTGATCGCCAAGATCAAGATGGGCCAGATCGACCAGATCAAGCAGTGCGTCGGCGCCAACTACTGCATTGACCGCCAGTACCAGGGCCTGGACGTGCTATGCATCCAGAACGCCGCCACCAGCCGTGAATACATGGGCGTGCCGCACATCATCGAGAAAACCACCGGCGTCAAGCGCAAGGTCGTGATCGTCGGTGGTGGCCCGGCCGGTATGGAGGCAGCCCGCGTCGCCGCAGAACGTGGCCACGACGTGACCCTGTTCGAGAAGCAGGAACAACTGGGCGGCCAGATCACCCTGGCCTCCAAGGCACCTCAGCGCGATCAGATCGCCGGCATCACTCGCTGGTACCAGCTGGAACTGGCGCGCCTGGGCATCGACCTGCGCCTGGGCACCGGTGCCGACGAGGCGAGCATCCTCGACCTGCGTCCGGACATCGTGGTACTGGCCAATGGCGGTCATCCGTTCCTCGAGCAGAACGAGCACTGGGGCGCAGACGAAGGCCTGGTGGTGAGCAGCTGGGACGTGCTTTCGGGCAAGGTCGCACCGGGCAAGAACGTGCTGGTGTACGACACCATCTGCGAATTCACCGGTATGTCCGCAGCCGACTTCCTCGCTGACAAGGGCGCACAGGTGGAGATCGTCACCGACGACATCAAGCCGGGCGTGGCCATCGGCGGCACCAGCTTCCCGACCTACTACCGCAGCCTGTACCCGAAAGAAGTCATCATGACCGGCGACCTGATGCTGGAGAAGGTCTACCGTGAAGGCGACAAGCTGGTCGCCGTACTGGAGAACGAATACACCGGTGCCAAGGAAGAGCGCGTGGTCGACCAGGTGGTGGTGGAGAACGGCGTACGTCCTGACGAATCGCTGTACTACGCCCTCAAGGAAGGCTCGCGCAACAAGGGTCAGATCGACGTCGAGGCACTGTTCGCGATCAAGCCGCAACCCTGCCTGTCCGAGGCGGGCGACGGTTACCTGCTGTTCCGCATCGGTGACTGCGTGGCCCAGCGCAATACCCACGCGGCGATCTACGACGCCTTGCGCCTGTGCAAGGACTTCTGATCTGACAACGGTCGACTGATGGTTCCCACATCGAGGCGTCGAACCGCCCGTGTGGGAACCCCCGACTCGTGACGCTCTGCGTCACACGCGCCGGACGCATAGCGTCCGGCGAATCGTTGCAACGCGTGGCGTGGCAACGATCAACGGAGACCAACGCTCATGCTGCAAACCATTCTTCCCATTTTGCTCTTCGCGGCCCTGGCACTGGCGGTGCTGGGCGCTTTGAAGCGCTTCCTGATGTGGCGTCGCGGTCGTCCCGCCAAGGTCGACTGGATCGGCGGCCTGCTGAAAATGCCGAATCGCTACCTGGTGGACCTGCACCACGTGGTCGAGCGCGACAAGTACATGTCCAAGACCCACGTGGCCACCGCCGGTGGTTTCGTCCTGGCAGCGGTACTGGCCATCGTCGTGCACGGTTTCGGCCTGCATAACCGCATCCTCGGCTTCGCCCTGCTGGCGGCCACGGTACTGATGTTCGTCGGCGCCCTGTTCGTCGCCAAGCGTCGCCTCGACCCGCCAGCGCGGCTGTCGAAAGGCCCGTGGATGCGCCTGCCGAAAAGCCTGCTGATGTTCGCCGCCAGCTTCTTCATCGCCACACTGCCGGTGGCCGGCATCCTCCCCGAGAACTTCGGTGGCTGGGTAATGGCGATCATCCTCGCCGTTGGCGTGGCCTGGGGCGTGTCCGAGCTGTTCTTCGGCATGACCTGGGGCGGGCCGATGAAGCACGCCTTCGCCGGTGCCCTGCACCTGGCTTGGCACCGTCGTGCCGAGCGTTTCGGCGGCGGTCGCTCGACCGGCCTGAAAGCCCTCGACCTGGACGATCCGAAAGCACCGCTGGGCGTGGAAAAACCCACCGATTTCACCTGGAACCAGTTGCTCGGCTTCGACGCCTGCGTGCAGTGCGGCAAGTGCGAGGCCATGTGCCCGGCCTTCGCCGCCGGCCAACCGCTGAACCCGAAGAAGCTGATTCAGGACATGGTCATCGGCTTGGCCGGGGGCAACGACGCCAAGTTCGCCGGCAGCCCCTACCCGGGCAAGCCGCTGGGCGAACACAGCGGCGGTCCGCACCAGCCCATCGTCGACCTGGGCGGCAAAGCCCTGGTCGACGCCGAGACCCTCTGGTCGTGCACCACCTGCCGCGCCTGCGTCGAGGAATGCCCGATGATGATCGAGCACGTCGATGCCATCGTCGACATGCGCCGCCATCTGACCCTGGAAAAGGGCGCCACCCCGAACAAGGGTGCCGAGGTACTGGACAACCTGATCGCCACCGACAACCCGGGCGGCTTCAATCCGGGCGGTCGTCTGAACTGGGCGGCCGACCTGAACCTGCCGCTGCTCGCCGACAAGAAAGAGACCGACGTGCTGTTCTGGGTCGGTGATGGCGCCTTCGACATGCGCAACCAGCGCACCCTGCGCGCCTTCGTGAAGATCCTCAAGGCGGCCGACGTCGACTTCGCCGTACTCGGCCTGGAAGAACGCGACAGCGGTGACGTGGCGCGTCGCCTGGGTGACGAAGCGACCTTCCAGCACCTGGCCAAACGCAACATCGCCACCCTGGCCAAGTACAGCTTCAAACGCATCGTCAGCTGCGATCCGCACAGCTTCCACGTGCTGAAGAACGAATACGGCGCGCTCGGCGGCAACTACCAGGTCCTGCACCACAGCACCTTCATCGAAGAACTGGTACGCAAGGGCTCGCTCAACGTCGGTCAGAGCAAGGCCACCAGCGTGACCTATCACGACCCGTGCTACCTCGGCCGCTACAACGGCGAGTACGAAGCGCCCCGCGCGGTACTCAAGGCCATCGGCATCGAGGTCAAGGAGATGGAACGTTCCGGCTTCCGTTCACGCTGCTGCGGCGGCGGTGGCGGCGCGCCGATAACCGACATCCCCGGCAAGCAGCGGATCCCCGACATGCGCATGGTCGACATCAAGGAAACCGGTGCCGAACTGGTGGCCGTTGGTTGCCCGCAGTGCACCGCGATGCTCGAAGGTGTGGTCGCACCGCGACCGGAAATCAAGGACATCGCCGAGCTGGTGGCCGAAGTACTGATCGAAGCCACCGAGGTAGCGGCCAAACGGCCGAACGCCAAGCGCGAAGTGGCGGAGGCGCAATGATGAATCTGTCCCTGCGCCATGCGAGCTACCCTGCAGAAGCGGCTGAGCGGCATTGCGCCTCAGCCCTGCAGCTCTCCTTCACGGCCGCGCCTGCACTCATTCTGGAGGTCATGCAATGAGCGACATCATTCGCCGCGACCCACGTGCCGAGTGGATCGCCCGTAACCGCCTGCATCCGCTGCACGCAGCCATGCAGAGCCAGAATCAGACCAGCTGGATGGGCCCCAACGGCATCCTGCGCAAGAACCCGCACGCCATTGCCGCTGGCTTCATCGGCCCGGCCGGCCTCAAGCGCATCGATCGCAGCGGCGCCCAGCAGGGCACCGCCGGCAAACGCAGTAGCGCCAGCGTCGAGGTCCAGCTGCCGCTGCACGTCGTCGAGCAACCGGCCTTCCTGATCTGCGTGGTGCCGGACATGGTCGGCGGTCGCCTGTCCAGTCATGACAAGGACCTGCTCGGCCTGGCCCACAAGCTGGCCGGCGAAGGCGGCGCCGTGGCGGCCGTGGTATTCGGCGAGGACAAGGAAAGTGCCTTCGACACAGCTGGTGTCGACCGCCTGCTGCGCATCACCGGCGATGCCTTCGACGGCTATGCTCCGGAAGCTCGCGTACTGGCGCTGAGCGCCGTGGAAAGCCAACTGGCGCCGCGTCACTGGTTGCTGCCCGACAGCCGCACCGGCGGCGGCGAGCTGGGCCGTCGCCTGGCCGCCAAGCTGGGTGAGCGTCCGGCCACCCGCGTCTGGCAGGTCGCCGGCGAGCAGGTCATCGGCCGCGCAGGCAGTGGCCAGCAGGATATTCAACGCGCACTGCCGCGGCTGATTCTGGCCGCTGCCGAATGCGCCGAGCCCGTCAGCGAAACCCGGCATGAAGCCCGGCCGCTGGAGCTGGCCGAGAAGGTCGCCCACAGCCTGCCGCGCATCGAAGATCTCGGCCCGGTGGCCGTGGACCCGGCGCAGATCCCCATGGCCGAAGCGGAGGTCATCCTCTCCGGCGGCAACGGGGTGAAGGATTGGGACCTGTTCCACCAGGCCGCAGTCGCCCTCGGTGCCACCGAAGGTGCCTCGCGCGTGGCGGTCGACGACGGCTTCATGCCGCGCAACCGCCAGGTCGGCGCCACCGGCACCTGGGTCACCGCTCGCGTCTACCTGGCCGTCGGCATTTCCGGCGCCATCCAGCACCTGCAGGGCATCGGCGCCTGCGACAAGGTGGTGGCGGTGAACATGGATCCCGGCTGCGACATGATCAAACGCGCCGACCTGTCAGTGATCGGGGACTCGGCGGCCATCCTTCAGGCGCTGATGGAGCGAGTCGCCGCCTGGCGCCAGGAGGGCAAGCGTGAAGCAGCCTAATCCTCACAAATACGCCCTCGTGGGAGGGGCTTCAGCCGCGACAGATTGCGCGTACGGCCATATCGCGGCTAATGCCGCCCCCACGGCTCGAGGTTGCCCAAATGACTGATCTGAATATCGTCGCCCTGGTCTCGGTCGGCGCGCACCCGACCTCCGCCCGTGCGCGCCGCGCCGAGCAGGATGCCCGCGCGGTTGAACTCGGCCTGCGCCTGGCCGGGCAGAACCTGCAATTGCTGCACGCCGGCGACCCACAGTCCGAAGCCTTGCGCGGCTACCTGGGCATGGGCCTGGAACAGCTCGACGTGCTGGAACAGCCGGAAGGCGCCGATGCCCTGCCGCTGCTGGTGGATTACCTGCAAGGCAGCCGCACCCAGCTGGTGCTCACCGGTAGCCAGGCGGAAACCGGCGAAGGCTCCGGCATGTTGCCGTTCCTGCTGGCCGAACGCCTGGGCTGGCCGATGGTGGTCGGCCTGGCTGCAGTGGAAAAGGTCGAGAACGGCGTGGCCCATGTGCTGCAGGCGCTGCCACGTGGCCAGCGACGTCGCCTCAAGGTCCGCCTGCCCTGTGTCGCCAGCGTCGACAACGCCGCCCCCGTCGCCCGTCAGAGCGCCTTCGGCCCGGCACGACGCGGCCAGATCGAAGCGCACGAGGTCACGGTGGTGGACGATGTATTGCTGGCCGAGGCCAGCCTGCAACCGGCCAAGCCACGCCCCAAACGCCTCAAGGTGATCAAGGCCAAGACCGGCGCTGAACGCATGAAAGCCGCCACGGCCAAGGCCAGTGGTGGTGGCGGTCAGGTCCTCAAGGGTGTCTCGCCGCAGGACGGCGCGGAAGCTATCTTCAAGCTACTGGTCGAAGAAGGCGTACTGCGCTAACAGGTGGGCTCAGCCAGCCGTTGGGCGGTGATCGCGGCCAGTCTGGCTGATCACCGTTCACGGCTGGCACCAGCGAATGTCCGGGAGCGAGCGAAGCGGGTACTATCAAGCTCTCGTCCGCGACTGCGAGTGCCACTCGCCTGTTCTGCGAAGCCACATGGGTCAGCACGCCGCTGGTTTCGCCCAAGTGTTTAATCGCCTGCCTTGCCATAAGGAGCACGACCATGATGCATGCCGATCTTATCGACCAGGAAGATTTCCGCGAGCGCCTGGTGGCGCTGGGTCTGAGCATTCCGCCGGGTTCCTCGCCGGAGCAGGCTTGCGAGCTGGCCGTCAGCGGTCTCAGCAGCGAACGCGCCGTGGCCCTGCGCCGCCTGGTGGAAGAGCTGCTCGGAGGTAGCGCTACCCTGCTGCCGAACGTGCGTGAGGCCATCAGCCGCCATCTATTGCCGGCACTGGTGCCGAAGCCCGCCTGACTGACGCCAGCGGCACATACACCGAGTCAGCCATGCGGCTCTGTGCCGACTTGAGGTCACAAGGTTGAAGTGGCGCTTGCTTCGCAGCGGGGCCACCCCCTGGAGTGAAGCTGAGCACTCATGAATCACCTTCCACAATGAAAACGGGGCGCCAGTGGCGCCCCGTTTTCATCATCGTTCGACTCAGATACGCACACTGGCAAAAGTCGACTCGCCCTGCGCACGACTGAGCGCCAACACGGCACTGGAATTGACCTGCTGATCGGGAATCGGCAGCAGCACCACCAGGTTGTTGCCCTGCTGGCCTGCACGCTCATCACGCGGCGGAATGCCGAAGTACTCGCGGTAGCACTTGGAGAAGTGCGGAGTCGATACGAAGCCACAGACCGAAGCCACCTCGATGATCGACATGCTGGTCTGCTTGAGCAGTTGGCGCGCACGGATCAGGCGCAGCTTCAGGTAGTAGCGCGACGGAGAGCAGTGCAGGTATTTCTGGAACAGGCGCTCGAGCTGACGACGCGAAATGTCGACGAAGCAGGCCAGTTCGTCGAGGTCGATCGGCTCCTCCAGATTGGCTTCCATCAGCGCGACGATTTCCTGCAGCTTCGGCTGATTGCTGCCAAGCATGTGCTTGAGCGGCACACGCTGGTGATCCTGCTCGTTACGAATGCGTTCGTAGATGAACATCTCGGAGATGCCGGCAGCCAGTTCACGGCCGTGCTGCTGGGCGATCAGGTGCAGCATCATGTCCATCGGCGCGGTACCGCCGGAGGAGGTGTTGCGATTGCGATCGATGGAGAACAGACGGGTAGTGATGGCTGCGCGCGGGAAGGCTTCCTGCATCGAGGCCAGACACTCCCAGTGCACGCTGCAGTCGTAGCCATCGAGCAGACCGGCCTTGGCCAGCGCCCAGCTACCGGTGCACACGGCACCGAGCTGACGGCCCTGACGCGCCTGCAGCTGCAGCCAGCTGACGTGCTCGCGCTTGACGCTGTGCTGGATGTCCACACCGCCGCAGACGATCACCGCATCCAATGCCGGAGCTTTTTGCATGGCGGCGTCCGGGGTGATCTGCAAGCCATCACTGGCACAGACCGGCAGGCCGTCATGAGTGAGGGTGTGCCAGCGATACAGTTCCTTGCCTGAAAGCTGATTGGCCATGCGCAGGGGTTCCACCGCCGAAGCGAGGGAAATCAGGGTAAAGTTGTCCAGGAGCAAGAAGCCGATGGACTGGGCGACACGGTTCTGGGGTTGTACCCCTTGGTTGAACTGCGACATTGATGAAACCCTCACGCTAAGCACGGTTTCGACCCGCCGATGGCGGGTCGTAGTTTTGTTATGGCGCTGGTTCGCGACCAGCTGGTCATGTTCCTCAGGCAAAGCCCATGCCGAATTTGATCAGTCCTTCAATAAAAAAACATGCCCAAGCCACCCGGGCTTTCCAAGCCTCTGCACAGTACCTGCAAATCATCCAGGAAGCCCGCTCTCAAGGGGCTCTGTGCATTTCGGTAGCACTACTGAGCATACCCCCTACACAGAGGACCAGAAGCAGTAACGGATGGGCGGTAACAGCCGCTCTAAACTGCAGCCCTGGGCAAGATTCGAGCGCACCAAAAGCTGGCGAGAAAAACGTCTCTCGCCCCAGCCTGGATCAAATGCGCTTCGCCTTGAAAAGGACGGTTCTCAGCCGCTTGTCCCGGCACTGGCAGACGGAAGCAGCGCCGTAAAGCGGTCGCCAACTTGCTGGCAGCCGCGCCGACACCCACCTCGACCGAGAGCGGAAATAGGCAATGAACGAGGTGCGGCCAGCCTGGGCATGTGGAAGTCGCTTTTCACGATGCAAGCGGCCCGCCATTTGCTTTCTAGTCAGCAACCAAATTCCTCTCTACGAACAGGCAGGTGTGATCCATGAACCGACTCGCTCATTGGCTACTCGCATTTGGCGTCCTTTACGGATCAAGTCTGCAGGCCGCCGAAGCCGAACGCTGTGAGCTGATCACTCTCGCCGACGTCGGCTGGACCGATATCACCATGACGACTGCCGTCGCCCGGCTGGTGCTGACTGACCTGGGCTATCGCACCCAGGTGAAGCGCCTGTCGCTTCCGGAAACCTATCAAGCCCTCGCCCACGGCAACGTCGATGTTTTCCTTGGCAACTGGATGCCGGCGCAGGCCCAGCTGGTAGACCCCCACCTGCAAAGCGGCCGCATCGAGAAACTGCAAACCAATCTGCCCACCGTGCGTTACACCCTTGCCGTGCTCGAGCCTGCGTACAAAGCCGGCCTGCAGGACTTCGCCGACATCCATCGCTTCAAGGACGAGCTGGGCGGCCAGATATTCGGCATCGAGCCTGGCAACGAGGGTAACGGCATGGTCAAGACCATGATCCGCGAGAATGTGTTCGGCTTGCGTGACTTCACCCTGGTGGAAAGCAGCGAGAAAGGCATGCTCAACCATGTCGAACGCGCCCAGCAGATGGGCCGTTCTGCCGTCTTCCTCGGCTGGGAACCACACCCGATGAACGATCGCCTGAAGATGTTCTACCTCTCCGGCGGCGACAAGTATTTCGGCCCCAACTATGGCGCCGCCCAGGTCAACACCGTCGCTCGTGGCGGCTTCGCCAACGACTGCCCCAACCTGGCCCAGCTGTTTCGCAATATGACCTTCACCATTGCCGCGGAAAACCAGTTGATGAGCAGCGTACTCGAGGGCAACACCAACCGGCGGCGCGTGGCCAAGAAGTGGATGAACAAGAATCCCGAAATGGTCAACAGCTGGCTCGTGGGAGTGAACAAACGCAGCGAATGAAATTCACATAAAAATCAATAAAAACAACTAAAAATCCGCGAACTCCAGACATATCACCAAATAAATCACGACCTTAGCCGACAACGCCCCCACCCAGCTGGCGATCGCATCCGCTGCCGGTCTCAATCGACCGGCACGCAAACCTTTTCGACGCAAAATGATCTTTTTCGACGCACTGCTGTCAATTTTTTTCAACACAAGCGCAGCCCCCGTAAAACGGCGCCTGCAGCCCGCCCAACAAGCGCAAAACCGCGCCGCACGTGGCTTTCAGGGTTGACCTGAGGGTAAAAAAGTCTGTTAAGGTTTTTAACGCGTGCGCCGCACCACTCAAGCGAAACCTCATTCAGAGAAGGATTCAAGAACCGTGGAACAGCCCCCACATCGACAACTCGATAACGGGGAAAAAACGGCAAACACGCAGCGGTCAGCCCCATGTCGTCGCCCAACATGTCAGAGTCGCAAACCGACAATTGCGCAGGCTCCAAGGCTATATCGTTGAGTCAGCCGATGACGTCGCTGCCGACTCCTGCAGAGGAGCGGCAGACTGGGGCCCCACAACCCCAGACCGAAGAACAGATAAGCGCTGGCCCACCACCACGGGCGCCGGCCGAACAAGAAATTTCGGATGTACGCATGTTCCAGGATGGAACATGAACCTCCAACGGACTGGATTTCGAAACACTGCCAGAGGGTTTGGAAGCGGTTTGCAGCACGGCAAGGCAATGATCACTCACCTACACGATTCAACGGCGCGATGGCCTGCAACTGCAACCGTCAGCGTGTCGTCTGGACGTGCCCGAGTGTCGGCACCCGCCAGCGCAGCGAAACGTTCGCCAACCTCGACTTTCAGAAAACACCCACAAAAATCAGAGGTCTGCCACAGCTGTTCTACGCTTCGATGATGCGTGCCCAGCCGTGCCAGCGCCCACTGGATGCCGATTGAAGGGGAAACGTCCCATGCAGTCTGGAAAGATCGTGGTCGAACACCTGTACAAGGTTTTCGGCTCTAACCCACAAGAAGCCATCGAGCTGCTCAAGGAAGGCTGGAGCAAGGAAAGGATTCTGGCCGAGAAAGGCGCCGTAATCGGTGTCAGCGATGTATCGTTCAGTGTCGAAGAGGGCGAAATCTTCGTACTCATGGGCCTGTCCGGCTCTGGCAAATCCACCCTGATCCGCCTGATCAACCGCCTGGTCGAGCCCAGCGCCGGTGACGTCTACATCGATGGCCAGAACGTGGCCAAGCTGCCGCAGTCGCAACTGATCGACCTGCGCCGCCGCGACATGAGCATGGTTTTCCAGTCCTTCGCCCTGATGCCCTCGCGCACCGTGCTGGACAACGCCGCCTTCGGTCTGGAGGTAGCGGGAAGCGGTCGCAAGGAGCGTGAAAAGCGCGCCATGGAAGTGCTCAAGCAGGTCGGCCTGGACACCTTCGCCCACAAGTATCCGCACGAACTCTCCGGCGGCATGCAGCAGCGTGTCGGCCTGGCCCGTGCGCTGACGGTGAACCCGTCGATGATCATCATGGACGAGGCCTTCTCCGCTCTCGACCCGCTCAAGCGCCGTGAGATGCAGGACGTGCTGCTGGAGCTGCAGAAGACCCATCGCCGCACCATCATCTTCGTCTCCCACGACATCGAAGAGGCCATGCGCATCGGCACCCGCATCGGCATCATGGAAGGCGGCAAGCTGATCCAGGTCGGCACCCCGCAGGAATTGATCGAGAAGCCGGCGAACGAATACGTGCGCAACTTCTTCGATACCGTCGACACCAGCCGCTACCTCACCGCCGGCCAGCTCAAGGCCGACAGCGTACCGACCTACGTCTACAACGGCATGGCGCCGGACGCGGCGAAGATCTGCAAGGAGCTGCAGGCGCTGGACAAGCACTACGCCTTCATCGTCGACGAGCAGAACAACTTCCAGGGCTCCATCAGCCTGGAGAAGATCGCCCTGATGGTCGACGGTGACGAGTCAGTACCGCTGAACAACGCGGCGCTCAAACAGGTCGTTCCGGTACCGGAGGACATGCCTCTGGAAGACGTCATCACTCGCCTCGTGGACAACGAGGGGCCGATTCCGGTGGTTGACGCCGAAGGCCACTACTGCGGCGCTATCAGCAAGGGCCGCCTGCTGACCCGACTGCAGGGGGAATCCCATGAATGACAAGAAACTCGACCTGGGCAGCTGGGTAAATGACGTCGTACAGCATCTGCTGGACAACTACAGCGGCGCCTTCGACAGCATCGGCAAGGTAGTCAGCGGCTTCTCCGAAGCCATCGAAAGCCTGTTGATGCTGCCGCCAGCCTGGCTGCTCATCGCCATCTTCGTCGCGCTCGGCCTGTGGCGTATCGGTGCGCGCTTCGCCGTCTTCACCGCGGTAGCCTTCATCCTCATCGTCATGACCGGCTTCTGGGAACAGACGGTGGTAACCCTCGGCCTGACCTTCTCCTCGACGCTGATCAGCCTGCTGCTGGGCATCCCGCTCGGCATCTGGGCAGCCAAGAGCGAACGCGTGGCAACCATCATCCGGCCGATCCTCGACTTCATGCAGACCATGCCGGCGTTCGTCTACCTGATTCCGGCGGCAATGCTGTTCGGCCTCGGTCGCGTGCCCGGCATCATCGCCACGGTGATCTTCGCCATGCCGCCAGCGGTACGCCTGACCAGTCTGGGGATTCGCCAGGTGAACAAGGAAATCGTCGAAGCCGGCCAGTCCTTTGGCTGCACCAGCCGCCAATTGCTGTTCAAGGTACAGCTGCCCAACGCCATGCCGTCGATCATGGCCGGGGTCAACCAGACCATCATGATGGCCCTGTCGATGGTGATCATCGCCTCGATGGTCGGTGCAGGCGGCCTCGGTAACGATGTATTGGCGAGTATCCAGCGTCTGGATATCGGTCTAGGCTTCGAAAGCGGCATGGCCGTGGTGTTGCTGGCGATCATCCTCGACCGCATCACCGAAAGTTTCGGCACCAAGCAGACCGCCAAGCGCGGCGTGTTCGCCTGGTTCAGCGGCAAACTGCAGCGCCAATAAATACTTTTTCACTTCACAGGGAACCGCAGATGAAATCGTTCAAGACCACCGCCGCCATCGGCCTGCTGTCGTGCGCAATGATTCAGGGCGCCATGGCCGCAGAGCCGGAGAGCTGCAAGCAAGTGCGTTTCGCCGAGATCGGCTGGGCCGACATCGCCGCCACCACTGGCGTGGCCATGACCCTGGCCGAAGGCCTGGGCTACCAGCCGCGCAAGATCATGGCCTCGGTACCCATTGCGTTCACCGGCGTGAAGAACGGCCAGATCGACGCCTTCCTCGGCTACTGGGCGCCGTCGATGGACTCGGTGATCGAGCCCTTCCTCAAGGACGGCGGCGTCAAGGTGCTGGAAAAAGCCAACCTCGAAGGCGCCAAGTACACCCTGGCAGTACCGACCTACGCCGCCGAAGCTGGCCTCAAAAGCTTCCAGGACATCGCCAAGTTCAAGGATCAGCTCGGCGGCAAGATCTACGGCATCGAACCGGGTAACGACGGCAACCTGCTGATCGACGGCATGATCAAGAACAACCAGTTCGACCTCGGCAGCTTCCGCATGGTCGAGTCCAGCGAAGCCGGCATGCTGGTTCAGGTGTCGCGCGCGATCAAGAAGAAGGAACCGGTCGTGTTCCTCGGCTGGGCACCGCACCCGATGAACACCCAGTACGACATCACCTACCTGTCCGGTGGTGACGATGTGTTCGGCCCAGACTACGGCGCAGCCAAGGTCTACACCGTGGTACCGCCGGACTATGAAGCCCGCTGCGAGAACGTCGGCAAGCTGCTGAACAACCTGCAGTTCACCGTCGATATCGAAAGCCAGCTGATGGAAAAGGTACTGGAGAAGGAAAACCCGCAGAGCGTCGCCAAGGAGTGGATCAAGGCCAACCCGGCGATCCTCGACCAGTGGCTGAGCGGTGTGACCACCTTCGACGGTCAGGACGGCGTCGCCGCCGTGAAGAAACACGTCGGGCTGTAACAGGCCGCGACCCAATTCGGGCTCGCACCCCAGGGTTCGAGCCCGGAAACCTCCTCGCTTAACGCTAGCGGCCCATGGGTCGTGACGGGGAGACCTTGCGCGCGAACCGGCAGTCTGCTGCGCAATACGGTTTCGCAAGGCCCGCAATGAGAACGAGCCAGTCAATGATTTTGCAACTGCCACTCAACTGACGGAGCACAACAAACATGCGCGTACTCAAACACCTCTGCCTCGGCGCTGCCGCCCTGGCCATCGGCATCGGCAGCGCTATGGCCGCCGACAAACCCACTCTGAAGATCGGCTACGTCAACGGCTGGGATGACAGCGTCGCCGTCACCCACGTCGCCGGGGAAATTCTGCAAAGCAAACTCGGCTACACGGTCGAGCTGAAGCCGGTCGAACCCGCCATCATGTGGCAGGGCGTGGCCCGCGGCGACCTCGACGCCACCCTCTCCGCCTGGCTGCCCGCCACCCACGGTGAGTACTACGAGAAACTCAAGGACAAGGTGGAAATCCTCGGCACCAACTACGCTGGCGCCAAGATCGGCCTGATCGTGCCGGACTACGTGCAAGCCAAGAGCATCGAAGACCTGGAGAAATACGCCAAGGACTTCGACGGCAAGATCACCGGTATCGACGCCGGCGCTGGTGTGATGCGCCGCACCGAAGAGGCCATCAAGGAATACAACCTGGCCAGCATCAAGCTGATGCCGAGCTCCGGTCCGGCCATGGCTACCGCCCTGACCCGCGCCGAGAAAGGCCAAAAGCCGATCGTGGTCACCGGTTGGATTCCGCACTGGATGTTCGCCAAGTGGAAACTGCGCTTCCTGGAAGATCCGAAGAAAGTCTTCGGTGATGACGAACACGTCGACACCGTGGCCAACCCTGATCTGAAGACCAAGGCTGCCGACGCTGCCGCCTTCCTCAGCAAGATCTCCTGGAGCGGTGAAGAAGTGGGCTCGGTCATGCTGGCCATTCGCGAAGGCGCCAAGCCGGACCAGGCCGCCAAGGACTGGATCGCCAAGAACCCGGATCGCGTTGCCGAGTGGCTGAAATAAGCTAATCCACGCTCAAGACGAAGCGGGCTACGGCCCGCTTTTTCGTTTCTGGCGCCTGCCGGGTCACTCTGTTTAATTGATCAGGCGATCAAAGTCCGCCTAGACTGCGCCCTCCTGTTCCCCATGGAGAGCCCCATGCCCAAGGTCGGCATGCAGCCCATTCGTCGTTCGCAATTGATCGCCGCCACCCTGGAAGCCGTCGACCAGGTCGGCATGGCCGACGCCAGCATCGCCTACATCGCCCGCCTGGCCGGTGTCTCCAACGGCATCATCAGCCACTACTTCAAGGACAAGAACGGCCTGCTCGAGGCGACCATGCGCCACCTGATGCAGGCGCTACGCGATGCCGTGGCCGAGCGACGCCAGGGCATGACCGACGACAGCCCACGCGCCCATCTGCGCACGATGATCGACGGCAACTTCGATGACAGCCAGGTCAGCGGCCCGGCGATGAAGACCTGGCTGGCGTTCTGGGCCAGCAGCATGCACCAGCCCGCGTTGCGCCGGCTGCAACGGGTCAACGACCACCGCCTCTACTCCAACCTCTGCGGCCAGTTCCGCCGCGCACTGCCGCAAGATCAGGCGCGCCTCGCCGCGCGCGGCCTGGCCTCGCTGATCGACGGCCTGTGGCTGCGTGGCGCGCTGTCCGGCGAAACCTTCGATACAGCCCAGGCGCGCCGCATCGCCTATGACTACCTCGACCTGCAGTTGGCCAAGGCTGCCGGCTAATTCCGTCATGCAGGCGGCTGAACCCCGCCGCTCGATCTGACTCACGCCCCGTGACAGCCATGCGGCCGTGTCGTGATTGGCTGCGCTCTGTCGCTTTTATTGATTGATCGTTCAATTTAAATAAAATAGGCTGTTCTCCAAGCAGATTGACCGAGTTCAGAGGACAGCCCATGCCCCGTTTCGCCGAACAGCAGCTGTACATCGGTGGCCAGTACGTCGCCGCCAGCAGTGGAGAAACCTTCGACAGCATCAACCCGGCCACCGGTGAATTACTGGCCAAGGTGCAGCGCGCCAGCCAGGCCGATGTCGACCATGCGGTAGCCAGTGCCAGCGAAGGGCAAAAGGTGTGGGCGGCGATGACAGCCATGCAGCGCTCACGCATCCTGCGCAAGGCGGTGGATATCCTGCGTGAACGCAACGATGAGCTGGCCGAGCTGGAAACCCTCGACACCGGCAAGCCGCTCTCGGAAACGCGCTACGTCGATATCGTCACCGGCGCCGACGTGCTCGAGTATTACGCCGGCCTGATTCCGGCCATTGAGGGTGAGCAGATCCCGCTGCGCGAAACCTCCTTCGTCTATACCCGTCGCGAGCCACTGGGCGTGGTCGCAGGCATCGGCGCCTGGAACTACCCGATCCAGATTGCCCTGTGGAAATCCGCACCGGCCCTGGCCGCCGGCAACGCAATGATCTTCAAGCCCAGCGAAGTGACCTCGCTGAGCGCACTGAAACTGGCCGAGATCTACACCGAGGCCGGCCTGCCCGCCGGTGTGTTCAACGTACTGACCGGCAGCGGCCGCGAAGTTGGCCAGTGGCTGACCGAGCATCCGGGCATCGAGAAGATTTCCTTCACCGGCGGCACCGTCACCGGCAAGAAGGTGATGGCCAGCGCCTCCAGCTCCAGCCTCAAGGAAGTGACCATGGAACTGGGCGGCAAATCGCCGCTGATCGTCTTCGAAGACGCCGACCTGGACCGCGCCGCCGACATCGCGGTGATGGCCAACTTCTACAGTTCCGGCCAGGTGTGCACCAACGGCACCCGCGTGTTCGTGCCGCGCATGCTGCAGGCGCGTTTCGAAGCCAAGGTACTGGAGCGGGTCAAGCGCATCCGCCTCGGCGACCCGCTGGATGACGCCACCAACTTCGGTCCACTGGTGAGCTTCGCGCACATGGAGAGCGTGCTCGGTTACATCGACAAGGGCCGCAGCGAAGGCGCTCGCCTGCTGATCGGCGGCACGCGCGTCACCGATGGCGACTACGCCAATGGCGCCTACGTCGCCCCCACCGTGTTCACCGATTGCCGGGACGACATGACCATCGTGCGCGAGGAAATCTTTGGCCCGGTGATGAGCATCCTCATCTACGACGACGAAGAGGAAGCGATCCGCCGCGCCAACGACACCGACTACGGCCTGGCCGCTGGCGTGGTGACCCGCGACCTCAACCGCGCGCACCGGGTGATCCACAAGCTGGAAGCCGGCATCTGCTGGATCAACACCTGGGGCGAGTCGCCGGCCGAAATGCCAGTGGGCGGCTACAAGCAGTCCGGCGTCGGCCGCGAGAACGGCCTGGTCACCCTCGGCCACTACACCCGTATCAAGTCGGTGCAGCTGGAAATGGGCGACTACGCCTCGGTGTTCTGATCGCAAACGCCACGCCATGTAGGGGCGGATAAATCCGCTCCTACAAAAAGCGCCGCCTCGTAGCCCGGATGCAATCCGGGGACATTCATCCAGGTTTTCCCGGCTCGCAGCCGGGCAACAGGAGGAGCCATGACCCAGGAATTCGACTACATCATCATCGGCGCCGGTTCGGCCGGCAACGTCCTGGCCACCCGTCTGAGCGAAGACGCAGATGTCAGCGTGCTGCTACTGGAGGCAGGCGGCCCCGACTACCGCCTGGATTTCCGCACCCAGATGCCCGCCGCACTGGCCTTTCCGCTGCAGGGCCGGCGCTACAACTGGGCCTATGAGACCGACCCCGAGCCGTACATGAACAACCGGCGCATGGAGTGCGGACGCGGCAAGGGCCTGGGCGGCTCGTCGCTGATCAACGGCATGTGTTACATCCGCGGCAACGCGCTGGACTTCGACAACTGGGCCACGGCCAAGGGCCTGGAGGACTGGACCTACCTGGACTGCCTGCCGTACTTCCGCAAGGCGGAAACCCGTGACATCGGCCCCAACGATTACCACGGCGGCGACGGCCCGGTCAGCGTGACCACGCCCAAGGCCGGCAACAACCCGCTGTTCCACGCCATGGTCGAGGCCGGCGTGCAGGCCGGCTACCCGCGTACCGATGACCTCAACGGCTATCAGCAGGAAGGTTTCGGCCCGATGGACCGCACCGTGACGCCGGAGGGTCGCCGCGCCAGCACGGCTCGCGGCTATCTGGACCAGGCCCGGGCCCGCCCCAACCTGACCATCGTCACCCACGCCACCACTGACCGCATCCTCTTCGATGGCAAGCGCGCCAGCGGCGTCAGCTATCTGATCGGCAACTCGAACGATGCCAGCGAGGCGCGCGCCCGCCGCGAAGTGCTGCTGTGCGCTGGCGCCATCGCCTCGCCGCAAATTCTGCAGCGCTCCGGCGTCGGCCCCGCTGCGCTGCTGCGCGAGCTGGACATCCCACTGGTGCATGCACTGCCTGGCGTCGGCCAGAACCTGCAGGATCACCTGGAAATGTACCTGCAGTACGCCTGCACCCAGCCGGTGTCGCTGTACCCGGCGCTCAAGCTGCTCAACCAGCCGGGCATCGGTGCCAAATGGTTGTTCGCCGGCGAAGGCATCGGCGCCAGCAACCAGTTCGAAGCCGGTGGCTTCATCCGCACCCGAGCGGAGTTCACCTGGCCCAATATCCAGTTCCACTTCCTGCCGGTAGCGATCAACTACAACGGCAGCAACGCGGTGAACGAGCACGGTTTCCAGGCTCACGTCGGCTCGATGCGCTCGCCCAGCCGTGGGCGTGTGCAGCTCAAGTCCAAGGATCCGCGTCAGCATCCGAGCATCCTGTTCAACTACATGAGCGCCGAACAGGACTGGCAGGAGTTCCGCGACGGCATTCGTCTTACCCGCGAGATCATGGCGCAGCCGGCACTCGATCCTTACCGTGGCCGTGAAATCAGCCCTGGTGCGCATGTGCAGAGCGACGCCGAACTGGATGCCTTCATCCGCGAGCATGCAGAGACCGCCTTCCACCCTTCCTGCTCATGCAAGATGGGTGAGGACGACATGGCGGTAGTCGATGGCCAGGGCCGCGTGCACGGTCTGCAGGGTCTACGCGTGGTGGATGCGTCGATCATGCCGGAGATCATCACCGGCAACCTCAACGCCACCACCATCATGATGGCCGAGAAGATCGCCGACCGAATTCGCGGTCGCCAGCCATTGCCACGCAGCACCGCGCCCTACTTCGTCGCTGGCGAACGCCCGGTTCGCGGCACGCCGCTGCGCAGCCTGGAAGACCGCTTAGTCGGGTAACTCCTGGCGGATCATCCAGTGCCCCTCGGGCGGCATCAGCCGGCCGAGATCGAAGCGATCCAATGAGCCCGCGTCGAGCATTTCGATCTGCGGGCTCGCCAGGCGCGGCAGTTTCTCGCCCTGCAAAGCACGCACGGCCAGATCCAGCGCGATACGCGCCTGAATCACCGGTGAATCGGTCGGCGCGGCCAGCACCTGTCCCTCGCGAATCTGCTCCAGCACACGCTCGCTGGCGTACAGCGACAGCACTTGCGTCTTGGAGCCGACATTGCGCACCAGCTGTGCGGCAAAGGCCGCCGCTTCGGCATTGGCGATCAGGTAATCGAGATGCGGATGCTGCTTGAACAGCTCGCGCGCCAGTTGCGCCTGCCGGCTGCGGTCCACCGGACCATAGCCGCCATGTGCCAGGGTCACCTGGGTTCCGCGCAAGGCATCGCGCAGGCCACGCTCGGCATCCTGCACCCAACCGGCATCGGCCGGCCCCGGTAGCCAGCCGACCTGAATCGGCCGACCGCCGCTGGCGCGCACCAGGTACTCGAGCGTGGTACGCGCCATGTCGGCGAAGTCGACCCGCGAATGTGCGCTGAGCCTCGGGCATTCCAGACGATTGACCAGGTCGATCACTGGCCGTCCGGCCTTGATCTGCACTTCTGCCTCACGGCAAAGGTCATAGGTGTTGATACTGGCGACGACGAAGGCATCGGCACCCTCGGCCACGCAATGCTCGAACTGCTCCACCTGCACATCGGCATGCTCGTAACCACCCGCCTCATAGATGCCCAGGCGCACGCCCAGACGGCTGGCCTCCTGATCCAGGCCCCAGGCCACGCCCCACCAGTAGCGATCCTTGCCATGCGGCAGTAGCGCGCAGATGCGCCAGGGCTGACTGGCCGCTGGCAGAGGCCGGTAATCCAGCAGGCGGCCATCGGCACGCACCGGATACGGAAACCACTCGGCAGCCAGCAGCGACTGGCAGGCCAGCGAAAGCCACAAAGAGAACCAGCGCATGAAGCCATCCTTAGCCCTTGCGGGGCAATGTGCCAGTCAATTCAGCGTAGCACTGCCGTTGACTCGCGCCTGCCGCAGTTGCCGCAGCCGAGCCGTCAGCCTAGAGTGAATCGCACAGACCATGAGAACAGCATGACCAACCCCAGCCTGCTTGACCCACGCACCGCCCGCCTGCTGCCCTGGATCGTCGCCATCGCCTTCTTCATGCAGACGCTGGACGGCACCATCCTCAATACCGCACTGCCGGCCATGGCCGGCGATCTCGGCGAAGACCCGCTGCGCATGCAGTCGGTGGTGATCGCCTACATGCTCACCGTAGCCCTGCTGATTCCTGCCTCGGGCTGGATCGCCGACCGTTTCGGCACGCGGCGCATCTTCTTCGGTGCCATTGCCCTGTTCAGCCTCGGCTCGCTGCTCTGCGCGCTGTCGGGGTCGCTCAGCATGCTGATCGCCGCGCGTGTCATCCAGGGTCTTGGCGGCGCCCTGATGATGCCCGTCGGGCGCCTGGTGGTGCTGCGTGCCTATCCGCGCTCGGAGCTGGTGCGAATCATGAGTTTCATCACCCTGCCCGGCCTGCTCGGCCCGCTGATCGGCCCGAGCCTCGGCGGCTGGCTGGTGGAAGTGGCCAGCTGGCACTGGATCTTCCTGATCAACCTGCCGGTGGGACTGCTCGGTTGCTGGGCGGCGTTGCGGCATATGCCGGACCTGCGCGGGCCGGAGCGCAGTCGTTTCGATACGGTCGGTTTCCTGCTGTTCGGCGCCGCCATGCTGCTGATCACCGTGGCGCTGGAAGGGCTCGGCGAACTGCACCTGCCAACCATGCGCGTGGTGCTGTTGCTGCTCGGCGGCATGGCCTGCCTGGCCGCCTACTGGCTGCGCGCCGGGCGTATCGAACACCCCCTGTTCGCCCCCAGGCTGTTCCACACGCGCAGCTTCGCCGTGGGCATCATCGGCAACCTGTTCGCCCGTCTGGGCAGCGGTGCACTGCCCTTTCTCACGCCGTTGCTGTTGCAACTGGCGATGGGCTATTCGCCGGCCCAGGCCGGCATGAGCCTGATCCCTCTGGCGCTGGCCGCCATGGCCGCCAAACCGCTGGCCAGGCCGCTAATCGAACGCCTCGGCTACCGCAACATCCTCACCAGCAACACCCTGCTGCTCGGCGCCCTGATCGCCAGTCTGGCCCTGGTCGATGCCGAGAGCTCGACGCTGCAACTGGTCATCCAGCTGAGCCTGATCGGCGCCTGCAATTCGCTGCAATTTACCGCGATGAACACCGTGACCCTGATCGATCTGGACAACCGCGACGCCAGCAGCGGCAACAGTCTGCTGTCGGTCGTGGTACAACTGGCGATGGGCCTTGGCGTTGCCTCGGCAGCTGCGCTGCTCAGTGGTTTCAGCCGTGAGCTGGGCGACCATGAGCATGTGCTGCAGGCATTCCAGGCCACCTACCTGTGCGTCGGCCTGCTGTCGATGCTGGCGGCGGCGATCTTCCTGCAACTGGATGCGAACGAGGGCCGTGGCAGCCGCAATATCGAGGTTTCAGCGGACGAATGAGCCAGCCTGCTACACTGCCGCCCTGTTTCGTCACCCCCGAGCACTTGCCGTGACCGCTACCGCCTTCGCCAGCCTGCCCCTCTCTGCCGCCATGCAGGCCAACCTCGCCGCCATCGGCTATGCCGAGATGACCCCCATCCAGGCTGCCAGCCTGCCGCTGATCCTCAAGGGCCGCGACCTGATTGCCCAGGCCAAGACCGGCAGCGGCAAGACTGCAGCCTTCGGCATCGGCCTGCTGCACCCGCTCAACCCGCGCTTTTTCGGTTGCCAGGCGCTGGTGCTGTGCCCGACGCGGGAGCTGGCCGACCAGGTGGCCAAGGAGCTGCGCCGCCTGGCCCGCGCCGCCGACAACATCAAGATACTGACCCTCTGCGGTGGCGTGCCCTTCGGGCCGCAGATCGGCTCGCTGGAGCATGGCGCCCACGTCATCGTCGGCACGCCGGGACGGGTGCAGGAACACCTGCGCAAGGGCACGCTGAAAGTCGACGGTCTCAATACCCTGGTACTCGACGAAGCCGACCGCATGCTCGACATGGGCTTCATCGACAGCATCAGCGAAATCATCCAGCAGACCCCGGCACGCCGGCAGACCCTGCTGTTCTCCGCCACCTACCCAAGCAGCATCGAGCAACTCGCCGCACGCTTCCTGCGTAGCCCGGAGCGGGTCGAGGTCGAGGCCCAGCACGACGACGGGCAGATCGAACAGCGTTTCTACGAGATCGCCCCCGGTCAACGCCTGGAGGCGGTCAGCACCCTGCTGCGGCATTTCCGCAAGCAGCCGGTGGTGGCCTTCTGCGCCACGCGCCAGCAGTGCGATGAACTGGCCGCGCAACTGGAAGCCGAGAAGATTTCTGCTGCGGCCCTGCATGGCGATCTGGAGCAACGCGAGCGCGACCAGATCCTCGCCCTGTTCGCCAACCGCAGCCTCAGCGTGCTGGTGGCCACCGACGTGGCCGCGCGCGGCCTGGACATCGCCGGGCTGGAGATGGTGATCAACGTCGAGCTGTCGCGTGATGCCGAGGTGCACATCCACCGTATCGGCCGCAGTGGCCGCGCCGGCGAGAAAGGCCTGGCGCTGAGCCTGGTGGCACCGTCCGAAGCGAGTCGTGCCCAGGCCATCGAAACGCTGCAAGGCCGGGAGCTGGCCTGGTACCCGCTGCCGCAAGCCAAGGCGGGCGGCGAGCCGCTGCTGCCGCCGATGCATACGCTGTGCATCGGCGCCGGGCGCAAGGAGAAGCTGCGCCCCGGCGATATCCTCGGAGCCCTGACCGGCGATGCCGGCATTGCCGGCGACCAGGTGGGCAAGATCGCCCTGTTCGATTACCAGGCGTTCGTCGCCGTGCAGCGCGACGTTGCGCGCCACGCGCTGAAGCGCCTGAGCGAAGGAAAAATCAAGGGTAGAACTTTGCGTGTGCGTCTATTGTAAGGCTGATATAAAGACTCAAACGGCCTGGGCCGGGGTTACCCATGCGCAATATTCTGGTCATTGAAGACAGTCCACTGGTACTGAAAATCCTCGAACATCTGTTCCGTCAGGAAACCGATCTGGAACCGATCTTCTGTGCCTCGCTGGCAGAAGCCGAGGTGATGCTGGAAACTTCGGCGGCGCTGTTCTTCGCCGCCATCGTCGACCTGAACCTGCCAGACGCACCAGACGGCGAGAGCGTCGACCTGGTGATGCGCTACCACCTGCCCTGCATCGTGCTCAGTGGCAGCTACAACGAGCAGCGCCGTGACGAGCTGTTGATGAAAGGCGTGGTCGACTACGTGCTCAAGGAAAGCCAACACTCCTACGAGTACGCCTTCCGCCTACTGCACCGGCTCGACCACAACAGCCACATCAAGATTCTCATCGCCGACGACTCTAGCGCGCAGCGCCGCTTCATTCGCCACATTCTCGAGCCGCACCACTACCAGATCATCGAGGCCAGCGACGGCAAGGAAACCCTGCGCCGGCTCAATGATCACCCGGACCTCGACCTGATGGTGCTCGACCATGCCATGCCCGGCGTCAGCGGCTTCGAACTGGTCAAGCTGCTGCGGCAGAAGCTGCGCCTCAATGACCTGATCATCATCGGCGTGTCTGCCGACCCCAAGGGTTCACTCAGTGCGCAGTTCATCAAGCATGGCGCCGACGACTTCCTGCGCAAGCCCTTCTGCCCGGAAGAGCTGAACTGCCGGGTGATGTCCACCCTGGAGCGACGCGATCTGCTGCGTGCGTTGAAGAAGGCCGCGCAGTTCGATGCCCTGACCGGCCTGAACAATCGCCGTGCCTTCTATGAACAGGGCGCGCAGATGCTGCAGAAAGCGCAGCGCGAGAACCGCGAGGTCAGCGTGGCGATGCTCGACCTCGACCACTTCAAGCACATCAACGACGGTTTCGGCCATGCCAGCGGCGACAGTGCCCTGGTGGTGTTCGCACGAGCGATGAGCAATGCCTTTCCCGACATGCTGCTGGGCCGCCTGGGCGGCGAGGAGTTCGCCCTGCTGACCCTGCACCCAGCGCAGCACGTGGTTCAGATACTGGACAAGTTGCGCCGGCAATGCGCCGAGCTGCACTACGCCGTCGGTGCCCCGGCCTTATCGTTCAGCGCCGGGCTCTATCAGGGTGAGCCGGAAGATCTGGAAAGCCTGCTGCATGAAGCCGACATTCGCCTGTACCAGGCCAAGCAGCAAGGCCGCGCGCGCACTGTCCTGGCCTGATCAGTGCGTGTGCCGCTGCAGCGTCGCGGCATAGCTGCCATCGTCGCTCATCGCCTGAATCGCGGCATCGAAGCGCATGGCGATCTCGCGATGATGGGGATGGCTGCGCCGGACCAGGATATGCAGACCGTTCTCGCTCAACGGCAGCGGCAGAAACTCCAGCTCGTCGCGAATGCTGCTCAGCGTGTTGCCAAGCATGTAGCGCGCGACCACTTCGTCCTCCAGCGCCAACTGCACGCGCCCGGCATGCAACATGCGCGCGGCGATCTCGAAGCTGCCAACGCCAACCTTGAGCAACTGCGGATCACTGTCGAATTCCTTGGAATAGGCATAGCCCCTGACCACCGCAATGCTGTGCGAGTAGAGATCGGCCAGGGTCTCGAAGTGGATATCGCTGCCCTTGCGCTGCATGAAGCGGATGCGATTGACCAGATAAGGCTGGGAGAAATAACCATACTCGGCACGCTCATCGCTGTACCAGGCGTTGATCAGGACGTCGTAATCCTTGCGCTTGAGCCCCAGCACCGCGCGCTCCCAGGGCACCTCTACATAACTGGTGGTGTAGCCGGCGCGGGCCAGAGCCTGCTCCACCAGGTCGGTGGAAAGCCCTTTGCCGGGCAGCCGCTGATCATTGAATGGCGGCCAGGGGTCTGCCACCAGTCGCAACAGCTCAGCCGAAGCCAGTGCCGGCGACAGTAGCAAAAGCAATAGCCAGGCACGCAAAGCGGTCATTGGTGGCGATCCATCCGAAATGATCAGCTCTATTGATAGCAGGCACAACGCCATGCGTCACTGTCTCATATCTGAAACAGCCCGCCAGGTGCGCCTGCCCCGCCGACAACGCGCAGGTCAGGACCGCGGTGCAGAGCGGCTTCGGGTAAACTTCAGCGGTTTCACGCAGCGCTGGCTGCGTCAGCCGATTCACCTGAGGACATCTCGTGTTGCAAACCGACGTACTGATCATCGGCGCAGGGGCCGCCGGCCTGATGTGTGCAGCCAGCGCAGCCGCCCGTGGTCGCCGCGTATTGATGTTGGACCACGCCAACAAGGCCGGCAAGAAAATCCTCATGTCCGGCGGCGGGCGCTGCAACTTCACCAACCTGTACTGCGAGCCGGGCAACTTCCTGTCCGGCAACCCGCACTTCTGCAAATCCGCCCTGGCGCGCTTCACTCAGTGGGACTTCATCGGCCTGGTGGCCAAACATGGCGTGCCCTACCACGAAAAGAAGCTTGGTCAGCTGTTCTGCGACAACAAGTCCAGTGACATCCTCGAACTGCTGCTGGCCGAATGCGCCGAAGCCGGCGCGCAGATTCGCCTGAATACGGCCGTGCAGAACATAGCCAAGAGCGACGACGGTTTCCTGCTGCAGAGCGACCTCGGCGAGATACGCTGCCAATCCCTGGTGATCGCCACCGGAGGGCTGTCGATCCCGACCCTGGGCGCCACCGGTTTTGGCTATCAGGTGGCCAAGCAGTTCGGCCACGAACTGCTGCCGACACGCGCCGGGCTGGTGCCCTTCACCCTTACCGACCCGCAGCTCAAGACATTGTGCAGCGAGCTTTCCGGTACCTCGGTGGAGGACTGCCGGGTGAGTTGCAACGGCCAGAGTTTCGTCGAGAACATCCTCTTCACTCACCGTGGGCTGTCCGGTCCGGCGATCCTGCAGATTTCGTCCTACTGGCAAGCGGGCGATACCCTGCACATCGACCTGCTGCCGCACATCGACCTGCCCGAGTGGCTGGCGACGCAGCAGCGCGAGCGCGGCAACAGCGAACTGAAGACCCTGTTGGCCGAGCTGTTCACCAAGAAGATGGCGACCCTGCTGGTCGATAGCTGGTTCGCCAACAAACCGCTCAAGCAGTACACGCCCGGTGAACTCAAGGCGATTGCCGAACGCCTGTCCGACTGGCAATTGGTGCCGGCGGGCACCGAGGGCTACCGCACCGCCGAAGTGACCCTGGGCGGGGTGAACACCGACGAAGTGTCATCGAAGACGCTGGAGTCGCTGAAAGTGCCGGGCCTGTATTTCATCGGCGAAGTGCTCGACGTCACCGGCCATCTGGGCGGTTTCAATTTCCAGTGGGCCTGGGCCTCGGGTTACGCCGCCGCACAGTACGTCTGAAGGCACGACGTTGCGCCTCCATTGATGGCGCGCCGGGAACTGCCGACGCGACGCAGACTCTGCTATGAACAGCAGATGCAAAGCTGCAATTTCAAGGACGGCGCCGCTTCATGACACTCGAACAAGGCCAGATATTCGTCATTCTCCTCGCCAGCATGGGCCTGTTCATCTGGGGCCGCTGGCGTCACGACGTGGTGGCGCTGGCTGCGCTGCTGGCCTGCGTGATTGTCGGCCTGGTGCCAGAGCGCGAAGCCTTCGTCGGCTTCGGTCATCCGGCGGTCATCACCGTGGCTTGCGTGCTGGTGCTCAGCCATGGCCTGCAACGCACCGGAGCGGTCAATCGGCTGGCGTTGCGCCTGTTGCCCAGCGGCGCCGGAGTGATGGTCTCGATCGCTGCACTGACCGCGCTCGGCGCCCTGCTGTCGGCCTTCATGAACAATGTCGGCGCCCTGGCGCTGCTGATGCCGATCGCCCTGCAGATCGCCTCACGCCTGGAACTGCCACCCGGGCGCCTACTGATGCCACTGGCCTTCGGCACCATTCTCGGCGGTATGACCACGCTGATCGGCACACCGCCGAACCTGATCGTCTCCAGCTTCCGTGCGCAACAAGGCGCCGGTCCCTTTGCCATGTTCGACTTCAGCCCGGTGGGCGTGGCCGTGGCCCTGGCAGGCGTGCTGTTCATCAGCCTGCTCGGCTGGCGCCTGGTACCGAAGCGCGAAGTCGGCAACGCCGCCAGTTTCGACACCGGCCATTACCTGACCGAGGCGCGAATCAAGGAAGGCGGCATGGCCCAGGGCAAGACGCTGCGCGAGATCGAGCAACTGCTCGATGAAGCCGACGCCCAGGTGGTGGCCATGGTGCGCAACAAGCTGCGTCTGACGGCGCCCAATCCACGGCGCGTGCTGCAGGCCGACGATGTGCTGGTGATCGAAGCCGACCCGGAAGAGCTGGGCGAGGTGCTCAGCAAGCTGGACCTGCTGCTGGAGGCCGAGCGCGAGGCGCAAGAGGAGCAGCACAAAGAAGAACCGAGCGACACGGAGAACAAGGAAAGCAACGGCGACGAACGCGCCATGCAGGAGCTGCTGGTCAAACCCGACTCATCGCTGATCGGACGCTCGGCCAGCAGCACACGCTTGCGCAGCCGTTACTCCATCAACCTGCTGGCCATCTCGCGACAGAGCCACCGCTCGATAAAGCGCCTGCGCTCGACCACGATGCAAAGCGGTGACGTCCTGTTGCTGCAGGGCAGCAGTGAAGACATCGGCGAATTCGCCAACGACTATGGCTGCGTGCCCCTGGCGGCGCGGGCGATCAATATTCCGGATTCGAGTCAGGCCAACCTGGCCCTCGTCATCATGTTGCTGGCCATCGCTGCAGCGGCCTTCGGCTTGCTCTCGGCGGCGATTGCCTTCGCTTGCGGGGTGCTGGCCTACATGCTGCTGCGCCTGGTACCGCTGCGAGCCGTCTACGAAGCCATCGACTGGCCGGTGATCGTGCTGCTCGGCGCACTGATTCCGGTGGCGGGGGCGATGTCCACCAGCGGCGCGGCCGATCTGCTGGCGCGGCTGCTGATGGAGCAACTGGCGCAAGGCAACCCGATCATCATCGTCACCCTGCTGCTGGTGGTGACCATGACCCTGTCGGATTTCATGAACAACGCCGCGACCGCAGCTGTGATGTGCCCGATTGCCCTGAGCGCCGCCAGTCAGCTCGGCGTGAGCCCGGATGCCCTGCTCATGGCCGTGGCCATCGGCGCCTCGTGCTCGTTCCTGACGCCCATTGGTCACCAGAACAACACCCTGATTCTCAGCCCAGGTGGCTTTAATTTCGGCGACTACTGGCGCCTGGGTTTACCGCTGGAGATTCTCGTGGTCTGCCTCAGCGTCCCCCTGCTGCTGTGGGTCTGGCCCTTGTAGGCCACCAGCCTACAGCTGCTCGAGCACGCTGGCAGGTGACTGAAACTTGAGTCCATGCGCCTCGGCGACGCTGCCACAGGTAATCACCCCGCGGGCAACGTTGAGGCCGGCGAGCAGATGCGGATCGTCCTCCAGCGCTCGCCGCGTACCTTTCTGCGCCAGCGCCACGACGAACGGCAGCGTGGCGTTGTTCAGCGCCAGTGTCGAGGTACGCGCCACTGCGCCGGGCATGTTGGCCACGCAGTAGTGCACCACATCGTCGACCACATAAATGGGGTCGGCATGGGTGGTCGCATGTGAGGTTTCGGCGCAGCCGCCCTGGTCGATGGCGACATCCACCAGCACCGCGCCCGCCTTCATCTGCCGCACCATGTCCGCGGTGATCAGCTTCGGCGCTGCGGCGCCGGGAATCAGCACCCCGCCAATCACCAGATCGGCGTCCAGCACCTGTTCGCGCACCGCCGCGCGAGTGGAGTAGAGCGTGGTGATGCGATTGCCATACTGGGCATCGAGCCGGCGCAACGCATCGACACTGCGGTCGAGTACCGTGACATTCGCGCCCAGCCCAACCGCCATGGCCAAGGCATTACTGCCAACCACCCCACCGCCGAGAATCACCACCTTGCCCGGCGCCACGCCTGGCACACCACCCAGCAATACGCCACGACCGCCGCGAGCCTTCTCCAGGCAGCTGGCACCCGCCTGGATCGACATGCGCCCGGCCACTTCCGACATCGGCGCCAGCAGCGGCAGGCGGCCCTGGGCGTCGGTCACCGTCTCATAGGCGATACAGGTGGCACCGCCGGCCATCAGCTCGTCGGTCTGCGCACGATCCGGAGCCAGGTGCAGATAGGTGAACAGCGTGTGGTGAGCTCGCAACCTGGCGCGCTCCACCGCCAGCGGTTCCTTGACCTTGACGATCAACTGCCCCTGCTGGAACACCTGCGCCGAGTCCTTGGCGATCTGCGCGCCGGCCTCGAGATAATCCTCGTCGGCGAAACCGATGGCGGCGCCAGCCTGGGTTTCGATCCACACCTCATGGCCGAGCGCAGTCAGCTCGGCCACCGACTGCGGCGTGAGACCGACGCGGTACTCGTGGTTCTTGATTTCCTTGGGTACGCCGATTCGCATGACCATCTCCAACCATTGCGGGCCAACAGTCTGAAGTCTAGGAAAGCGTGAGCCAGCTCACCGGAAAATCCACGAGAAATTTCGCCCGTCCGTCACTGCCCGAACAGCAGGCGCCGCGCCTCGGCGCTAAGCAGCGCCTGTGGGTCGGCGTTCACCTGCTCCACCAACGCATAGGCACGCTGCACCGCTGGGCGCGCATCGATGCGTTCGAGCCAGGCGGCCATGTTGGGAAAGTCCTCCAGCCTCTGCTGCTGCGTCTTCCACAGCTTGGCCCAGGGGTAGATGGCCATGTCGGCGATGGAGTACTCACCCGTCACGTAATCGCGCCCGGCCAGTTGGCGGTCGAGCACAGCGTACAGGCGCGCGGTTTCCTTCACGTAACGGTCGATGGCATAGGGAATCGGCTCCGGCGCATAACGCACGAAGTGATGGTTCTGCCCCGCCATCGGTCCGACGCCGCCCATCTGCCAGTACAGCCACTGCAGCACGCTGAAACGCGCACGCGTCTCGCGCGGCAGGAACTGCCCGCTCTTGTCGGCCAGGTATTCGAGAATCGCCCCGGACTCGAACAACGCGATGGGCTCGCCGCCATCGGCCGGCGCGTGATCGACGATGGCCGGAATGCGGTTGTTCGGCGCGATCTTGAGAAACTCCGGCGCGAACTGCTCGCCCTTGCCGATATGCACCGGCACGATGCGGTAGTCGAGCCCGGCCTCTTCGAGAAAGATGCTGACCTTGTGGCCGTTGGGTGTGGTCCAGTAGTACAGGTCGATCATTTGCTCTGCTCCACATGGATAGAGGCCCGCTTGACCGGGCCGTGGGTCGCTTCATAGGCCTGCAGGATGCGCGCGAACCAGGCGCCCAGCGCCGAGTCGTCGGCCCAGGGCTGCACACCCAGGCACCAGGCCCAGAACAGCATGCCGGCCAGCAGATAGTCACAACCGCCAGGCGCCTGGCCTTCGAGGAAAGGCTGATCACGCAGCCACATTTCCAGCGGCGCCACGCCTTCACGGAACAGCCGCTCACCGCCCTGCGGATCGGCGAACGCCTCCAGGCTCATGCCCAGCGCCTTCTCCCGGCTGCTGCGGAAATACTCGCGGTCCGCCGGGTCGATCACCTGCCACACGCGCGGGATGAGCATCTTCAGCAAGGGCACGCGCACCATGTTAAAGCTCAGGCGTTCCACCAGGCGCGCGCGCTCGCTGGCCAGGCCATCGCCGAGCAAGGGCTGCTGCGGATAACGCTGGTCCAGGTAGGCGAAGATCGCCAGGCTGTCATGCACCGCCTCGCCATCGTCGGTCAGCACCGGCACCAGCTTCTGCCCGGAAAAGGCGATCAGCTCCTTGTCGGTGAAGCGTATCGGCCGGCTCTGCCAGTCCAGCCCCTTGTGCGCCAGGGCCAGACGCACGCGCCAGCAGTAGGGCGAGAACAGCAGCTCTGGATCGGCGCCACACAACTCGAACAATTCCCGCATATCACCTCCTTTAAAAACCAATCAGTCCAAAATTAGTCGAACAAAAAACCGCTCAAACGCAATCCAGACTGGCCATCACCACTGCAACGGTGGCGCGAATCGAATCCGCCGGCACCGCCGACTTGACCTGAGTACGCAGGCCGCTCATCACGCATTGCAGATAACCGGCGCGGGCCGCGAGGTTCTCGCCGTGGCTCAGGTCCCCGCAGGCCACGGCACGTTGCAGTGCCTGCTCGAAAATCTGGCAGATACCCGCCGTCGCTTGCTGCAGTACCGGCACCAGCGCCGGCTCCGACAGGGAGAATTCATTGGCCACGTTGACCAGCATGCAGCCACGCGGCACGCCGTCAGGACCATCGTCTTCGAGCACGCTGAGCAGGCGCTCACGGATGAAGGCGAGCGGCGAGGTGCTCGCCTGCAGTTGCTCCAGCAACAGGGCGCGACGCTGCGCCACGTACAGGCTGAAGGCCGCAGCGAACCACGCCTGCTTGCTCGGGTAGGTTTGATAGAGACTGCTCTTCGACAGCCCGGTTACCGCCTGCAGGTCCTGTAGCGACGCGGCTTCGTAACCGCGCTGCCAGAACAGTTGCATGGCGCTTTCCAGGGCTCGCTCGGGGCAGAAGCTTTTGGGTCGTCCACGTGTCGTCATGCGCGCAATTTAGAACCGATCAGTTCTAAATTCAAGCCTTGGGCTCCTTCAGATCGACGATGCCGCGCAACAACTCCACCGGCAACGGAAAGACGATGGTCGAGCTCTTGTCACTGGCGATATGGCTCAGCGTCTGCATGTAACGCAATTGCATGGCGCCGCTCTGCCGGCCAAGTATCTCGGCGGCCTGCATCAGCTTTTCCGAGGCCTGCAGCTCGCCTTCGGCGTGAATCACCTTGGCGCGCCGCTCACGTTCAGCCTCGGCCTGACGGGCGATGGCGCGCACCATCGACTCGTTGATGTCAACATGCTTGATCTCGACGTTGGCGACCTTGATGCCCCAGGCATCGGTCTGCGCGTCCAGCACCTGCTGGATGTCGGAATTGAGCTGTTCGCGCTCGGCGAGCATCTGATCGAGGTCGTGCTTGCCGAGCACCGCACGCAATGTGGTCTGTGCCAGCTGACTGGTGGCGACCATGTAGTCCTCGACCTGGATGATGGCGTTCTCTGGATCGAGCACGCGGAAGTAGAGCACCGCGTTGACCTTGACCGAGACGTTGTCGCGGGAGATCACGTCCTGCGGTGGTACGTCGAGCACGATGGTGCGCAGGTCCACCCGCACCATCTGCTGCAATCCAGGGATGATCAGGATCAGCCCCGGGCCCTTGACCCGCCAGAAACGGCCGAGCTGGAACACCACGCCACGTTCATATTCGCGCAGGATGCGAAACGATGAGACGAGCAGCACCAGGACGATGATCGCCAGTGAAAGAAAACTCAATTCGAAACCCATCAGTGACCTCCTTGGGGCGGTGGGTCATCCACCGCGCTGACCTGCAGATGCACGCCTTCGCGCGCCGTGACTCGTACCTGCTGCCCGGGCCGTAACGGCGAGGCGCTATGCACCTGCCAGCGCTCTCCCTGCAGCGCCACCCAACCAGCGCTCGGATCGTCGTCACGCACCGCAGCGACCGCCACCAGGCTGCCTACCAGACCGCTGCCACCGGCCACTTGCTGACGCTGCCTGGCCCGGAGCGCCATGCTGACGATGGCCAGGATCGCCGCCGCGCTGATCAGCGCCAGGGTGAAGATCAGCGCCAGCGGGATGCCGAAGCCCGGCACGTCGGTATCGATCAGGATCAGCCCGCCGAAGACGAACGCCACCACCCCACCGATGCCGAGCACGCCGAAGCTGGGCAAGAAGGCCTCGGCGGTGATGAAGACAATGCCGAGCAGGATCAACGCCACCCCCGCATAGTTCACCGGTAGCAGTTGCAGGGCGTAGAGCGCGAGCACCAGGCTGATGCCACCGATCACCCCGCCGACGCCGCTACCGGGATTGGAGAACTCGAAAAACAGGCCGTAGACACCGACCATCATCAGAATCAGCGCCACGCTGGGGTTGGTGATCACCGCCAGCAACCGGGTACGCCAGTCCGGCGCATGGCTGATCAGCGGCGCACCGGCGGTAGCCAGGGTGACTTCGACGCCTGCTGCCTGCAGGGTCTTGCCGTCCAGCTGGCGCAGCAGGTCGCCCTGGTCCTTGGCCAGATAGTCGATAACCTTCTGCTCCAGCGCCTCTTCGGCGGACAGGCTGACGGCCTCGCGCACCGCCCGTTCAGCCCACTCGGCATTACGCCCGCGCATGTTGGCCAGACCGCGGATGTAAGCGGCTGCATCGTTGACCTGCTTGGCGGTCATGGCATCGCCCGAGCCCTTTGCGCCTTGCGCGGGCTTGTCCGTGTCGCCCTTGCCATCGCCCTCCGGCTTGCTCGGCGAGCCAGACATACCGATGGCCACCGGCGTGGCAGCGCCAAGGTTAGTCCCTGGCGCCATGGCGGCGACATGGCTGGCATAGAGGATGTAGGTGCCGGCGCTGGCAGCCCGTGCACCGCCTGGGGCGACGTAACTGGCCACCGGGATGGGGCTGGCTAAAATCGCCTTGATGATCGCGCGCATGGAGCTATCCAGGCCGCCAGGGGTGTCGATCTCGATCAGCACCAGCTGCGCGTCCTCGTCCACCGCCTTGGCCAGACCGCGCACCAGGTAGTCGGCACTGGCCGGGCCGATCACCCCATCCACCTGCAAGCGCACCACCGCGCCCGGCGCCGCACTCGCCCCCACCGAACCGCAGAGGATCAGAGCACACAGACACTGACGCAACCAGCCAGGCAACACGTTCGACTCCCAGGCCCCGCAGCAATACCGAACAGGTGGCGGAGGGCCTGTGTTGAGCATAGTCCATGTCCCAGCGCGGCCCGCGACGCGGCCGGCGCATGTGCTACAGGGGATGTACGGGTCCACCAGCAGTTGCTAACCGCAGGAGCGTATCTATCCGCGATACGGACGACGCAATCGCGAAAGGTGCCAGGCCGAACAGATTGCCGGCAGACAGATACCCAGTGACTGGTCAGTTCCGGTAGGCTGCACGCATCGCTCCAGATCAGATTTCGTATGCCGCGCCCTCGTCTTCGCCAATCGCTACGCCGCCTCTGGGCACTGGATAAATTCAGCGCCAGCCTGCGAGTGCTCATCGCCCTGACGGGCGCCCTAGCGCTGTGCTGGTGGCAGGGCTGGATGCATGGGCTGATTCCGCTGTTTCTCGGCATCATCGCCTGCGCCCTGACCGAGACCGACGACAGCTGGCAGGGCCGCCTGGGTACCGTGCTGGTCACCCTGCTGTGCTTCAGCGCGGCGGCCTATGCGGTGGAGTTTCTCTTCCCCTATCCCTGGCTGTTCGTCATTGCCCTGGCGCTTTCCGCTTTTTCCCTGACCATGCTCGGCTCCCTGGGCGAGCGCTTCGCCACCCTCGGTTCGGGCACGCTGATCCTCGCCGTGTACAGCATGATCGGCGTCGAACAGCGCGGCGGTGTCGCCGGCCTGTGGCTGGAACCCCTGTTGCTGGTGGCCGGTGCCGCCTGGTACGGCCTGCTGTCGGTGATCTGGCACGGCCTGTTCGCCCATCAGCCAGTGCAACAGAGCCTGGCCCGGCTGTTTCGCGAGCTGGGCAAGTACCTCAAGCTCAAGGCTGCCCTGTTCGAACCCGTGCGCCAACTGGATATCGAGCAACGCCGCCTGGACCTCGCCCAGCAGAACGGGCGGGTGGTCTCCGCGCTGAACGCGGCCAAGGAGATCATCCTGCATCGCGTTGGCGGCGGTCGCCCCGGGCCCAAGGTCAATCGCTACCTGAAGCTGTATTTCCTCGCCCAGGACATTCACGAGCGCGCCAGCTCGTCGCACTACCCCTACAACGAGCTGGCCGAAGCCTTCTTCCACAGCGACGTACTGTTCCGCTGCCAGCGTCTGCTGCGCCTGCACGGCGAAGCCTGCCAGCGCCTGGGCAGCGCCATCGAGCTGCGCCAGCCATTCGAATACCGCGAGCTGTGCAGCCAGGCCCTGGAAGACCTGCACGCCTCGCTCGACCATCTGCACCTGCAGAGCAATCCGGCCTGGCGCCGTCTGCTGCGCTCGCTCGGCGCGCTGGCTGGCAACCTGGCCAGCCTGGACCTGCTGCTGGGTAACGCCAGCAACCCCGATGCCCTGGCCGATGAACAGGACAGCAGCCTGCTCGATCGCGAACCGCATTCATTGCGCGAGGTGGTCGAACGTATCGGCCAGCAGCTGACCCCCACCTCGCTGCTGTTTCGCCATGCCCTGCGCCTGTCCATCGCCCTGGCCGCCGGCTACGGCCTGCTGCACCTGATTCACCCGACCCAGGGCTACTGGATCCTGCTGACCACCCTGTTCGTCTGCCAACCGAACTACGGCGCCACGCGCCTGAAGCTGGTGCAGCGTATCGCCGGCACCCTGCTTGGTCTGGGTATCGGCTGGGCGTTGTTCGATCTGTTCCCCGACCCGCGTATCCAGGCCCTGTTCGCCGTGGTCGCCGGGGTCGCCTTCTTCGCCACGCGCAGCACGCGCTACACCCTGGCCACGGCGGCAATCACCCTGCTGGTGCTGTTCTGCTTCAACCAGATCGGCAACGGCTACGGTCTGTTCCTGCCAAGGCTGATCGACACCCTGATCGGCGGTGTGCTGGCCGGGCTGGCGGTATTCCTGATCCTGCCGGACTGGCAGGGCCGGCGCCTGGGCCGCATGCTGGCGAGCACGCTGAGCTGCAACAGCGCCTACCTGCGCCAGATCATCGCCCAATATGCGCGCGGCAAGCGTGACGACCTCGGCTATCGCCTGGCCCGGCGCAATGCGCACAACGCCGATGCGGCGCTGTCCACCACCCTCGGCAACATGCTGATGGAGCCCGGACACTTCCGTAAGGACGCCGACCTCGGTTTCCGCTTCCTGGTGCTTTCGCACACCCTGCTCAGCTACCTCTCCGGACTGGGCGCGCACCGTGGCGAACAACTGCCACAGGCCGCCCAGGCGCACCTGCTGGAACAGGCCGAGGCACTGGCCAGAAGCCTCGACGAAATCGCCACCGGCCTGCGCGGCGAACAACCGCTGGCCATCCACAGCGACGAGGAAGAGGCACTGGCGCAGAGCCTGGAACTGATCGCCGAGGACGTCGACGAGCGCCAGCGGCTGGTGCAGACGCAGTTGGCGCTGATCTGTCGCCAGCTCGCGCCATTGCGCACACTGGCCGTACATCTGCAGAAAGATCGCCACTAGCAGGCTAGCGGGGCTTTCTGCCACTATCTGGCGACGCCTATTCACCAGGCCTTGCCCATGCCAGCCAACCGACACACCACCCTCGCCTACCTGGCCGCATTGCCGGGCTTGCTGCTGGTGTGCTGCCTGCTGCTGACCGGCCAATCGGCACTCGCCAATACCCAGCTGGACGACAACAGCACGCCGCAGGACCTCTATGGTCTGGTCGATTTCCTCGCCGACCCGCAAGGCACCCTGACCCTGGATGATGTCCGCGCCGGCGACGCCCCGTTTCACGCCTCGCTGACGCGCCGCGACCTCAGCTTCGGCTACGTGCCGGGCGCGATCTGGCTGCGTCTGCCGCTGCAGTCGGATGCCCAGGAAAAACGCGTCTGGCGCCTGGAGCTGAACTACGCCTCGCTCGACGAAGTGCGCCTCTACGACATCGGCGCCGATGGCGTGCGAGAGTCACGCAGCGGCGACACCGTACCCTACGCCGAACGCAGCGTCGGCCATCGCAACCCGGTATTCGAAATCACCCTGCAACCTGGCGAGCAGCGCACGCTGTACCTGCGCGTCGACTCACGCGGCAGCATGACCCTCAGCGGTGCGCTGATGCCTTCACGCGATTTCGAGCAGCACAGCCAGAACGGCTATCTGGTGCACGCCCTCTACTTCGGCGTACTGGTTGCCCTCGGCCTGTACAACCTGCTGCTGTTCCTCGCCCTGCGCGAACGGCCCTTCCTCAACTATGTGCTGTTCATGTTCGCCTTCGCCCTCAGCGTGCTGTCGCTCAACGGTTTTGGCGCGCAGTACCTGTGGTCCGAGGCCGCGCCCTGGAGCAACCGCATGCTGCCAGTCAGCCTGACCTCGGCGGCGCTGCTCTCGGTGGTGTTCGCCCGCAGCTTCCTCGATACCCGACAATGGCTGCCGCGCTGGGACAAAGGCCTGCTGATGCTGTGCATCGCGATCGCTGCGGCCTTGCTGGGCACCGTACTGCTGCCGGTACAGCGCGCACTGCAGCTGATGTCGCTGACCGGCCTGATCGCCACCCTGACCCTGCTGCTCACCAGCTTCGTCTGCGTCGGCTATCGGGTGCCCGGCGCGCGCCTGTTCGCCCTGGCCTGGCTGATGCTGCTGACCGGCGCGGTGCTGCTGGCGCTGCGCAACTTCGCCCTGATTCCGTCGAACTTCCTCACCCTGTACGCCATGCAGATCGGCTCGGCGCTGGAGATGATCCTGCTGTCCTTCGCCCTGGCGGCGCGCTTCAACGAACTCAAGCGCCAGCGCGAAGCGGCGCTGCAACTCAATGAACAGGTCCTTGCCAAGCGCGTCACCGAGCGCACCCTGGCACTGGAGCAGGCCAACCAGCGCCTCAGTGAACTGGCGCTACAGGACCCGCTGACCGGCCTGGCCAATCGCACCGCCCTGCAGCAGCATCTGGATCAGGCTCTGGCGCGTAGCCAACGACGCAACGAGCTGATCGCGGTGATGCTGATCGACCTGGACGGCTTCAAGCCGATCAACGACCAGCACGGCCACGGCTTTGGCGATCAGGTACTGGCGGAAATCGCCAGACGCCTGCGCCAGTACATCCGTGATGCCGACCTGCCGGCGCGCCTCGGCGGCGACGAATTCGTGGTGATCTGCGAGAACGTGCAATCGGCCGAAGACGCCCAGGACCTGGCCAAGCGCCTGCTGGAAGGGCTGGACACGCCGATCTATCTGGAAGATCGTGCCGTGCGCGTCGGCGCCAGCATCGGTATCGCCCTGAGTCGCGGCACCGATGACGCCACCACGCTGATTCGCCTGGCCGACGTGGCCATGTACCGGGCCAAGGCCGAAGGTCGCAACCGCGTGCAGTTGGCGCCCCATTGTCTTTGAAGAGGGCCACGGCCTCTCTCACCTCGAACCCGATAGCGCACCATGGACAAGAATCTGCTGCTGCAAGACGTGCTCGCCCATCTGCAGGCCGACCTCGAACAGGCCACTCTCGCCGCCCTCAGCGCGCACGAAACGGCCACCCATGAAGAGAACGTCGCCGAGAACAAGTAGACACCCTGGGGCTGGAAGCCGCCTATCTGGCCAGCGGCCAGGCGCGCCGCGTCGAGGAGCTGCGTCAAACCCTGATCACCTGGCGCCAGTTGCGTCCACGGCCGTTCGACGAGGCCCAGGGCATCGAACTGGGTGCACTGGTTCAGGTGATCGATGCACAGGATCAGCCGCGCTGGCTGTTCCTCGGCCCGCAGGGCGCTAGCATGAAGTTGCAGCAGGCGGAGCAAACGATTCAGGTACTCGGCAGCGCCGCGCCCCTGGGCCGCGCCTTGCTAGGCAAGGGCCCGGGCGATGAAATCAGCCTGCCGATGGCCGGTGGCGCGCAGTCGTTCGAGGTACTCAGCGTCGAGTGAGCGGGAACTATCCGGGCTATGGTTGGTAAACATCTATACACCCCAAGCCGGGAGCGCCCCATGGAATCGCCCGTTCACGACCTGCCCGCACTGTTCAAGCAACTCGGCCTGGCCGATGACCACGCCAGTATCGAAACCTTCATCAAGCGCCACTCGCCGCTAGCCGATGACCGCAAGCTGGCCGACGCCGCCTTCTGGAGCCCGGCGCAGGCCGCCTTCCTGCGCGAGGAGATTCTCGAGGATGCCGACTGGGCGGAAGTGGTCGACCAGCTCAACGTGCGCCTGCGCGGCTAGAACGCCTCGGACCTCGCGGAGGCCAGGCTGCCCACCTGCGATTCAGACTGAGCCGGTCATCTCGCGCCAGGTCAGGTACATGCGCAGATCGAATTCGATCTGCGCATAGCCCGGCAGCATGTGGTCGCACAGCTTGTAGAACGCCTTGTTGTGGTCACTCTCTTTCAGGTGCGCCAGCTCGTGCACCACGATCATCTGCAGAAAGGCCGGCGCCGCATCGCGAAACAGCGAGGCGACGCGGATCTCCTTCTTCGCCTTGAGCTTGCCGCCCTGCACCCGCGAGATCGCCGTGTGCAGCCCCAGAGCGCGGTGCGTGAGGTCGAGGCGATTGTCGTAGAGCACCTTGTCGATGGCCGGCGCGTTCTTCAGGTGCTCCTGCTTGAGCGCCATCACGTAGCCGTAAAGCGCCTTGTCGCTCTGCACCTCATGCCGGCCCGGATAGCGCTGCGCCAGGTAGTCGCCCAGCCGATCATCGGCGATCAGCTGACGAACCTGCTGCTGCAAGGCCACCGGATAACCCTGTAGATACTTCAACGCTACGATCCCGTCTTCATCAGGACCGCCAGTGTAACGGATGCCAGGCTATTCGCTGGGCACCACGCGCAACAGGCGCCCCTGCGGGTTATCGGTGAGCAGATAGAGCGCGCCGTCGGGCCCACTGCGCACATCGCGAATGCGCTCGCCCAGCTCTTCGAAGAGAATTTCCTCCCCCGCCAGCATGCCGTCACGCACACGGATGCGTCGCACGCTGCGCTCGGCCAGGGTGGCCGCGAACAGGTCGCCCTGCCAGTCAGGGAAGCGCTCGCCGCGATACAGCGTCAGGCTCGCCGGCGCCACCGACGGCGTCCAGTGCAGCAGCGGCGCGGTCAGCCCCGGCAGCTCGGTGTAGGGGCTGATACGCGCGCCGGTGTAGTCGATGCCGAAGGTTGCCAGCGGCCAGCCGTAGTTGTTGCCGGCCTCGATCAGGTTGAGTTCGTCCCCGCCGCGCGGCCCGTGCTCGTGGCTGTACAGGCGCTCGTGCTCGGCATCGAAGAAGATGCCCTGCACGTTGCGATGGCCGAGGCTGTAGATCTCCGGCGCAGCGCCTTGCTGGCCGACCAGTGGGTTGTCCGACGGCACGCTGCCGTCGCGGTTGAGGCGCACGATCTTGCCCAGGTGGTTGGCGGGGTTCTGCGCCTGCTCACGCCAATCGAAACCGTCGCCCAGGGTCAGCACCAGGGTCTTGTCGGCGAGAAAGGCGATACGTCCACCGTAATGCGCGGCCCCGGCCTTGAGCGGCTGGGCGGTGAACAACACTTCGAAGTCGTGCAACTCGTCATCCACCAGGCGGGCACGGGCCAGACGCGTGTTGTTGGCCTCCAGCGAGCCATGCGCATAGGTCAGGTACAGCCAGCGGTTGTCGCTGTAGTCGGGATCCAGCGCCACTTCCATCAACCCGGCCTGGGCAGCGATGAAGGCTTCGGGCAAACCCGCCACCGGCTCGGGATCGACACTGCCGTCGGCTTCGATGATGCGCAGCCGCCCGACACGTTCGGTAACCAGCATGCGACCGTCAGGCAGGAAAGCCACGGCCCAGGGGTTCTCCAGGCCTTCGCTGAAGATTTCGACACGGTAGTCCTGGGCCAGCAGCGGCGTGCTGACGAACAGGGCGCCGAGCATCAGCGCGCGGGTGCTTCTCAACATGGGCAACGCCTTGTCACAGAGAATCGGAGGAAGTCGGCTGCGTCCGGTAGCGCACTCGTCGGCCGAGCAGGCCGAACAGCAGCGCACCGACGCTACCGCAGGCCATCAGCCCGAGCGTGCCGAAAGGGCTGCGGTCAGCGGCAATCAGAGTCGGCATCGGCGCCAGCGCATTGGCCAGGGCCAGGGCCGCCCAGATCGCCGCCGCACCAGCCAGCACGAAGATCAGCCAACGCAACGCCGGCATGCGCCGCGCCAACCCGGCTGCCAGCGGCAAGGCGAGAAGAAATCCCAATGCACTGAGCAAGGCGAAAGTCGGGGCGAAACCGAGCAGATCCAGGCACGTGGTGCCGACGCGCACATCCAGCGGCATCGGCGCACCCAGCGCCTGCAGCGCGGCAAGGTTGGTCTGGGTCTGGAAGATCGAGGCAAGCAGCGAGGCCAGCAACACGGCGAGGATGAAAGCGAGCAACAGGCGCGGCTTGCTGGACATGGAGGGCAGTTCCCGGAACGACAGTGCACGAATTATGGCGCACCCCACCGGCCGTTATGCCCCAGGTGTTTTACAGGGTTTTACCTGTGACGGACGGCGCACCAGCCGCGCCAGCCAGGACTGCGCAGTGGAGCGAAAACGCCAATGATAATGACTTTATATTGGCGCCAATAATACGACAGACGGTTATCAGGCTTTCACCCGGGCTGCCGTTATAGAGCGCGCCACGAGCACACCCACCGCTCGTGACAGCCACCTTCTCGCTCGCGCGTCACTGGCCGGAACGCCAAGTAAGCCGTTACTGACTCCTGGATGAGATGCGCCCCGACAGAAGTTTCCGTCTTTCAGGAGCTTTGAACATGATCGAACTCGCCATGTGGAACCTCAGCATCCCGGTCGGCGTCCCCGCGACCACCATCGAAACCCGAGTTCTGGCTGGTGGCTATCAGGACCACTACTTCCAGTCCAAGGATGGCGCCATCTTCTTCTGGGCGCCGGTCAATGGCACCACCACCGAAAGCGCCAAGTACCCCCGCTGCGAGCTGCGTGAGACCTATTCCGATGGTCGCCTGCGCAACTGGACCTATCCCGGCGCCGATCATTTCCTGCGGGCCGCCCTCAGCGTCAACCAGGTGCCCTCGACCGGCAAGATCGTCATTGGCCAGATCCACGCCTACCAGAGCTCGATGCCGCTACTCAAGCTGGAGTACCAGTACAAGACCAAGACCGCCAGCGGCAACATCGTCGCCAAGGTGCGCATGACGCCGACCGCCGAGATTCAGACGATCACCGTAGTCAGCGGCATCGTGCTCGGTCAGGCGTTCAGCTATGCGATCAACCTCAAGCCCGACGGCACCCTGGTGATCGACCTTGACAGGACCCGTTGGAGCACCCGCCTGGATTCCTCCTGGGCGGCCAAACCGCTGTACTTCAAGGCCGGCGTCTACACCCAGGACAACACCGGCTACGAAACCGAAGCCGGCGCCGCCCGTTTCGACCAGTTGAGCATCGAACATCGCGCGCTACTCAGCGCAGCGCCCTGAGCCCCGAACGCCAGGCATGAAAAAGCCGCGACGCTTGCGCAGTCGCGGCTTTCCGCTGAGCGTTGCGGGCCTGCGCCCGCCGCGGATCAGTTGACCTTGGCGTTGAGCTCGCCGCTGGCGTAGCGCTGGAACATGCCTTCCAGGGACACCGGCTTGATCTTCGAGGCGTTACCGGCAGTGCCGAAGGCTTCGTAGCGCGCGATGCAGATGTCACGCATGGCGACGATGGTCTTGGCGAAGAACTTGCGCGGGTCGAACTCGCTCGGGTGCTCGGCCATCATGCGACGGATCGCGCCGGTAGAGGCCAGGCGCAGGTCGGTGTCGATGTTGACCTTGCGCACGCCGTGCTTGATGCCTTCGACGATTTCCTCGACCGGCACACCGTAGGTTTCCTTGATGTCGCCGCCGAATTCGTTGATCACCTTCAGCCAT
>Ga0070752_1000203_pt1 | contig 56562 bp, 48 predicted proteins | sample VirMetDEL_Aug_30_FD_77440 | JGI IMG/M metagenome (GOLD analysis project Ga0070752, IMG submission 77440) | Aqueous microbial communities from the Delaware River and Bay under freshwater to marine salinity gradient to study organic matter... | ecosystem: Environmental > Aquatic > Marine > Coastal...
CGATGAGTACGTCGGCGATTCGCCGGAGAACAACCTGGCTGCCAGCGACGGTTTCGCCGCTGCCGCACCGGGCGAGGCCAGTGGCGCCATGGCGCCGGCGGCGATGGGCAAGCAGGAGGCGCTCAAGCGCTTCACCATCGACCTCACCGAGCAGGCGCGCAAGGGCGAGCTCGACCCCATCGTCGGCCGCGACGAGGAGATTCGTCAACTGGTCGACATCCTCATGCGTCGCCGGCAGAACAACCCGATCCTCACCGGCGAGGCGGGCGTCGGCAAGACAGCGGTGGTCGAGGGTTTCGCCCTGCGCATCGCCGCCGGTGATGTGCCGCCGTCGCTCAAGGATGTGGAACTGCGCAGCCTGGACGTCGGCCTGCTGCAGGCCGGTGCCAGCATGAAGGGCGAGTTCGAGCAGCGTCTGCGCCAGGTCATCGAAGACGTGCAGGCGTCGCCCAAGCCGATCATCCTGTTCATCGACGAAGCCCACACCCTGGTCGGCGCCGGTGGCGCGGCCGGCACTGGCGACGCGGCCAACCTGCTCAAGCCGGCGCTGGCGCGCGGCAGCTTGCGCACCGTGGCCGCCACCACCTGGGCCGAGTACAAGAAGCACATCGAGAAGGACCCTGCGCTGACCCGTCGTTTCCAGGTGGTGCAGGTGCCCGAGCCCTCCGAGGACAAGGCGCTGCTGATGATGCGCGGCGTGGCTTCGACCATGGAGAAGCACCATCAGGTGCAGATTCTCGACGAAGCCCTGGACGCTGCGGTCAAGCTGTCGCACCGCTACATCCCGGCGCGCCAACTGCCGGACAAGTCGGTCAGCCTGCTCGACACCGCCTGTGCCCGCGTGGCCATCAGCCTGCACGCCGTGCCGGCCGAGGTGGACGACAGCCGCCGGCGTATCGAAGCGCTGGAAACCGAACTGCAGATCATCGCCCGCGAGCACGCCATCGGCATCGACGTCAGCCTGCGCCAGGCCAACAGCGAGAGCCTGTTGGCCGCCGAGCGCGAGCGTCTGACCGAGCTGGAAAGCCGCTGGGCCGAAGAGAAGCAGCTGGTCGACGAACTGCTGGCTACCCGCGCCAGCCTGCGTGAAAGTGCTGGCGTGGTTGACCAGGACAGCGCCAGCGATCATCAGGCTCTGCGTGCCCAACTGGTCGAGCTGCAACAGCGCCTGAGCCAGTTGCAGGGTGAGAACCCGCTGATTCTGCCGACCGTCGATTACCAGGCGGTGGCCTCGGTGGTGGCTGACTGGACCGGCATTCCGGTCGGGCGCATGGCGCGCAACGAGGTCGAGACCGTGCTCAACCTCGACAGCCTGCTGGCCAAGCGCATTATCGGCCAGGACCACGCGCTGAAGATGATCGCCAAGCGCATCCAGACCTCGCGCGCCGGCCTCGACAACCCCAGCAAGCCGATCGGCGTGTTCATGCTCGCCGGCACTTCCGGCGTCGGCAAGACCGAGACCGCGCTGGCGCTGGCCGAAGCGCTGTATGGCGGTGAGCAGAACCTGATCACCATCAACATGAGCGAATTCCAGGAAGCGCACACCGTCTCCACCCTCAAGGGCGCACCGCCTGGCTATGTCGGTTATGGCGAAGGCGGCGTGCTGACCGAGGCGGTGCGTCGCCGGCCATACAGCGTGGTGCTGCTCGACGAGGTGGAGAAGGCTCACCCCGACGTGCACGAGATCTTCTTCCAGGTGTTCGACAAGGGCGTGATGGAAGACGGCGAAGGTCGCCTGATCGACTTCAAGAACACCCTGATCCTGCTCACCACCAACGCCGGCACCGAACGCGTGGCGCAGTTGTGCCAGAACACGGACAACCTGCCTGACCCGGAAAGCATCGCCCGCGACCTGCGTCAGCCGTTGCTGGAAATCTTCCCGCCGGCGCTGCTCGGCCGCCTGGTGACCATTCCCTACTACCCGCTCAGCGATGCCATGCTCAAGGCCATCACCCGCCTGCAGCTGGGGCGCATCAAGAAGCGCATCGAAAGCACCCACAAGGTGCCGTTCGACTACGACGAAGCGGTGGTCGACCTGGTGGTCTCGCGCTGCACCGAGAGCGAGAGCGGCGGCCGGCAGATCGACGCCATTCTCACCAACGGCATGCTGCCGGACATGAGCCGTGAGTTCCTCACCCGCATGATGGAAGGCAAGCCGCTGGCCGGCGTGCGCATCAGCGTGGTCGACAACGACTTGAACTACAGCTTCGCCGACAACGCCTGAGCCCGAGTGCGGGTCGGCTAGCGCCGGCCCGCACCATGGCAGGCCGGAACCCCGACCTATGTTCTTCGCCCAATCTTCCCGTTTTGCCCGCATCACCAGCCCGCTCGGGCCGGACGTTCTGCTGTTGCGCTCGATGCACGGCAGCGACGAACTGGGCCGGCTGTTCGAGTACGAGATGCAATTGGTGTCCCACGACGCCAGCCTCGATCTCAACCAATTGCTTGGCAAGCCGCTGTCGCTCTCGGTGCAGCAGCATGGCGGTGGCGACCGCCATTTTCATGGCATCGTCGCCGCCTGCGGGCAGACCGTAGACCGTGGCCAGTTCGCGGCTTACCGGGTCACCCTGCGGCCCTGGCTGTGGCTGCTCAGCCGCACGTCCGACTGCCGCATCTTCCAGCACATGAGCGTGCCGCAGATCATCAAGCAGGTGTTCCGCGACCTCGGCTTTTCCGACTTCGAAGACGCACTCAGCCGCCCCTACCGCGAGTGGGAGTACTGCGTGCAGTACCGTGAGACCAGCTTCGATTTCGTCAGCCGGCTGATGGAAAAGGAAGGCATCTACTACTACTTCCGCCACGAGGCCGACCGCCATGTGCTGGTGCTCGCCGATGCCTACGGTGCGCACCAGCCGGCGCCCGGCTATGCCAGCGTGCCCTACTACCCGCCCGACGGGCAGCACCGCGAGCGCGACCACTTCAATGACTGGTACCTGGCGCAGCACGTGCAGCCGGGCTCGATGGAACTCAACGACTACGACTTCCAGCGCCCCAGCGCGCGCATCGACGTGCGCTCGGTCATGCCTCGCCCGCACAGTGCCGGCGACTACCCGCTGTACGATTATCCGGGCACCTACGTGCAGAGCAGCGATGGCGAGCAGTACGCGCGCAACCGTATCGAGGCGCTGCAGAGCCTGCACGAGCGCATCGAGGTCAGCGGCAGCGTGCGCGGTATCGCGTCGGGCAACCTGTTCAGCCTCACCGGTTTTGGCCGCGCCGATCAGAACCGCGAGTACCTGGTGGTCGGCGCGCGTTATCACGTCGCTCAGGAATCGCTGGAGAGTGGCGATGGCGGCGGTGGCCAGTTCACCTGTCAGCTCACCTGCACCGACGCGCAGCAGACCTTCCGCCCACTGTGCGGCACACCCAAGCCCATGGTCCAGGGGCCGCAGACCGCTGTGGTGGTAGGCCCCGCCGGTGAGGAGATCTGGACCGACCAGTACGGCCGGGTCAAGGTGCACTTCCACTGGGATCGTCACGACCAGTCCAACGAAAACAGCTCTTGCTGGATCCGCGTCTCGCAATCCTGGGCCGGCAAGAACTGGGGCCATATCCAGATTCCGCGTATCGGCCAGGAAGTCATCGTCAGCTTCCTCGAAGGCGACCCCGACCAGCCGATCATCACCGGCCGCGTCTACAACGCCGAGCAGACCGTGCCCTACGACCTGCCTGCCAACGCCACCCAGAGCGGCATCAAGAGCCGCTCCAGCAAGGGCGGCACGCCAGCCAACTTCAACGAAATCCGCATGGAGGACAAGAAGGGCGCCGAGCAGCTGTACATCCACGCCGAGCGCAATCAGGACATCGTCGTCGAGGTGGATGAAACCCACTCGGTGGGCAACAACCGGGTCAAGAGTATCGGTATGAACGAGACCGTGACCATCGGCAGCAACCGTGTGCGTGCGGTTCAGCTGCAGGACACGCTGATAGTTGGTACCACCAAGAGTGACAGCATCAGCCAGAGCTACCTGATAGAAGTCGGCCAGAACCTGCGTCTGGTCTGCGGCAAGAGCATTCTCGAGCTCAACGCCAGCGGCCAGATCAACCTCAGCGGCGTGGCGATCAACTTCCACGCCAGCGGCGACGCCGAATTCAATACGGGCGGCGTGCTCAACCTGAACATCGGTGGCGGCCCTGGCGCCACGCCCGATGGTCAGGGTGACCAAGGCAGCATCGACGCCGCCGTCAAATCCATGTTCGGGCAAGAGAAAGGAAACTCATGATGAGCTACACCACCCAGGAGCTGAGCCTGCAACTGCCCGGCAAGGACCTGCAGGACAGCAGCATCAACATCCTGCGCCTCAACGATCTCGGCACCTCGCTGGTGATTACCCGTGGCGCCATCGGCGATGGCGAAACCTTGCGCAGCCACTTCGAAGCTCAGGTCGCCAAGCTGGCGAAGCAGGTCAAAGACCTGCGCTCCAGCGCCCTGCAAGATGTCCAGGTCGGCCCGGCCCAGGCCATCGTCGGCGTCGAACTGCGCAGCCAGTTCAGTAAGGGACCGGAGCAGGTCTATCAGTTCCAGCTTGGCGTATTGCTGGGCGATGGTCGGCGTCTGCTGGCGCTCAGCTACGTAAAACCCACGCCACTCGATGATGCCGACGCTGCCCATTGGGCGCAGATCAAGCAAAGCCTCAGCCTCAACGGATGACCTGCGATGTCTGATGCGCTCTGGGCTGCCCGGCTCGGCGATGATCTGCTGCACACCACATTGCTTGCCGACATCGTCGGTGGCGTGCTGGAAGTGGCCGCCTATGCCGCCATCACCGCCGTGGCCTGTGCCGCGGTGGTCGCCGCCACCGGCCTGACCGTCCTCACCTTCGGCGTCGGTGGATTTGCCCTCGCCGCAGTAGTCGGTATCGCCGTGGGGGTCGGCATGAACAAAACCGGCTGGGACAAGGGGCTCACGACCTTCTGTGAAGGCCTGGGCAACGCCATCTCCCCGCCCAATGTCCAGGCCAAGATCGTCACCGGCGCCAACAAGACCAAAACCAATGGCCTGCCTTCAGCGCGCGCCGCTGGCAAGTTGGGCAGCGCCGCTGCGCCGTCCGGTACCGAGCTGGAGCAGGCGCCGCCCGCCGAGGAGCCGGAGCCCAGCTTCCTCGACATGGCCAAGAGCTTCTTCAGCGAGATGTGGCAGCCGACGGTTGCCCAGCCGGCACCTGGCGTCATCCCCTGCCCGCTGGATGCCATCGAGTGCAAGAAACACCCGCCGATGCCCTTGCAATTGCTCGCCGAAGGCTCGATCAAGGTCAGCATCGAAGGCCAACCGGCAGTGCGCAGCGGCGATCGCAGCACCTGCGAGGCCACGGTGGTGGAAAGCGGCAATATCTCGCCGAACGTGCGCATCGGTGGTGACGCCGTGGTGGTGCAGCCGATTCGTAGCGGCAAAACCCCCGGCATCGGCCTGGCCCTGACTGTGCTCATGGCGCTGCGTGGCAACCCGCGCAAGCTGTGTAGCAAGCTGCCCTGCCTGGTCGCCGGTTTTGCCGGCAACATGGCCATGGGCGGCGCGACCGCCTATGCCACCAATTCCATCGCCAACGCCCTCGGTTCGGCCAGCAGCGGTGCGCCCAACCCGGTGCACGCCAGCACCGGGGCCAAGGTGCTCGGTGAAGACGACGACCTCGACTTCGTCCTGCCAGGGCTGATGCCCATCGAGTGGCAGCGCTTCTATAGCAGTCGCGACGAGCGCCGTGACGGCCTGCTGGGGGCTGGCTGGAGCCTGCCGTTCGAGATCGCCGTGCAGGTACGCGCCCACCCGGAGGGTGGCGAAGCGCTGACCTATATCGACGAGCAGGGCCGTCCTGTCGAAATTGGTAGCCTGCCGCCGGGCGATGCCTGCTACAGCCCGGGCGAAGGTCTGAACTTCCGCCGCGATGAAGGCGGCGCGCTGCTGGTGGAAAGTGTCGATGGCCTCTACCGCCTGTTCGAACCCGTGCCCGAAGCACCGCAGCGGCTACGCCTGAGCAAGCTGGGTGATCGCAACGACAACCGCCTGCTGCTGGAATATGACGCCGCTGGTCGGCTGCGTGCAGTGCGCGATGGCCATAACCAGGTGTGCATCGAACTGATTGCCGACGCCCGCCACCCGCAGCGCCTGGGCCGGGTCGAGCGCCTGTTCGCCGACGGTCGGCGCGAAGTGCTGGTCGCCTATGCCTATGATGCGCAGGGTGATCTCAGTGAGGTCCGCGACGACAAGGGCCAGTTGCTGCGTCGCTTCGTCTACGACAGCGGCCGCCGTCTGATCGAACACCAGCGTCCCACCGGTCTGCGCTGCTTCTACGAGTGGGGTGAGTTTCAGGGTGCCGATGGCCGCGAATGGCGCGTGACACGGCACTGGACCGACGACGGCGACGAATACCAACTGCATTACGATCTGGATGCGGGAATCACCCGGGTCACCGATGGCCTTGGCCGCACCAGCGAACGCCAGTGGAACGATCAGTACCAGATCACCCGCTATCGCGACGCCCTCGGCCAGCTCTGGCTGTTCGACTGGAACGACGAACGCCAGTTGCTGGCCGCCGTTGCACCGGACGGCGCGCGTTGGCAATTTGCTTATGACGAATCCGGCAACCTCTGCGAAACCCTCGACCCGCTGGGGCGCCGCGACTTCACCCAGTGGCTTGGCCACTGGTCGCTGCCCGAAGCCGAGACTGACGCCGCCGGCAATGCCTGGCAGTACCGCTACGACAAGCGCGGCAACTGCATCGCCGAGATCGACCCGCTGGGCCATGTCACCCGCTACCGCTACGACACCAGCGGCCTGCCGGTGGAGATCACCGACGCCAGCGGCAAGCGCAAGACCCTGCGTTGGAACGCCCTCGGCCAGCTCACCGAGCAGGTCGACTGCTCCGGCTACCCCACGCGCTTCGCCTACGACGAGCGCGGCAACCTGGTGCAGATCACCGATGCCCTCGGCGAGATTACCCGCTACCACTACGACAGCCAGGGGCGCCTGTTGCAGACGCAACTCGCCGATGGCCGCTGCGAGGAATTTCAACGCGACGCCGTTGGCCAGCTCAGCGCCTACCTCGACCCTGCCGGCAAGCCCGTGCGCTACCGTTACGACCGTCGTGGCCAGGTGCGTCAGCGTACCGATGCCCTGGGCCGCAGCGTCGGCTTCGAATACGACGCCTATGGCCGTCTCCAGGCATTGAGCAACGAGAACGACGAGCGCTACCGCTTCACCTGGGACGTGCTCGACCGTCTCAGCGCCCAGCACGACCTCGACGACAGCGCCCGGCATTACCGTTACGACGCGCAAAGCAACCTGATCGCCCTGGCCTACACACCAGCGCCGCACGGCACCGGCCTGGGTAGCGTGCCCGAGGCGCCGCCGGCAGCGATCGTCCATCGCTTCGAGCGCGATACCGTGGGCCGGATGATTGCCAAGCACACCGATGACGGTCGCACCGAATACGCCTACGACCCACTCGACCGTCTTACCGCCATCGACTTCATCGCGGCTGACGGCCAGGTGCAGTCGCTGGCCTTCGCCTACGATGCCCTTGGCCAGTTGCTCAGCGAGCAGAGTGCTGCCGGCGCCCTGCAGCATGCCTACGACGAACTCGGCAACCTGCTGGAAACGCAACTGCCTGACCAGCGCCGTATCCGCCGCCTGTATTACGGCAGCGGCCACCTGCAACTGCTCAGCCTCGACGATCAACTGGTCAGCCGCTTCGAGCGTGATCGCCTGCACCGCGAGGTACTGCGTACCCAGGGCCAGCTCGTCACCCGTAGCCAGTACGACCGCAGCGGTCGCCTCATTGCCCGTCAGCGCCGGCGTCAGGACACGCCCGTGCAATTGCCGGCCGAAGCCGAACGGCGCTACGCCTTTGATCCCAGCGACAACCTGATCGGCCGTCTCGACCGTGACCCGGGCAACCAGCGCGAACAAAAGCAGCAACTGCACTACGATGCCAGCGGGCGCATCATCGCCAGCCAGGACCTGATTCGCGGCAACCTGGAAACCTACAGCTACGACGCCGCTGCCAACCTGCTCCACCCTGTCGGCGGTGACGCGGCCAGCAGCGGCTGGGTGCGTCACAACAAACTGCTCACCTACCAGGACAAGCGCTACCGCTACGACGCCTTTGGCCGCCTGGTGGAAAAACGCAGCGGCCGTCACCAGGTGCAACGGCTGAGCTACGACGCCGAACACCGCGTGCGGGAAGTCACCAACAACGACGGCAGCCGCGTGGTCATGCACTACGACCCGCTCGGCCGGCGTATCGGCAAAAGCCACTACGATGCCCGTGGTGCCCTGCTCGGTCAGACCGATTTCACCTGGGACGGCCCGCGCCTGCTCAGCGAGACCCGCAACGGCCGGCACAGCCTCTACCTGTACGGCGAAGCCAGCTACGACCCGCTGGCGCGCGTCGACGGCCAGGGCGAACACGCGCGCCTGCGCTACTACCACACCGATCCGAACGGGTTACCGCAGCAACTCACTGAAGACGACGGCCAGTGCATCTGGCAGGCCCGCTACCAGGTTTGGGGCAACACCCTGACCGAACAGCAGGAGAGCTTCTTTGTCGAAGAGCAGAACCTGCGTTTCCAGGGCCAGTACCTGGACCGCGAAACCGGGCTGCACTACAACACCTTCAGGTTCTACGATCCGGATATCGGACGTTTTATCAGCCCGGATCCGATTGGGTTGGCGGGTGGGGTCAACCTGTTCCAGTACGCGCCGGAGCCGTTTGGGTGGGTGGATCCGTGGGGGTGGGCTTTAACTGGAGTCGATTTCACTGGAAGTAGTGATCTATTCCCTACAACAGGATCGCAAAAGAATATTGTTGTTATCAAAATGCAGGGAAGCCGGGGACGCGACTTTACTCAAGCATTTAAAGAAGCTGGTATCGCTAAGAAGACGGCAGCAGGTTATACCTGGCACCATGTTGATGACTTCAATCCGAAAACCGGTACTACTACAATGCAACTGGTCAAGACGTCTGCACACGAGGCAACGTTCCCTCATGCAGGTTCAGTATCGCAATATGAAAAGCATTTTAAAGTAAAGTACGAAACATCTGAATCGATTTTGGCGTCCTCGAAAAAAGGGTGGCTCGCCAATAAAATACCAAGATCAAAAGCTGGCCGATGTTAATAAGCAGGAGTTAATGATGGAAGAAAATATCTTCTCAAATACTGAGTCCGCCATTGGTTCGCTTGATTTAGACAACCTGGAAAGATTGATCAGGAAAAAATTACCTGCCTCCTTTAGAGATCACTATCTTAAATACAATGGAGGCATACCAGAACGCACCTATTGGTTCAGCGAAACAGACGCTGAGCCAATAGAGGTTTCTGTCTTTAAACCTATTTCGAGCGCTCAGTCGAGTTTACAATCAACTTATCAGTCAATGCTAAGCAAGCAGGTTATACCTGCACGATTACTCCCTTTTGCAAACGACTGGGGAGGGAATTATTTCTGTTTGGACTTGGATAGCGGGGCGATCAGCTATTTTACCGTTGATAACTTTTACGACGAACTTAGTGCTGAGGGCAATCAACAAAAATCGGAAACGGTAATTTGCCCCGATTTTTCAAGCTTCGTTCAAGGGTTGATCGGCGAGGAAGATGTCGACGAATAAAGAAGGAGAAGGGACAAAAAGGGGACGGATTTGTTTTTTGGCCGCCAGTGAAGTGGGCTAATAAATAAATCTATCCCTTCTTTCCGGTAATGCCCGTGAAAAGGGGGCAAATTTATTTTCGGTCACGGCAGGTGCGGACTAATAAATAAGTACCATTTTTAAAATATTAAATAAGGAACAAAGTGTGAAAGAAACCGATGCCCTCAGTACGCGCATCTCTACCCTGTGGCGCCCTGTCCTTGCGTTGATGGTGGTCCTGCTGCTGATCATCAGCGTGATGAACAGCTGGTACACCATTGATGAAAAGGAGCGGGGCGTCGTGCTGCGTAACGGGGCCTTCGTCGATATTGCCGAGCCGGGGTTGGGCTTCAAGGTGCCGTGGATCGACAGCGTCAAGATCATTTCCGTACAGAACCAGACCACGACCTACAAGAATGTGCAGGCTTACAGTCGCGACCAGCAGACCGCGAGCATGTCGATTTCGGTGTCCTGGCATGTATCGCCTGACGATGTCGAGCAGGTCTACAAGCAGTTCGGCAGTGAGGATGCGCTCGTCACGCGGCTGATCAGCCGTCAGGTGGGGACTCAGGCTGAGCGCATTTTCGGCGGCTATACCGCCGTGCGTGCGGTGCAGGAGCGTGGCCAGCTCGGGCTCGATTATGCCAAGGCCTTTACCGATGCCATCTCCGGCCCGGTGGTGATCGACAGCGTGCAACTTGAGAACATCGACTTCTCCGACGCCTACGAACGTTCCATCGAGGAGCGCATGAAGGCCGAGGTGGCGGTAAAGACCCGTGAGCAGGATCTGGCCCGTGAGCGCGTCAATGCCGAAATTGCCGTGACCCAGGCCCAGGCTGCAGCGGACTCCTCCCTCGCCCGTGCCCGCGCAGAGGCTGAAGCGACGCGACTGCGTGGTGAGGCGGAGGCTGACGCGATCAAGGCCCGTGCCGATGCCCTCAAGGCCAACCAGGCCCTGGTCGAGCTGACCAAGGCCGAACGCTGGGACGGCAAGCTGCCGAGTACCGTCTTGCCCAACAGCGCCGTGCCCTTTATCGACGCTCGTACTGGTAGCCGCGACTAGGCCACGACCCTTTTGGGTCTTCGCGCAGGGTTCCTATGGCAAAAGGCTTACACGCCGAAGCGCAACGGTCCTCTCCCGTCGCCTGTGTGGGCTGGTTAATCTACTCACACCTACTGGGAACTGGATGTCCCGAGTCAAGGAAGACAGACCGCGCCAGGATGGCAAACGACAGGATGTCGGAAGGTCTTAAAAAACCCGCTTCGGCGGGTTTTTTGTTGCCTGCGTAAACGTGATCGGCCTGATCGGTGTAGTTGCCGGCACGGATATTGGCTGTTGCCCTCGATCATCTTGCAGCACTCTATTCAAACTGAGAGCAAAGCTGTCGAATCGGTCCACCTTAGGCCTTTAGAATTCGCATTCGCTCGTTTATTCAAGGATCTAGCGCATGGACGCTCGTTACAACGGTATCCGTTTCCCTGTAGCACTGAGTATTTCGCTGACGGTTCTGGCATTGGCCGGTTGCACCTCCACAGCGAAGGTGCCGGCAGTTCACCCGGGGCTTGCGGTGTTCGAAAAGGCTGTCGACTTGCCTGCAAATCCGCACTCTATTGTGCGCGAGGGCGATCAGGTGACCTATGTGGTCATGCGTCCAGAGATGCAATCACTGTATGCCCGCTTCGAGGCCTCCTGCGTTCAAGGCGTTGCCAGCATGTATTTCCCGACCACGCAGGGAATGCTGGCTTTCGCTGAACCATCGGCAACTGATAATGGCCTGCCTGCCCCTCAACTCCAGCAGTTCCTGAACAGTGCTCAGTTGCGGGATGTCTGTACGCAAAGGCCATCACCGGATTGGCGTGCGTTGGAGCAAACGCAGAACAGCGATTGGCTGGCACTGGATCGCAATAGCCTGCAGCGTGAAGGCGACCTGCTTTATGTCTGGGCCGAGCAGAATCCTTTGCGCTACAGGGTCGAACAAGAGGGCGTGATGCTGAGAGGGCGCAGCCAGGAGCGTCTGGCATTGAACTGTCAGCAGAACACCTTGATGCAAATGAGTCAGTTCTACGTTGATTCACGGGGTGAGCTCGCTGGCGGTCAGATCAAACGGCAGATAGCCATGCAGCCCCTCGTCGAGGCGTCCGACTATCAGCAGCGGGTGTTCAAGGCGGCCTGCCAGCCGGTCGTGGAACTGAGCAAGTTGCCGGTCGCTGCATCACGTGCACCGTTGCCGCCTGTGCTCGATACTCCGGTTGCTGCCGACACAGTTATCTCGGCCATTGTGGACCTGAAACTACCTGCCCCCGAGCGCACATTGCGCAAGCTGAGTTATCGCTACGATGCGCAGGTGATGAATCGAGTGAATCTCAGCGGCTTGCAGCAGGAGGTGTTTTTCTCCGTTGACGCAGCATCTGGACAGGTCCTGCAGCAGATTCAGGACCCCACAGTAGATCCGGCATCGATTCACCTGACCTTCCTTGGTCTGTTTGACCTGGCTGCTCGTGCGATCGACACCAAAACCGGAAAGGAAGAGGTCAAAGGGGCATCGCCGATCGGCCTGAGTTTCAGCGGAGACTGGCAGAGCATGCCGTCCAATACCGAGGTCAGCTATACCCGGACTTTCAGCAGAACCCCTTCGACCGCTGGCGAGGCAACCCGCCACTCCAACACCGTCACCTGCCGGATTGGTGCCGAACGGCCCGCTAGCAGCCTGCATCCAGCTTTGCTTGGTGCGGTAAAACACTTCAACTGCACAAGGCTCAAGACCAAGCAGGTCAGTTGGACCGAAGATTACTGGTACTTGAGTGACTATCGACTGTTTGTAAAAGCCAGTGAGAATAATCTGCTGAGCCGTATGCAATGGCGTATCGAGTCGGTCGAGTGACGGCAGGGATCACCCGGTAAATCCATAAGGTGCACGTCAGTCCACCGTGGCCAGTACCTGCGTATTACGCCCGGCATGCTTGGCACGATAGAGGGCGGCGTCGGCCTTGAGCAGCATCCCGGTGATGTCCTCGCCGGCTGGACTGGTGCTGCCGTAAATACCGGCGCTGAAGCTCAAGGCGATGCTCTTGCCGTCGATCTGCGCCGGCTGCTGGGTCAGCGACTGGCGCAACTGATCGACCAGCTCCAGCGCGCCGCTGGCATCGGTGCCGGGCAGGACCAGCAGAAACTCCTCGCCACCATAGCGGCCGATGCTGTCGTTACGCCGCAGACGCTGCTGCAGATGGTCCGCGCAGTGCCTGAGCACGTCATCGCCGACCAGGTGGCCGTGGCTGTCGTTGATCTGCTTGAAGTGATCCAGATCGAGCATGGCGATGGACAGCGGTGTGTGCTGGCGGCGGGCGCGTTCCAGCTCGTCGCTGAGTTGTTCGAGTATCGCCAGGCGATTGTGCATCTGGGTAAGCGTGTCGCGCCGGGCGGTCTGCCGCAGCTCGGATTCGATGCGCTCGCGCGACAGCAGCACTAGGCCAAAGGAGAACATGATGATGGTGGCGGCACCGAGGGCGACCGATACCGTCTGCTTGAGGTTGCTGACGTCGTAGTGCATCTCCGCCGGCGCGCCGCTGAGGATGACCACCACGCGAATGCCCAGGCCGAACAGGCTGATGCCTGCACCGATCATCAGGATGCGATGGGCACGCCCGCCGAGCACGGCATGGATGCGGCTCAGGTGCAGGATCACCAGGCATTGGCTGAACAGCAGCACGCAGGCCACCAGTTGGCGGGGCTCCTCGGTGTCAATCAGCAGGCTGAGCAGCACGCCCAGTGCCAGCGGGAACGCGAAGGCCAGCCGCCAGGGCGGGCGACGGCCATGGATCAGCGGCAGGCTGACCGTGTAGAGCGCCAGTGCGGTAGACAGCAAGGTGTTGGCCAGCACGTAGGTCAGCCACATCGAGGCCAGCCCGAACAGGGTGAAGCCGATGTAGGCCAACGCGTGGGAAAACATGCCCAGGCCGGTGGTGAGCATGCCATCGCGATGACGCAGTTGCCCGACCAGGATCAGGCAACTGCCCATGATCACCGCAACGAGGGCCACGGCGCCAAACAGCGTCTGCGTATGAGCGACCATGGCTATCCCTCTGCCTGGCAGGTTTTCCTAACTCTAGTGCAATCCGCTGCCCCGATGTTGCTGCGGAGTCAGGCCCACCAGTAACGCACCATATGAAAGAACACGGGCGCGGCGAAGCATACGGAGTCGAGGCGGTCGAGCATGCCGCCATGACCTTCGATCATATGGCCCCAGTCCTTCACCCCGCGATCACGCTTGATCGCCGACATCACCAGGCCGCCAGCGAAGCCGAGGATGCACACCAGCAGCGCGAACAGCGCCGCCTGCCAGAAGGCGAACGGGGTGATCCAGCACAGCGAGGCGCCGATCAGCGTGGCCAGGGCCACGCCACCGACGAAGCCTTCCACAGTCTTCGAGGGAGACAGGTTGGGGGCGATCTTGTGCTTGCCGGCCAGCTTGCCGCAGACGTACTGCAGCACGTCGGAGAGCTGCACGACGATGATCAGCCAGGCGATCAGCAGCAGGTTGCGCCCTTCATAGCCGGGGATGTCCAGGGTCAGCAAGGCTGGTACCGAGGAGATGCAGTACACCGCGATCATCAGGCCCCACTGCACCTTGGCTGCGCGTTCCAGGTAGCGCGTGGTGTCGCCGCCCAGCGAGGCGAGGATCGGCAGCAGCAGGAACAGATAGACCGGAATGAAGATGGCGAACAGGCCGTACCAGCCGAAGGCGATCAGCAGGTACTGCATCGGCAGGGCGAAGTAGAAGGCTGCGACCAGCGCCGGATAGTCACTGCGCCGGGTTGGCGTCAGCGTCATGAACTCGCGCAGGGCATAGAAGGAGACGAAGTAGAACAGTACGACGACGCCGATGTTGCCGAACAGGAAGGCGATGCCGATGACCAGCACCATCACCCACCAGGCGTTGATCCGGGCGTTGAGGTTGTCGACCACAGGGTTGGGGCGGTCGCCACTGCGCCACTTGAGTACAAAGCCGATCAGGCTGGCGAGCAACAGCAGGGCACCGATACCGGCGAACAGCAGCAGGGTGTTGTGATCCATCTCAGGCCTCCTCGGGTGCCAGTGCCAGCAGGGCGTTACGTGCGCGTTGCAGAAAGGCGTCCTTCGCCTCGCCTTCGATGGGCTCCAGTGCAGCACCAAAGCTCAAGGTGCACAGCAGGGGCAGCGGCAGCGCCCTGCCCTTGGGCATGACCCGGTTAAGGTTGGCGATCCACACAGGCACCAGCTCCACCTCCGGGCGCGCCTGGGCCAAGTGGTAGAGGCCGCTCTTGAACGGCAACAGCTGTTCGTCGCCGAGGTTGCGGGTGCCCTCGGGGAAGATGATCAGCGAGTCGCCGCCATCCAGCGCATCGAGCATCGCCTGCAGCGGGTTGGCGCCTTCCTTGCGCTCGCGGTCGACCAGCACGCCGTTGAACACGTTATTGATCAGGAAGCTGCGCACGCCCGGCTTCTGCCAGTAGTCGGCGCCGGCTACCGGGCGGGTGCGCTTGCGCAGCTCCTGCGGCAGTGACGCCCAGAGCAGGACGAAATCGCCGTGGCTGCTGTGGTTGGCGTAATACAGACGTTGAGTGGGTTGAGCGGTGCTGCCCAGCCAGAGGGCGCGCGCGCCCGTCAGCAGGCGGGCTGCCGAGGTGATGGCGAAAGCGGTCAATGCAGCGAGCATGGCGACTCCTTAAGCGAGAGCGATGAATATCCCGAGTACGACGATGACGATCTGTAGCAGCAGGCACAGGGCCTGTTTACGCAGCAGGCGCAGTGCTCCGTGACAGCGGACGTGCCATGTGCGGCCGCCCTGCTGCGCATTTTGCAGCCCCAGATTCTGCAGGGCCTGATCCAGCGCATGAGTCTGGCCGTCGAGCTGTTCGCCGGCCTCGGCCAGGCGCTGGAACAGTTCGGTATCCAGGGCGACGCGCTGCGCCCAGTATTTCTCGGCCAGGCCGGTGATCAGCAGTGCGCCGCAGATCAGCGCTAACGCCGGGCTAGCGGGTGCACCCAGCCAGGGCGCCAGGCCGAAGAGTACAGCGACCAGGCTCAGCGCGGCGGAGCAATGATCGAGGCTGCGCCCACGGCGCAGCAGCGCCGCGACCAACAGCAGGTCAGCCTGCATGCGCGACCTCCAGCGGGACGTTGGCATCGATCAGGCTTTGCAGCGCGGCCAGATGTTGTGGGCCGAGTACGACCTGTGGCCGTGCCTGGCGGATCAGCTCGACGGCAGCATTCACATCCTTGCAGCGACCGCTATGCAGCAACCAGGCCGCCACGGCAGTGGCACTGCGCGAATAGCCGAGGGCGCAGCACACCAGCAACGGCCCGTGATGACGCAGGCGTTCGATGGCTGCGGCGGCGCGTTGGCAGGTCAGCACGTCCGGTACCACCAGATCCAGCGACGGCAGGCTGCAGTAGTGCGCGGGTGTACGTTGCAGCGGCAGTTCGGCGCAGAGGTCGATCAGGGCGGTAAAGCCTTCGAGATCCTTCGACGCAGGGAGCCGACCCAGGTAGATGCCCTCTACCACCTGGCTGGGCGCTGGCTGACTATAGGTCCACAGCCGCGAGTTGATCCAGGCACCGAGCAAATAGGGTGCGAGCAATACCGTAGCGGCTGGGCTGAGGCGGCCATTGGCTTGCTTCTGAAAGCCGCCAGCGCCGAATAGCAGGTAGTTGAGCGCGACCATAGCCAGGGCAACGGCCGGCCAGAACAGCCACAGCCAGGCGCCGCCCAGGTTGACTGCCAGCGCCGTGCATGCGAAGGCGCCAAGGCTGTAACGCAGCGCCAGGCGCCAACGGCGTGGATCGCGGCTCAGGTGCATCTGCCGCAGCGGCGTATCGCCCTGCAGTGGCAGCAGCCACAGGCAAAGGAAGCCGGCCAGCGCCCCTGTGGGCAGGTCGATGAAATGGTGCTGCCAGGTGGTCAGCACGGAAACGCCGATCAGCACCATCCACAGGTGCAGCAGGCCACGCCAGAGCAATCCACGGGTGTGATTGGCGAACATCGCCCAGATGATCACCAGCAGCGTGATATGCAGCGAAGGCGCCTGGTTGAAGGGTTTGTCGAAGCCCATCAGCACGTCGAACATCAGGCCGAAGGTGCCGTCCAGCGCCGGGCGCTCGAAGGTGAAACGCAGCGGCCAGAGCAGGAAGCAGAGGATGCAGATCACTTGCGCGGCAAGCAGGCGCAGGGCGTGGCGATCCATCTCGCGGCGGCAGGCCGGCAGCAGGAAAGACAATCCATAGAGCAGGTCGATCGACCAGTAGGGCACGATGGTCCAGGGCCAGAGTGGTATCTGCGATTCCCAGGTGAAGACCAGGCTGCCAACGTCATCACGTTGCCCGCTGAACCAGTTGGCGAAGCCGTAGCTGGCGAAGAACAGCGGGCCGAGCAGCAATAGCCAGAGGATGCCGCGCTTCCATAATCCGGGTTCGCGCGTGCTGTCCATCACTTCACCCGTTGTGCCAGGGATACGCTGAAGATGCCCCACTGGTCGATGCGCTGCGCCACCTTGCGGAAACCTGCCGCTGCCACCAGTTGATCCATCTCGGCCTGGCTGCGCCGGCGCATGACCCAGGCCTGGCCGTCGCGGTGGCTGGTCAGGGCGCGGGCGATCAGCTCCAGTTGCGGGTGCCAGGGCTGGCCGGTGTAGACCAGATAACCGCCCTCCTCGACCGCTGCCGCCAGGCCGGCCAGCGAGTCGCTGACCATCTGGTTGCTGCCGAACAGTTCGTACAGGCCGGAGACCACCGCCAGGGTCGGTTTCGGCTCGAGTGCGGCGAGGTCGTCACGGTCGAAGGCATCGCCTTTGACGAAGCGGGCGATGTCGCCCAGACCCTTGTGTTGGATCAGGGCATTGCCGTCGCGCACGTTGATGTCGCTGTAGTCGCGCAGCAGGATCGCGTCCGGGCGTTGTTCCTGACCTTCCAGCGCTTCGAGGATGTAGCGCCCGTGGCCAGCGGCGATATCGACGATGCGCACGGCTTCGCCTGCTTCGCGCAGCTTGCTCATGGCCAGGCGCAACAGCTCCTCGGCATGCAGCTTGCGCTGGCGGATGCCACGCCAGCCGATGGAATCCAGGTAGTTCTGGTCGATCAGTCGGCCCAGTGGACCTTTTCCGGTCGGCTGGTTGCGGTAGACGTAATCGAGGGTGCTGCCGGAATCGAAGCCGGTGTCGAAGCCCAGCTTGACCCCGGCCGACAGGGTGCTGCCCAGGCGCATGCCGGCGCGAGTGGCGCGCCAGTAGAGATCGCGCAGCGAGTTTTTCGGCAGCGGCGCGGCCAGCTCCTCAGCTTCGGCGCAGGTGGCGCCCAGGCGGTCGGCGTCGAGCAGCGAGGGGCGCGTCACGGGCTCCTCGAAGTTGCGCAGGATGAAGCGTCGCGCGCGGCTCAGGGCATGGCCACGGTCGCGTTCGCCGAGGGTGTCGTGGAAGAAGCCCGGTAACAGGTGCTTTTCCTTGCGCAGGCTGCCGAGGCGCTCGAAGAAGTCTTCCTGCGGTTTGCGATGGACGACGAAGTCGGCGCCGGAGATCAGCAGTTGCGTCGGCACCTGGATCGCCTGAGCGTCGGCGACGATGCGGTCTGCGGCTTCATACAGGCCCAGCAGCATGGTCACCGAGATGGGCCGGGCGATCAGCGCGTCGTTCTCGAAGGAGGCAATACGCTGCGGGTCGTGGCTAAGCAAGCCGGCTTTCACGTAACTGTTGACGAAGAAGTTGCCGCGCCAGGCGTGCAGCAGCTTCAAACCAGGGCGGGCGAAGGGTACGTAGAGCTTGACCTTGAATGCCGGCGAGGCGAGCACCAGGCAGCGCACCTTGGGTGCGTAGTCATGGGCCCAGGTGGCGATGATTACCGCGCCGACGCTTTGCGCCACCACGGCCAGGTTCTCTTCGACGATGCCGTGCTGGCTGCCGATGTGCTCGATGAAGGTCTGTACGTCGCGCACGCTGGTGGCGAAGCTCGGGCTGTCGCCACGGGCGCCGGGCGAGAGGCCATGGCCGCGGGCGTCCCAGGCGAAGAAGTCGCAGTGCGGCAGGTCCAGCTCGTCCACCAGGTGGGCCATGCGCCCGCCATGTTCGTGGCCGCGGTGGAACAGCAGCACGGCCTGACGTGGGCCGTCGCCAGGCGCAGTCGCTGGCCAATGGCGATAGCTCAGCTCGACGCCGTCATGGGTGCTGAAGGTCTGAAACTGTACGGGGCGCATGGAATCTCCTTATTCCGGGGAAGGGCTCAGGCCGTTTCGGCCAATCCCTGGCGAACGCGGTTATAGAGCGTATAGAGCAGCAGGGCGAGGATCAGGGCCAGCAGCAGGTTGATCCACAAGGCGGGTAGCAGGCCGCTGGCGACGCCGGCACCGAGCACGCCAAAGCAGAAGGCGCGGTCGCTCTTGCCCATTGGCCCGTCGTAGCGGCGTGACGCGCCAACCATGGGGCCAAGCACGCCGGCGTATTCGCTGATTACCGCCAGCAGCACGACGATCACCACCAACAGCGGTGAGACGCCCGCCAGCAACGCGAAGGGCAGATACAGGGCGCTGTCGGCGATGACGTCGCAGAGTTCGTTGAGGTAGGCGCCAAGCTTCGATTGCTGGCCGAACTCACGGGCGAGCATGCCGTCGACGGCATTCAGAGCCATGCGCAGCAGCATCCACACGGGGATCAGGGCGAACAGCCAGGTGATATGGCTGAAGCCTGCGAGCAGGGCACCGAGCAGTACGGAGACCAGGGCCGCGGCCAGGGTCACCTGATTGGCGGTGACGCCGCGCGCATAAAGACGCTCGACGCCAGGGCGCAGCAGGTTCTGGAAGGCCGGTTTGAGCTGGTAGATCGATGGCATGGTAGCGAAGTCCTTTTCTTGTCCCATCTTCGGTCATTGCCGCGGGCGAGACTGTGAACCCATCGAGGTAGACGCAGATTCAGCGCTGGCGCAGCAATGGCTTGTGCGCCAGCCCTACCTCTGAGGCACAACTTATACCCTGGACGGTGATTTTCCTAGCGCGGCGAATTGGCCAGCAAAATCAGTCAGATACAAGCGCTAGTGGCCCTTTGGTTATATTTGACGCACAGCTTATCCACAGATCAGGCGGTTTCCGCGAGGCGGCTCAGCTGCGGTTCTTCACCGCGTAGCTCGGTCTGCTGCTGGCACACCCACTGAAAGGCACGTTCGTTGAGTTCGGCGATGGCACGCGGGCCTTCGCCTTCGGCGTACATCGGTGCGCCGATGATCACCTGAACCGTTCCCGAGCGCTTCGACCAGCCGGCCTTGGGCCAGAACTCGCCGGCGTTGTGGGCGATGGGCAGCACCGGCAAGCCGGCGTTGACCGCGAGCGCCGCGCCGCCGCGGGAGAATTTGCCGATCTGGCCGGGCGGAATTCGCGTGCCCTCGGGGAAAACCAGCACCCAGGCGCCCTGCTTGAGGCGCTCATCGCCCTGCTTGGCCAGTTGCTTGAGCGCTGCCTTGGGGTTGCTGCGGTCGATGGCGATGGGCTTGAGCAGGGCCATGCCCCAGCCGAAGAACGGCACGCGTAGCAGCTCGCGCTTGACCACCTGCGACAGTGGCTCGAAGAAACCGCAGAGGAAGAAGGTTTCCCAGGTACTCTGGTGATTGGCGAGGATCACGCAGGGGCGCTCAGGGATGTTCTCCATACCGCGCACTTCATAGCGGATGCCGACGATCACTTTGGCCAGCCACACCCCGCAATTGCACCAGGCCTGGACGACGAAGCGGTAGCGCTGGCGGAACGGCAGCAAGGGCGCGACCACCAGGCTGATCAGGCACCAGAAGAACGAGCTGGACGACAGCAGCAGGTAGAAAAGCGTGATTCTGAGGGCCTGCAGGATCGCCATGTACTTCGCACCTTATGAGAGCAGTTGATCGGCGACGGCCGCCAGATCATCGAATACCAGGGTTCCTGGCGGCAGAGGCTTGGCCAGGGTGCGTTCGCCCTTGCCGGTTTTCACCAGCACGGGCTGACAATCGACGGCCAGCGCCGCCTTCAGGTCACCGCCGGTATCGCCAACGAACCAGACACCTGCCAGATCCGTGGCGTAGTGCGCTGCGATCTGTTTGAGCATGCCCGGTTTCGGCTTGCGGCAGTCGCAGCCGTCGTCTGGACCATGCGGGCAGTGGACGATCAGGCCGACTTCACCGCCCTGCTCGGCTACCAGCTCGCGCAGACGCGCATGCATCGACTCCAGGGTCGCCAGGTCGTAATAACCCCGGGCGATGCCGGACTGATTGGTGGCCACGGCCACCGTCCAGCCGGCTTTCGACAGGCGCGCGATGGCAGTGATCGACGAAGCAATCGGCAGCCATTCGTCGAGCGTCTTGATATAGGCGTCGGAGTCTTGGTTGATGACGCCGTCGCGGTCGAGGATCAGTAGTTTCATGCAGCCATTTCACATTCTGCCGAAGGAGCGAGCCGTGCCCGCTCCTTCAGGGGGACGTCAGCCCAGTACCGAGATGTCCGCCACGCCGAGGAACAGCCCGCGCAGGCGGGCCAGCAGGGCGTAACGGTTGGCGCGCACGCGCGCGTCCTCTGTGTTGACCATCACCGCCACAAAGAAGGCGTCGACCGGCTCACGCAGACTGGCCAGCTTGGCCAGCGCCTCGTTGTACTGACGCGCGGCTGCCAGCGGCTGCACGGCGTGGTCGGCCTGCTGGATGGCGGCGTGCAGGGCGAACTCGCTGGGATTGTCGAAGTAGTGCGCCTCGACCTGAGCGGCGACGCCACCTTCGGCCTTGCTCAGCAGGTTCGACACACGCTTGTTGGCGGCAGCCAGGGCTTCGGCCTGCGGCAGCGTGCGGAAGGCCTTTACGGCCTGCACGCGCTGGTCGAAGTCCAGCGGCGAGGTCGGGTTGACCGCGCGCACCGACTGGTACACGGCCACTTCGACGCCTTCGTCCTCGTAGCGCGCACGCAGGCGGTCGAAGATGAACTCCAGCACCTGGGCAGCCAGACCGTCGGTCTTGACCTTGCCGGCGTACTGGGCAACGGCGAAGTCGACCGCAGCGGCCAGATCCAGATCCAGGCCCTTCTCGATCAGGATGCGCAGCACGCCGAGGGCGGCGCGACGCAGGGCGTAGGGGTCCTTGGAGCCGGTCGGCAGCATGCCGATACCGAAGATGCCAACCAGGGTGTCGAGCTTGTCGGCCACGGCCACGGCAGCGCCGGTCAGGGTGCTCGGCAGTTCGGCACCGGCACCGCGCGGCATGTACTGCTCGTTCAGGGCCAGGGCGACATCTTCCGGCTCACCGTCGTTGAGCGCGTAGTAGTAACCGGCGATGCCCTGCATCTCGGGGAATTCGCCGACCATCTCGGTGGCCAGGTCGCATTTGGACAGCAGACCAGCACGGGCCGCGCGCTGGGCATCGCCGCCGACTTCGCGGGCGATGAAACCGGCCAGCGCCGAGACGCGCTGGGCCTTGTCGAATACCGAGCCGAGCTGGGCCTGGAACACCACGTTGGCCAGGCGCTGGTTGAAGCCTTCGAGTTTCTGCTTCTTGTCCTGCTTGAAGAAGAACTCGGCGTCGGTCAGGCGCGGACGCACGACTTTCTCGTTACCCGAGACGATCTGCGCCGGGTCCTTGGACTCGACGTTGGCCACGGTGATGAAGCGCGGCAGCAGCTTGCCGCTCGCATCGAGCAGGCAGAAGTACTTCTGGTTGTCCTGCATGGTGGTGATCAGCGCTTCCTGCGGTACTTCGAGGAAGCGCTCCTCGAACGAGCAGACCAGCGGCACCGGCCATTCCACCAGCGCGGTCACTTCGTCCAGCAGCGCTGGCGGCACGATGGCCGTGCCCTGCTCGGCGGCGGCCAGTTCGTCGACACGGCGGCTGATGATCTCGCGGCGCTCGGCGAAGTCGGCCAGCACATAGGCGCTGCGCAGGTCTTCGGCGTAGCTCGTCGGGCTGCTGATGCGCACGTCGCGGTTGGCGTGGAAGCGATGGCCACGGGAGACGCGACCGGCCTTCTGGGTGAGGATCTCGCAATCGACCACGGCATCACCGAACAGCATCACCAGCCACTGGGTCGGGCGCACGAATTCGTCACGACGGGCGGCCCAGCGCATGCGCTTGGGAATCGGCAGGTCGTTCAGCGAGTCGGCAACGATGGTTGGCAGCAGGTTCACCGCCGGCTGGCCGGGGATGTGCTGGGCGAAGCGCAGTTTCGGCCCGCTGCGGTCGATATCGGCGATGTCCACACCGCACTTGCGGGCGAAGCCCAGGGCGGCCTGGGTCGGGTTACCGTCGGCGTCGAAGGCCGCCTGGATGGGCGGGCCGTCGAGGTTCATGCTGCGGTCGGCCTGCTGCGCTTCGAGCTGCTCGACCAGCACCGCCAGACGGCGCGGCGCGGCATAGGCGCGGGCGCTGGCATAGTTCAGGCCGGCGGCCTTGAGGCCTTTCTCGACCCCTGCGAGGAAGGCGTCGCCGAGGGTTTTCAGCGCTTTCGGTGGCAGCTCTTCGGTGCCCAGCTCGACCAGGAAATCTTGTGCACTCATGCTTGCGCCTCCGCGTTGTTGCCTTGCCCTTCGTCTTGCAGCAGACCCGACTCCTTGAGCTTGCTCAGCACTTCGTCACGCAGCTCGGGCGTGGCCATCGGAAAGCCGAGGCGGGCGCGTGCCTTGAGGTAGCTCTGCGCCACGTCGCGGGCCAGCGTGCGCACACGCAGGATGTACTGCTGGCGCGCGGTCACCGAGATGGCGCGGCGCGCATCGAGCAGGTTGAAGGTGTGCGAGGCCTTGAGCACCATTTCGTAGGTCGGCAGCGGCAGGTCGAGGGCGATCAGGCGGTTGGCCTCGCTCTCGTAGAAATCGAACAGCTCGAACAGCTTCTCGACGTTGGCGTGCTCGAAGTTGTAGGTGGACTGCTCCACCTCGTTCTGGTGGAACACGTCGCCGTAGGTCACGGTGCCGAACGGGCCGTCGGTCCAGATCAGGTCGTAGACCGAGTCGACGCCCTGCAGGTACATGGCCAGGCGTTCCAGACCGTAGGTGATCTCGCCGGTGACCGGGTAGCACTCGATGCCACCGGCCTGCTGGAAGTAGGTGAACTGGGTGACTTCCATGCCGTTGAGCCAGATTTCCCAGCCCAGGCCCCAGGCGCCGAGGGTCGGCGATTCCCAGTTGTCTTCGACGAAGCGGATGTCATGGACTTCCGGGTCGAGGCCGATGGCCTTCAGCGAGCCCAGGTACAGCTCCTGGAAGTTCTCCGGGTTGGGCTTGAGGACCACCTGGAACTGGTAATAGTGCTGCAGGCGGTTGGGGTTCTCGCCGTAGCGGCCATCGGTCGGGCGACGCGAAGGCTGCACGTAGGCGGCATTCCAGGTCTCCGGGCCAACGGCGCGCAGGAAGGTGGCGGTGTGGAAGGTGCCGGCGCCCACTTCCATGTCGTAGGGTTGCAGCACTACGCAGCCCTGCTCGGCCCAGTAGTTCTGCAGGGCCAGGATCAGGTCCTGGAAGGTGCGCACGGCAGGCTTGTTCTGGCTCACGAAAAAATCACCTGTGGAGGCTTGCGAGGGAAAGCCGGGGAGTATATCGAAACTCGGCGCAGGCCGCAGGGTACGGCATATCGGCATCACCCAGGATGTAGCTGAGCTGTATTTATATCCAGTTGTTTTGCCGCTATAGTCATCGCTTCGACCCTGACCGAGGCCCACAGCCATGCCCCGCTGCTTCTGGTGTACCGACGATCCGCTCTACCAGGCTTATCACGACGAGGAGTGGGGAGTGCCGCAGCGCGATGCCGGTCATCTGTTCGAGATGCTGCTGCTCGAAGGGGCGCAGGCCGGGCTGTCGTGGATCACCGTGCTGAAGAAGCGCGAACGTTATCGCCAGGTGCTGCACGGGTTCGATCCCGAGCGTCTGGCGCGCCTGCGCGATGAAGAGATCGAGGTGCTGATGCAGGACCCCGGGATCATCCGCAATCGCCTCAAGCTCAAGGCCGTACGCCAGAACGCCCAGGCCTGGCTGAAGCTGGAGGATCCGGTGACCTGGCTCTGGTCGTTCGTTGGCGGCGTGCCGAAGATCAACCACTTCAGTGATCGCAGCCTGATGCCGGCGGTAACGCCCGAGGCCGAGGCGATGAGCAAGGCGCTGAAGAAGGCCGGCTTCACCTTCGTCGGCCCGACCATCTGCTATGCCTTCATGCAGGCCACGGGTATGGTGATGGACCACACCACCGACTGCGACCGCTATGCGCAACTGAGGGCGCCATGACCACCATCACCACACTGGATCAATTGCTGGCACTGTACGGCGAAAGCCACGAACGCTCGCGGCGCAAGGAGCTGCCCCGACTGATCGCACCCTACCGTGCGCTGATCGAGGCGTCGCCCTTCGTGGTCCTGGCCAGCGTTGGTCCCGATGGTCTGGATTGCTCGCCGCGTGGCGATGCGCCTGGTTTCGTGCACATCCTCGACGATCAGACCCTGCTGCTGCCAGATCGCCCCGGCAACAACCGCATCGACAGCCTGCGCAACATCGTGCAGAACCCGCAGGTGGCGTTGCTGTTCCTGATTCCGGGTGTCGGCGAGAGCCTGCGGGTCAACGGCCGTGCCGAGATATCCCTGGATCCCGAGCTGCTGGAACTGGGCCGTGCCCAGGACAAGTTGCCGCGCAGCGCGCTGCGTATTCATATCGACAGCTGCTACTTCCAGTGCTCCAAGGCGGCGCTGCGTTCCGGCCTGTGGGATGCCGCCCGCCAGGTCGAGCGCGCCAGCCTGCCCAGTGCCGGCGATATCTTCCGCTGCATCTATGAGGAGTTCGACGTCGAGGCCTATGAGCGTGACCTGCAGCAAAGGCTTCGGACCGGCCTGTACTGACTGCACTGCCCCCCATCGCTACAATTGACGTTTTTCTGAGCGGTTGGAGTCTGTCGTGGAAAAACTCAAGGGCGCCCTGGTGGTCGGCTTTTTGCGCCTGTTCGCGCTGCTGCCCTGGCGTGCCGTGCAGGCCGCGGGCAACGCCATCGGCTGGCTGATGTGGAAGCTGCCGAACAGCTCGCGCGACGTGGCGCGCATCAACCTGGCCAAGTGCTTCCCCGAGCTCAGCGAGGCCGAGCGCGAGCGCCTGCTTGGGCAAAGCCTCAAGGACATCGGCAAGACGCTGACCGAAAGCGCCTGTGCCTGGATCTGGCCGGCGCACAAATCGCTCGAACTGGTGCGCGAAGTGGAAGGCCTGGAGGTACTGCAACAGGCGCTGGCCTCGGGCAAGGGTGTGGTCGGCATCACCAGCCATCTGGGCAACTGGGAGGTGCTCAATCACTTCTATGGTCGTCAGTGCAAACCGATCGTTTTCTATCGCCCGCCGAAGCTCAAGGCAGTCGACGAGCTGCTACAGCAGCAGCGCGTGCAGATGGGCAACCGTGTAGCGCCGTCGACCAAGGAAGGCATCCTGCGCATCATCAAGGAAGTGCGCTCGGGCGGTTCCGTGGGTATTCCGGCCGACCCGGAACCGAGCCGTTCGGCGGGGGTGTTCGTGCCCTTCCTCGGCACCACTGCGCTGACCAGCAAGTTCGTGCCGGGCATGCTGGCGGGTGGCAAGGCAGTCGGGGTGTTCCTGCATGCTGTGCGCCTGGACGACGGCAGCGGCTACAAGGTGATTCTCGAGGCCGCGCCGCAGGGCATGTACAGCGAGGACGTGGAAGAAGGCGTGGCGGCAATGAGTGAGGTGATCGCGCGTTATGTGCGTACCTACCCGAGCCAGTACATGTGGAGCATGAAACGCTTCAAGAAACGCCCCGATGGCGAGGCGAAGTGGTACTGACGTACTGCTTGCGAGCGCGATGCTGAACGAAGGCGCCTTGATGGCGCCTTTTTTCCGTCGACTATTGGGAATTGATTCGGTTTTGCGCTATTAAAGGCTGCATTGTCAGCCCAGCCCGGAGCCTCCATGTCGAACCAGCGTCAGCAGGTGCGTACCCCGATGAAGTGCCGGATCAAGATCAGCCACCCCAGTTTCGGTGAGTTGCTGGCACAGACCCGTGACCTGTCCGATAGTGGCGTCTACGTGAAGCACCCGGATATGGCGGGCCTGTCGGTCGGCACCGAGGTGACCGGCCAGGTGCAGGATCTGCCCTTCCCCGCGCCGGTATTGAAGATGGAAGTGGTGCGTGTGGATGCCGAAGGGGCGGGCCTGCGTTTTCTCGGCGAGGCCTGAGCGGCTGCATGCCGCTCGAATGTTTCAGATCAATGGAACATTCTGTTACATCTACACTCTGATCAAAACCTCACTCCGAGGGTGCGTCCATCAGAGGCGTTTTCGACATGAGTCGAGCGGTACCCGATCTTCCCATCCAGGGCGCTGACGCGCCTGATCTTCTACCCCCTTCACAACCCGGCTGGCTGCAACGCAACCGTCACCTGATCGGCCTCGGTCTGTCGCTGCTGCTGTTCGGCGTGGCGCTGCTCGCCTGCTGGCATCTGGTGCGCGAGATCAACCCGGATCAGGTGCGTGATTCGCTGGCCGCCGTGCCGCCGCAGGCGCTGCTCGGCGCCTTGCTGGCAACCGTGCTGGGCTTTGTGGTGATGCTCGCCTACGAGTGGTCGGCCAGCCGCTATGCCAACGTCCATCTGCCGCCACCGATCCTGGCGTTGGGCGGTTTCTGCGCCTTCGCCATCGGCAATGCCATCGGCCTGTCGGTGCTATCCGGCGGTTCGGTGCGTTATCGCCTGTATGGGCGCAGCGGCCTGGGTGCGGGCGATGTGGCGCGCATGAGCCTGTTCGCCAGCCTGTCGCTTGGCGTCAGTCTGCCGATTCTCGCGGCGCTGGCGGCGCTGTTCGACCTGGAGGACGCCGCCGCTGCGCTACGCCTGCCTCAGCCGTTGTTGGCGGTGCTAGCCGTCGCCGTGCTGGTCGGGGCGTTGGCCCTGGTGCTGCTGGTGAGCCGCAAACGCCTGGCCGAGCGCCCTGCTCCCGGCTGCTGGCAGGTGGATTTCGGGCGTTTCAGCCTGCGTCTACCGGGCGCGGGCATGAGCCTGACGCAGTTGCTGATCAGCAGTCTAGACGTATTGATCGCCGCCAGCGTGCTGTACCTGTTGTTGCCCGACGCGCCGCCTTTTTCCTCGTTCGTGCTGATCTACATGCTGGCGCTGGCGGCCGGGGTGCTCAGCCATGTGCCGGGCGGCGTCGGGGTGTTCGAGGCGGTGCTGCTGGCGGCCTTTTCCTCGCGCATCGACCCGGCCGGGTTGGTTGCGGCCATGCTGCTCTATCGCCTGCTCTACGTGGTGCTGCCACTGGTAAGCGCCGGGCTGCTGTTGCTCGCTGCCGAGGCTCGCCGTCTGTGGTTCCCGCGCCAGGTGGCACGTGTTGCCAGTGGCATGGCGGTGCCTGTGCTGGCGTTGCTGGTGTTCTGTGCCGGCACGCTGCTGTTGTTTTCCGGGGTGACGCCGACCATGGACGAGCATCTGGAAGCGCTGGGCTTTCTCATGCCGCCGCAATTGATCGCCGCCTCGCACCTGGCCGCCAGCCTGGTGGGCACGCTCTGCCTGCTGTTGGCGCAAGGCTTGCGTCGGCGCCTGTCGGCGGCCTGGGCCCTGACCCTGGTGCTGCTTTGCCTGGGCGTGGTGCTGTCGCTGCTCAAGGGCTTCGACTGGCCGGAGGCGCTCGCCCTGGCGGTCATCGCCGGCTTGCTGGCGCTGTTTCGCCGTGAGTTCTACCGCCGCAGCCGACTGATGGAGGTGCCTGCGTCCGGCCTGGGTCTGGCGGCCACGGTTGGCGTGATCGCCGCTTCGGTCTGGCTGCTGCTGTTCGCTTATCAGGATGTCGCCTACAGCCATCAGCTGTGGTGGCAGTTCGAACTCGATGCCAATGCACCGCGCGGCCTGCGTGCGGCGCTGGGCAGTGCGCTGGTGTTGCTGGCCGTCGGTCTGACCTGGCTGCTGCGCGCCACGCCGCCCAGCATCAGCCTGCCGGACGAAGCCGCGCTGCTGCGTGCCCGCGCCATCGTCCAGGCCTCACGCCAGCCGGAGGGTAGCCTGGCCCTGAGTGGCGACAAGGCGCTGCTGTTCCACCCCGATGGCGATGCGTTTCTGATGTACGCCCGTCGTGGGCGCAGCCTGGTGGCGCTGTTCGATCCGATCGGGCCGAGCGCCGCGCGTGCCGAGTTGATCTGGCAGTTCCGCGACCTGTGCGACCGCCACCATGCGCGGCCGGTGTTCTACCAGGTGCGCGCGGAGAACCTGCCGGGCTACGTCGATATCGGCCTGACCGCGCTGAAACTGGGCGAAGAGGCGCTGGTGGACCTGAAGACCTTCGACCTGGCCAGCAACGGCAAGGAAATGAAGGCCCTGCGCTACACCTGGAACCGTGGCCAGCGTGATGGCCTGAGCCTGGAATTTCACGCCCCTGGCCAGGTGCCTCTGGACGAACTGCAGAGCATTTCCAGCGCCTGGCTGCAGGGCAAGAACGTGCGCGAGAAGGGCTTTTCCCTGGGCCGTTTCAGCCCCGAGTACCTGGCGCATTTTCGCGTCGTGGTGGTGCGTTTCGAGGGCCGCGCCGTGGCCTTCGCCAACCTGCTCGAATGCGAGACGCGCGCGGTGGCCAGCCTCGATCTGATGCGCGTGCTGCCGGATGCGCCGAAGTCGACCATGGAGTTCCTCATGCTCGGCCTGATCCAGCAGTTCCAGAGCGAGGGCTATGCGCGTTTCAGCCTCGGCATGGTGCCGCTGGCCGGCCTGCAGACGCGCAAGGGCGCGCCGCTACCGCTGCGCCTGGGCGCACTGGTGTTCGATCGCGGTGAGAGTTTCTACAACTTCCAGGGGCTGCGCCGCTTCAAGGACAAGTTCCTGCCGCAGTGGGAGCCGCGTTACCTGGCCGTGCCGGCCGGGCTCGACCCTTGGATGGCATTGGCCGATACCGCGACGTTGATCGCGGGCGGCCTGGGTGGACTGGTGAGGCGTTGAGATGAGCAAGACGATTAGGACGCTGGGCGGATTGCTGCTGGTGGTGGCCCTGGCGGCTGGCGCTGCGGGTTGGTGGTGGTCGACGCGCGGGGAGACCCGCATCGAGACGCTGCAGATACAAGGCGCGTCGGCGCAATTGCTCAGTCAGGGCGAGGCGCGCCAGCGCGTGTTGGTGATCGCGCCGGCTGGCCAGGCGCTGGACGAAACCAGGTTACGGCGGCTTGCCGAGGCAGGCGATCTGCGTTTGCTGCAATTGCCCTTCGTCGCGGGCGACTGCAAGGCGCAACAGCAGTTGCTCAGCCAGGCCAGCGAGCGCCTGGGCGGCGCGCCGACCCTGGTGGCGGGTGTCGGCCCAGCGGCGGCGATGGCCTGGCGCTGGCTGGCGGCGCAGCACGATGATCAGGCCCAGGCACTTTCGGTCGGCTTCGATCTGGCCAAGCCCGATTGCGCCGACCCCTTGCCGGACAAGGCCGAGCATGGCCACTGGATCGCCTTGTGGAACGACAATCCGGGTGATGACAACGCGCGCTTCCTGCGTGAGCAGAGCAACGGCGAGTCGCGCATCGGCACGCTGGGTACGCCGCTGCCAACGCTGCTGGCCGATCAGCTGCAGCAGCTGCTCGCCGGCCAGGGCGCGGCGATGCCGGTGATCGAACATCCCTCCGCGCAACCGGCCGATACCCTGACCTTGTTCTATTCCGGGGACGGCGGCTGGCGCGACCTGGATCGCGCCTCCGCCGAGTACATGGCTGCTGCCGGTTACCCGGTGGTGGGTATCGACACCCTGCGTTACTACTGGCAGCACAAGAGTCCGGAGCAGAGCGCCGCCGACCTGTCGCGGTTGATGCAGCAGTACCGCGACAAGTGGCATGTGAAGCGCTTCGTGCTGGCCGGCTACTCCTTCGGCGCCGACGTGCTGCCGGCGATCTACAACCGCCTGCCGGCCAGTGATCAGCAGCAGGTCGACGCCATGCTGCTACTGGCCTTCGCCCGCAGTGGCAGTTTCGAGATCGCCGTCAGCGGCTGGCTCGGCAAGGACGGTGCGGAAGCGGCCACCGGCCCCGAACTGCGCAAGGTGCCGGCGGCCAAGGTGTACTGCATCTACGGCAGCGAAGAAGCCGCCGACAGTGGCTGCACCGAAGCCGGTGCCCCGGGCGAGCGCCTGATGATCAAGGGCGGCCACCACTTCGACGGCGACTACGCGGCGCTGGCGCAGAAAATGCTGGCGGCGATCAAGGCGCGGCAGCAGCGTTAGTCTCGCTGACGCATGCCAATGGATTGCCGTGATTCTGTAGGAGCGGATTCATCCGCGAAGAATCGCGGCTAAAGCCGCTTCTACGAAGTGTCAGAGAAAATTGCTGCGGCGGTCGCTTTTGTGGGCTGTCGGCTCCGGCATCCTGCTTCGCTCTACCTCTTGCATCCATGCGGTCGTAGTGGCGGCTGTCCCGTCGCCGCTGCAGCGCCTGCCACAGTGCGTCTCAGTGGGCTTCGTTCACTGCACTGAGAAAGGCCTGCGTTCGCTCCTGCTGCGGGTTGCCGAATAGCTGATCCGGCGTCCCCTGCTCATGGATGCAGCCCTGGTGGAAGAAGCACACGCGGTCGGCGAATTCGCGGGCGAAGCCCATCTGGTGGGTGACCATCAGCATGGTCAGGTTGTGCTCGCTGCCCAGGCGGCGAATCACGTTGAGCACTTCGCCGCACAGCTCCGGGTCGAGCGCCGAGGTCACCTCGTCGAACAGCATCACCTTCGGCCGCATCGCCAGTGCGCGGGCGATGGCCACGCGCTGCTGCTGGCCACCGGAGAGCTGCGAGGGGTAGTGACGCAGTTTTTCGCCGAGGCCGACCATCGCCAGCAACTCCTCGCCGCGCTCGCTGGCTTCCTTCCTGCTCATGCCGAGCACCTGCATCGGCGCCTCGATCACGTTCTGCAGCGCGCACATGTGCGGGAACAGGTTGAAACTCTGGAACACCATGCCGATCTTGCCGCGCACCTTGCGCTGGTGGCTGGCGCTGGCCGGCACCAGGCCCCCGTCGCGCCCGGGCATGTGGGTGAGCGGCTCGTCATCGACGGCGATCACCCCTTCATCGATGCTTTCCAGGGTCATCAGCGCACGCAGCAGGGTCGACTTGCCCGAGCCGCTGGGGCCGATGATCGCCACCTTCTCGCCGGGGGCGACGTCGAGGTTGAGCTTGTTGAGCACGGTAAGGTTGCCGTAACGCTTGGTCACGTCACTAAAGCGGACGATGGGCTGGGTCATGGAGGAACTCCCTGCGGCGTCTGTAGAGTTTAGAAAGGCAGTCATCGGGCAGTGACCTCCAGGCGATCTTCCATGCGCCGCACGCACCAGGCCAGGGCCAGGCTCAGCAGCAGGAAGAAAATACCGACCATGGTGATGGGCTCGAGGTAGCGGAAGCTCTCCGAGCCGATGTTCTTGGCTTGCTGCATGATCTCCACCACGGTGATCGCCGACAGCACCGGGGTGTCCTTGAGCATGGCCACCAGGTAATTGCCCAGCGCCGGCAGGATCGGCCGCAGCGCCTGCGGCAGGATGATCTGCCGGTACGCCGACAGTGGCGACATGTTCAGCGCCGTCACCGCCTCCCACTGGCCGCGCGGCACTGCATCGAGGCCGGCGCGGTACACCTCGGCGGTGTAGCAGGCGTAGTGCAGGGCGATGCCGAGAATGCCCGCCTGCAGCGCAGTGAGGTTGAGCCCGTAGTTGGGGAATACGTAGAACAGGAAATACACCTGGATCAGCAGCGGCGTGCTGCGGATGAATTCGATCAACCCGGCCACCGGCCAGGACAACCACAGGTGCCTGCTGCGCCGGGCGATGGCCAGCAGCAGGCCAACGACGATGGCGATGGCGAAGCCGGCGAAGGTGATCAGCAGGGTATTGAGCGAGGCCTTGAGCAGATCCGGGAGGATGCTCAGGGCGAAGTCCCAGTCGAAGAAGTTCATTGCAGGCCTCCGCGCATCCGGCCACGGCTCAGGCGCCTTTCCAGCAGGCGCATGCCGAGGTTGATCACCTGGGCCATGAGGAAATACAGCAGCAGGGCCAGGGCGAAGATCTCCAGGGTCATGAAGGTCGCCTGGTCCAGCTGACGGGCGCGGAAGGCCAGGTCAGACAGGGTGATCAGCGACACCAGCGAGGTGTTCTTCAGCAGTTCGATCAGCAGGTTGGTGCCCGGTGGAATCGCCGCCAGCAGCGCCTGCGGCAGGATGATGCGCAGGAAGCGTTTGGACGGGCGCATGTTCAGCGCAATGCACGCCTCGTACTGACCCTTGGCCACCGAGCGGATGGCGCCGCGCATCACTTCCGCGCCATAGGCGCCGATGTGCAGGCCGAGGCCGACGACGGCCACGGTGAAGGCGCTCATCTCGACGTTGAACGGCGGCATCGGCAGCACGAAATACAGCCAGAACAGCTGCACCAGCAGTGAAGTGCCGCGGAAGATCTCGATGTAGGTGATCGCCAGCCAGCGCAGCGGGCCAATCGGCGACAGCCGGCCGAGGGCGGCGATGACTGCGCTGACGATGGCCAGCAGCGAGCCCCAGAAGGTGACTTGCACGGTGACCCAGGCGCCTTGCAGCAGCAGGGGAAGAAGATCGGTCATGAATGTCTACCGCTCTATGCACGGAAAGGCGCCACGCACCAGGGGTGCGCGGCGTGATCCGTTCATTACTGGCCGCAGAGTTCGGCGGCGGTCTTGTCGGTGATGTTGGACTGGTCGAAGCCGAAGGGCTTGACCGTGGCCAGGTGCTCTTCGCTACCGATCCATTTCTTCAGCTCGGCATTGACCGCATCGCGCAGGTCCTTGTCTTCCGGGCGGAACGCCAGCGCACCGTAGCCGGTGTGGGATGGGTCGTCCTTGAATTCGGCGATGGCTTCGACGCCGTCGCCGCCCTTGTCGGCCAGGCCCTTCATGGTCAGCTGGGTGCCGACTGCGGCATCGGCACGGCCGGCGCGCACAGCCTGCAGCTGCGCGGTGGTGTCCGGGACCTGGAGGATCTGCTCATCGGTAATGCCGGCGCTGCGGGCATAACCCAGGTTCACCGTGCCGGACATGATCGCCACCTTGGCCCCGCTCTTGGCGATGTCGTCGTAGCTGTGCAGGTCTTTCGGGTTGCCGGTTTTCACCAGCAGGGTATCGGGCAGCTGGTAGTGCGGGTCGGTGAACAGTACCTGCTTGCAACGCTCTGGGGTGATGTACATGCCGGCGGCGATCAGGTCGAAGCGGCTGGCACGCAGCCCGGGGATCAGCGAGCCCCACTCGGTGAGCACCGGGTTGATCTTCTCGACCCCCATGTGCTCGAAGATCTTCCTGACGATTTCCGGCGATTCGCCAGTGACGCTGCCGTCGAGGGCGGTGTAGGCGAAGGGGGTTTCGTTGGCGTAGCCGATGCGCACGCTGCTGCTGTCCTTGACCTTGTCCAGGGTCGAGGCCTGGGCGCCGGCTGCGAGGCCGGTGAGCAGGGCGCAGGCCAGCGCGAGGCGGCCGAAGCGGGAGGGAATAACGCTACTCATCTTGGTGTTCTCCTGTTTTTTTGTAGTCCGCCAACGGCGGCGTGCTGTGTTAGGAGGCAGGTAAATCAAGAGCGTTGGTGCGCAGCAGGTCTGCGCCGGGTGGTGTTGTTCTGAGTTGCCGAGGCACTGTTTTCCACCCTTGGCCCGAGCATACAAAGGCTTTTTTCGCTACGGCATTGCACTAGGACAATTGAATCGCAATGCCTCACGCGGGATGCTGGCATGCAGTCGCCACAGGGAACCATCGATGCATAACTGGAAGAAGGCCCTGGCCAACGCTCGCCCGGGCGAATCGAAATACAAGCTGCTGGTCCAGGCGGTCGCCGCCGACATCGAACAGGGTACCCTGATCGATGGCCAACGGTTGCCTCCGCAGCGTCAGGTCTCCGACGCCCTGGGCATCAGCGTGCAGACCGTGACCAACGCCTACAAGGAGCTGGAGCGCCAGGGCCGCGTGCGCTGCGAAGTGGGCCGTGGCAGCTTCGTCTCGCGGCGTACCAGCGAGCGTGTGGCCACCAGCATGCTCGATCGCAGCGAGCAGGCGCTGATGGACTTTTCCAACGCGCGCATCCTGCACACCGACGCCCACGACCGCCTGTGGCGACAGACCTGCCTGGAGCTGGCGCAGGAGCCGGATCAGCCGTGGATTCACGCCTTCCGCCCGATTGCCGGCATGCAGCACCAGCGCGAGTCCGCAGTGCGCTGGTTGGCGCGCCTGGGCATGGACGTGGGTATCGAGGACGTGCTGCTGACCAGCGGCGCGGCCCACGGAATCTTCCTCGCCCTGGCGACGCTGGCCGGCCCGGATGACGTGGTGCTCTGCGAAGGCCTGACCGACCACGGCGCCATCGGCAGCTCGCAGGTGCTCGGTTTCACCCTCAAGGGCCTGGAGATGGATCGCTACGGGCTGAACCCCGAGCACTTCGAGGATATGTGCGGCAATGAACGGATCACCGCGCTGGTCTGCACGCCCAATCTGAACAACCCCTCCAGCGCGCTGATGCCCGACGAGCGCCGCCGCGAGATTGCCGAGATCGCTCGCCGCTATGGCGTCTACATCATCGAGGACGACGTCTACGGCCCGCTGCTGGCCGGTCAGCAGAGCACACGGCCGCTCAGTCATTACGCGCCGGAACTATCGTTCTACTGCACCAGCATGACCAAGTCGGTGCTCACCGGCCTGCGCATCGGCTACCTGGTGATGCCCAAACGCCTGGCCCTGCGCACCGAGAGCATCCTGCGGGTCAACAGTTGGATGGCGCCGTCGCTGCTCGGCGAAGTGGCCACGCGCTGGATCGATTCAGGCGAAGCCGAGGAGCTGGTACAGCTGCAGCGCCAGTTGCTGGCCAACCGGCAGGCTTTGGTGGAGCAGGAGCTGGGCGAGCACCTGATCGGCAACCATCCCTATTCGCTCAACAGCTGGCTGCGCGTGCCGGAAGGCTGGGAGACCGACGGCCTGCTGCGCGAGCTACGCCGGCGCAACGTGGCCCTGACCCTGCCCGATCCCTTCGTCCCGCCCGGCATGCCCAGGCCGCGTGCGGTGCGGCTGTGCGTCGGCGCCGAATGCAGCGAAGCGAAGATGCGCCAGGGCGTGCAGATCGTACGTGATGTCTTCGAGCAGTACCCGAAGGTGCATGATTTTTGATTGGGACGATTAGCCATGTCGAGGACTCAGAGCAATGGGAATGCCTGAGTTCTCGCGCGCGTAGTTGAGTATTTTCGGCTGGCCGAACGTGTAGCGAGTTAGGGGATCAGTTTTTGCTCGCGAGCTTTAATCAACATTCTTTCGATTGAATCGATGTGAGCGCCGCAGTGACCAATCAAGCTGTATTTATCAGTCAAACCATACTTGGCTAGGTCCGCGGCAAGTAGCTGGTAGTCCATGTTCCTCATGGTGCCTGAAGCTAGCAGCTCAACCTCAGGCCAAGGATCAAAATCAGGCTCTTGCCAGCGTGAGTGGTCGACTTCTGATCCTTCTTTGGAAGCCACGATATCGTACTCAGGCTCTATCAAACGGCTTTCGGTTGGTACCGGCCCTACATGCTCAGAGTGGCCACGAATGTCTTTGAACGCGACAATGTAGATGCACTCATTGCACAGCTGCTGCAGCGCTTTAACCGTTTTTAATTGCTGCGCTTCCTTGATCGCGTACTGAACTGCTGCCCTTGAGCTGGAGAGGCAAGCACTGAAATGACGGTTGAACTCGGCAGGGTCAGACTGCGACTTACCCATATCTTGTAGGTGGGCCTTCGCGTAACTGAGGGTGGTCTGGTACTTGTTCATGTATTGCATTCCTTGGCAAGCAGATCGACAGCCGATTTGGAAAATACACTAAGTAAAAAGAAATACCTAAGTGCCCACTCACAAGCACTTGACCGTCGCTTTCCACGTCCACCGAAGCGGTGGATCGGGGAAGCGTGATCCGCCCTACGTGCGCACGGCGCCAGGCTTCTGCCCCCTCTCCCGCTTGCGGGAGAGGGCTGGGGAGAGGGCTCTTGTAGCCGGATGAAATCCGGGAGTGGTTTGCACCGGTGCTTGCGCGTTGCATCGGTGCGCACGGCGCACCCTACGCAAACGCACCGATGTCCACCTCTTGAAGCCCACCAGTAAAAAATCGTCCTAGTACATTCGGCCACTCAATTTCCCGCTCATACACTCGGTCGCACACCTTTACGGAACGTGCGCCATGTCTTCCATCACCTTTGATGACCTGCTCCAGGCCCGCCAGCGTATCGCCGGTCTGGTGCGTCAGACACCGCTGGAGCATTCGCCCAGCCTGAGCCGTCTGGCTGGCGTGCCGGTGTGGCTGAAGCTGGAGTCGCAGCAGGCCACCGGCAGCTTCAAGCTGCGTGGTGCGAGCAATGCCGTGGCGCAGCTGGATGCCGAGCACAAGCGCTGCGGCGTGGTCACCGCGTCCACCGGCAATCACGGTCGCGCCCTGGCCTTCGCCGCCGCGCAGTTGGGCGTGAAGGCCATCGTCTGCCTCTCCGAGCTGGTGCCGCAGAACAAGGTGCGTGCGATTCGTGAACTGGGCGCCGAGGTGGTGATCAGCGGCCGCAGTCAGGACGACGCTCAGCTCGAAGCGCTGCGTATCGCCCGCGAGCAGGGCGCCGCATTCATCCCGCCGTTCGACCACCCGCACGTGATCGCCGGCCAGGGCAGCCTGGGCCTGGAGATTCTCGAGCAGTGCCCGGACGTTTGCGAAGTACTGGTGCCGCTGTCCGGCGGCGGTCTGTTCGCCGGCGTGGCGCTGGCGATCAAGGCGGCCAGTCCGGCCATTCGCACCCACGGCATCAGCATGCAGCTGGGCGCCGCCATGCACGCCAGTTTGCAGGCCGGCGAGCCGGTCGAGGTGGAGGAACTGCCGACCCTGGCCGATTCACTCGGCGGCGGCATCGGCCTGGACAACCGCTACACCTACGCCATCACCCGCGAGCTGTGTGACCAGGTTCATCTGCTCGACGAGGCGTCCATCGCCCGTGGCATCCGCCACGCCTACCGCGAGGAGCGGCTGGTAATCGAGGGCGCCGCCGCCGTCGGTATCGCCGCTCTGCTCGATGGCCTGATCGAGCCGCGCGGCCCGGTGGTTGTGGTGGTCAGCGGCCGCAATATCGATATCGACCAGCACCTGCGCGTGCTCAATGGCGCTGACGCCTGAGGAACTCCCATGGCCAAGACCCTGATTCTCAACCAGGCCGACCTGCGCGATTGCGTCGGCCTCGACACTGACAGCCTTGCCGTTGTGGAAAACGCCTTCCGCCTGCTCGCCACCGCTGCCGTGGCGATGCCGCCGATCCTGCGTCTGGACGTGCCCGAGCATAACGGCGAGGTGGACGTGAAGACCGCCTACCTGCCCGGTGTGGCGCATTTCGCGATCAAGGTCAGCCCGGGTTTCTTCGACAACCCCAAGCTCGGCCTGCCCAGCCTCAACGGCCTGATGATGCTGTTCTCGGCGCAGACCGGCCTGGCCGATGCGCTGCTGCTGGACAACGGTTATCTCACCGCCGTGCGCACCGCCGCCGCGGGTGCCATCGCAGCCAAATGGCTGGCCCGTGAAGACGCCAAAGTGGTCGCCATCCTCGGCGCCGGTGAGCAGGCGCGCCTGCAGTTGCAGGCGCTGCGCCTGGTGCGCGATGTAAGCGAGGTGCGTATCTGGGCGCGCGACCCGGCCAAGGCCCAGGCCATGGCCGCCGAACTCGACGATGCGCGCGCGGTGGATAGCGTCGACGCGGCGCTGGACGGCGCCGCTATCGTCATCACCACTACACCGAGCCGCGAGCCGCTGCTCCAGCCGCAGCACCTACGGCCTGGCCTGCACATCACTGCCATGGGTTCGGATGCCGAGCACAAGAACGAGATCGCCCCGACGGTGCTGGCGCGGGTCGACACCTATGTCGCCGACCGCCTGAGTCAGACCCGGGTGCTGGGTGAGCTGCATCACGCCATTGCCGCCGGCCTGGTGGCTGCCGACGCCGACTTCGCCGAACTCGGCCAGATCATTGCCGGCCAGCGTCCGGGGCGTACCGCGCCCGAGCAGATCACCCTGTGCGACCTGACCGGCACCGGTGCCCAGGACACCGCCATCGCCAGCCTTGCCTATCAGCGTGCGCGGCAGGCCGGCAAAGGCCTCAACTTCGATTCATGAACCTGTGGGAGGGGCCGGGCGGCGCTCCGCTTCAGCCGTGACTGGCTTCATCGCGGCGACGGCCCCTTCCACAGCCGAAAAAACCACGGGGATTCATCCATGTCCGAAATCGTCGTCAACCTCCCCTTTAGCCGGGAGGAATATGCCCAGCGCCTGGCCAAGACGCGCAGCGCCATGCAGGCCAGGGGCATCGAGCTATTGATCGTTACCGACCCGTCCAACATGGCCTGGCTCACCGGCTATGACGGCTGGTCGTTCTACGTGCACCAGTGCGTGCTGCTGGCGCTCGATGGCGAGCCGGTCTGGTATGGCCGTGGCCAGGACGCCAACGGCGCCAAGCGCACGGTGTTCATGCAGCAGAGCAACATCGTCGGCTACCCCGATCATTACGTGCAGTCCACCGAGCGCCACCCGATGGACTACCTGTCCAAGGAGGTCATTGTCGCGCGTGGTTGGGACACGCTCACCATCGGTGTCGAGCTGGACAACTACTACTTCAGCGCCGCCGCCTATGGCTCGCTGCAGCGCAACCTGCCCAACGCACGCTTCGTCGATACCACCGCGTTGGTCAACTGGCAGCGGGCGATCAAGTCGCCCACCGAGATCGGCTACATGCGCATCGCGGCGAAGATCGTCGAGAAGATGCACGCGGCGATCTTCGACAAGATCGAGCCGGGCCTGCGCAAGAACGAGCTGGTCGCCGAGATCTACCGCACCGGCATCCTCGGTGCTGACGGCCATGGCGGCGATTACCCGGCCATCGTGCCGCTGTTGCCCACCGGCGCCGATGCCAGTGCGCCGCACCTGACCTGGGACGACTCGCCGATGCAGAGCGGCGCCGGTACCTTCTTCGAGATCGCCGGCTGCTACAAGCGCTACCACTGCCCGCTGTCGCGCACCATCTACCTGGGCAAGCCGCCGCAGCATTTCCTCGACGGCGAGAAGGCCGTGGTCGAAGGCATCGCCGCTGGCCTGGAAGCGGCCAAACCGGGTAACACCACCGGCGATATCGCCCGCGCCTTCTTCAAGGTGCTGGAGAAGTTCGGCATCCACAAGGACAGCCGCTGCGGCTATCCCATCGGGATCAGTTATCCGCCGGACTGGGGCGAGCGCACCATGAGCCTGCGCCCCAGTGACGAGAGCGTGCTGCAACCGGGGATGACCTTCCACTTCATGCCCGGCCTGTGGCTGGACGACTGGGGGCTGGAAATCACCGAGTCGATCCTGATCACCGACGGCGGCGTGGAAACCTTCTGCGACGTGCCGCGCAAGCTGTTCGTGAAGGATTGATCCTCGGCTGCCGCTCCACCTGTAGGAGCGGCTGGGCGGCGATCCGCTTTAGCCGCGAAGTTTTCCAGTCGCGGCTAAAGCCCCTCCCACAATGAGTTTCATATTGAAGGCCCTAGCATGACCCAACTGCGCGACAACCCCATCAGCCCTACGGTCGATTTCGAGCGTGACGGTGTGCAACACGGCTTCCTCAAGCTGCCCTATTCCCGCGACGATTCGGCCTGGGGCGCGGTGATGATTCCGCTGACCGTGGTTAAGAATGGCAACGGCGCCACCGCGCTGCTCACCGGGGGTAATCACGGCGACGAGTACGAAGGCCCGCTGGCCCTGAGCAAGCTGGCCCAGCGCCTGCGCGCCGAGGACGTCACTGGCCGGGTGATCATCGTGCCGTTCATGAACACCCCGGCGGTGCAGGCCGGCAGCCGTACCTCACCGATCGACCAGGGCAACCTCAACCGCAGCTTCCCCGGCAAACCGGACGGCACGGTGACGCAGAAGATCGCCGACTACTTCCAGCGCACCCTGCTGCCACTGGCCGATGTGGTGCTGGACATTCACTCCGGTGGCAAGACCCTGGATTTTCTGCCCTTCGCCGCCTGCCACATGCTGCCGGACAAGAGCCAGGACGCCGCCTGCGCCGCCGGCATGCGCGCCTTCGCGGCGCCCTACTGCATGCGCATGCTGGAGCTGGACGCGGTGGGTATGTACGACACCGCCGCCGAGGAGCAGGGCAAGGTATTCGTCACCACCGAACTGGGTGGCGGCGGCAGCAGCACGGCGAAGAGCCTGGCCATCGCCGAGCGCGGCGTGCGCAACCTGCTGATCCATTTCGGCCTGCTGCAGGGCGAGATCGAAGCCGGCGAGTCGGTGATGCTCGACATGCCCGACGGCGACTGCTTCGTCGCCAGCGAGGACGACGGCCTGCTGGAGATGTGCCGCGACCTTGGCGATACGGTGGAAAAAGGCGAGGTAATCGCCCGTGTGCACAGCGCGCGCCGCACCGGCGAGCCGGCCAGAGAGTACCGCGCCAAACGCAGCGGCCTGCTCGCTGCCCGGCACTTTCCGGGGCTGGTGAAAGGGGGTGATACCCTCGCGGTCATCGCCGAGGTGGTGGACTAGAAACAGTCGCGGATAAAGCCCCTCCCATAGTCTGAGTGTCTCGCGGGAGGGGCTTTAGCCGCAATCTGGCCTCTACATCTTTAAACCCTTAGCCAACCGAGAAACCCATGCACAAGCTCGACCGCTATGACCTGAAGATCCTGCGCATCCTTTCCGAGGACGGGCGGATCACCAAGTCGGCCCTGGCCGAGGCGATCAACCTGTCGGTGACGCCGGCCTGGGAGCGTGTGCGCAAGCTGGAGGCGGCCGGGCTGATCAAGGGCTACCGCGCGCAGATCGACTGGGCGGCACTGTTCAGGAGCCAGCAGGTACTGGTGGAAATCACTCTGGCCCGTCATACCGCGCAGGACATGCGCCGTTTCGAGCAGCGCCTGAACGAGGCCCCCGAGGTGGGTTTCTGCTACGCCACCGGCGGCGGCGTCGACTACATCGCGATGATCCGCGCCCGCGATGTCGATCACTACCAGCGCTTCATCGATCAACTGCTGCTGGAAGATCTGGGCATCGAGCGCTACTTCACCTACATCGTCACCAAGACCATCAAGGCGGACACCTCGGGCCCGCCCGCCGAGCTGGACGACTAGAGTTTGGCCTTTACCGCCGCCAGCCCATCGACGCCATCACGGGTTTTCACACCCTCCAGCCAGCCATCGAGCACCTGCGGGTTGGCCTTGATCCAGTTCTTGATCGCCGTGGTGTTGGCTACCTTGCGGTTGAGCACGTCGTCCATGATGGTGTTCTCCATCGCCTGGGTGAATTTCAGGTTGCTCAGCAATTTGCCCACGTTCGGGCATTCAGCCGCGTAGCCCTTGCGCGTCAGGGTGTTTACCGAGCCGGTGCTGCCGAAGAATTTCTCGCCGCCCTTGAGGTACTGCATGTCGAACTGCACGTTCATCGGGTGCGGCGTCCAGCCGAGGAACACCACGAACTCGTCGCGCTTCACCGCGCGGCCGACCTGCACCAGCATCGCCTGTTCGCTGGACTCCACCAGCTTCCAGTCGCCGAGGTTGAATTCGTTGCCCTCGATCATCTGGCGAATGTAGTCGTTGGCCGGCGAGCCGGAGCCGATGCCGTAGATCTTCTTGCCGAACTTGTCGGCGTATTTATTGAGGTCGTTGAAATCCTTCACCCCGGCTTCGTACGCGTAGGTCGGCACGGCGAGGGTGTATTCGGTGCCGCCCAGGTTCTCCACCACCTTGTCGATCTGCCCGCTGGCCACGTAGCGGTCATAGTCGTGCTGACCGGCCGGCATCCAGTTGCCGAGAAACACGTCCACCTGCCCTTTCTGCAGCCCGGCAAAGATGATCGGCACAGCCAGGGTGCGGGTCTGCGGTTTGTAGCCGAGGCCGTCGAGCAGCAGGCTGGCGATACCGTTGGTCACGGCGATATCGCTCCAGCCGGGATCGGCCAGGGTCACCGTGGTGCAGCTGGTGCTGTCGGTCTGCGCCTGGGCGCCGACGCTGATGGCCAACAGCGAGGCCGCGAGCAGAGTGGTTTTCAGGTTCATGCGCGAGTCCTTTGCGGTTTAGGCAGTTCCTGACCTTAGCGGCCGAGGCAGGCAGGCTCAAGCCTGGGGGGCGTAAATGGGCGCGACTGGTCGGCAACATGCGGGCTTTATCGGCAAACCGTTCGTCGACTACTTCCGGTTGAAAATGAACCAAAGGCTTTTTCAGGCGGTCCGTCACCGGGATGGGAAGGAGGCCCGTTTCCGATGCAATGCCTTGATTCGGAAGGGCTTCCGCACAAAGGCCAATCACCAGGGTCACTGGGTTTGAATAAATTTTTTATGTCATTTTGCCTGGGAGGCGCTCTTTTACTGGGAATTTGTACCCAAGCCTCCGCCACCTTTCGTATCCATACCATTCCTGCCACCGCGCCAACGGCCGCGCCCAAACCGGCCAGTGAAGTGATCGACCGCGCCCTCGGCGCGCTGGGCACCCCGTACCGCTGGGGCGGCACCAGTCTGCGTCACGGCTTCGATTGCAGCGGTCTGGTGCAATACGCCTTCAAGACCCAGAACGACCTCGAACTGCCGCGCACCTCCCGCGCGCTGTCGCGCCTGGATGCGCCCTCGGTGAAACGTAGTGACCTGCAGCCGGGTGACCTGCTGTTCTTCCGCATTCGCAGCCGCTCGGTGGATCACGTCGCCATCTACATCGGCGAGGGACGCTTCGTCCACGCGCCGCGTCGCGGCAGCAACGTGCGCATCGACTTCCTCAACAACTCGTACTGGCAGCGCCATTTCCAGCTGGCCAAGCGGGTGGTGCCGCAGGCCTGAGCCTGCGAGCACGGCCTCGACGGTAATTCGGTTCGGGCAGGCGTCATTCCTGCGAAGGTGCAACCTTTCATCCGGGCGGCCTGGCCTCAGGTGGGAAAACCTATCCTGCGGGTCAACAACGCGCTAGAATGCGCGCCGCTTGCGGCCATGTCGGCTGCAGCAGTGGGTTCCCTCACCCCACTCTACGAAAAAGGACATCGACATGACCCTGATTCCTGCGTCGGTCAGTCGGCCCGTGCTGGCCGGCCTGATCGCCTTCCATATCCTCATCATCATCGCCAGCAACTACCTGGTGCAGCTGCCGATCACCCTGTTCGGCTGGCATACCACCTGGGGTGCGTTCAGCTTCCCGTTCATCTTCCTGGCCACCGATCTGACCGTGCGCCTGATCGGTAAGCATGCCGCACGCGTGGTGATCGCGCGGGTGATGCTGCCGGCGCTGGTGGCTTCCTACGTGGTCTCCGTGCTCTTCCATGAAGGCGCGTTCGGCGGCCTGGCGGCGCTAGGCGAATTCAATCTGTTCGTCTTCCGTATCGCCCTGGCCAGCTTCCTCGCCTACGCCTTTGGCCAATTGCTCGATATCCAGGTGTTCGACCGCCTGCGCAGGATGCGCCAGTGGTGGGTTGCGCCGACGGCCTCGACCATCTTCGGCAACCTGCTCGATACCTTCCTGTTCTTCTCGGTGGCCTTCTGGCACAGCGACGATCCGTTCATGGCCGCCAACTGGGTGGAGATCGCCACGGTGGATTACGTGATCAAGCTGGCCATCAGCCTGATCCTTTTCGTGCCGCTGTACGGCATGCTGCTCAGTGCCATCGTGCGGGCGTTGCCGCCGCGTACTGCCACGGCGTGAAGCCCGCTCGCCGCTGAGGCGCCTCCCACGCTGGCGAGTGTGGGAGGGGCTTTCGGCTCGGGCATCCTGCTTCGCTCTACCTCCTGCATCCATGCAGTCGTAGCCGCGACTGCCTGAGTGCCGCCGCCTAGGCGCGACAGGCGCCTCAGAAATCCACTGTTCACCCTGATCCTTCAGAAAAAACTGCGGTAGCACCTGCCCGGCTTGGAAAAAACGCCAAGCCGCCCTTCCCTAGCATGTCTCCCATGCCCATCGGCCCGGAGACATCGCCATGCCCCTCGACCATCCCCTGCTGTTCAAATCGCTGTGCTATGTCGACGGCCACTGGCTGCACAGTGACGATGGCGCCAGCATCGCCGTGCACAACCCTGCCGACCAGAGTGTGATCGGCCACGTGCCGATGCTCGGTCAGGCGCAGATCCTCGCCGCGGTGGACGCCGCCCAGCGTGCTTTCGCCGACTGGCGCGAGCAGAGCCTGGAAGCCCGCGCGAGTCTGCTGCGCCGCTGGGCCGAGCTGATCCTGCAGCATCAGGAAGACCTGGCGCGCATCCTCAGTCAGGAGCAGGGCAAGCCGCTGGCCGAGGCGCGGGGCGAGATCCGCTACGCCGCCAGCTTCATCCCCTGGTTCGCCGAGGAGGCGCGCCGGCTCTACGGTCAGACTATCCCCAGTCATATCCCCGGTGCCCAGCTCGGAACGGTGAAGGAGCCGGTCGGCGTTTGCGCCCTGCTCACTCCGTGGAATTTTCCCAGCGCGATGATCACCCGCAAGGCCGCCGCGGCCTTGGCCGCCGGTTGCACCGTGGTGGTCAAACCGGCGCACGAGACGCCCTACTCCGCTTTTGCCCTGGCGCAACTGGCCGAGGAAGCCGGAATGCCAGCTGGCGTGTTCAACGTGGTGCTGGGCGAGCCGCAGATGGCCATGGAAACCCTGGTCAAGGACGTGCGAGTGCGCTCGGTGAGCTTCACCGGCTCGACCCGCGTCGGCAAGCTGGTGCTGCAGGCCGCCGCCAGCGATGTGAAGAAGGTGGCGCTGGAGCTGGGCGGCAATGCACCGCTGATCGTCTGCGCCGATGCCGATCTGGATCAAGCCGTGCAGGTGGCGCTGGATGCCAAGTTCCAGACATCCGGCCAGGACTGCTGCGCGGCCAACCGTATTCTGGTCGAGCGCCCCGTCTACGAGGATTTCCTGCAGCGTTTCGTCAAGGCCGTGCGCGGCCTGCGTGTCGGCCCCGGCCAGGATGAGCGCAACCAGATCGGCCCGCTGATGCACCAGGCGGCGCTGGACTCGACTGCCGCCCGGGTCACGGACGCCATCGAGCAGGGCGCGCGCCTGCTGGTCGGCGGCGAGCCCCATGCGCTGGGTGGCTGGTTCTGGCAGCCGACGTTGCTGGCCGATGTCACCGAGGCCATGCGCATCTACCGCGAAGAAAACTTCGCGCCCATTGCCGGCGTGCGTGCCTTCGACACCCTGGACGAAGCCGTGGCCATGGCCAACGACACCGAATACGGCCTGGCCGCCTACATCTGTTCCAACCGCGTGGATGTCGTCCACCCACTGATCCGTCGCCTCGACCATGCCATGGTCGCGGTCAACGGCAGCAAATTCACCGGCCATCCGATCCCCTTCGGTGGCATGAAAGCCTCCGGCCTCGGCCGTGAGGGCGGCACGGACGGCTTCGAGCCCTTCGTCGAAACCAAGTACTTCTGCATTCATCATCAGGGCCAACGTTACCCCTGAGGATCCGGAGTGCAGGCGGGAGGGGCAGTCCCTGCCTCGAGCGTGTGAATTACCTTTAACGCTACCTCAGCGAATTAGATGGAGATCGCCATGACCGACTACCAGAACCTGTTCGAGCAGGACCGTGCCCACTTCATGCACCCGTCCACCCACGCTCACGACCACGCCAGCGGCGCGCTCAAGGGCCGCATTATCACTGGCGCCTCGGGTATCCGCATTCGCGATCACGAAGGCCGCGAGCTGCTCGATGCCTTCGCCGGCCTGTACTGCGTGAACATCGGCTACGGACGCACCGAGGTGGCCGAGGCCATCTACAAGCAGGCCAAGGAGCTGGCCTACTACCACACCTATGTCGGCCACTCGACCGAGGCCATCATCGAGCTGTCGGCGCGCATCATCGACTGGGCGCCCGAGGGCATGAAGAAGGTCTACTACGGCCTGTCCGGCTCGGACGCCAACGAAACCCAGATCAAGCTGGTGCGTTACTACAACAACGTGCTCGGTCGCCCGGCGAAGAAGAAGATCATCTCGCGCCAGCGCGGTTATCACGGCTCGGGGATCATGACCGGCAGCCTCACCGGCCTGGCCAGCTTCCACCAGCACTTCGACCTGCCGGCAGCGGACATCAAGCACGCCGCCTGCCCGCACTTCTACAAGGCGCCGGCCGGCATGGACGAAGCCGCCTTCGTGCGCCATTGCGCCGAGGATCTGGAGCGTCTGATCCTGGCTGAAGGCCCGGATACCGTGGCGGCCTTCATTGGCGAGCCGGTGATGGGCACCGGCGGCATCATCGTGCCGCCCGCGGGTTACTGGCAGGCGATCCAGGCCGTGCTGGCCAAGTACGACATCCTGCTGATCGCCGACGAAGTGGTCTGCGCTTTCGGCCGTCTGGGCACGCCGATGGGCAGCCAGATGTTCGGCATGCAACCAGATCTGATCACCACCGCCAAAGGCCTGACCAGCGCCTATGCGCCGTTGTCGGCGGTGATCGTCGGCGAGAAGGTGTGGAACGTGATCGAAGAAGCATCGAGCCGCGACGGCGCCATGGGCCACGGCTGGACCTATTCCGGTCACCCGATCTGCGCCGCTGCCGCGCTGGCCAACCTGGATATCCTGGAGAAGGAAAATATCGCCGCCAACGCCGCCGATGTCGGCGCCTACCTCAACCAGCAACTGCGCCAGACTTTCGAAGGCCATCCGCTGGTGGGTGAAGTCCGTGGTGTCGGTATGCTCGGCGCGCTGGAGTTCATGGCCGACCGCGAGGCGCGCACGCCCTTCGACGCATCGCTCAAGGTCGGCCCGCGCGTGTCGGCGGCGTGCCTGGAGCGCGGCATGATCGCCCGCGCCATGCCGCACGGCGACATCCTCGGCTTCGCCCCGCCGCTGGTGCTGACCAAGGCTGAAGCCGACGAAGTGGTGAGTATCGCCAAGGCGGCGGTGGATGCGGTGGCGAGCGAGGTGCTCTGAGCCGCTGCAGCCCGCAGGAGCGGTTGGGCGGTATTGCGCTTCAGCCGCAAGCTCCCTGCGCCCGCACATTTGGCGACGTTAAGAACGCGTCGCTGAAGTGCTTGGCGCAGAGAGCGCTACAGCACGCGTGGGAGGGGCTTCAGCCGCGACCGCCTGGACCCTGTCCCCGGATTGCATCCGGGCTACGTCGGTGTGCGTCGATAGCTCGCGGCGGAGCGCCGACGTCCATGGTGGGCTTTGTCGATCAGCGCTGCTTGTCCAGCTTGCGCAGGAACACGCTCATTTCCTTCTCGGCCTGCTTGTCGCCCTTGGCCTGGGCCGCAGCGATGCCCTGCTGCCAGGCCTGGCGTGCGCCATCATGGTCGCCGCTTGCCTGCAGTGCCTTGCCCAGCAACTTCCAGGCAGCGGAATAGGCCGGGTCGAACTCGACGCAGCGTTGCAGGTGTTCGGCCGCCTGAGCGGCGTCGCCGCCATCGAGATGGGCCTTGCCCAGGCCGAAGCGCAGCAGGGCGTTGTCCATGCCCTTGGCCAGCATCTTTTCCAGTGCTTCTGTGCTCATGAACTTTTTCCGCTGATGTCGCCCGGATGCAATCCGCGCTTCGGTTTTGTTCAGAAGAACGTCAGGCCGGCCTGGAACAGGCGCTCGACGTCGCGAATGTACTTCTTGTCGACCAGGAACAGGATCACGTGGTCGCCGGACTCGATCACCGTGTCGTCATGGGCGATCAGCACCTGTTCGTCGCGGATGATGGCGCCGATGGTGGTGCTCGGCGGCAGGGCGATGTCTTCGATGGCGCGGCCGATGACCTTGCTCGATTTGGCGTCACCGTGGGCGATCACCTCCAGCGCCTCCGCCGCGCCACGGCGCAGGCTGTGCACGCTCTCGATATCGCCACGGCGCACATGGGTCAGCAGGGTGCCGATGGTGGCCAGCTGCGGGCTGATGGCGATGTCGATCTCCCCGCCCTGCACCAGGTCGACGTAGGCCGGGTTGTTGATGATGGTCATCACCTTGCGCGCGCCGAGGCGCTTGGCCAGCAGCGAGGACATGATGTTGGCCTCGTCGTCGTTGGTCAGGGCGAGGAAGATGTCGGCATCGTTGATGTTCTCCTCCACCAGCAGGTCGCGATCGGAGGCACTGCCTTGCAGCACGATGGCGCTGTCGAGGTTTTCCGAGAGGTAGCGGCAGCGCGCCGGGTTCATCTCGATGATCTTCACCTGGTAGCGGCTTTCGATGGCCTCGGCCAGGCGCTCGCCGATATTGCCGCCACCGGCGATCACCACGCGCTTGTAGCTGTCCTCGAGGCGGCGCATCTCGCTCATCACCGCGCGGATGTGCGCCTTGGCGGCGATGAAGAACACTTCGTCATCGGCCTCGATGACGGTATCACCCTTGGGCATGATCGGCCGGTTGCGGCGGAAGATGGCCGCCACGCGGGTGTCGACGTTGGGCATGTGCTGGCGCAGCTGGCGCAGTTGCTGGCCGACCAGCGGGCCGCCGTAGTAGGCCTTGACCGCCACCAGCTGGGCCTTGCCTTCGGCGAAGTCGATCACCTGCAAGGCGCCGGGGTATTCGATCAGGCGCTTGATGTAGTTGGTCACCACCTGCTCGGGGCTGATCAGTACGTCGACCGGAATCGCCTCGTTGTCGAACAGCGCCTCGCGGGTCAGATAGGCGGCCTCGCGTACCCGGGCGATCTTGGTCGGTGTATGGAACAGGGTGTAGGCCACCTGGCAGGCGATCATGTTGACTTCATCGCTGTTGGTCACCGCCACCAGCATGTCGGCATCGTCGGCACCGGCCTGGCGCAGTACGGTGGGAAACGAGCCCTTGCCCTGCACGGTGCGGATATCCAGGCGGTCGCCGAGGTCGCGCAGGCGGTCGCCGTCGGTGTCGACCACGGTAATGTCGTTGGCCTCGCTGGCGAGGTGTTCGGCCAGGGTGCCGCCCACCTGGCCGGCGCCGAGAATGATGATTTTCACTGATCGCTCCGTTAGCTGTGGCTGGTCACAGCGGTCTTTATCAGCTTGGCATAGTAGAAGCCGTCGTGGCCGTCCAGCTGCGGCAGCAACTGGCGGCCATGGGCGGGCTGCAGGCCGAACTCGCCGGCGATGGCGACTTCCTGAGCATCTGCGGTGCGGGCCAGAAACGCGGCGATGGTTTCGCTGTTTTCCGTCGGCAGTACCGAACAGGTGGCGTAGAGCAGGATGCCGCCCGGCGCCAGGGTTGGCCATAGGGCGTCGAGCAGCTCGCCCTGCAACTGGGCCAGGGCGGGAATGTCCTCGGGTTGGCGGGTCAGCTTGATGTCCGGATGACGGCGGATCACCCCAGTGGCCGAGCAGGGCGCGTCGAGCAGAATGCGCTGGAACGGCTTACCGTCCCACCAGGCGGCGGTGTCGCGGCCGTCGGCGGCGATCAGCGTGGCCTGCAGGTGCAGGCGCTCGAGGTTCTCGCGCACGCGTGTCAGGCGCTTGGCCTCCAGATCGACAGCGACCACCTCGGCCAGCCCCGGCTCGACTTCCAGCAGGTGGCAGGTCTTGCCGCCGGGGGCGGCGCAGGCATCTAGCACGCGTTGGCCGGGCGCCAGTTCGAGCAGGTCGGCGGCCAGCTGCGCGGCTTCGTCCTGCACGCTGACGCGGCCTTCCTTGAAGCCCGGCAGGCTGGTTACGTCGCAGGGTTGCAGCAGGCGCACGCCATCGCGGCTGAAGGTGCAGGGTTCGGCACCGATCCCGGCATCGCGCAGTTCTGTTAGATAGTCGTCGCGGCTGCCGTGACGGCGATCGACCCGCAGGATCAGCGGCGGATGGGCGTTATTGGCGGCGCAGATGGCCTGCCAGTGCTCGGGCCAATGCGCCTTGAGCGCCTTCTGCAGCCAGCGGGGATGGGCCGTATGCAGCACCGGGTCGCGATCCAGCTCGGCGAACAGGGCTTCATGCTCGCGTTGGGCGCGGCGCAGTACGGCGTTGAGCAGGCCCTTGGCCCAGGGCTTCTTCAGCGCACCGGCGCAGCCGACCGTCTCGCCGATGGCGGCGTGTTCGGGGATGCGGCTGTGCAGCAACTGGTAGAGGCCGATCAGCAGCAGCGCTTCGACGTCCTTGTCGGCAGCCTTGAAGGGTTTTTCCAGCAGCTTCTCTGCCAGCAGTTGCAGGCGCGGCTGCCAGCGTGCGGCGCCGAAGGCCAGATCCTGCGCCAGGGCGCGGTCGTGGTGCTCGACCTTGTCCAACTGCGGCGGCAGGCTGCTGCCCAGCGAGGCTTTGCCCGAGAGCACGGCGGTCAGAGCGCGGGCGGCGGCCAGGCGTGGGTTCATTGGCCGAGTACCAGGCCGGGGGCGAACTGCTCGCGGCGGCTGTTGTACAGATCACTGAAGGCCAGCGGCTTGCCGCCGGGCAGCTGCAGGCGGGTCAGGCGCAGCGCACCCTCGCCGCAGGCCACGGTCAGGCCATGTTTGTCGGCGGCAAGAATGCTGCCTGGAGCGCCCTGGCCCTCCCCGATCTCGGCGGCATGGACTTTCAGCGCATCGCCGCTGAGCGTGGTGTGGCAGATCGGCCAGGGGTGGAAGGCGCGTATCAGGCGCTCCAGTTCGACGGCAGGGCGGCTGAAGTCCAGAAGTGCTTCTTCCTTGCTCAGTTTGTGTGCGTAGTTGGCCAGGGCATCGTCCTGTACTTCGCCTTTCAGCGTACCCGCGGCCAGACCGTCGATGGCCTGCAGCACGGCCTGCGGGCCGAGCTGGGCGAGGCGGTCGTGCAGGCTGCCGCCGGTGTCGTTGGCGCTGATCGGGGTGGTCACCTTGAGCAGCATCGGTCCGGTATCGAGACCGGCTTCCATCTGCATCACGGTGACGCCACTTTCGGCATCACCGGCCTGCACCGCACGCTGGATCGGCGCGGCGCCACGCCAGCGCGGCAGCAAGGATGCGTGGCTGTTGATGCAGCCCAGGCGTGGGATGTCGAGCACCACCTGCGGCAGGATCAGGCCGTAGGCCACCACCACCATCAGGTCCGGCTTGAGCGCGGCCAGCTCGGCCTGTGCCTCTTCATTGCGCAGGCTGGCCGGTTGGTAGACCGGGATGCCGTGTGCGGTGGCGAGCTGCTTGACCGGGCTGGGCATCAGCTTCTGGCCGCGACCTGCCGGGCGATCCGGCTGGGTGTAGACGGCGATGATCTCGTGCTGGCTGGCCAGCAGGGCCTTGAGGTGCTCGGCGGCGAATTCCGGGGTGCCGGCAAAGACGATACGCAATGAATCAGGCATGGGGGCTCGCTAAAATAAAAAAGGCTTGCCGTAGCAAGCCTTCTGGCATCGGGTTCAAGCGCGCTGACGATGCTGTTTTTCCAGCTTCTTCTTGATGCGGTCGCGCTTGAGGCTGGACAGGTAGTCGACGAACAGCTTGCCGTTGAGGTGATCGCACTCGTGCTGGATGCACACAGCCAGCAGGCCTTCGGCGATCAGCTCGTAAGGCTGGCCATCACGGTCCAGTGCCTTGATCTTGACCTTCTGCGGGCGGTCGACGTTCTCGTAGAAGCCGGGCACCGACAGGCAGCCTTCCTGGTACTGGTCCATCTCCTCGGTCAACGACTCGAACTCGGGGTTGATGAATACCCGTGGCTCGGACTTGTCCTCGGACAGATCCATGACCACTACGCGCTTGTGCACGTTGACCTGCGTTGCGGCCAGGCCGATACCGGGAGCGTCATACATGGTCTCGAACATGTCGTCGACCAATTGACGGATGGAGTCGTCCACGACGTCCACCGGTTTGGCGATGGTACGCAGGCGTGGATCAGGAAACTCAAGGATATTCAGGATCGCCATATGCGTTTGTGATGCACTTGTAGAATAAAGTCAAAATCCGCTGCTAAGATGATGAACAGCATTGAAAAACGGCTTCACGCCGCGTAATCAGCGGGTTTGGCACGCGGCGCTAGGGCGCTTTACGTGAAGGCACATAATAAAGGGATTCACCGTATGAGGAAATCACTACTCGCCCTGCTCCTGGCAGCTGGCGGAATGGTCCTGACCTGCATGGCTCAGGCCGCAGTGCAACTCAAGGACGGTCATCCGGACCGTTATACCGTGGTCAAGGGCGATACCCTCTGGGATATCTCCGGCAAATTCCTCAGTCAGCCGTGGAAGTGGCCGGAAATCTGGCACGCCAACCCGCAGGTCGCCAATCCGCACCTGATCTACCCCGGTGACATCCTCAATCTGGTCTACATCGACGGCCAGCCGCGCCTGATGCTCAACCGCGGCGAGTCGCGCGGTACCATCAAGCTTTCGCCGCAGGTGCGCAGCACGCCGATGGCCGAGGCAATCCCGACCATCCCGCTGGAGGCGATCAACAGCTTCCTGCTGAGCAACCGCATCGTCGATTCCCCGGAAGAGTTCAACGACAAGCCCTATGTCGTCGCCGGCAATGCCGAGCGCGTAGTCAGTGGTGCCGGCGATCGCATCTATGCTCGCGGCAAGTTTGATGAAGAGCATCCGGTCTACGGCATCTTCCGTCAGGGCAAAACCTACGTTGATCCAGAATCAAAAGAATTTCTGGGTATCAACGCCGACGACATCGGTACGGGCGAGATCGTTGCCGAGGAAGGCGATATCGGTACGCTGATTCTGAGCCGCTCGACGCAAGAAGTACGTCTGGGTGACCGCCTGTTCCCCACAGAGGAACGTGCGATCAATTCCACTTTCATGCCCAGTGAGCCGGCTACTGAGATCAAAGGTGTGATTCTCGACGTACCGCGTGGCGTGAACCAGATCGGTCAGTTCGACGTGGTTACCCTCAACAAGGGGGCGCGTGACGGCCTGGAAATCGGCAACGTGCTGGCGGTGTACAAGACCGGCGAAACCGTCCGTGATCGCGTCACCGGTGAAAACGTGAAGATCCCGGATGAGCGTTCCGGCCTGCTGATGGTGTTCCGCACCTACGACAAGCTCAGCTACGGCCTGGTATTGCAGGCCAGCCGCCAGCTTGCGGTGATGGACAAGGTCCGCAACCCGTAACACCCGACGAGCCCCGCGAATGCGGGGCTCGTGCTTTCTGGCCGCCAGGATGGCGGCGCGGTTCATCAGGGAAGAGTCGCCATGTCTGCATCCTCCTCGTTTTCCCCCGCCGAGCTTGAAGCCCGCCTGCGCCTGCATCTGCTGCCGGAGCTGGGGCCGCGGCGTTTTCGCAAACTCCTGAGGGCTTTCGACAGTGCTTCGGCTGCGCTCAGTGCGCCGGCCAGTGCTTGGCGCGCTCTGGGCCTGCCTGCCGCCTGTGCCGAGCCTCGGCGCAGTGCGGAAATCCGCGACAGGGCGCGTGCCACGCTGCAGTGGCTGGACGCGCCAGATCAGCATGTGTTGATGTGGGACGATCCGGCTTACCCGGCTTTGCTCGCCGAGTTGGCGGACGCGCCGCCGTTGCTGTTCGTCGCCGGTGAGCCACGCGTACTGGAGGCGCCGCAACTGGCGATGGTCGGCAGTCGGCGCGCCTCTCAGCCCGGCCTGGATAACGCGCGTGCCTTTGCCCGTAGCCTCGCTGCCGGAGGTTTCGTCATCACCAGCGGGCTGGCATTGGGTATCGATGGCGCTGCGCATCAGGGTGCGCTGGAGGGCAACGGTAAAACCGTGGCCGTGCTGGGCACGGGCTTGCAGTGCCTGTATCCACGTCGGCATGTGGGGCTGGCGGCGCAGATCATCGAGCAAGGCGGCGCACTGGTCTCCGAGCTGCCGCTGGATTGTCCGCCGCAGGCGAGCAACTTTCCCCGGCGCAACCGGATCATCAGCGGTCTGTCTCTTGGTGTGCTGGTGGTCGAGGCCAGCCCCTCGAGTGGCTCGCTGATCACCGCAAGGCTGGCCGCAGAACAGGGGCGTGAGGTCTATGCCATTCCCGGTTCCATCCACCACCCGGGCGCGCGTGGCTGCCACCAGCTGATTCGAGATGGCGCCACGCTGGTGGAAAGCATCGAGCATATTCTCGAAGCCTTGCGTGGCTGGCAGGCACCGGCTGTCCCTCCTGCGCCGATGCCGGTCGCTGAGGCCTCACATCCACTGTTGGCCCTGCTGCATGCTGCGCCGCACAGCACCGAGGCATTGGTGCAGAGCAGCGGCTGGCCACTGGCAGAGGTTCTGGCGGCGCTGACCGAGCTGGAGCTCGATGGCCTGGTGTGCAACGAGGCCGGCTACTGGCTGGCACGCAGCCGAACCTGAACAGCTGCCCTGGGCCGTGGCAGGTCCCGACTGGCTTGGATAGACTGCCGCCCATCGATTCATTGGGAGACAGGCGATGGCCGGCAACTGGCAGATACAGCAAACGGCGCGTGTGGTGCGTGAGGGCGGCGTGATTGCCTATCCGACCGAGGCAGTCTGGGGGCTGGGCTGCGATCCGTGGAACGAAGAAGCGGTTGATCGCCTGCTGGCGCTCAAGGAACGGCCCGTGCACAAAGGCCTGATCCTGGTGGCCGATGACATCGAGCAGTTCGACTTCCTGCTCGACGACCTGCCGGACGTCTGGCAGGAACGCCTGGCCGGCAGCTGGCCGGGCCCGAACACCTGGCTGGTGCCACACCAGAATCGCCTGCCCGAGTGGGTCACTGGCATGCATGACTCCGTCGCCCTGCGCGTCAGCGATCATCCGCTGGTGCGCGCGCTATGCCGCTACACCGGGCCGCTGATCTCCACCTCGGCCAACCCGGCGGGGCGCCCGTCGGCGCGTTCGCGGCTGCGCGTCGAGCAGTACTTTCCAGGGGAGTTGGACAAGGTGCTCGGTGGCGCACTGGGCGGACGCAAGAACCCCAGTCTGATTCGCGATCTGCGCACGGGTGATGTGATTCGCCCGTCCTGAAGAGCCAGAAAGCTCGCGGCTAAAGCCCCTCCTACGAATATGCCGACTGTGGGAGGGGCTTTAGCCGCGACTGTCTTAGTACTCTGAGTGCCTGTTCACGGCAGCAGGATGGTCGAGCCGGTGGTCTGCCGTGCGCTCAGTGCATCCTGGGCAGCGGCGGCATCTTTCAGCGCGTAGCGATTGCTGATTTCCACCTGCAGCTTGCCGCTGGCGATCATGCCGAACAGCTCATCGGCCATGGCCTGCAGACGCGGGGCGCTGGTGGCATAGCCGGCCAGGGTCGGGCGGGTGACGTACAGCGACCCCTTTTGCGCCAGGATGCCCAGGTTGACCCCGGTCACGGCGCCTGAGGCGTTGCCGAAGCTGACCAGCAGGCCGCGTGGCGCCACACAGTCCAGCGAAGTTTCCCAGGTGTCCTTGCCGACGCCGTCATAGACCACCGGGCACTTGGCGCCGTCGGTCAGCTCCAGCACACGCTGCACGACGTTCTCATGGCTGTAATCGATGGTTGCCCAGGCGCCCTGTTCCTTGGCTCGTGCGGCCTTCTCCGCCGAGCTGACGGTGCCGATCAGATTGACACCCAGCGCCTTGGCCCACTGGCAGGCGAAGGAGCCGACGCCGCCGGCGGCCGCGTGAAACAGGATGGTCTCGCCACCCTTGAGTTCATAGGTCTGGCGCAACAGGTACTGCACCGTCAGACCCTTGAGCATCACTGCGGCGGCTTGTTCGAAGCTGATGCTGTCCGGCAGTTTCACCAGCTTGTCGGCGGGTAGCACGTGCAGCTCGCTGTAGGCGCCGAGCGGGCCGGTGGCATAGGCCACGCGGTCGCCCACTTCAAAACCGGTGACTTCGCTGCCTACCGCCTCGACCACGCCCGCACCCTCGGTGCCCAGGCTCGAAGGCAGCGCTGGCGGCTGATACAGACCGCTGCGGAAATAGGTGTCAATGAAGTTCAGGCCGACGGCCTGGTTGGCCACCCGGACTTCGCGCGGGCCTGGGGCTGCCGGCTGGTAGTCACGGTATTCCAGCACCTCGCTGCCGCCGTGCTGGCTGAATTGAATACGCTTGGCCATCTCGGATTCCTTGTCTGATCGGCGCCGCTGCAAGCGGCGAAAGGGTCTATCCAATCGTCCCGATTGACCGACGTCAACTGCGGATGTACCAGGGTGAATGCTATGCTGCCCGCCGATTTCGACCTGCTCTCTGTTCAAGGTGCCGCCGTGACTGACCGTACCGAGGCCGTGAAGGCCTACCTGCTCGACCTGCAAGACCGCATCTGCTCTGCCC
>Ga0070752_1000222_pt1 | contig 54379 bp, 47 predicted proteins | sample VirMetDEL_Aug_30_FD_77440 | JGI IMG/M metagenome (GOLD analysis project Ga0070752, IMG submission 77440) | Aqueous microbial communities from the Delaware River and Bay under freshwater to marine salinity gradient to study organic matter... | ecosystem: Environmental > Aquatic > Marine > Coastal...
CGACAGCGGGGTGCAACGCTTCACCTTGCACCTGGAGCACCGCAGCCTGCCCGAAAGCCTGTTACCGGTCGGTCTGCTCGGCGCGGAGCGCGACCCGGCCATGCTGTTCGAGCTGACCCGCGGCCGCCTGGATCATCTGCAGCTTCCAGCACCGGTGCTGGCCATACGACTGCTCGCAGACCAGCTGCCCGCCTTCGTCCCTGAGCATCGCGAGCTTTTCGATGAGCGACCGCAACAGTCATTGCCCTGGGAGCAATTGCGCGAGCGGTTACGAGCCCGCTTGGGTGACGATGCCGTGCAGGGGCTTGCTGCTCGCGCCGACCATCGCCCCGAATGCGCCTGGCGACCGCAGCATGCAGCCCGCCTTGAGCCGCCATCGACCACAGCACCCCGCCCCGGCTGGCTGCTGAGCGAAACTAAACCGCTGCATGAAGCCTCGCTGCGCATCCTCTCTGGCCCCGAGCGTATCGAATCGGGCTGGTGGGACGGTGGCGATGTGCGCCGCGACTATTACCTGGTGGAAACCCGCACGGGCCAACGCGGCTGGGCCTTTCGCTCAGTCACCGGAGGGCCGTTGATGTTGCACGGCTGGTTCGCATGACGCCCGAATACGCCGAACTGCACTGCCTCTCCAACTTCAGTTTCCAACGGGGCGCCTCCAGCGCCAAAGAGTTGTTCGAGCGCGCCGCACTGCAGGGCTATCGGGCCCTGGCAATTACTGATGAATGCACCCTGGCCGGCATCGTCCGCGCCTGGCAGGCATCCAAGGAAACAGGCCTGCCGCTGATTGTTGGCAGCGAAATGCAGATCGAGAACGGCCCGAAGCTGCTCATGTTGGTCGAAAACCTGCTTGGGTATCAGCGCTTGTGCCGGCTGATTACTTGCGCAAGACGCCGCGCCGAGAAAGGTCAGTACCAGCTGCTGGCCGATGACCTGAGCGAGCCCTTGGATGGGCTGTTGGCCATCTGGATCACTCCCCACCTCGATGCTGACACGGAAGGTCTCTGGCTGTGCGAACGCTTTCCAGCACGCCTCTGGCTGGGTATCGGACTGCATCGCGGGCCGGATGATGAAACGCACCGGTGTCAGTTGCAGGCACTGGCCAAGCGCGTGGGCATACCCGCGGTGGCCTGTGGCGATGTGCATATGCATGCCCGTGGCCGGCGCGCCCTGCAGGACTGCATGACCGCGATCCGCCATCACCTGCCTGTAGCCGAGGCCGGGCGCCACCTGTTCCCCAACGGTGAACGCCACCTGCGCCGGCGCGAGGAACTGGCCCAGCTCTATCCACCCGAGCTGCTTGCCGAGACGCTGCGTATCGCCGAGCGCTGCCAGTTCAGCCTCAAAGAGCTGAAGTATCAGTACCCACACGAGCTGGTACCCGCTGGCCACAATGCCAGCTCCTGGCTGCGCAAACTGGTCGAAGATGGCATGAGATGGCGATGGCCGGCAGGCGTAACGGACAAATCGCGTGCGCTGGTCGAACATGAACTGCAGCTCATCACCGAACTGCATTACGAAAGCTACTTTCTCACCGTTCACGACATCGTCCGTTTCGCCCGCGAACGCCAAATTCTGTGTCAGGGGCGCGGTTCGGCAGCCAACTCGACGGTGTGTTTCGTGCTGGGCATCACCGAACTCGACCCCTCGCACAGCCGGCTTTTGTTCGAGCGTTTCCTCTCGCGCGAGCGCAACGAGCCGCCGGACATCGACGTCGACTTCGAGCACGAACGCCGCGAAGAAGTGATCCAGTATGTGTTTCGCCGCTACGGTCGCAATCGCGCCGCACTGACTGCGGTGGCGAGCTCCTACCGCGCCACCGGCGCAGTGCGAGACGTAGCCAAAGCGCTTGGCCTGCCGCCGGATCAGATCAATGCCCTGGCAGAGTGCTGCGGGCGCTGGAGTGAGCACGTACCTGATGACGCCCGACTTCAGGAAGCCGGCTTCGACCCCAGCAGCCCGGTGTTGCGCCGGGTAATGGTGCTGACCAATGAATTGATCGGCTTTCCTCGCCACCTTTCACAGCATCCGGGCGGGTTCGTCATTTCCGAATATCCGTTGAATACCCTGGTGCCGGTCGAGAACGCCAGCATGGCCGACCGTACCGTGATCCAGTGGGATAAGGATGATCTCGATGTGGTCGGCTTGCTCAAGGTCGATGTACTGGCGCTCGGCATGCTCAGCGCGCTGCGTCGTTGTTTCGATCTGATCGCCCGCTATCGCGGTACGCAGTGGACCATTGCCACACTGCCCAAGGAAGACCGGCCGACCTACGAGATGATCAGCCGCGCCGACACCGTGGGCGTTTTCCAGATCGAGTCGCGAGCGCAAATGGCCATGCTGCCGCGGCTGCGTCCTCAGACGTTCTACGATCTGGTGATTCAGGTCGCCATCGTGCGACCCGGTCCGATTCAGGGCGACATGGTTCATCCCTACCTGCGTCGGCGCAATAAAGAAGAACCGGTGGAGTACCCCTCCGATGAACTGAAACCCGTATTCGAGCGCACCCTTGGCGTGCCCCTGTTTCAGGAGCAGGTGATGGAGCTGGCAATCGTCGCCGCTGAATACACCGCCGACGAAGCCGACAAGTTGCGCCGCGCCATGGCCGCCTGGAAGCGACATGGCAGTCTCGAGCCGCACCGTGTGAGGTTGAGCGAACGCATGCTCGCCCGTGGCTACAGCGCAGAATTCGTTGCACGGATCTTTGAGCAGATCAAAGGCTTCAGCAGCTACGGCTTCCCCGAATCCCATGCGGCCAGCTTCGCCCTGCTCACCTATGCCAGTTGCTGGCTCAAATGCCATGAACCAGCCGCCTTCGCCTGCGCCCTGATCAACAGCTGGCCGATGGGCTTCTACAATCCCGATCAGATTCTCCAGGACGCCCGTCGCCATCAACTCGAGATCTGCCCACTGGACGTTCGTCACAGCGGCTGGGATTGCAGCCTTGAGCCGACCGACACCCATCAGCCAGCAATCCGTCTGGGGCTGCGCCTGGTACGAGGCTTTCGCCAGGAGGATGCACGTCGAATCGAGGCGGCACGTCAGCAGCAAGGCTTTGTCGGTATCGATGATCTGTGCCTGCGAGCCCGACTGGATGCCCGTGCGCGGGAACAGCTGGCCGACGCCGGGGCGCTGAAAGGACTTGTCGGGCATCGTCATCAGGCTCGCTGGGCGGTGGCCGGCTTCGAGCCGCAACTGCCGCTGTTCGCTGAACAGGTCCAGACCCCGGAGGCAGCGGTGCCTCTGCCCTTGCCCTCGGTCGGTGAAGAGTTGATGACCGATTACGCCACCCTGGGTACCACGCTTGGCCCACACCCGTTGGCCTTGCTGCGTGACCAGCTGCGGAGCCGGCGCTGCCGCAGTTCGCGCGAGCTGGCCGAAGTCGAACATGGTCGGCTGGTCAGCGTGGCCGGTCTGGTTATTGGTCGCCAACGCCCGCAGACCGCCAGCGGCGTCATCTTCGTCACCCTTGAAGACGAGTTCGGCATGATCAACGTGGTGGTCTGGCACGACCTGGCCGAGCGGCAGCGACGGGTATTGATACAGTCCCAAATGCTTCGAATCGATGGGCATCTTGAATCAGCAAACGGCGTGCGTCACGTCATCGCCGGACGCCTGAGCGACCTCACCCCGATGCTGACCGGCCTCGACGTGCGCAGCCGGGATTTTCAATGATCCCGAGTATCAGCTGATCTAGCCCCCGCGGGTCAGTAGATCGGCCAGCGAAAGGGTGAACATGAACACCAACCAGAAGCCTGCGCCCAAGGCGAAGAAGCGCACCAGCGGCGAATGCGCACCAAGCTGGGCCAGGCCGAACAGCACCAACAGGGCCTGCCCCGCCGCACAGATCAACGCGACCATCGCCCATTGTGGGAACTGGATGGCTATCGTGGCACTGATCGCCAGTAGCGCCAGCAGCCCGGCATAGATCAGCACCAGCTTGCCCGCCTTCATGCTGCCCTCCCGACCAGATACAGCGACGGATACAGAAAAATCCAGATCACATCGACCATGTGCCAGTACAGGCCGACCATTTCCAGTGTGACTGCCCGCTCCGGCAGTTTCATATGAGCGAAGTGAATACGCGCCACCATGCCCAGCACAATCACTACCGCAATCGTCACGTGGACCGCATGCAGCGCGGTGGCAAAGAAATAGATATTCATGAACAGCCGCGCCGCGGGGGCCTCGAGCGGCGATTCGTGGCCTATGCCGGGCAACAAACCTTCATGGTATTCCCAGCCGTATTCAAAGAATTTCACCGCCAGGAATGCCAGACCGAAGAACGCGCTGAGCAAGAGAAACTGCTGCACGCGACTGTAATTACCCAAGCGCGAAGCCTGCACCATCAGACTCATGCACAGGCTGCCGGTGAGCAGCAGCGCGCTATTGAAACCCGCCAGAATCGAGTGCAGATGATGCACCGCCTCACTGACTGCTGCAGGGTGTTGCAGGCGGTAGTAGTAGATGACCAGGAACAGCGCGCCGAACATCATGATCTCGGTCGCAAGGAACAACCACATCCCCAAGAAACTAGCTTCCCGCTGCTGGGCGGCTGTCTGGTATGGCTCGGCCAGATACCCGTCACGATCGGCCATGGGTTGCCTCAGGTGGATAGTCGTACGCTTCAAAGTTGACGATCTGGGTTTCGAGGAAATTGTGCTTGGGCGGCGGCGACGAGGTGCGCCACTCCAGCCCTGCCGCATCCCACGGGTCGTCATCGGCCAACGGGCCGTAACGCAACGACCACAGCAAATAGCAGAACGGCATGATGTAACCCACCGCCAGCACCCCAGCACCCGCGGACGACAGTACATGAAGGAATTGAAAGTCTTCCGGATAGCTGTGGTAACGCCGCGGCATGCCCAGATAACCGAGCAGGAACTGCGGGAAAAACGTCAGGTTGAAGCCGCAGAAGATCATCACTGCCGCGATCTTGCCCCACAGCTGTGAATACATCCGCCCGGTTATCTTCGGCCACCAGAAGTGCAGCGCGCCGAAGAACCCGGCCACCGCCGCGCCAACCATGATGTAGTGAAAATGGGCGACTACGAAGTAGGTGTCATGCACGTGGACATCTGCCGCCAGCAGCGCCAGAAACAATCCCGTAACCCCGCCGATGACGAACAAGCCAATGAAGGTCAACGCATAGAGAAAATGCGCGTCGATAGTCAGATTGCTTTTGTAGAGCGTGGCGGTCCAGTTGTAGACCTTGATTGCCGAAGGAATGGCCACCAAGAAGCTGAGGAGCGAGAAGACCATACTGGCGTACATCGATTGCCCGGCGACGAACATGTGGTGCCCCCACACCATGAAGCCGATCACGGCGATTGCCAGGCTGGAATACGCCACGAACGAATAGCCGAAAATACGCTTGTGCGCCGCTGCGGTGATCAGCTCACTCATCACTCCCATGGCCGGCAGGATCATGATGTAAACCGCCGGATGGCTGTAGAACCAGAACAGGTGCTGAAATAGCAGCGGATCGCCGCCCAGGCTGGGATCGAACACGCCAATACCGAACAGGTATTCCGCTGCCACCAGCAGCAGCGTAATAGCCAGCACTGGCGTAGCCAGCACCAGAATTACCGAGGTGGCATACAGCGACCAACAGAACAGCGGCATTCGGAACCAAGTCATGCCCGGCGCCCGCAGCGTATGAATCGTGACGATGATGTTCAGCCCCGTCAGGATCGACGAGAAGCCGACGATGAATACACCTAGGATCACCGCTACCACATGCCCGTTGCTGAACATCGTCGACAGCGGTGTGTAAAAGGTCCAGCCCGTATCCACACCTCCAGCCAGCAGCGAATACAGCGTGAAGAGGCCGCCGCCCACCAGCAGGTACCAGCTGAACAGGTTGAGTTTGGGAAAGGCCATGTCCTTGGCACCGATCATGATCGGAATGAGGAAGTTGCCGAAGACCGCCGGGATCGACGGAATCAGAAAGAACCACACCATGACCACACCGTGCAGGGTGAACGTGCGGTTGTAACCGTCGGGACTCAACAGATCACCGTCGGGAGTCACCAGTTCGATACGCACCAGAGCGGCAGCCAGGCTGCCTAGAAAAAAGAATGCCGTGACACCAATCAGGTAGAGGATCGCAATGCGCTTATGGTCCGTGGTCAGCAGCCAGGTGCGTAGGCCATGCTCGTCGGCAAGGTAACTGGGCGCGCGGTCGGCCGCCGGGTTTTTCTGACTCAAGGTATCGTCTCCTCTGGCGTCGGGCTGCGCGGGCTGTCGGCATGCGGCTCACCTTGGCCGCCCTCCCCGGCCTTACCTAGCGACTGGATATAGGCAGTCAGGCGCAGCACGCCCTCTTCATCGATCACATTGGCAAAGCTCGGCATGATCGATTCGTAGCCGGCTACGATCTGCTTGTGCGGCAGCAGGATGCTGTCGCGGATATAGGCTTGGTCGGCCACGACAGAACTACCGTCCTCCAAAGCCACCCGACGGCCATAAAGCCCCTCGAGTTTTGGCGCTTTGGCCACGGCGGCCGGACCATGACAACCACTGCAACCGAACTGGCGAAACAGCACTTCACCCTGTTCGGCCAAGGACTCGCTGGCGCCGGCCTGGGAGAGCCAGCGCTCGTATTCCTGTGGAGGCTGCACGATCAGCGTGGCGAGCATCTTCGAATGGTCGGTGCCGCAGTATTCGGCACAGAACACCTCGTATCGCCCGGCTTCGGTGGCGTTGAACCAGAGTTCGGTATAGCGCCCTGGCAACAGATCCTGCTTGATGCGCAGGGCCGGGAAATAGAGGCTGTGAATGACGTCTTGAGAGATCATGTTCAGCCGTACCGGGCGACCTACCGGCACGTGCAAGGTATTGATCTCGCGCTGGCCGCCGGGATGCTGGAATTTCCACATCCATTGCTTGGCAACGACCTGAATTTCCATCGCATCTACCGGCGGCGTGCGCACCTCGTAGTAGAGCTTCGCCGAGACCAGGTAGATGATCATCGAGCCGATAAAAGGCAGCACGATCCAGGTCATTTCGACCTTCATGCTGCCGCGCGGGCGGTGATCGCGAGGCACTTTAGTGCCCTTTCGATAACGTATCGCGAACAAAATGGTGAGCACGAATACCGGGACGACGAAGATCGTCATCATTCCGGTGAACGACCAGATCAGCCAATCGATGCTGCTCGCGTGCTCGGAGGCGGTTTGCGGCCACAGGCGCAAAAAGTCATCGTTCATCGTCGCCCTCCCGCTTGCGTCGCTCGCGCCACAGCGACAGCCCGATGAAACCCAGCAGTGCCAACGCCGTGCCGGTGCCGCCCACCTGCAGCGCACCGATGACCCAATTGTCGTAACCGCCGGTCCGCGGGTTGTAGTGGTAACAGAGCAGCAGTAACTGATCGCTGAAATCGCCGACCCGCCCTTCGCCGGCATCGGTCAATACCAGACGCAGATCGTTGGGCTGATAACCGAGCCCGTACAGCCACTGCACCAGCTTGCCGGATGGGCTCAGCGTGGCGATGGCCGAGGCATGCGCGTATTCCTGAATCTCGGCATCCCAGCGGTAACGAAAACCCAGCGCATCGCTGACCCGCCGACTCGCCGATTCTGGCCCCGTGAGCAGATGCACGGCCTGCGAACCGGCCAGCGCTGGCCAGCGTCGGACCAGCTTGTCGCGCTCGGCTCGGGCATCGGCTGGTGTCTCCTGCGGATTGAAGCTATAGGCGATCACCACATAATCCTTACCGAGTTCGAAGGGCACCGCGCCGAGCAGGTTTAACAGGCTCGCCAACTGCGACCCGCACACATTTGGGCAGCGGAAATACACCGGCACCAGCACTGCTGGCCGGCCATCGAGCAGTTCAGCAAGGGTGACCGACTCGCCACTATCGTCAGTGAAACGCGCATCCAGCGGCACCTGTGCACCGGGCCGCGAATCGATGCCGGCGGCGACGAAAGGATCGAACGGCTCGGCGGCACGCACCGCGCCTGCCAGCACGAACGACAAGGTCGCGGCGAGGATCAGCAGCAGGCGACTCATTGGGGTTTCGCCCTTTGTTTGGCCTGTTGCAGGCGCACAGCCTGTTCACCGCTGGCCTCAACCGGCGCCGGCCAACCGCGTTCGAGCAACAGGACACGAGCCCGCTGGAGCGGAATGCGCGCGACGCCAGCCTCACGGTCGACCCATGCATAGCGGCTCAGGCGCTGCTGGGCCTCGAGGATCACCCCCGGGCCATTGCCTAGTGCCTGGGTTTCCAGCCGTGGCTCCGGCGGAATGATTCTGTCGCGTTCTAGCCCCGACACCGGCGGTTCGGGTGTCGTGTGGTAATAGCTGAGCAACAAGCCAACAGCAGCCAGCGATACAGCCAGGGCGATAACCAGGCCGAAGCCAATCATCAGCAATACCCTGACCTTGGCGTCGTGGTGCTCGAAGCCGTCTTCCTTCGAGCGCGGATCGACCGGCACGCTCATGCGGACCTCCTGGGCAAGATCAGCAGCGTCATCATCCCGGCGCCCGCAGCCGCCGCGGCGAACAGCGCCAGAGCGCTCGCCAGCCCACTCAAGCCTGACAAGCTGGCCATGCTCAGCCAGGCGCCTTCAGCCAGGCCCAGCAGCAGTGTGCTACCAGCCAGTATCGCCAGCGGTACCCGACGCTCTGAGAGCGGCCACCAAGTCACGATGAAGACCAGGCTCTGCAGCGCCACCAGCCAGGTCAGCAACGGCCAATCGCGGGCACGAATCTCATACCAGCGAACCTCCTCGGGCAGGTTGCCGTACCAAACGATCAGGTACTGCATGAAGTGCAGATAGATCCAGGCCAGCGCCGCAGCCGACAGCAAGCCACGCAGCACACCCGGGCGGGAGGCGCCGGCAAACAGGCTGAACAGAATGCAGGCAGCGATCCCGGACAGCATCAGCCGGCCCAGCCACAGCAGTCCGAAGATGCTGGACGCGAAGTGCGGCTCCATTGATTGCGCCCAGTCAAAGGCCGCCAGCGACACACTCAACACCACGGCGATCAGCCCCAACCCGGCCCCGGCCGGGTTGCGCAGCGTCGTCGGCAACAGCCAGCGCGCCAGCGCCCACCACAGCCCGACATAGAGCAGCCCACGTATGACGAAACTGGGCCACCAGAGCCAAACCCCACGAAAGCCGTCGCTGTACTGGTGCATCCACTCATAGATCAATCCGGCGCCAAGCAGCCCCGGCAACACCAGCACCAGCAGCGCAGGCATGGCCCGGCTGGCGACCAGTGTCCAGGGCCAAAGCTGATCGCGAACGCTGCCGCTGACCGGCGCCAAGGCAAGGCCCAATGTCAGCGCCCCGAGCGGAATCCCCGCCAACCCCAACAGGCTCGCCACACAAGCGGCCAGAGTGTCGCGCGGCGCCAGCAGCAGCCCGATGCCAAGGCCGACGCCGCTGATGGCCAACGCCGCCCAGGCGATGGTGCGTGGGCTCACGGATTTAACGGCGCTCATGGCAAAGCCTCCAGAGCGCGACGATCAGGCTCGGGGAGCTGGTTGACCTCGGCCGTGCGCGCCAACTGCAAGGCGCGTATGTGCGCAACGATTGCCCAGCGATCTGCCGGCCGTACCCGCGCGGCGTAGCTGTACATCACGCCATAGCCATCGGCGATGACCTGGAGGAAATGGCGATCAGGTGCCTGCACCAGACGCGGCTCGGCAAAGTCCGGGGGTTGCGGAAAGCCGCGCTTGACCACCGTTCCCAGACCATCACCGGCCAAGCCGTGACAAGGCACGCAGTTGATGCGGTAGCGCTCTTCCCCGCGCGCCAGCAGTTCTTCGGTCAACCGTGGACGCTCAGCCAGAACCGCCTCCCATGACAGCTCGCCACGGGCTACCGTGCCTAACGGTGGCGCCTGGTTAACCTTGCCGTCCGGAAAAAACAGGCTGGACTCCTGGGCGTCGGCACGCGGCTGTTGTGCCATCTGATCGCAGCCGCTGAGCAGCACGATGAAAACGATCAGCCAACGCATCAGGCTGGCACCTTGCTGACCGACACGGCCCGTTCCGCCAGCCATAGCGCGGTCTCCGTCTCACTGAACAGCGGGTCGTCTGCGCGAATACACAGCAGAAAGCGGTCGTCCGTGGCGCGCTGGAACGCCTCGGTTTCGAACAGCGGATGATGCAGCAGTGGCAGCCGGCACAGAAACAGCAGGCCGAACAGCGCACCCAGCGCGCCACCGGTGATGGTCAGCAGAAAGGTGATGACGGCGAAGCCCTGCAAGGCAATCAGAGGCCGGCCGCCAATATCCAGCGGGTAACTCAGATTGGCGTATATCTGCATGCCCAACCCCAAACCGCCACCGATCAGCGCACCGAGGATGCCGGCCCAGTAGGCACGGTTGCTGCGCTGGCCGAGCACCGGTTCCAACTCCGGCAGCATGAACGGGCTGTAGGCCTCCATCCGCGTGTAGCCCGCCTCTGTTGCGGCGCGAGCTGCCTCGATCAACGGCTCAGGATGGGCGAAATCGGCCAGAAATCCGTAACAGCGCTCAGTCATCGGCCCCTCCCCGATAGCGGTGCAAGGACTCTTTGACTTCGAAGGTGGACACCATCGGCAGCAGGCGCATGAACAGGCTGAACGGCACGAGGAACAGCCCGAAGGTACCGATGAACAACGACCAGTCCCAGAACGTCGGGCTATAGCCTTGCCAAGTGGCCGTCAGGTAATCACGGGTGGCCGGCACGACGATCAACATCCAGCGCTCGCACCACATGCCGATCAGGACGCCGACCGCAATCGCCAACAAGGCCTTGCCGTTGCGTCGCACCTGCGGCCACCAGAGCGCTTGCAGGCAGATCAGGTTGAAGAAGATCGCTGTCCACCAGCTCCAGGCCATCGGCCCGGCCAGGCGCGCCATGGTCACGGTGATCTCGTGCTCCTTGCCCGAATAGAAGGCAATGAAGATGTCCGCAAAATAGCCATAGGCGGTCATCCAGCCGCTGGCGAGCAGCAGGATGCCGAGCACATCCAGATGCTTGACGGTAATCAGCAACTGCCAGCCGAAGAATCGGCGCAGCCCCAGCGCGATGACGATCACCAGCGCAAAACCGGAAAAGATCGCGCCGGCGACGAAGTACGGCGGGAACACCGTCGAGTGCCAGCCGGTTTCCGGCGACAGATCGAGCAGAAACGAATAACCGCTGGATACTGCAAACACCAGCGGAATGGCCAGCAGCGCAATGAAACGGTAGGCCCGCCGCCAATGTGCCCAGTGCGAAGAAGCGCCCCGCCAGCCAAGCGCCAGCAGCCCGTAGAAGATTTTGTAGCGCCGCTTGCGAGCGTGATCGCGGGCTGAGGCGAAGTCCGGAATCGCGCCGATGTAGATGAATATCAGCGAGACGAACAGGTAGCCGAGCACGGCAAAGAAGTCCCACGACGTCGGGCTCTTGAACTGCGGCCACAGCTCCATGGTGTTCGGGTACGGAGCGCTCCAATAGAACAGCCAGGGCCGACCCAGATGCAGGATCGGGTAGATACCGGCGCACACCACCGCCAGCAGCGTCATCAACTCAGCCATGCGGTTGAGCGAGTTGCGCCACGGCCGGTTGAGTAGCAGCAACATGGCCGAGATGAAGGTGCCGGCATGCCCGATGCCCAGCCACCACATGTAGTTGAGGATGGGAAAGCCCCAATTGACCAGGTTGTTGTTGCCATAGACGCCAACGCCCTTCCAGACCACCATGACCGCCGAGGCGACGAACAGCCCCAGCAGCGAACATCCGAAGATAAACAGCGCCCACCAGGCACGGCGATACGGGGCGAAGTCGACCGGAACGGTGAGTACCCGGTCCGAAACCTCGCCGAGCGGCATCTGCCTCGGCAAGAAGTGCGGTGTATCGGCGCCCTGGTAGCGCGGTTCGGCGTCGGCGGGGCTCATGGCTCGCCCTCTACGATCTTCGGCAATTCAACCACGCCCAGGTAGGTGGTCTTGGGTCGCGTGCCCAGCTCCTCCAGCAGCGCATAGTGGCGCTTGGTATCGCGCCCTTCACGGACTCGAGCGCCCGGATCGGACAGATCGCCGAAGACGATCGCCTGGGTCGGGCAACTCTGCTGGCAAGCGGTCTGTACCTCGCCGTCGGCGACCGGACGATCCTCGATCCGTGCCGCGATGCGCGCCTCGCTGATGCGCTGGACGCAGTAGGTGCACTTCTCCATGACGCCGCGCGAGCGCACCGTGACGTTGGGGTTGCGCTGATGCTGGATCGAGGGCTCATCGTCGGCAGTCCAGTCGAACCAGTTGAAACGGCGCACCTTGTAGGGGCAATACGACGCACAAGTGCGGGTGCCGATGCAGCGGTTGTAGATCTGTTCGTTGAGCCCATCCGGCCCGTGCACCGTGGCGTTGACCGGGCAACCAACCTCGCAGGGTGCCTGCTCGCAGTGCATGCAGGGCACCGGCTGGAATGCCGATGACTCGGGTTCGGCTGGATCGCCCTTGTAATAGTGATCGACCCGCAGCCAATGCATGTTGCGGCCCATAGCGACCTGTTCCTTTCCGACCACCGGAATGTTGTTCTCGGCTTGGCAGGCGACGATGCAGGCGTTGCAGCCAATACACTGATCGAGGTCGATGGTCATGCCCCACACCGGCTCGCTAGGCGGGGTCGGCGGGTAGAGGGTTTTCGCTTGCTCAAAGAGGTAAAGCGGCTCCGTCGGCACCTTGCGGTAAGCCTCATCACGCGGCTCGCTCTTGATGGCTTCCTTCCCATGCGGGATGTGATGCGACTGGGTGGTGGCCAGCGGCAGAAATTCGCCGGTTTTCTCCAACCTTGCGCCGCGACGCAGCCAGGGATCGTCGGCCGTGCGCAACGGTGCAATGTCATAGCCCAGACGGTCGGCGACACGCCCGGCGCGGGTGCGGCCATAACCGGCGTAGAGACTAAGCGTGCGTTCGGCATGGCCGGGCATGATCCAGGCCGGGCCAATCACCACGCGACGACCGAGCGTGACCCGGACCAGATCACCATTCGACAGCCCGTGCTCTTCGGCCAGCTTTGGCGCCACGCCGATGACGTTGTCCCAGGTGAGCTTGGTGATCGGCTTGGGCAGTTCCTGTAACCAGCCGAGGTTCGCCAGCCGTCCGTCCCACACACTGGGGTCCGGCAGAAAGCGCAGGGTCAGCCCCTCCTCTGCGGCCGGCTCGGCGTCCCAGGTGGCGGGCGCTGCCTCGATGGTCAACGGAGGGAGCGCAGTGTTTTCGATAAAGCCACGCTCCAAAGCCTTTCGCCAGGCACGCTCGTCGAGCGACTGCCAGGTCTTGCGCAGTTCAGCGCGGCCATCCGGATTCAGATCGCCCTGCATCAGCGCCAGCACCTCGGACAAGGTGCGGCTGCTATAGAACGTGCGCACCAGTGGCTGACCGAGGCAGACGCTGCCATCGGCGGCGCGCGCGTCCTGCCAGCCATCGAGGTCGTGGGTCAGTGGCAGATGCCAGTGGCAGTAGGCCGCCGTTTCGTCGTAGTAGAGCCCGGCATGAATGCGCAGCGGAACCTCATCGAGCACCTTCTCCAGCTCGAGATCTGCCGGAGCGGTGTCGACGGGGTTGCATTCGAGCATCAGCAAGGCCTCGACTTGATCGTCGCGAATCGCCTCGACCAATCCCGGCAGGTCGCCCAGACGTTGATTACCCGCCTCAAGCCAGACCACCGGTTCGCTGTACGTCAGCGTCTTGCCGACGTTGCCCAGCCGCTGGTTGAGCCGGTGAACAGCCGCCTGCACCGCCACTGGCGCGCGTTCGCCAGCGGTAATCAGACAGCGCCCGGCGCGGGCTTTGAGCTCGTTCGCCACGGCCTCGATCCAGTGTTGACGTTCGACCGGCAGCGGTTGGGCCGGCCCGTCGCCCTCGCCCAACGCGGCCGACAACGCCTGCACGTAAGCTTGCAGCGTCTCCGGCTCGATGCGTTTGCGCTCGCTGGCCTTGGCACCGGTAAGCGTCGGCACCGATTCGACGACGAGCAGACGAGCTTCGCCGTCGCCCCTCGCCGCCAGCCGCTTGCGCTCGCCCCAGCGGACCGCATGCGGCAGCTCGCGAGGTCCGAGGCCGAGCCAATCGTGTTCGAAACTCAACACCCATTCGGCCGCGTCGAAACGATAGTGCGTCTCGAGGGCACGGCCGAAGGTGCGCTCTGCCGTTCGATAGTGATCGCCCTCGAAGGGTTCGTGTCGATAAAGCCTCGCCTCGGGCCAGCGCTGCAGCATTTCGCTGAACTGGCGCTGCAATGTCGGTGAGCTGGTAGCACCGATAAGCACGTGCAGGCCGCGACCAGCCTTCCCGTCGAGCCGTTCGGCCAGGCGGCTGGCTTCGAGCTGGAAGCTGTCCCAGGTCGCAGCGACCCCCTTGAAGCGCGGCGCTTGTGAGCGATCAGGGTCATACAGTTGCAGGATGGCCGCCTGGATAGTGGCCGTGCTGGCACCCCGGCTGACCGGATGATCGGGATTGCCTTCGAGTTTGGTCGGCCGGCCTACATGCGTGCGGCCAAGCACTGGCTGGGCGTAGCCGGCGAAGGTCACCGTAGTGGCATACCACTGCGCTTCGCCGGGAATGATTTTTTCCGGTTGAAGCACATAAGGCACACCCTTCTCTGGCTCGCTGCAGCCGGCCAGCCCGGCCATTGCCATCGAGGCACCCATCACCTGCAGAAAGCGCCGACGGTCCATCTGCGGGGCAATCGATGGAAACTCGGCCTCGACGAACTCGGCAAATGCCGGTTCGTCCGCCAGTTGTTCGAGGCTGCGCCAGTACCCGGCCCCGCGCTCGCCTTCCAGACGCTCGCGAATCGCTGTCCAGTCGAGGGGCGCAGGGTGTTGTGGGTCGGTTTCGTCTCGAATATGCATGGCCTACCTATGGCATGTGTAGCAATGGGTCAGGTTGCCTTCGCCGATGTGATACTTGCGCATCAGCGCCTCGCCCAGCTCCCGGCGGTCGCCCTTGTATTGCCAGCTCATGTCAGTCACCGCTTCCCGTGGGCGCAGGCGCGGCGCAGGGTCCTGATGACAATCGAGACACCAGCTCATGGTGAATGGCTCCGCCTTGTGCATCAGCGGCATGCGGTCGACCGGCCCGTGGCATTCAGCACACCCCACGCCTGCGTTGACGTGTACACCGTGGTGGAAGAACACGTAATCAGGCAGCTCGGTCACGCGATTCCAGCGCAACGGCTCGCCCTGCACCAGGCTCTGACGAACCGGTGCGAGCATTTCCGCGCCGGTCCATATCTGTGAATGGCAGCTCATGCAGGTGTGGGTTGGCGGCAGACCCGCCACTGCGCTGGTCTCGACATTGTCGTGGCAGTAGCGACAGTCGATCTGCAGCGCACCCGCGTGATGCTCATGGCTGAAAGGCACTGGCTGATGAACCGTCCACCCCTGGTCCGTGACATAGGACGAGCGCGAGAGGATGACGAACGCGGCGAACACCCCGACAAGCCCAAATGACAAAAGGAGCAATGCCAGACGTAACCACATGTCGGCGGTGCGGGGGAAAAGCTGGGCCATGCGGTAAGACGCGTCCTGACTGAGCCGTTTGTGACTGTATGTTTCTGGCCGCTCATAGCTGGATGAGTTCAATCGAAACGGCAAAGCCATCGGTGCGGGCCAGGAGTCCACACAAATCGGAAGGGAACGTTTGCGCAAGCCGATCAGTCAGCTATGGACAATCATTTCCGGACCCACCCTTGCACCTATGCGCTCGAGGGCAGGCGTTCGGCAGGAGTCGCCGGGCCGTGCCGGCGCCAGGCCAGGATGCCATCCGCACCGATCCGACAACAAAAACGGAGGCCTGATGAGCAACTGCACGATCCACTTCGACGGCAAGCCACTGAACGGTGATGCCGACACCCCGTTGATTGATTTCCTGGCGAACCATGACATCGATCTACCCCACGTCTGCTATCACCGTGCTCTCGGCTCGCCGCAGACCTGTGATGTCTGCTGGGTGCAGGTCGATGGGGAACTGGTGCGGGGCTGCACGCTAAAGGCGCACGACGGGCTGGAGATCACCAGTCAGGTCGCCGAAGCCAAGGCGGCGCGCGAAGAAGGCATGGATCGGCTGGTCGCCAAGCACGAGCTGTATTGCACGCTGTGCGAGCACAACACCGGCGACTGCACGCTGCACAACACCTATGCGCAAATGGATATCCCAATCCAGCGCTACGAATTCAAGCGCAAGCCTTATGAGAAGGACCACTCCAACCCCTTCTACACCTACGATCCGGATCAGTGCATCCTCTGCGGCCGCTGTGTCGAGGCCTGCCAGAATGTCGAGGTAAACGAGACGCTGTCCATCGACTTCAACATGGAGCACCCGCGCGTGCTCTGGGACGGCGGCAAACCGATCGACGATTCGAGCTGCGTAAGCTGCGGCCATTGCGTGACGGTCTGCCCATGCAACGCCCTGCTGGAAAAGACCATGCAGCCCGACGCCGGCCCGTTCACCGCGCTGCCGCAGGACGTCAAGCGGCCCATGATCGACATGGTCAAGAAGCTCGAAGAAACCATCGGCGCGCGACCGATCACTGGCGTGTCGATGCTCGACATGCACTGGCGTCAGCCGGAGATCAAGCGCACCAAGACCGTGTGCACCTATTGCGGGGTCGGCTGCTCCTTCGAGATGTGGACTCGCGATCGGCATATTCTCAAGGTGCAGCCGGTGGTCGATGCGCCGGCCAATGGCATCTCCACCTGCATCAAGGGCAAGTTCGCCTGGGATTTCGTAAACGACCCGAAGCGTCTGACCACTCCGCTGATCCGCGACAAGGGCAAGTTTCGCGAGGCCAGCTGGGACGAGGCGCTTGATCTGGTCGCGCAGCGCCTGCTGCAGATCCGCGATACCCATGGCCCGGACAGCATCGGCTTCATTGGCTCGAGCAAGGCCAGCAATGAGGAGGCCTACCTCACGCAGAAAATCGCCCGCGCGATCATCGGCACCAACAGCGTCGACAACTCCTCGCGCTACTGCCAGAACCCGGCGACCAAGGGGCTGTTCCGCACCGTCGGCTATGGCGGCGATGCCGGCACCATCGCGGATATGGAAAAGGCCGAGCTGATCGTGATGGTCGGCAGCAACCTCTCCGAAAACCACCCGGTGATCGCCTCCAAGCTGAAGGCGCAGAAGAAGCACCGCGGCCAGAAGTGGGTGGTGTTCGATCCGCGCAAACACGAGATGGCCGAGCGCGCCGATATCCACCTGCGACCCAACGCCAGCACCGACATGGTCTGGGCCTCGGCGTTGTCGCGCTACATGTTCGAGCACGGCTATGCCGACACCGAATTCCTCAACGCGCGGGTCAATCAGATCGAGGAATACAAGCAGTCGCTCGAGCCCTTCACGATGGACTTTGCCGCCCAGGTCACCGGTATCGCGAAAGAGAAACTGATCGAGGCCGCCGAGCTGATCGGCCAGGCGAAGAGCGTCTGCCTGCTCTGGGCCATGGGGATCACCCAGCACAGCCACGGCTCGGACACCAGTACGGCGCTGTCGAACCTCTTGCTGGTTACCGGTAACTATGGCCGTCCCGGCACCGGCGGCTACCCGATGCGTGGCCATAACAACGTCCAGGGCGCCAGCGACTTCGGCTGCCTGAAGAACATGTACCCCGGCTACGAGAAGGTCACCGAGGAAAAGAACCGCGACAAGTGGGCCAAGGCCTGGGGCGTGCCGAAGGAGAAGTTGTCGCTGGAAAAAGGCAACGACAACTTCACTATGGTCAAGGGTGCGGACGAAGGCTCGGTTAAGGCGATGTTCATCATTGGTGAGGAAACCGCCTTCTCCGACGCCGACAGCCGCAACGTGCACAGCGGCTTCGAGAGCCTCGACTTCATGGTGGTTCAGGACATCTTCATGAGCCGCACCGCCGAGTTCGCCGACGTGGTGCTGCCGGCCTCCCCCTCGGTGGAAAAGGACGGCACCTTCACCAATACCGAACGGCGTATCCAGCGCTTCTACCAGGTGCTACCGCCGCTCGGTAACAGCCGTCCGGACTGGCAGATCCTCACCGATCTGGCCAAGCGTATGGGCTACGACTGGGGCTACACCCACCCGAGCCAGATCATGGATGAGGTCGCCGGCATTGCCACCATGTTCCAGAGCATCAGCTATGAGCGCCTGGAAGGCTGGCAGTCGTTGTTCTGGCCCATGCAGACTGACGGCAGCACCACACCGCTGCTCTATACCGAGCGCTTCCACACCGACGACGGCAAGGCCGTGCTCTTCCCGCTGGAATGGAAGCAGCCCGCCGAGGCGGCCGACAGCGAGTACGACATCATGCTCGACAACGGCCGCATGCTCGAGCAATTCCAGGGCACCAACCAGACCGGCCGCGGGCCTCGCATCTGGTCCCAGGCGCCGAACTGGTTTGTCGAAGTCAGTCCCGAGCTGGCAGCCGAACGCGGCATTGAAGACGGCACCTGGGTGCGCGTGACCTCGCGTCGCGGCTCGGTGGAAGTGCGCGCCACCGTGACTGACCGGGTCGCCGGCAAGACGCTGTTCATGCCCATTCACCAGGGCAAGCCAGGCCTCAACCTGCTCACCGGCGAGCATCACGACCCTGACGTGAACACGCCGGCCTACAAGGAAACTGCGGTGAAGCTTGAGGTATTGCCGAAAAAAGGTGAGCCGCCGCTGCCGTCGAATAACTTCCGCAACGCCACCCGCACGCCGAACGATGGCGTGCCCGTAGAGGTGAAGTGGTACCGCGACGACTACGTCGCGCCGCCCGCCCGAGCCACGCACCCGGAGAGATTCTGATGGCCGAACGATTAGACTACGACGTCAAACCTACCCCGATTGGTCCCGATGCCAGGGAAGAGCTCGATACCCTGCTAGAAACCTTGCACCAGCGCGGCGTGCTGCGCTTTGCCAACGACCTGGCCGGTTCGCACGACCGCCTGCTGAAAGTCCTGGTGGACGGCATGAGCAAGGAAGGTTCGCTCAATGCCATACAGAACCTGTCCATTCTCGGCATGGCGCTGTCCCGCATCGAGCCGGCACAGTTCTACAAGATTGTGTTTGCCTTCCAGTCTGCTTTCGGTGCCGTGAGCCGTTACAAGCCGGACGACAAGCACGACGAAGCGCCGGGGGTAACCGGCGCCTACAAGATGCTGCATGACGACGAGCTGTGGGCGGCGTTGATGCCCATCATCGAAGGTCTGAAGACCTTCGCCAGCGGTCTCGACAAGGAGGCGGAAAAGCCGATCACCGCCTTCAGCGGCAAGCAGACGGAGCAATGAGGCGAAGCGGTCTCGACCGTTACCGCTCACGCCAGGCGAGCAATTGCCTGGCGAAGTCCTGGAGATCGTTACCCTGAATATCCGGCTGGCTACCGGCCGGATTGAGCACTTTGCCCGGTCGCGCAATGAATGCGGTGCGGCAGCCTACCGCCGCCGCGCCAGTGATATCCCAGGCATGAGCCGCGACCATCATCATCTGTTCCTGCGCTATGCCGTTGCGCTCGGCAGCCATGCGGTATGGCTCCGGAGCCGGCTTGTAGCGCTGCGTCTCCTCGACCGACAGGATCGCGTCGAAGCTATCGCCCAGCCCAGCCGACTCCAGCTGTTGGCGCAGCGCCTGTAGGCTTCCGTTACTCAAGGCGGCAAGATGAAACCCCGCGCCGCGTAGCTGTTCCAACGCTGGCCGTACGTCCGGGTGCGCTGGCAGCCGCTTCATACCTTCAACCAGCTCCTGGCACTGGGCTTCGCTGACCTCGATTCCCCGCCGTTGTCCGACCATGACCAGTGCCGCCTGAGCCAGTTTGGCAAAGGGTTGGAAGCGTTCGACAATGGTCGCGGTCATCCAGCCCTCTTCCAAGGTCAGAAACCACTCGACACGGGCACTGGAATCGCCGAACAGGCGCTGGAAGAGTGGGTCAAGCGCGGCGACGTCCAGCAACGTCTCGTTTACATCGAACACAAGGTGGCGAAGCATGCGCTTGTCTCCTGCACGGATCGGTCAAAGGATACGCGGGCTCACGGGATGGCTATGGTGCGGATCGATGCATTCACGTGGGAATCACGGTGTGGTGCAGCGATACCAGCCGCGGTAGCCAACCCGTAGCCCCTGTTCCAGTTCGAATAGCATATCGGCCTCGCGCAGTTCGGTTGGCCTGGCTTCGTCACCCGCATCTGCCGGCTGGATCTTGACCGACATGCCATCAGCGCTCAGAGCAAAACCACCAGCCTCTGCGCGCTGCGCCGCAAGCTTTACCAGCCGGCCATGAACTTTCACCACACCCTGTCCAGCAGTATCGCCAGTGACCTGAAGAGCAACCACGGGTGGGCTTTCGGCTGTGTAGGCAAAGAGACAACGCGGCCCTGCGCCCAGCACTTTCTCGATCTCGGCCGCATCGAGCGTCTGCGGATCGATGGTCGGAATGTCAGGTGTACCCACCGCTTCGCGCGCACCAACCACCTCCGGTGGCGGACCGCTCATCATTGGTTTTTTCACCCCCTCTCCGGGCGCTGGATCGCCACAGGCGGCGAGCAGCAGTGCGGCGAGCGGCGTGAGCCATTTCCAGGCGAGCGACCTCGGGCCGCTCCGGTGCATATGAAGACGCATCAGTCGACCCTCTCGAGTTCGTTGATCAGGTATTTCATTTCCGATATTTCGCGACGCTGCGCCGCGATGATCTCATCGGCCAGTTTGCGAACCCGCGGGTCGGTAATCTGCGCGCGCTCGCTCGTCATGATTGCAATCGAATGATGGGGAATCATGGCCTTCATATATTCCGCATCACCAACCGTGGCCTGACTTCGAATTATCCAGAGCGTCAACGCAAATACGACGAGGCTGCCAATATATATAGCGATATTGACCCGCTTTTTCTTATACATATTGAGCATAAAACTCAGCATGATCACGGCCATAACAGCGCCCATCAAAAGCGCCATCCACGCCCGGGTCTCGCTCCATAAAATATGTTCGAAAGCGTAAGTATTTAGGTACATCAGGCCGAACATCACGACCGTGGAAGTTGCGATCATCGCGGCGAAACGCCAATAAGACATCTGCATCATGTTTTTCCTTCTAGTGCTTATGCGTGCCGGTTTGCTGACCCAGCGCGGCGTACTCGCTGGCGGTCATGCCGGGTAGCTGCTTCACGAACGCGGCAATGTCCCAGAGCTCGGCATCCTTGTGCGTTTCGCCGAAAGCCGGCATGGCCGACATGCGAACGCCATGCTTGACGAGCCAGAACACCTCGTTCGGCTGCCAATGCGCGGCCTCCTCGACCAGGTGCGGCGGTTGCGGTAGCAGCCCCTGTGCCCATTCGGCTCTTTCCACGCCTGGACCAGCGTGGCAGTGCTGACACATCGCCTTATAGTGTTCTGCACCGGCGGCAATTTGCGCCTCGGAGAACTCAGTGGGCGCTTCCACTTCATCTGCTCTGGCTGCCACCGAGTTTTGCATGGTGGTCGAGAACAACCAGCGAACGAAGGGCGAATGATCCTGAGAAGCGGCTATGTTGTAAGCGCCGGTATAAGCAACGAACAATGCCAGCAGCAAACCTAACAACGCGACTAATACAGCGCCGCCCAATACGCCTTTTAGAAAAATACCTCTATCGTTTTGCATGTGATGGCCTCTATTTAATCGATTGCCGTCCGTAGTGGCGTAGACACGACAACACGGGCCATAGTTGCCCGCCACTCACCAACTTACTGAAATGTAATGTTGGGGATTAAGCGAAGCACGAGACAACTTCGCTGGCGTGCGCCATATCAGACAGTCAAGGCCCTAATCCGGTCGAAACGAGGTGAACAGCACTAAGCCGCAGTGAACGCCAATACTGAACTGCGGTGGTCTTTGACGCTCTCGACAGCTCGAAAAGTATGTCCTCCAACACCGTCCAGATAGTGCCAACAGGAATCCCCTGCCTGTGTCCCGTATGTTGCTCCTGTGCCTGGGTCAGCCTGCATTAGGGACTAGAGAAATGGCTCAACTCTCAACAGGCGCGCCAACCAGGCGTTGAAACGTCGCCATGGATTGGCCGGTTCACGTTTGTGTTTGAGCGCGCGGCCCTGGTCATCTTCATAGTTCCAGACAAGCCCGGCGCTTCGGGTACTGCAGTCGACTTCGACTTCGTAGCTCACGGCTCCTGATTGCCCCTCGGCCAGCAGCTGGCGCACAGCATTGGCCAACGTCGGGCTGTCAACCAGAACGCCCACCTCGGAATTCCACAGTACCGAGCGTGGGTCCAGGTTCAGTGGGCCAATGAATACCTGCCGATTGTCGAACACCGCCGCCTTGCTATGCAGACTCACCAGCGTGTCGGCGAGCCTGTAGCGCGAGTGCGTCGCCGGTTTTTTTCGCATTTCAAACAGCCGCACGCCCGCATTCAACAGAGCTGTGCGATAGGGCTGGTAGCCGCCGTGTACCAGCGGGACGTCCGTCGCCTCGAGCGAATTGGTCAGTACCCGAACCGACACGCCCCTATCCACGCAGTCGCTTAAATAAGCCAGCCCTGCCCAGGTAGGCACGAAGTAAGCGGACACCAACATCAGCTCTCGGCGTACGCCTTGTGCCACGGGAAGTAGCGGCGCGGTCATCATCTGACCTTCGTCGGGCACCGAGGCTGTCGCAAGCTTACCGGGCGGATCCCACAGTGCCGTGCCCGTCGCCCATACCAACTGGTCCAGCCATGTGCCGAGCTGTGGCGTTCGACGGTAAGCGGTCAGCAGCGCGCCTTGGTCTGGATCCTTGTTACACGCATCGTCGATTTCCTGCGCCAAGGGCCGGGGCTGGTGCTTTCGTCCGAACCGCTTGATGGATTTACGTAGGCTTTGATCGATGGGCACGGCCAGTGAATGTTGCCAGTACGCCTCGAAACTGGCGGAAAAATCGCTGGCCACAGGGCCGACACACAGCAGGTCGATGTCGACGAAATTGCGCTCAGGGTCGGCGTCGTAATATTCATCGCCGAGGTTGCGCCCGCCCATGACAACTAGGTTGCGATCAGCCAACAGCAGCTTGTTGTGCATCCGTCGATGCTGATGAGGGAGCTCAAGCAGGCGACCCAATGGCCGCGTAGTGGCTCGTTTGCGCCCCTTGTTCGGCGGATTGAACACTTTCATCTCGATGTTGGGATGGGCAGCGCTGAGCAGAATGCGGTGGTCGCGCGCATCGCTTGCGAAGTCATCGAGCAACAACCGGATACGCACACCGCGGTTGGCCGCCTGTAGCAGTTCACCCAGTAGCAGGCGGGTGCTGATGCCGTCGTGGGTAATGTAGTACTGCAGATCGAGCGACTCGGTGGCCTGAGCGATGGCTTCGGCGCGAGCATTGAACGCATCCTGGCCAGACAGCAACAGACGAAATCCCGACTGGCCAGGCGTGGCAGCCTGGACCAGCGAGTCGATGCGCGATTTCAAGCCAGAGACAGGTGCCTCGGCGCGTCCCGGCGATCGGTGCGCCGAGGAGGACCGATCGCCTGTGGTTCGTTCGACTCCGCCCAGCCGAGTCACGCGGCCGGTTCCGCCATCAGCGAAAGTCAAAGTAGCACCCAGAGTGCAGGTCGATTAGCGCGGCGTTGGCGCGTCTGCATGCAGCAACCCCTGATTCTTGGCCGCCGCCCAGAAGGCTGCCGGCACATGCGCATCGACTATCGACGCCACGTTCTCGCGGACCTGTTCTGGGCTGCTTGCTCCGGGGATCACCGCCGCAACCACATCCGGCGCGTTGCAAAATTGTAAAGCCGCCGTGCGCAAATCGACGCCATGCTCGCGAGCCAGTGCCCGATAGCGCTCGCGCTTTTCGGCTATATCCGCCGGCGCGCCGCGGTCATAGTTGTAATACTCGCCACCGGCCAGATAACCGGAATTGAGCGGCGCACCGAGCACCAGCGAGACGTTGCGTTTTTCACAAGCCGGGAACGCACGCGTAAGCGCATCTTCATGTTTGAGCAGCGAGTACTGAGTGGCCAACAGGCTGATGTCCGGATCGGAGACCTCCAGCGTGTCGAGCAGCGGCTCGAGCGTATTGACGCCCAGCCCCCAGCCTTTGATCAGCCCCTCCTCGCGCATCTTCACCAGTTCTGGCATGGCGCCTTTGCGCGCGACCTCGAAATGTTCGCGCCATTGCGCGCCCATGTGATCAGGCGACAGGTCGTGTATGAACACCATGTCCAGGCGCGGCACACCTAGGCGCTGCAGGCTGTCTTCGATAGAACGGCGGGTTGCGGAGGCGGAGAAATCCCACTTTGGCCGGAAGTTGTCGACGCCTTCCCAGCCAGGATGGTCGTAGCCGGGGTCGGGTTCAAGCAGCCGTCCAGTCTTGGATGACAAGACGTAGCCATCGCGGTCACGCGGATAGAGCAACTGCCCGACCCGCCGCTCGCTCAGACCCAACCCGTACCAGGGCGACGTGTCGTAATAGCGAATGCCTTGCTCCCACGCGGCCTTGAGAATGGCACGGGCCTGTTCTTCAGTGATCTGCCGGCGCATATCGCCCAGGGCAATGGCGCCACCGAGCCCGAAACGCTGTGGCGGTCGATAGCGTGGGTGCTCGCCCTCGTTGCGCGGCAGCGCCTCGGGAGCGCGACTTGTGGACGGAGCGGTGCTCGTTTGCGCCAATAGTTGCGGTGTGGTCAGCGCCAGCGCACTGCCAGCCGCCAGGGTCGAGAGAAAAATACGACGCTGCATGCAGCCTCCTGTAGGTGTGCGGTCCCGAGCTCAACGCGTCGCGCTCTGCGGCGCCTCGGGGTGGGCCGATACAAAGAGGACTGCCGGCCGTTCGAGGCATTCCCTCTGTGGGACGGGCGGTCACAAGGGCGTCTGCTCCGCGCCGGGGTGGCATGGGTCTGGCCGAGACCCGTTGCGGCAACCGCTCAGCAACTCCCTCTGGCGCAGAGTTTCCAACGCGGACCTAACGCCAGGCATTAGAGCCGCCCCTTTTGGCATCGAATCGCAACTGACGGTCCGAGTTGTAAGCTCATGGCCGCGGCACATCATCTTTGCTGGCTGGCTCCTGCGCGACCTTCTGCTGCATCCGGGCGCGATCAGCGGCATCGGCTTCCAAACTGTGCTGTTCGCTCGCGTGGCGACGGTCGTATTGCAGTTCGATGAACATGGGAAAGTGATCCGAGCCGATATCCGCGAGTCGCTCGATGCGTGCCACGCGAAAGTGGGCACTGTGAAAGAAGTGATCCAGCGGCCAGCGTAGGAAGCGGTACTGCGCGTGAAAGGTGTTGAACATGCCGCGACCGATGCGTGGATCGAGCAGGCCGCTGATCTTGCGGAACAATCGAGTGGTCGGCGACCAGGCGACGTCATTCAAGTCCCCGCTGACGATCACCGGTTCATCGGTCTGCTTGACGCTGCGCCCGACGATCAGCAGTTCGACGTCACGCTCGGTGGACTCGTCATTTTCCGTCGGGCTCGGCGGCGTCGGATGCAGGAAGTGCATGCGCACGCCCAGCTCGTCATTGACCCGCAGCCGGGCATGCATCGAGGGAATATTGTCCTGCACCAGAAAGCTCAGCCGCTGATGCTCCAACGGCAGCCGCGAAAACACGTGCATGCCGTAGAGGTTGTCCAACGGACAGCGGATGCAATAGGGGTAGTCGTCGCTGAGTACTTGCAGCTGTTCGTCCCACCAGTGGTCGGTCTCAAGGGCCACCAGTACATCCGGTTGGTAACGCCTGACCAGCGCGATCAGGCGATCAGCGTGGCGGTTAGGCGTGAGGACATTGGAGGACAGGATACGAATCCGCGGTCCGTCGTCATTCGGGTCGGCCCAGTCGACCTCGCAGCGTACCAGCGGTGTATAGGGCCGTATCCACCACCACTGGTACGCGAGGCAACCCAGCGTCACGGGCGGCAGCAGCAGGTTCCAGCGGTTGGAAAAATCCAGCAGTAGCAACTGAACCAGCAGCAGTACCAGCAACAGCGCGCCCACCTGCAACTTGGGGAAATCCCAACCGCGCACCCACCAGCTTGGCTGGCTCCAGTATTGAATGAGAGTGATCGCCACGAAAACCACCGTCACCCCTACCAGGATGCCCTCGGTCATGGCTGGCCCTCCCCACCTTGCATCGTGCTCATAGCTAGTTCGGATCGGCCACCAGGCTGATTGTTCCGCCTTCATCGGTACCTTCTGTTGCGATGCAACAGAAGCAGCGAACTGCTGATTCAGTGCAGCGCCGACATCGGAGTTTCCTGACGCCTCTGTCATACCTCCGATGCGGTGAGCGGGTGCGGCAGGTCGACACAAGGCGGTCAGCGTGCGCGAGGAAAGCGACGGGGGCGGCGGGCTCCGTTTGTTGTTTCGCGTACTAACCGACGCGAGTCAGGCCGGATGGGTGTCGATTGGCGCGTCCTGCCCGGTGGTCAGGAACCTGCCCGAACCGGACCGCTCTACTCCCTAGTGCCCGACGTTTCGTGAACCTCCGACCATGCCGTTAACGCTGTGGCGGGTGATGAGATGTCGACAGACATGCGACTCAGCCGATGAGGACCCTACCCATGCCCGCGCTATCCGCCCTACCCGACTGCTGCTGGAATGCCAGTGCACCCCGTAGCGACTTCCCGCCGGCGTCCGGCCACAGCGAATGCGACGTTGTGGTGGTTGGCGCCGGCATCGTCGGGCTGAGCGCCGCCATGACGCTCTGCGAAGCCGGCAAGAAGGTTGTGGTACTCGAAGCGCGCGAAATCGGCCGACAGGTCACCGGACGCTCGACCGCCAAGGTCACCACTCAGCATGCCCTCATCTACCGACACCTGATTGATACCTTCGGCCAGGATCTGGCGCAGTGCTACGCCGACGTCAACCGCGAAGCGGTGAACCGCATTCGCCACTGGGTCGAAGACCTGCAAATCGACTGCGATTACCAGCGCCAGTCCGCCTTCGCTTATGCCTGTTCCGCGCAAGGCCGCGAGGCCATCGAGCATGAAGCTGAGGCGGCTCGCTGCCTGGGTTTTGCCGCGCGGGTGCTCGACCGCGCGCCGCTGCCCTTCGAGACCACGGCTGCGCTCGAGTTTCCCGACCAGGCGCAATTCAACCCAGCCAGCTACCTGGTCGGCCTGGCGGCGGCGGTACAGGCTTGCGGGGGGCAGATCCATCAGCAAACCCGCGCACAGAAATTCGAGCGCAACGACCGCTGGCAGGTGAGTTTCGATGGCGGCACGGTCAGCGCCGACCAGGTGATCCTCTCCACGCACATGCCGGTAGAGACGCCAATCGACCTGGTCAGCCCGACCCAGCCACGCTGCCATGTGGCAATCGCCTTTCGCCCGCAGGATGAGGCCCGCCTCGAAGGCATGTTCATTGCCGCGGAAGACCCGACCCATTCGATTCGCATGGGTCGCGACGACCAAGGCCCGCTGATGCTCGTGCTCGGCCCGCGCTTCAACACCGGGCAGGACGGAGACGTGGCGCAGCGCTTCGTCGATCTCGAACAGTGGGCGCGCAGCAACCTGCCGGTTGGCGAGGCGGTGTGGCAATGGTGCAACGAGGACTACGACACCGCCGATCGCATGGCCTATGTTGGCGAGGCCGATCCCGAGGAGGCGCCCGGGCTGTTCGTCGCCACCGGTTTCAATGCGTGGGGCATCAGCAACGGCACCGCCGCCGGCCTTGGTATCGCTCGCCAGATCATCACCGGGCGGCGCCCTTGGAAGACACTTTACGACCCCAGGCGGCCCTCACCGGACGACTTCAACCAGAGTGGCGAGAGCCAGTCACAGGTCGATGAGCTGGACGCTATCGGCCCCGGCGAAGGTGGCGTGATTACCCGCGGCGACGAGCAGATCGCGGTCTGGCGAGACGATTCCGGCGTGCTGCACGGCGTCTCTGCGGCCTGCACGCACATGGGTTGCAGCGTGACCTGGAACAATGCCGATCGCACCTGGGACTGCCCCTGCCACGGCTCGATCTTCCAGGCTGACGGTGAGGTGATTCACGGCCCGGCCATCCAGCCGCTCGCAGCTAGGTCGCTTTGAGTGTCAGCGACTCGCGCCTCAGCGGGTCGCTTGATATGCCAACCGTTCCTCGGATGCCGGTAGGCGCGTTGGGGTCGTTCCAGTAGGGCTCGGCATCAAGCTGTTGGTCGATGCGCTACTGAGCGTCGACGGCTCTGCGGCCGGTGGCTGAGCGTACCGGGAACACCCCTGATACATATCAGCCGAACACAGCGGCCTGGTTTCCGGGCATCCTTTCGTTCAATGGTGCGATCCGAAACGTGGCTTTCGAGCTACAGGCCATAAAGGCTGTCACCCTTGGCGACCTTGAACGAAGCGATCCACTGTGTGCGTTTGAAAAACCTGTAACGCTGGGCCACGTAATGACGCCAATGGACATCTCTCCACACGAGCAGCCATCACCATGCATGCCACGCTTCCCCTCCTGAACGCTCTGGCGTTCCCGCCGCTGCGTCGCGGGTCGCTGGAGGCCTTGCAGGTCAATCTCACCTACCAGTGCAATCAGCGCTGTCTGCACTGCCATGTGAACGCCGGGCCGACGCGCACGGAGGCGATGACCGATGAGAGCCTCGGACTGCTACATGAGGTGATCGATGCGCATCCTGTGCATACGCTCGACCTCACCGGCGGCGCACCGGAAATGCACCCACGCTTTCGTGAGATCGTCGCCCACGCACGCCGTGAGGGCCTGCGAGTCATCGACCGCTGCAATCTGACGATCCTGAGCGAGCCTGGCTACGAGGACCTGGCGAGTTTTCTGGCCGAGCAAGGTGTCGAGGTGACGGCATCCTTGCCCTGCTACTCACGCGAAAACGTCGACCGGCAGCGAGGCGATGGCGTGTTCGAGGCCAGCATCGCCGGGCTGCGCAAGCTCAACCAACTTGGCTATGGCGAACCCGGTAGCGACCTGACGCTCAACCTGGTCTACAACCCACAAGGGCCGAGCCTGCCGCCGCCACAAGCAGCGCTCGAAGCAGATTACAAAGCGCACCTTGCGCAAGACTTCGGTATCCAGTTTGACCATCTGCTGACCATCACCAACCAACCGATTGCCCGCTTCGGCAGCACGCTAATCAGCAAAGGGCAATTCGCTGACTACATGCAGTTGCTGCGCGACAGTTATCGGCCAGCCAATCTGGAAGCAGTGATGTGCCGCAGCCTGATCAGCGTGGATTGGCAAGGTTATCTGTATGACTGCGACTTCAATCAGATGCTCGACCTGCCGGCCGCCATGCCCGACCTGATTGGCCGAGACCGGCCGCACCTGCGCAATCTGCTCGAGACGACCAGTCTCGAAGGCAACGCCATCGCGACGCGCGATCACTGCTATGCCTGTACTGCGGGGCAAGGCTCAAGCTGCGGTGGCAGCCTGATCGAATAAGGACGTTGCAATGGATATGAGCAGCTGGACGGGGCTGTTTTTCTGGGGCTTTCTGATCTTTTATGGCGCTGCGATGCTGGCCTTGTCCCCGCGCTCGGTGACGGTGGGTGGCTTCTTTGAAGGCCAGGACAAACACGGCCGCAGCGTCGCGCCCTGGTTGCTGACTTCGAGCATCTTCATCAGCTGGATCTTCGCCAAGTCAGTGACCAACGCGGCGAATCTGGGTGCCAGCTATGGACTGGTCGGCGGACTGGCGTACGCCATGTACTGGCTCTCGATCCCCCTGACAGGCTTCGTCATCTATCGCTTGCGCCGGCGCTATGCGGCTACCAGCCTGGTGAGTTTCCTGTCCAGCCATTACGGTCACGCGGCGGCTCTGGCGTTCACTGCGGCGATCCTCATCCGTTTGTTCAACGAGGTGTGGAGCAATACCGCGGTGGTCGGCGGCTACTACGGAGCGTCTGGCAGCCCCGAGTTCATTGCGGCTGCCTTGCTGTTCACCGCTGTGACGCTGGGCTACAGCCTGCGCGGTGGGCTTCGCAGCTCGATACTGACCGACGCGGCGCAGATGGCGATCTTCATCGTTGCGCTGATTTGGGTCCTGGGCATGGTACTGCCGCAACACACGGTGGCGGAGCTGAGCAGTACCAGTCACTGGTCACTCAATGCGGGCGTCGATCTGCTGCTGGTTGCGGGGCTGCAGGCACTCAGTTATGGCTTCCACGATCCAGTGCTTACCGACCGCGGTTTCATCAGCGAAGAACGCACCATGCGCCGTGCTTTTTTGCTCGCGGGCATTCTGGGTTTCGTCGCGATCCTCGCCTTCAGTCTGATTGGGGTACATGCGCAACTGATCGGCTTGCCGGCGTCCGACAACGTCCCGGCGGCCCTGGCCAAAACTATGGGAATCGGCGCGCTATTGGTGATGACGGTGGTGATGGTATCGGCCGCGGGCTCGACGCTGGACTCAACGTTTTCCAGTCTCGCCAAGCTGGTTGGGCGAGAACTGCCATTGCTAGCCGGGCGTGATCTGGGGGCACGGGCGATCGGTCTGGGCATGGCAGCGATGGTGTTGTTCGCCCTGCTGGGCAACCTGCCGATGATCGCAGGGACCGATATCCTTAAGGCCACGACAATCAGCGGGACCATGGTCATTGGGCTCGCCCCGGTGTTTATCCTGCACGGCCTGACGACCCCGACTCGCCTGGGCTTCCACCTGAGTTTCTGGACTGGCCTTTGCCTGGGCATCGCTCTGACGCTTGATTGGATTCCGTCAAGCTGGGCCATTGGCGATGGCAAATATGCCTTGCTGCTCGGCACCAACCTTTATGGTTTGTTGCTGTGCACCCTGGGGTACCTGCTGCCGGGCTGGCTGCGAGGACGCCACTGATGCGCACGGGCGAGGCAACTCGCCACATGATCCTTTCGCGTCCCGCTCGCGCAGCCATAGTTGCCAGCATCAGGCGCGACCCAGCCCATGCGCTCGAGCATCAATGACGGAGATGCAGGGATGAATAGCCGAAAAATCGCAGTACTGGCGCTGATTCTGGTGCTGCTGGCCGGCTTCTTCGTGTTCGATATGGGCCGATACCTCAGTCTCGACGCGATCAAGACGCAGCAAGCGGCGCTCGACGCGCAGGTGGAGGCTAACCCATGGCTCGCGGGTGGCGTTTTCCTCCTTGGCTATGTATTGGTCACGGCGTTGTCACTGCCTGGTGCCGCATTGATGACGCTTGTCGGCGGAGCGCTTTTCGGTTTGGTTGGCGGCACGCTGCTGGTGTCCTTCGCATCGACCCTCGGCGCGACCCTCGCGATGTTGCTCAGCCGCTACTTGCTTCGCAGCTGGGTACAGGCGCGCTTTCGGCAACGGCTGGCCAAGATCGACCAGGGCGTGAACCGCGAAGGCGCCAGTTACCTGTTTGCCTTGCGTCTGGTCCCGGTGTTTCCCTTCTTCCTGATCAATCTGGCGATGGGTCTTACGCAATTACCCGTCCGTACATTCTGGTGGGTCAGTCAACTGGGCATGCTGCCCGGAACGCTGGTGTACGTGAATGCCGGGCGCGAGCTAGGTCAGCTGGAGTCTTTGGGCGGCATTCTCTCACCAGGGCTGGTTGGCGCCTTCGTGCTGCTGGGGCTGTTGCCGGTGTTGTCGCGTAAGGCGCTGGACGGGTTCAAGGCACGCAAGGTTTACGCGGGCTGGGAAAAACCGCGTCGGTTTGACCGTAATCTGGTGGTCATTGGCGCCGGTTCCGGTGGGCTGGTCAGCGCCTATATCGCAGCGGCGGTAAAGGCCAAAGTCACTCTGACCGAACAACACCGGATGGGCGGCGATTGCCTGAACACAGGCTGTGTCCCGTCGAAGGCGCTGATTCGCTCGGCCAGACTGGCCAATGAACTCAAGAAGGCCGAGCAGCTGGGCTTCAAGCCAATCGAGGGCGAGGTGGACTTCGCCGCCGTCATGCAACGCATCCAGCGCGTGATCGCCACGATCGCGCCACATGACTCGGTTCAGCGGTACACCGAACTTGGCGTCGAGGTAATCGAAGGCACAGCACGGATCACCTCGCCTTGGACCGTCGAGGTCAACGGCCAGCGCCTCAACACCCGCGCCATCATCATCGCCACTGGCGCAGGTCCGAAAGTGCCCGATATTCCTGGTATCGACCAGGTCGCACCGCTTACCTCGGACACGGTCTGGGCCTTGCGTGAGCAACCCAAACGGCTGCTGGTATTGGGCGGTGGACCGATCGGTTGCGAGTTGGCGCAGGCCTTTCAACGGCTCGGATGTCAGGTCATCCTGGTTCAGCGCAACGAGCGCCTGCTGCCCCGTGAGGACTCCGACGCCAGCGCGGCCGTATTGGCGGGGTTGCGCAATGACGGTGTGGATGTACGTCTGCAGCACTGCGCCGTGCGCTTCGAGGTCATCGATGGCCAGCGGCAGGTCGTCTGCCGTGATCTTTCACTCGATGGTGAGGTGGTCATCGAGTTCGACCAGCTACTGGTCGCGCTGGGCCGAGCCGCCAACATTAAGGGTTTCGGTGTCGAGGAACTGCAACTACAAGTTCGGGAAAACGGCACTCTCGCCACTGACGAGTATTTGGCTACCCGCTTTCCAAATATCTATGCGGTCGGTGACGTAACCGGCCCCTTCCAGTTCACCCATGTCTCCTCGCATCAAGCCTGGTATGGCGCGGTGAACGGGCTGTTCGGCGGATTCAAGCGCTTCAAAGTGGACTATCGCGTGATCCCCTGGGCTACCTTTACCGACCCGGAGGTCGCCCATGTCGGGCTCAACGAACAGGAGGCCAAGGCTCAAGGCATCGCCTATGAAGTGACCCGTTTCGGCATGGATGAGCTTGACCGCGCCATCGCCGATGAAGCCGCCTATGGCTACATCAAGGTGCTGACAGTGCCAGGCAAGGACCGCATTCTCGGCGCTATCATCGTCGGCGAGCATGCCGGTGATCTGATCACCGAGTACGTCTCGGCAATGAAGCATGGGCTGGGGCTGAACAAGATTCTCGGCACCATCCACATTTACCCGACCCTGGCCGAAGCCAACAAATCTGTGGCCGGCGAATGGAAACGCGCCCATGCCCCGGCCACGGTATTGCGCTGGCTGGCGCGCTTCCACCGTTGGCGACTTGGCGGCAGCGCGGATTCGCAATAACCAGGGCACAGCCCTCAGCAGGTCGGCGCAAACGGAACCGTCACTTTGATCAACCTGTAAAGGTGAAGCTACGGGTGAAACTCAACTGTTAGCAGCTGGACCTTGCATCGAATGCCCGACAGGACAGATCCAAAGACACCTTCAACGCCTCGCTGCAACAATAAGCAGAGCGGCCTATCCGACGGAACATAACCGCAGCCCCGAGATGTGCCACCCGCCATCCCCAACGAGCCAGCTTGATGACTACGAAGCAAACCCTTCCTGACGACGCAGCGCTGGTCCTCATCTGCAAGCGACCTGCCCTTGGCCACGGCAAACAGCGCCTGGCCGTGCACATCGGTGTCGAGCGAGCCTTGAATATCGCCGAGCATCTGCTTGATTGCGCACTGGAAGACCTGCGCAGCTGGCACGGGCCGGTCGTCATTGCCCCCGATCAGAGGGATGCGTGTGACTGGGCCGCACAGCTGATGCCGCAGGCTCTGTGTCTGGCGCAAACTGCCGGCAACCTGGGCGAACGAATCAACAACCTGGACCACAGCTTGCGCGGCCTCGGCCACCGGCAGCTTCTGTACATCGGAAGCGACGCCCCGGCGCTCACACCGGATGACTATCAGCGGGTACACGCTGCGTTGGGGACACACGATACGGTGCTCGTGGCTGCGCGAGACGGTGGGGTGGTGCTGATGGCGTCGACACTTCCCTGGCCGGATCTAGCTGCCTTGCCGTGGAGCACCCCTGAACTGGGTCACGCACTGGCGGATGCATGCCGTCGGGTGGGTCATTCGGTTGCGCTCTGCGGGGAATCGTTCGATATCGACGAACAAGCGGACCTGCCTCTTGCAGCCCAAGCGCTCGCCGACGACCCCAGAGCAGCGAGGCGAAGACTGCTACAAACGCTGAACAATCTTGAGGGACTGCGACGGTGAGCTCATCAGGGATCAGCGTGATCATCCCGTGCCTGCACGACGAAGCGCACCTTGATCGGCTGCTTCTGCAATTGCGTCTGGCTGAGTCAGAAACCGGGACACCGCTGCAAATCGTCGTAGTGGATGCGGCTGTCAGTGAGCGATGCCAAGCGCTGTGCCGGAACCACGATGCGCTGTGGTCATCGGCAACGCCATCGAGGGGCGAGCAGTTACGCCAGGGAGCCGCGCTTTCGGCGCATGAGACTCTCTGGTTTCTGCATGCCGACGCCGATCTGGACCGGCAGGCATTGATGGCCGTGAGCGAGGCCATAGAGAAAGGCGCTACGGGAGGCTACTTCGCGTTTCGCTTCAGCGACACAAACAGCTGGCAAGGCCGCTTGATCGAACGCCTGGTGGCGTGGCGAAACCGGGTCGGCGTGCCCTATGGCGATCAAGGCATCTTCGCTCGCCGGGCAACCTATTTCGCCGTAGGGCAACATGCGCCCTGGCCGCTTTTTGAGGAAGTTCCGCTGGTCAAGGGATTGCGCAGCCAAGGGCATTTTCGCCGCCTGGAGCATGGGCTCGGGGTCAGCTCACGCCGTTGGCAACGCGATGGCTGGTGGCGCCGCGCCGGCCGCAATCGCCTGCTGGCCCTGGCTTTCATGCTGGGGCTGTCGCCCTCTACGCTTGCACGGCTCTACGCTAGAAGAAACGTAACGGGCTCAAAGCCACGCGATACTTCCCGCCTGGGATAGTGGTTACCTGTTAGGCATAAAAAGCTGTTTAAAGACCTGACGTGGCAGCGATTGGACTAACAGCGCCAGCGCTGGCCCCGTTTGCTTGGGCTGGGGCGGCGACGGCTCGAGCATTGGGCCTAGTGATTCGACTTCGAGCGAGCCTGCGCAGCCTTCAACCCGTGCGGCTGTAACCCAGGATTGGCCAGCTGCCGGCAAGCGATGCTTACGGACCCCATCCTCAACGCCTTCACCGTAAGCCGACGCATACCAAGTTGGGTCTGATGAAAACATCGGGTCAGCTGTTCAGCGAGCCCTAATCGGGGGCGGTATCTCGATCATCATGCGGTCGCTTGCTCCAACCAGCCGAGCAGTCGGATGGCCTCCTGTCGGCTGTCACCACAGACCATATGATCCGCCTGAAACTGGCTGCAAACCGCAGGCCTGGAAGGCAAGCCGAACAATCTGCAGAGGTTTTGCTCGGAAAGATGCAGGCAACGCTCGCCAGCCGGTTTTCCTGAAGGCATACCGGGCATCGGCGAGCTGATCGAAGGGGCAACGCAACAGGCACCGCAACCGGGACGGCAGTTCATTCCAACGATCCGAAATGAAAATAACGGGGCGGCGATAATAATCGCCGGCTTGGCAAAAGACACTAGCGACGCGACACTCATCCGATACTTGCGAGGCCGTGCCGACAGCCAATAGGATTCGCCACCGCCCCGGAGTGACCTATGCCCATCTGGATTCAGACCGCCGCCCTGCTCTGCGTTTCCAACCTGTTTATGACCTTTGCCTGGTACGGTCATCTCAAGACACTCAACGGGAAGCCGTGGCTCATAGCCGCGTTGATCAGCTGGGGCATCGCGCTGTTCGAGTATCTGATCATGGTGCCGGCGAATCGAATCGGCTACACCGAACTATCGATCGGTCAGCTGAAGATCATGCAGGAAGTGATCACCCTCGCCATCTTCGTGCCGTTCAGTGTGCTGTACATGCAGCAACCGTTGAAGCTCGATTACCTCTGGGCCGGGTTGTGCTTGTTGGGCGCTGTGTACTTCATCTTTCGCTCATAGCAGTCGGTTCGACGGGCTTTTTAGGCAGCGTAGCTTGCCGCAATGCGACCTGATGACGGCGTCCAGCGGCTTCGGCATACTGGCCGCCCTTTACCCACTCCTTAGAGATTTTCCGAATGTTCAAGGTTAACGAGTACTTCGACGGCACCGTCAAATCCATCGCCTTCGACATGGCAGCCGGTCCGGCGACCATCGGCGTCATGGCGCCTGGCGAATATGAGTTCGGCACGAATCAGTTGGAAGTTATGCACGTTGTCGCTGGCAGCCTCGACGTGAAACTGCCGGGCAGCGAGAACTACGAAACCTTCGGCGCTGGCACCCAGTTCACCGTGCCGGCGAACAGCAAGTTTCAGCTAAAGGTGGCGGAGGCGACTGCCTACTTGTGTGAGTACCGCTAAGCGGCAGATTTCGATAAGCGGCAATCCAGAGCGCTTGCGCGGTGGATGGATAAAGCGCCATCCACCCTACATCATCTGTAGGGTGGGCTTCAGCCCACCAAAACTGCTCACGAACGTCGACCTCAACCGAATTACCCCAATGTCGTGTAAGCCTGACTGACCTGCTTCGACTGGCTCAAGCGCGTCAGCTCCCCAGCCAATCGCTCTCGCTCCGTTTGACCAGCCTGCTGGAGCTCGAGGTAGATCCGTGACAGATCGGCCAGTTGCTCGCGCAGCTCCGCATCAGAAGCATCCTGCTCACCTAGCGCGGCCACCAGACTACGACACTCCTCGTCCAGCAGGGCAATGGTTTCCCAATCGCCCGCCGCGAACGCATCACGCAACTTCTTTGCGAGTAACGCGAATGCTTGTTTGGGTGACGACATGGCCATTCTCGATTCTGCACCTAGTGACTAAATCAGAAGCGGATCGTAGGCTGCTTCGAGAGCAAACGTCTTACGCCTTAGGCGCAATCTGATCCCAGCCTACCTTGATCTCACCCAGCAGCCTGCCTACTTCATTCAGCTTTTCGATATCGTTGTGCCGGCTTGCCTCGAACAGACGCATCGTCATGTATTCATAGAGCCGATCCAGGTTCTCGGCCAGCTCGCCGCCGATGCTCTTGTCCAGCGCATCGCGCAGACCGCCGATAATGTTGATGGCCTTACCGACCAGAACGCCTTTCTCAGCGAAAGCATCACGCTCCATGGCGCCCTTAGCCTGAGCGATTCGATCCAGGCCGCCCTGCATCAACATCTGGATCAAGCGATGCGGATCAGCCTCGGTCACCTGGGCCTTCACGCCGACCTGCTGGTACTGCTTCATTGCTGACATTGCGTACATTTGGATAAGCCTCTTGCTACATCACGTTTGCATGTACAGCTTATCGGTCAGAGGCGCGCAAGCTTGATAGCCTTTATTCGCTCTATAACGAAAAAACCGCCGGTTGGCGGTCTGTTTCGTACAACATGGCTCACTTCTTCGAGTTGTTCGCCGCCCAAGGCAGATTTTCCAGCGACGCGAGCAGGCTGGCAGAAGTGTTCGACAACCGACCCACCAACGTGTCCATTGCATTGAACTGTTTGTAGAGCCGCTCCTGCAACGACGTAATGCGACGATCCAGATCCTCCTTTTGTTTATCGATCTTCGTGATTGTCTCGGTCATCGCCTTGTTGCGCTGCTCGAGGATGCCTCCCGTTTCGGTATAAGGCTTCAGCTTGGCATCAAGTCGGGCGGCGAGCCCTGTGTCGCCCGTGAAGAACCCAGACAACTGTTCGAAATTGCCAGCCAAGGTCTTGTCGAGCTTGGCGCTATCGATCGCAAGTGTTCCGTCCTTCTGGGTAGTGATGCCCATATCAGCCAGCACACGGATTGCACCACCACCCTGCGTATTGACCAACTCATTGCGGATCGTGCCGAGCAGAGTACGAGCAGTCGCATCACCCACCAATGCACCAGTGACGGGCGTCTTGCCATCGCCAACAGATGTCACCTTTGTCTGTGAATTGATCACACCGATAAGCTTGTTATATGCATCAACGAAGGACTGAACCTGCTTCTTAACGCCGGCCTTGTCCTCAGAGACGTTAACGGTCAGCGGCTCGTTAGCGGCGGTCTTGGCTTTCAAATCGAGCGTAACGCCATCAATAGCGCCATCAACCTTGTTGGTCTCGCTAACCACCTTCAGGCCATCAATATAGAGTTCCGCGCTTTGCGCCTGGGACAACACACGCGCGCCTGAGCCCGTGCTTGACGCGGTGCCGTCAAAGGCAAGACTGGATAGAGCCGTCTGACCCGTCTGGACCGCCACCTCGTCAGGGACGGCAACGGATATATCGCGTCCGGCACCTGTCTTGCTGCTGGTCAATACGAGTCGGGAGCCGAATTCATCGGTCACGATGGTCGCGCTTACACCCTTTTCTTTGCCGGCCTCGTTGATCGCATCACGCACGCCCGCAAGACTGTTATTGCTTTCGTCAACTGTGACGGAAAACGTTTCCTTTGTAGGTGGATCTCCAGGCACCCCCAGCGAAATCGCCAACGTCCCGCTAGCAAAAGCGACAGGGGCCTCGGCTGTGCTGGGAATGGCCGCCAGAGCGACTTTACTATTGGTTGCAAGCGTTTTGACTTCGACCTGATAACTTCCCGCCCCGGCGGTAGTGTTTGCCGTCACACCAACCAGATCCGACTTACTGGAACTCGCCGAACGCGCCAGGAAAAGGCCAGCCTTGTTCAACGAACCTAGTGCGGTTTGGAAGTCGCTGATCGCACTTTTCATGGCACCGACAGCGGTAATCTGAGTAGTAGTTTTCTTTTCGAGCTTGGCTAGCTGCGTCTCTTTCGGCGCACGCTCAGCCGCGACCATGCTGGACACGATACTCCCGATGTTGATACCGGAACCAATACCTACGTCAGCCATAGTCCTACCTCGTCAAAAAAATTTAGCCGTCAGCTTGACACAAGAAGCGTACCGACTACGCCTTGGCTTCAAACATTAAACTGCGCATCTCATCCAGTCGCTCGGTAAGCCTCAGAATCTCCTCCGACGGTATCTGCCGAACCACCTTGCCAGAATCGCCATCAATGACCTGCACAACGACATCGCCGGTCGAATTATCAACACTGAAATTCAGGTCACGCTGGATACTCTGTACCTGTGAGCGAAACCGCTCCACTAGATCGGTCATGTCTACCGACTTGTCCGCCTCTTCAGCTTTCTGCGGTTTGTCCTGATTTTCAGACGCAGAAAACCCAACCTCCTTGAAGAGGTTGGGTGAAGAACCAGCTGACATAGGCGATGTACTTCCACCCGATAATTTTCCGACGTCCATTGATTCACCTCTCATGAATCAATGGGGGCAGAGCGTACTCTGCCCCCATCGCTAACGCCTTCTGCTCGATTACTGCAGCAGACTCAGAACCGCCTGCGGCAGCTGCTTGGCCTGGGCGAGGATCGCAGTACCAGCCTGTTGCAGAATCTGGTTCTTGCTCAGGTTAGCAGTTTCAGCAGCGAAGTCGGTGTCTTGGATACGACCGCGAGCGGCCGACACGTTCTCTGAGATGTTCTGCAGGTTATTGATGGTATTTTCAAAGCGGTTCTGGATCGCACCCAGAGATGCACGGTTCTTGTCGATCGAAGCAATAGCCGAGTCGATTACCGAGATGGCATTCTGCGCGCCTTCCTGATTGCTGATGTCAATATCCGCAATCGAAGTAAGCTTGGATACAACAGGAGCGTCAGCAGTCGCACTAACGATATTGACTGCGCCCGAAGCTTGGAAGGCCCCAGATGACTCCAAACGCAGATTACCCTGAATCCGCGCGTTACCGTTTGCCGCCGTCAGAGCCGCAGTCTTGGTGGCACTTACTTTGCCATCATAGTCGATCGACTTTAGCGTGGCCCCTCCGACACTACCAGCAATTGCGAAGTTCTGGACGGTAATGTCTTCACCAGCCTCATTAAGCAATTTAAGACTACCATTGCTGTTGGTCAACTCAGCAGTGACACCGGTTTTACCACTCTGCGCATTGATAGCATTGGCAAGGGCCGTGAGGTCTTTCGAGTCCACGACGTTGGCGCTGATGGTTGCAGTATTGGTTCCACCACCTAAGGTGAAGCTCACATTCCCGCTAGCAGCAAGCGCAGACAGCTCCACACCTGTACGTGCATCGGCAGTGACGCCAGTCTTGTCTGAAAGCGTGTTGATCTCGGTAGCCATTTCTTTGGCTGATTTAGCAGCCACGAGCGTCGCAGCGCCGGAAGCACCATTGCTACCTGTTATATTTAGCGTCCCACCGGAAGTGGTACCTGCGGGAATGGTTCCCCCAGATGCACCTGACGTTACTGAGCCATAGCCAGCCCCCGAAACATCCAAACGATCGGCTCCGACACTTTTGGCTGAAGCGGCATTGATAGTGACACCAATGGTTTCGTTGGCGTTGGACCCCACCTGAAAACTCTTCGTACCGAAGCCACCATCCAACAGCTTTTGGCCGCCAAAGGTCGTGGTGTCGGAAATCCGGTTCAGCTCAGATTGCAGCTGCTTGACTTCGTCGTTCAGCGCCTGACGCTCGGAGGAAGCATTGGAGCCGTTGGCCGCTTGCAGCGAAAGATCACGCATCCGCTGGAGAATATTAGTTGATTGCTGCAGAGCACCCTCAGCGGTTTGCGCGATGGAGATGCCATCGTTCGCGTTCTTGGTAGCAACCCCAAGGCCGTTGATCTGGCTGGTCAGGCGGTTGGAAATCTGCAAGCCAGCGGCATCGTCCTTCGCGCTGTTGATGCGGCTACCAGTGGAAAGCCGTTGCATGCTGGTTTGCAGCGCATTAGCGGAGTTGCTCAGATTACGCTGAGTGTTCAGAGAAGCAACGTTAGTGTTGACGGTCAAAGCCATGATGTGTGTCCTCCATCGGACCTAGCTTGTTTGCCTGAGTGTGCGACCTTGGGGAGGGACATACCCAGGCACCCATAAAGTTCGCATTCAATCTCTATTTCGGCGCTGACCTTGAAAGCTTTAGGGCGGCAGCAAGAAATTTTCCTTCTTGCTTGACTTCGCCATGACTGCCGGCCATGCATCCATCCTTCGGCAGGTACTCAGAAAATCTGAGGCCCAATGACGATCAATAGCGATAGGTAGGATGGAATCGCCACAGGCGCTTCCGTCATGATTCGCACGAAAAGAGCGCGGCATGGCCGCTACGTCGCCGCCAACCGACGCAGCACCCCAACTGACCTCAGCTCAATCCGGCAACCACGCTTTGCGCCACGCCTCAAGATTTTCGCCTTCAAGCATCCAACCGTTCAATACGGCAGCACGCAGCTCATCTCCCGCCCTGGCTGCGGAATCCAGGTCGTTGATATGGGCTCTGATCGCATCCACCCAGTCGCGGAAACGGTTCTTGACCCGAGTGACCGGCAATCCGTCTCCCTGGTAGCAACGCACATCACTACAGATCACCGGAAAGCCACAGGCGCCATACTCCAGCAAGCGCAGGTTACTTTTGCACTCGTTGAACAGATTCTGCTCAACGGGCGCAAGGGCAAGGTCGAGATTCAGACTAGCGAGTTTTTTGGCATAGCCCTCAATCGCCACCCCCTCATGAAACTCATGCACATAGGGTTTTAATTTCTCAGGGCACATGCCAAAGAAAACCCACTCCACTTCACCCGCCAACTCTTTAACCACATCGGCAACCATCTCTAGATCACCTGTATGGCTGGATCCCCCGGCCCAGCCAACACGCGGCTTTTTGGAGATCCGACGGGCACTGACGGGCAACCCGCCCCACCAGCGCGGATCGAGCCGGTTCTTCACCACACGAATATCTGGATGAAAATCTGAGAAAGCCTCTGCCATTACGTCGGTAGATACGACAAAACGATCAACATAGGACAAGCCCTTACGCAGCGACTTGACGATATCCCTGGGCATATGTTGACGGTGAACGCTTTTCATCGGCAGGTTCGGCAAGTAGTCGTCCAGTTCATAAACCTTGAACGCACGTGAAAACGCCTTCATCTGCCGCATAGCCTCTAGGCGCACCTCTCCAATTTGCCGTTGCAAAATCACGGCATCAGGGTTGTAGCGTTCCAAGTCCACAACATGCATTAAGCCCTCAGATACTCCACCATCAACCATCCCTGCCTCACACAAAGCGTTGAATGGCTGCATGATCCGATAATGACCGCAACCCATCGTATCAGCCGGATGCGCAAGCACGACTGGCAGCGGACGCCAAACATCCAGAGGGCGCCAGGAAATTTGCGTATCCGCCAGCTTGAAACCACCGGGCTGCGCCAGAGAGAAGTTGGCGTTATAGGCAGGGTCACGCGCTAACTGAGAAAGCCATTTGGCATACATGGCATCCTGCTGTTGAGCTGACACTAGGGTGGGCCCTTGACGATCAAGCATCAATTGCACGCTTGGTGACCACACCAGCAAATATCCCGCTTCACGAATTCGCAAACATAAATCTGTCATTGCATAAGGTGCTGGAATTTCCTCCTCATCCAGTCCTCCCAGTTGGAGATACAAGTCGCGCGGAAGCATCAGGCAATCCTGACTCAATGCGCTGACGTTCTGATCCACCTGCAAGCGCTGCATATAGCCCGGCTCGTCAAGTTTTTCACCAACGTATGGATTACCCACAGGCCCCTGCAAACCGAGAATCTGTATCGCCTGGGCAATCTTGCCATCTGGCGTCAGTAACCTTCCCCCTACCCCTCCTACTTCGGCCCGTTGAGCATGATTAAGCAAGTTGTCCAACCAACCTTCTTCGAGAGTTGCCGTATCGGAAGCCAAGAACAACAGGTAATCACCCGAGGCTTGATTAGCTGCCTCGTTGAACATTGCCGACATGTTCTGACTAGCAGACTGAACAACCCGCAACTTGGCCTCTTGCAACTCAGCCAAGGCTAGCAACCACTCATGCACGGCCTGATCCAACGGATGACTCTCGACCAATAAGATCTCGAACGTCTGGTAGGCGGTACTTTCCAGCAGCCCCTCAATGCAGCGCTGCAACTTGCTCAAATGCTCGCCTGCCGTGATCAGTATCGATACCACGGGATTACCAGCGTGCTTGTATTCCAAGTGATAGCGCCCAGGTTTAGCTGCCGTTACTTGAGCCTCGGGATAACCACGTGCCTGCAAATGACGAATGATCGCCAGCCGCTCATCCTCGACATTAGCCAGGGCTGGCATCTCCGTGATAAGCAAAGGCTCGGAAATGTGCCCCAATCCAGCCAAGCCGCCCTGATTGACCAAACGCAGGATAAACTCAAACTCAAAAGCATTAGGAAACTGCGTATTGAAGCACCCAGCCTCCAAAAACACATCCCGACGGAACAGCCAGTGACGAGCCATCCCCGCAGGAAAGCTCAAGACATAATCGAGATTAAAGGAAGGTCGTAAAACTAATCCTAAATCCTCATCTACCTGCCTGTATATCTCATCGCAAAATACCGCACGGTACTCAGGCGAAATCACCAACTCTAAGCAAGCCACTAGCAAGCCATTTTCTGTAAATTCATCGCCGGCGGCCGCCACCGAAAACCAGTCAAACGCTGCCTGACTTAGTAGTTCGTTGAGCTGCACAAGCCAATTGTCCTGAGTAACTTGGACAACGTGGGCAGCTCCATCTACTGCCTCATTTACCGTCAGAACAATCGGCTGAATATTAGTGTAAGTCTGATGCAGCTGACTCAGCGAAGCCAAACTGGCTTTGAGCTTATCTGGCTCGCCCTGGAGATCCAGCAATACAACGCTGAAGGATGGGCCGTCACTGTGCCGCTGAAGCAACTCGGCGACTTGCTCTTTTTGTGCAGGGGTGAATGAGCGGGCTTTCAGCCAGTCCTCAACAGAAAACGCTTTAGTTGTTTTGGAGTGTTCCAACACACCGAAGCGCTTGAGCATTGCTCGTCGCCCTTCGCGAACAACTAAGCTATTGAAGTCGGAATGACGAGAATAGAGCGTCTGATAAAGCGCCGGATAATCCTTCAAAGCCTGCTCGGAACGGCGCTCCGTACCCGCCTCGGGCTGGCGCATGCGCACCTGCACCGTCTCCCGCTGCACGTGATGGAAAGGAGTATGCGCAGCCAAGCGCAGAAGAAAATCCCAATCTTCCAGACCATTCAGTGACTCATCAAAGCCTCCCACGCTGACCGCAACCGAGCGCGGGCAGGCGAAAGTATTGATCGGAATATAGTTATCGACGAACAAACGTTCCTTAGAGTAAGCGCTGTGCTGATAGCGCAGCTCTCGGTTCAGTTCTATTCGCTCTTCACCCCTGATATTTTCGAGAATGAAAACGGCATCAGCATAAACCACCTTGCCGGGATTTTCTTCAGCCGCTTGTGCCAAGCATTGCAGATGATCCTGAAGATACAGATCATCATCATCTAGGTAGGTAACATAACGACCACGCGCTAACTTCAACGCGGCATTACGGGCTGCGGCAGGGCCGCCATTCTTGCCTAGCCGTAAGTAAGTTATGGGAAAATTCAAATCCGCAAGCAGCCGTTCAACATGCTCTCCATTGTCATTGACCAAGATGACCTCAAAGTCCCTCAGCGTCTGACAATTTAGACTAGCCAGCGCGCCCTCAAGAAACTTTGGTCGATTAAAGGTTATAACGATAACAGAAAACTTATAACTTCCTTTTTCCTTGCGACCGGAACGAGCCAAAGCTCTGATAAAGTGCGCGGGACTGCAAGCAGGCTGAGATTCCAAAACCGAGTCTACGCTTGGCAAATAACAATCAGAGCGTTCAGAAATCACCTTCACAGCACGGACTATTTCATCACACCCGAAGAATATCGTATTAGCAAATATCAACAGAGCTCTTGCCAAATCATATTGAATATCGAGCGACCCATTAATCGTGCCATGAAACCCTACAAAAGATGCAGCAAAGCTTTTTGTTAGATCACCGAGTCGCAACATGCGATTAACGAATTCACAAATCAAACCACCGAAGCACATAATAGGTAAAAATCCACCTACTGAGCAGAATTTCGATTTTCGAAATATTACCGCATGCACTTCTGCAAACTCCGTAAATCCAATTGGTGAAAAAGCACTTGCTTTATCACCACCCCGAAAGCAAACCATTTCAGCTGATTGACTATGAATAAGTTTCAGGGCCGCACTAATAGAATCTCGCTCGACATTGCAGGCCGTGTCAATGACAAGAACGAATTCAACTGACGAGAATCTTATTTGTTCGTTGATTTGCATAACTGACGAAGGCGTGTTAGCCGCCAGGAATGATATCTTCCCCCCCAATAGATCTTTAATCCGCAACAGTGTCTCAGTGGATAATACAGACACAGGACCAACCAAAAAAAAATCACACCCTCTATAATCAACTAAATATAGAGTTTCAATTTTTCTCGATATATCTAAATCGGATACAAAATTGATCACAACCAAAACAGAACCACTAGCGAACAAGCACTCCGAACCATCTAGTTTACCCAAAAGATTTTTCAATCTTGAGTCGATACTAAGATACCGAGAGCTTTCATATTGCCCCATGCGCCGTTTAAGATAGTCAGCCACCGATTTATTATATCGAGGATTCCCACGCAACAACAAATAATCAATATATCTTTCCAATATTAATAAATGGGTAAAAAGAGGCTCTAGCGAAGAATAAAAATTGGTAGCTGAATACTGTTCATCATGCACTCTGGAACACGCAGTAGGAACACAATCGAAAGCAAAATCACGATACTTAAGTGCTAACCGAACAAAAAACTCCCAGTCGAGCCCAGGCCCAGCACCAATATCGAAATACAGATCCTCTTTAACTCGGTTCCGATCAAAAACCACCGCACACAAAGTTACGTAACAGTCGTAAGCAAGCAGTCCTGTAAAATCATCACGCCCACCTTCGTATGAGGCAGACGCATACCCCGGATGCTTCTGCATGCCGTGATGCTTATCATCTTTATCAACCAAAACGATTGGCGTATAGGCTATCACCGCCTCGCTTTTTTGCAACACAGCAATGAGTTTAGAAAAATGGCCGGGCAGCAAATAGTCATCGGCACTGACCACAGCCAAATAACGTCCAACGCCTGCACGCAGGGCTAGATTAAAGTTCGTGTAAAGCCCGACATTATACTCATGACAAACAAAACTGACTCGATCATCAGAAAGATATTTTGATACAACATTAATTGTGCCATCTTCTGAACCGTTATCCAATATAATAAGCTCGAAATCAGAGTAATCCTGCTCTAGAATACTTTCGATACACCGAGATATATATTTTGAATAATTGTACGAAGTAACAACAACGGTCAGGTTCGGGGTACGCATAAGCTGCTCCTTTGCACCACCCAAATACAACAAGCCATTCACTGAAATTTAATAAAGCCATCCAGTGCAGAGCAAGAAATCTTTAGTAACTTTCAAAGCTAAACGCGGCGAAGATATCCATGCGGAGCAACAGTTATAAGCAACTTATCCTCAACACTCCTATCAACCTCATAACTAACAGGAAAGCCACCGGCATCCCGAGCACCTATTTCTTCGAGGCGGCGCAAATACTCGATAACGGCAGTCTTCGGATTGTTCCCCTTATCCCAAGGGCGATCCTTGTACATTCCGCTTGGGAGATCCTCCACTACCGTGTCGAACACCACACAATAGCTCCCTTTGCTCACCAACGAACCATAGGCCTCAAGCTCTGCAAGGACATGATTATGTGTATGATTGGAGTCGAGGACCACCATCACTTTTTCATATCCCTTGGAGTACTCATGTACGCGGGAGATAATTTCGGAATCAATTGAGGAACCCTGGATCATCTCGATCCGATGCGACATTGGGTGCGCCTCGATCGCCGCTCGATTGTGCGCCCGGATATCAATATCTATCCCCAGAACACGTCGCTTGGTAGCATTTGGATCAAGAGTTCGGCCCAACTCGACAGCTTCAGCATAATCGATAAGCGCCAGCGCCGAAGCGTACATTATCAGGCTGCCACCATGAGCAATGCCAGTCTCGATAATCAGGTCAGGCTTGACAGCCCAGATAATCTCCTGCATCGCAATCATATCTTGCGGATACTGAATAATCGGCCGACCCAGCGATGTGTAATTATATGAATACATCGCCTCGATACTGGAAACCATAAATGCGGCGGCATCCGCCTCCACCTTGGATCTCGGGTAACTGTGAATACGCGCTCGACTTTCTGCAAAAAACCTTTCAACCATATCCATTTTCAAACCCTCAGATCAAATCTTGTCAGCAATGCAATAGCGGAACCGGCTTCCAGCAATGGATTTAATTTCGCTCAAATAATTTGAATTCATGACCAGGATAATATCCTCATCATTCATCCGCGAAAGGCCTTCCTCCGGGGACAAGACAGGCAAACCAGTCCCAGGGAAAAAACCATCCTGCTTAGCTGGATTTATATCAATTGCGAAAGAAAAGAAACGATCGCTTTTCTGCCGCACATGATGAGCCAAAATTACCCCTTTTGAGGCCCCGCCCCACACAACAACTTGCTTCGCGGGATTTTCCGCAAGAATTTGAACAACCCGATCGACTCCAGCCATAAAATCATAGCCCAATTCAAACGCCGCCCCCGCATTCTTCAGCTTTCGCAATGAAGATAATTCAGCAACGACGTATATGTATTGCGCGCCAAACAGATGACCAGAATCAATTATCTTTCCAAACAAATTCTTGAAATTATCAAGCCGGAAATAGTTGACATGCTCATAAAAGACATCGAACCATGCCTGGTTTTGCGCAATCCAATCAAGGCAAGGAACCTCAATGTAGATAAGCCCTGATCTACCGTTAGCTTCGGCAATGGACTCCAAAAAAGCATACGGATCAGAGATGTGCTCAAGCACATGCCGAAGAATTACCAGATCGCCGGATAAACCAAGCTCGCACGAAAACGCAGTTTTCTTGATGTACTCCGCCTCGCCCTCGTAGGCCGGATCGACACCAACCACCTCACACCCAAGCGACCTGAGGTATTCAAGAAAGGTACCTTTCCCGCACCCAATTTCCACAGCCCCGCCATCTTTAAGATGCTTCTTGACAATGAGGGAAACGGCGCTCAAATGCTCTTTGAAGAACAGCGAGCATCCCTGTTCATTTTGATAACTTTCATCATATATCATCAGCTCAGGGACGAATTCTGAATTGTAAACCACCCCAGTATCCGGATCTTGAACCAGCACCACCTCCCCCTTTGGGCAATTAATTGCTTCATCCTGCGACTGATAAACTTTATTCTGCTGAACAGGCAACCGCTCAATCTTCAAAATTTTGAAAAAATTATTCAATATTTAACCCTCTAAACTTTTTATTACTTCCCCAGAATGCAAAGGGTTCATAGTCAGGGTAAGGATAATGGCCAAGCTTTAATGAAATTTGCTTTCCGCGCCTCAAAAGATGCTCTTCAACCAGACGCCTTACCGAGACAGGCTGACCGGAGCAAATATTGAAAACCCCTTTAGCAGAAGTATTTTCGAGCAAGTCAACCAAACTTGAAGCGACACGCTCTACCGGTAGATAATCCCTTAGCTGCTCGCCACCGGACATCGGAAATTCTTTATCCCCACGTTCAAGGGCCGAATCGAGCTGAGAGAGAAGGCTTCTCTGATTTTGCCCAGCCCCATACATGTAAAACATCCTCGCCCACTTCAGATTGAATGAATCTGACTCACTTAATGCCTCTAGATAACGTCGCAACGTATCCTTGGCCAGCGCATAGGGATTAACTGGCCGCGTTTCCATACCTTCATGCAGACAGCCGTTCTGCATACCATATTCGAAACATGTTCCAGTCACCAGTATGTTCCTGCAGCCAGCCTTTATTGCTGATTTAAGGAATTGGCACTCAGCAGGCAGTACTTTTTCAAGATGGAAAAGACTTTTGTAATTCGGAAGCCCAGGCCAAGCAACATGCATCAAATAGTCAAAGTCGCCAAGCTTGACTGTTTCATTCAGATCTTTCGCATGGATATCACAAGAAACAAACTTTACTTCGCCGGGCCATCCCAATTCTTCCATGCGCTGTGGGTTGCGCGCCACAGCGGTAATGGAATGATTTCTTCCCAATAAATCTCTAATTACATGACGCCCTATAAATCCGGTCGCCCCCGTTACTAGAACTTTCATTTAAATAATCCAAGCAAAGCAGCTGAAAATCCATTCCTGTCACGGATGAGCCTGTTTACCGATCGAGTTAACACGCTGTCTCAGGAATAGGCTTGGCTGAAAATCTAAAGTTCGAAAAGCTACTGTTTTGTACTCACCGCAAAGTTCTGGTTATATCCAGGCCGGCAAATTCGGGAGGTAACAGAGCCTGCAATCTGTCTCGCTCGGATAGCACAGATACTTCTAGCGGCCAGCGGATATCGAGTCGAGGATCGTCGTAACGCACCCCTCCCTCGGCGGCTGATTCGTAAAAATTGGTAGTTAAATAAAGCAGCTCGCTCTCGGTTTCGAGTGCCTGAAAACCATGGGCGCAACCTTCGGGAATGACCAGCATTCGCGAACTTTCAGGGGTCAGCTCTTCGGCATGCCACCGAAGGAATGTCGGCGAGCCAGCGCGCAGGTCTACGACCACATCCCAGACTCGGCCACGGATGCAACGAACCAGTTTCATCTCGGCATGCGGGGAATGCTGGAAATGCATGCCGCGCACCGTACCGATGGCACTGGTGCGCGAATGGTTGATCTGCACTATCCGCCGATCACCCATGTATTGGGCTAGCTCCCGATCACAGAAAAAACGAGAAAATGCGCCACGCTCGTCGTTGTAGGGTTGCCCCTCAACTATGGCTACCCCTGCAATACTGGTGTTTACAATATTCATTATTTGATCCAATCAGAACCAGCGGCGCACGCTGCTTCGAGATAACGTGCCAATTGATCGACAGTGACGGTTTTGCCGATGGCGTGATAATTGCGATACCAGTCCGCTGTCATGGCCAGGCCTTCTTCGAGACTCCAGACCGGAGCCCAGCGCAGCTGCGCGCGAGACTTAGCGCAATCGAGATACAACAACTGCGCCTCATGCGGCTGCGGGGCTGCCGAGACATTCCAGGCCAACTCCGGCCAGAAGCTCTGCATGTGGGTGAGGACTTCGGAAACCGTACGGTTGTCATCGGGTGTCGGGCCGAAATTCCAGGCCTCGGCGAACTCCTTTTGGCCCTCCAGCAAGCGCTGGCCCAGCAGCAGATAGCCTGAAAGACATTCGAGAACATGCTGCCAGGGACGCGTGGCCTGGGGTGAGCGAATTTCCAGCGAACGGCCATCCTGAACAGCGCGGACCAGATCGGGAATTAGCCTATCCTCCGACCAGTCGCCCCCTCCGATGACGTTGCCGGCGCGGGCAGTGGCCATCAGAGGGGCATTATCTGCACGCCAAAACGCCTTACGATAACTGTCGATCACCAGTTCGCAGGCGGCCTTGGATGCGCTGTAAGGATCATGCCCGCCCAGGCGATCATTCTCGCGGTATCCCCAAGGCCACTCATGGTTGGCGTAGACCTTGTCGGTGGTGATCACCACCACCGCGCGAACGCTGGGGGTACGCCTGCACACCTCGAGCACATTGGCCGTTCCCATCACGTTGGTCGACCAACTCTCTAGAGGGTCGCGATAAGAACGTCTGACCAGAGCCTGGGCGGCCAGGTGGAAAACGATCTCCGGCTGGGCCTGGCCGAGTGCATCCTGCACCACCGAGAGATCGCGAATGTCGCCGTGCAGATCGACCGCCGGTTTTCCAAGCAAATCCCAATGGTTCGGAGAAGTGCCAGGCGGCAATGCCAGTCCGGTGACCTGTGCGCCAAGCTGGGAAAGCCAGCAGCTCAACCAGCTTCCCTTGAAGCCGGTATGCCCGGTCAGCAATATCTTGCGGCCACGATAGATATCGCCGAACTGCCTCACGCCCAAACCTTCCAGGGCGGATTGCCTTTGGCCCAAAGTTCCTCCAGGTAATTCTTGTCACGCAAGGTATCCATCGCCTGCCAGAACCCCCCGTGTCGGTAAGACATAAGCTTGTTCTCCTTGGCCAGGCGCATTAGAGGCTCCCCTTCCCAACTGGTTAGATCACCTTCAATGTGGTCGATCACGGAAGGGTTGAGGACGAAATACCCTCCATTGATCCAGGCACCGTCGCCTGCCGGCTTTTCCTGAAAGCTAGTAACTTGGTTGTCTTCCATATTAAGTGCGCCGTAACGCCCGGGAGGCTGGATTGCGGTCACGGTCGCTTCTTTACCGTGGGCGTCGTGAAACTCAACCAGAGCACGAATATTGATATTCGAAACACCATCGCCATAGGTAAAACAGAAGGGCTCGTTGCCCAAGTGCTCGCGCACACGTTTAAGGCGGCCACCCGTAAGCGTTTCCTCACCGGTATCGACTAACGTTACCCGCCAAGGCTCAACATAGCGCTGGTGAACTTCCATGCTGTTGGTAGACATATCGAAGGTTACATCCGACATGTGCAGGAAATAGTTGGCGAAGTACTCCTTGATGACATAGCCCTTGTAACCACAACAAATAACGAAATCGTTAATTCCATAGTGGGAATAGGCTTTCATGATGTGCCAGAGAATCGGCTTGCCGCCAATTTCGATCATCGGTTTGGGTTTGAGATGGGACTCCTCAGATATCCGCGTACCGAGCCCTCCCGCAAGAATTACTGCCTTCATAGCGAAATCTTCTGCCATCCTAGTTCGAATCAGCCCCGCCAGGTAACTGGCGCGCCACCTATGATGTTTAAGGCTAAGCAATAATTTTGCCAAACAGCCTTTGAGGTGAGATTGCCCTTCCTAGATGCCGAGCTATAGCTTAGACGATTCTAGTTGCACCTACCTGGCCGGTAGATGTGTGGCTCGTTCACTTGGCGGGCCGCCCGGTTTGCACCCACATCGAGGATTGGGACGTGCGATCACGCCCCGGCTCTTTGAGTACCTGAACGCGGATTTGATCGCAGTGGATTACCCGGCTGTCCAGCAGCTTGTCGCGCAGCAGGTTAAGCAAGGGCTGCAGGTTCTCACCGGCCTTGATCACCCAGCGCGCCAGGGTCTGGCGCGAGAGTTCGATGCCACGACGCGTCAGCACTTTTTCAAAGCGATGCAGAGGTAGCCGTCGACATACTTGGTGGTCAGTAACATGGCCAGCACGCTGGCGCTGGCCAGGCTTTTCTCAATCAGCTGCGCCGGCTTGTCGGCGGTGAGCGGCGCGCCCCCCCCCCCGCAGCCACGGCAGCCGTAAACCTTACGGATGTGTTTAAGCGCGCGGATCTGCCTCGGCACGATCTCCAGCTGTTCGCGGGTCTCTTCGCCGATGGCGTGCTTGCGGCAACCGCAGGCACAGGTTAGCTCGTGCTCGGGCAGCTCATGGATAGCTTCAAGGCGCGGGAACTCGGCCGGCAGCGGCTTGCGCTTGCCGCGATGCTTGATCAGCGCAACAACTTCTTCCGTCTCGTCAGCGACGTCTGTCGTGGTCGGTTCGGCCAGACTTTTCCGCTTCGTTGAACACGGCCAGCTGCAGCGAATCGGCATCCGCGCTCTTCTCGAATTTGCGACCGAACAGGCGCTGGATCAGCAGCGCGTTTTGTTCATGCATATGCTCGATTTCTCCATCCTTGGCCAGCATCTCCTTTTCGCAGACACCTGTTCATGCAGTGACAGCAGAATGGGGTCGTCGGTAAGGGTTTCAGGCCTGGGAATCATGCCGTGGATTATACCGGCTCAGGTCACGAAACGCGGCGTCGGCACCTTGTGCAATTGGTTGCCCCACAGGTCAACTCCCTCCAGAAGCTGGTTCAGCTCACGCACAGTCAGATCGAAGGCTTCATCACCCACATCTGCCTTGATCTTTAAACGCTCGGCCTCCAGCCGCTTGAGCCACCAACAAAAGCCGTTGCGATGTCGGTACATAATTTTCACTTAGTTGCGTGTGCGATTAAGGAAGACGAACAACACTGGATCGAACACCGCGACCTTGATATCCAACTAGACCAGTGCCGCCAGGCCATTGATGGATTTGCGGAAATCGACTGGCTTGGGATCGAGGTAAACGGCTTTGACCTTCGGGTCGGGACGCATCATGAACTGACTCCAGAACGAAATCGGGAGCACAGCATCAGGTCATTACCGGGGTAATTTGAAGGTGGGGTTTGTGGAGCGCTTACCTTCAATGAAGCACTGGACCAGCGCGTGGAACGCCCGCTGCCCGAAACGCTGCCGCGTCTATTGGGCACTACGCAGGCCGGAGGCTGGTTTGCCGCGGGGCGCGCCTCTTACAGGTTCGTTGTAGACTGGTAACAATTCATCGGGCATCAATATGGCGGGTTTCACCCGCCCTACGTTACGGCAGGGTTGTATGACGATCAGGCAAGTAGACGGTGCTAGGGCAGCATCCTGACATCAGGTTGACCTACGTTTTTGGTTCGGTTGCCGCTGGCACTGAGCACAGTGATAGCGACGTGGACTTGGCTGTTCTGTGCGCCGCAGCCCTGATTGATGACCAGCAGACAGCTTATTTCGGATATCGCCGAAGTGACGGGTTGTGCCGTGAATCATCGATCTGGCAACGGTTGGCGCGCAATTACTAGAGCAGATACTGCGACACAGCGACCGGATCATCGGTGGGCCTGAGTTACATGCCCAGCTTGTGTCAAAACATATCCTCAACAACGAGGACTTTATGCCCTATGTCGAACGAGTGCTCGCCGAACGGAGACAGCAATGGACAAGCTGATCGTCGAACGGAAACTTGACTAGCTCATGCCATGCATTGCGCGCATACGGAGCAAGACACCAGAAGACATCAATGAATTGCTTCATGATCTGGATTTACAGGACGTGCTCGCTCTTAACCTGAGCCGAGCCGTACAGGTCTGTGTGGACATCGCAGTTCATATTCTCAGCGAACTGAAGCAGCCTCCCCCAGAAACGATGGACAAGGCTTTCGATATGTTGGCTGAAGACGGCTTTCTGGACGTCGCGCTGGCCCAAGAATCCGTCGGTTTCCGCAACCTTGCAGTCCAAAATTACGATGCCATCAATTGGATGATCGTCTATACGATCGCAACCAAGCACCTCGCAGACTTCGAAGCTTTCGAAAAAAACAGTGATCAAGCAATATTTCGCTGGAGAGTGACTAGAGCTCACTTGCCCAACCAAACGCACTTTGCGTTGAACAGTCATGGACGTCACAGACTCCGGTTTGTAATCCGTGCTCAAAGCGCACCTGGTTAACGAAACACTGATTCGTGTGTTGATGGCATCAGCCTTGGACAACGTATAAAAATTCTCAGCGGAGTCGTCACAACCCGCTCTGAACGCCTCCTGACCAAAGCAGGACTACAGCGCTGCGCCGGCTACCGGTTCGTGCAATCTGAGTCTATACCGGGCTAGCGACGGCCTATATTTCGCTCAGGGGCTCAAGGCTGCCGTGATGGTGGCAGCAATCGCCATATCATCCCAGTCGTTTCAAAGGCTACGGCTCTTCTGGGACAGCTCAGTAGGCTAACAACCAAACCCTTACAGCGATTCAGGCACACCACGAGGCATTACCGCGCGGTTATCGTTCAAAGCCTGCAGACTTTCTTCGACCCAAAGACAAACCCCCGATCCTCTTACGAAGACCGGGGGTTTGGTGTAGAAGCTTGACGATGACCTACTCTCACATGGGGAAACCCCACACTACCATCGGCGATGCGTCGTTTCACTACTGAGTTCGGGATGGGATCAGGTGGTTCCAACGCTCTA
>Ga0070752_1000237_pt1 | contig 52657 bp, 83 predicted proteins | sample VirMetDEL_Aug_30_FD_77440 | JGI IMG/M metagenome (GOLD analysis project Ga0070752, IMG submission 77440) | Aqueous microbial communities from the Delaware River and Bay under freshwater to marine salinity gradient to study organic matter... | ecosystem: Environmental > Aquatic > Marine > Coastal...
GGCGGGTCAGCGATCACCGGCTACAAGTTTTATTTCGACGGCGTGCTGACGGAGCCAACCTCCATCACCTCATCGGCAAACTTCCAATCCCAGGACTACACCGGCGCAGTGGCCGAAGTCTCGGCGGTCAGCGCCGTTGGCGAGGGGCCGAAGTCCGACCCTGTGACCGTGACCTGACCCTTCCCTAGATCAACCACTATAGAGTCATTCCCATGTGTGCCATGAATCCCAGGCTGCTCCGCCCGCTGGCTTCTGGGTTCAATCCCAAGAGCATCGCGGGGCTCTCTGGCTGGTGGGACGCTTCCGACTCCTCTACCATCACGCTGAACAGCACCACCGTCAGCGAGTGGCGTGACAAGAGTGGGGCGGGCGTGGCACTAACGCAAGGCACGGCCGCCGCCCAGCCGACCTACCAAGCGGCCTACGTCAACGGCAAAAACGCCCTGGCGTTCGACGGCGGTGATGTGCTGTCTGCCGCCACAAGTGTGACGCTGGGCGACAACACTGTGATAACTGTTGTCAGGGAGGACGCCGCAGCCGGCTTTTCAGGTGTTTTCTCTTATTATCCGCCGTCTGGCAACGACAACGGCAATGCGAATGCTTGGCTGATAGAGACCCGCGACAATACGGCGTTCCTTCGCCTGCAATCGGAAAACTACACTGTCGATTACTCGGGAGCCGGAACGCTGCCCCTCTCGGTCATTACGATCCGACGACAGATCGCTGCTGGCGACAGGCAGACGCTTCGCACCAACGGCGTGACCAGGGGAACAAGCGCAAGCGCATCGGAAGGCACGGCTGCCGGGGTTCTGCTGGGCGGCCGGTTTCAGTCTGGCGCGATCTCCGTTCAATACCGCTCCCAGATGACGCTTTGCGAGGTCTTGTCCTGGGATAGGGCGCTGACACTAGAGGAATACCAGAAGATCGAAGGCTACCTCGCCTGGAAGTGGGGACTCCAGGCCCAACTGCCCAGCAATCACCCCTACGCCTACTCGTTCCCCGGATTCGGCTCGCAGGCCCGCCCAGACAACGGCGATGCCTTGGCGTGGGAGTCGGCGGTCTACAGCAACTCTGGCAGCGTGAGCGTGGGGACGCTGGCGGCGGTCAACACCTTCTGCAACGCCATCGACGCGGCATCCATCCGCGACCGCTTCTACCGGCTCAACCTTTTCTGTGGCGACTCCGATGCCTCGTTGGTCGCCGTCAGGGTGCCGCTCTACCGAGGAACGAGCCTTGGCGGCACGCAGTACGGCAACGCCTTGGACACCAACAACAACTTCGTTCAGGGAGACTACAGCGAGAGCGTTGGGCTGACGGGCAACGCGACCAGCAAATATCTAGACACTGGATTTAGTGCAGACATACTGCCAGACATGGCGCATATCGGCTTTTACAAGCCAAACACAAACGCGCCGCCAGCCAGTGACAGGCCAATCGGTGCGTATTCGGTGATTTCTGATCCCGACGGCATTTTGGGGTTTCGCTCCAACAATAGCGGAGACTTCACGCCAGAAGTTCGGGGTGTTGGTGCTGTCGCGCAAATAGCAACGACATCCGGCGGGTTGCTGGTTGTAGACAGGGACGCCGAAACTTCGCTGACGACCTACGATGACGGCACAAGTGCCGCGACTCACGCATCTGACGCTACGGGCGACCCGATGCCAGGACTAAACATCTACGTTTTCAATCAAAACCTAGACGGCTCGCCCATTGGAACCGGCTACTACGACGAAACTATCGCCGGCTACACCATTGGCGCGTCGATGAGTGCGGCCCAGCACACGGCGTTTGCTGCGGCTATGACGGCGTTTCAATCATCGCTGGGGAGGACTCCATGACATTGGCCGACATTGAAATGCCGGTGACGTATGCGTGGGGCAAACAGCACGCGCTGCTGTTTACGGCCCAACTTGCCCAGCGACTGGTTGAACTTCACGCACAGCATGGACAGCCAGACTGCCGGGCAACGCCACGCCTCCTGACCGATGGGCGGCTTATGCTGACAGCCGACATTTTGACGGCGACAGTGCCCGGCGGGTATCTGCATGAAATGTGGGAGGCGGCTGATAAGTCGATCCTGCTGCCTGCGGTAGAAGTAGTGCCGCTGGCTGATGCGGTGGCCCTGCTGCCTGCCGAGTGACCGTAGACGCACAATGTCCAGCCAGAACAGGCGTAGACTCGCCGGCCCAGGTCGGTAGGATGGCGGGCATGGAATGGATCAGCGTCACAGACCGACTGCCGGCAGAGGAGCAGCGAGTGCTGGTGTGGAGCCAGAGCAACGGCCTGCACATCGCCTATCTGGACTTGTGGGGGCAATGGCGAGATGCCGACCACAATCCCGGCAAAAAGATTGCCCACTGGATGCCGCTCCCAGAGCCGCCGACTGACCGTACATAAAGAGTCAACAGAACCTGTAGAAAAGTGACAGGTTCTGTGTACCCGGCTACTAATACGTTTGCACAACACATCAAAAATGATATGTGTCCCATAGCGACATTCCGATTCCGCCTCCCCGAGGAGCAAGGCGATTTCGACGCCGCCCGCCTGGGACAGGCCGCGCTGTCTGCACTGTGGGAGATCGACCAGCACTGCCGCTCGCTGCTGAAGCACGGTGAACCCAGCGACGAGACCCGCAGGCTGGCCGAGGAGATTAGGGCGATGCTACCGGCGGAACTACTGGAGGCGTGATGGCCGGCGGTGCCTTGCGGCGAGCGATAATCGAAGCCATCCGCGACCTCCGCGACCGCGTGGAGGCGTTGGAAGAGTCGCCCTACACGCTCTGCGAGGCGGCACCGCTAGAGCGGCCACCGTGCGTGGCAATTGGCCCGCGTGGCGGCTGCCTCGTCACGCCGTGGCACGCTGTCCACGCTTGGCACTATCGGCTGACGCCGGGCGACGTGGTGACCTACGAATGGGGGCAGCGCACGGTGGTGAGCGTGGCCCAGGTCGCCAGCACCGACATCGCCATTGCCACGCTGGACGCCGAGGCCGAATGCGAGCCGGCGAGACTGCTGCCGTGGGATTGGGCGGTCAGCCTGCGGACAGATCGCCAGGGGAAGCATCTCCGGCGGCCGATACGCTGCCTGGGCACACGGGCCGACGGCACCGTGCAAGAGGCGACGTTGCGGGTGCTGGGCGAGAACTACGCGGCCCCCGGCATCTGGGCGAGCGGTGACAGCGGGCAGCCCGTCTGGCTGCCCATGCCCGAGCCGGTGCTGATCGGGTGCCACCTCTATTCAGGCTACGGCCCGGCAGTACACCACTACTGGCGGGAGATCAGCCGGGTAACGGCAGAGTTGGGCGTTGCGCCAACAGAGGCGGTGTGGTGATTCCCGTTGCCGGGGTGCCTCCCGGCGGGCAATAGGAGGTATGCCCTACCTCACCTACTTCGACCTAGTCGAATCGCTTATCATCGCCTCCTACGGCGGCCCTCAGGACGCCGAGCAGCGGGACATCCGCACGGCCGTTCACAGGGCCTATGACGAGGTCACAACCGCCCGGGATTGGCAGTACTACAGCGTCCACGGGCGGGTCATCACGCTTGCCCCGGCCGCAGCCACCCTGGCAGGCGGAACCGACCTGTCCCAGAACCTCCTGGAAACCACAGCCGGTCTCCCATCCGGGGACTATAGCCACGTCAGGATTGGGGACCGGATCGCTGAGATCGTTTCTTCCGCTGGAGGAAACACCTTCTGGACTCTCAGCAGCTCCGTGACATTCCCGGCCGGCTCAGTGTCGTCCGGCGACTCTGCGACTTTCTACAAGACCGTCTACCCGCTGCCGGCGGACTTCCGGAACCTAGACGAGCCGTCTGATGAGCTGAACTGGTGGTCCGGGCTATACGTCACCCCGGACCAGGCTATGAAGATGGAGCGGGTCAGCAACAGCTCTGGTGAACCTCTCCACTGGACTGTCATCAAAGACCCTGCCAGCACTGGGTGGGCCCTGAAACTGATCGGCTACCCGACCAACGTCCAGACCATCGACTTCACCTACCGCCGGACAGCCCGGCAAATCCGCTGGAGCGGCCATGAGACGGCAGCCAGGGCGGGGACGATTTCCAGGACGGGGGCCACAGTCACGGGAGACAGCACGTCGTTTGCCGACTCTATGGTTGGCTCTGTCCTGCGGGTGGGCGACACGTCAAATGTGCCCGGATCGCTGGAATCCCTCACGCCATGGGAGTCAGAAACAAAGGTTACCGCAGTCGGCTCAGCGACAAGCCTGACCGCAGCAGACTCAGGGACTATCGCCTCGTCTACCAAGTACCTGATCACTGACCCAATCGACGTGGCTCCGCACATGCACCAGGTCATGGACAGTGCTTCGCAGTATTGGCTGGCGCGGATTCGCAACACCGACATCGAAGATCGCCTTGGCCTTTACCAAAGAGACCTGCGGCTGGCCATGGAGCGGGATCAGCTTGCTCCGATCTCTGGTCGGTCCAGCGAGGTCTGGCATGACGGCGGCTGGACGAGCCCGCTGGAGGCGGACCAGGGATGATCCAGATCACGCAGTTCAAAGGCTTGGCCACAAATGTGTCGCCCTACTCAGTCGCACCGGCAGCGGCGGTAACGCAGGTCAATATCCAAGCCTTAGTCCCCGGCCAGTTGTCTGTTCGGCCGGGCCTTACTACTTCGTCCTACACATCTGTGACGCTGGGAAGCACAAGCTACAGCTTCTTCAACGGCCGTGACGGCGCGACGTATGGCATTAACGGCCTCACGCGGGGGATTCGGATCACCGACACCACCACAGTTCCCATCGGTGTTCAGGCCCCGGCAGCGGCTGCTACGGTTGCAAAGCAAACAACCGGCACCAACCGCGTTGTGAAAAGCATCTACATGGTCAATGAGGGGGCTGGCTACTACAGCCCGCCCTCCGTGGCCGTGTCCGGCGGCGGGGCCACGGTCGATGCCACAGCGAAAGCGGAGCTGCGGGATGGCCGTATTTCTGGGATTCGCCTGATCACCCGTGGCGAAGGGTACACAGGCACTCCCGAAGTCACCATCTCCGGCGGGTTCCCTTCTATGCCCACCCTTCAAACAAATCTGAACTACTTTCTTTCAGAGATCAATGTCGCTGCGGGCGGCGCTGGCTACACCCAGAACGCCACCACCTCTCCTTCCGTTGTCATCACTAATGCAACTAGCGCCTATGCCGTCCCATCGGTCAACGAGCGGGGCGAGATTTCCGGTGTGTCAATCCTCTATGCCGGGCAGTCGGCCCTCACGGAAATCACCGCAGCGATCACTGGCGGCGGCGGGGCTGGGGCACAACTGGAAGTCAGTCACCTGTATTCCGTGGCATCAGTCACCGTGACTGATGGCGGCTCCGACCATGCCACGCCACCGCTCATTACGTTCCGGGCAGATGAGGGCGGTGGTGCCGTTGCCACTGCGTCAGTCACGGGCGGCACCGTGGACGCCGTCACCGTCCTAAGTGGCGGCCTGTATGTCTCTGAGCCCGAGGCGATTGTGGCCGACACTGCCGCTGCGGCCGTTGCCGAGGTGGATTACCCGGCCCGCGGGCAGTACCTCTGCTGCCATCGCTATGTGGACGACACCACCGACCCGGATGCCCCGTCGAACATATCGGAGCTAGTGGAAATCGACGCTACCGAAGGCGTGACGGCGTTCGCCTGGCAATGGGACGCCCCCGCAGACGCACGGGTAACGCATACAGAGTTGTGGCGAACAACGGCCGACCAGGGCGTGGTCCTGTACCGGGTGGCAAGGATTGCTGTCGGAACTACTACCTACACAGAGTCTCTGTCAGACGAGCAACTGACCGACCCCGACCGGGACGGCTACGCACTGATGCCGATCACCCTCCCTAACGGGCAGCTTAATGCCCGCAGGTTTGGCGTGCTTCCCTCCGAATACTCCGTGGGCGTCATCTTTCAGGACCGGGCCTGGTTCGCCGCAGACAGTACCGGAGCCAAGCCCAACAGCCTGCTGTTCTCGGAGGTCAACGAACCTGAAAGCGTGCCTGCCGAAAACGAACTGATCATCCAGGAAAATGCCGGCGTCCAGGACAGCATTGTCGCACTCATTCCGCTGGCATCGCAGCTTCTGGTGGTGCAGACTGAGCATCTCTACTCCCTGAGGTACGTCGCCCAGCCCGTCATTGATGCGTCCATCAACCTTGCTGTGTTCCGCGGAATCCTCACCCGGAAGTGCTGGGCCACCATGGGCGGGGTAGCCTTCATCGTTGACAGCTTTGGGATGTACGCCTTCGACGGCAGCTCAGAGTCTCCACTGTCAGCGGCCGTGGACAACTACTGGCGGGACGGGATTATTGACTTCTCGCAGTCCGCCAAGTTCCATGTCTCCGCCAACCTGGCTGACCGCGTCGTCCGGTTTTTCTATTGCCGCAGCACCGACTCTACGCCCGTCCGCGCCCTGTGCTACTGCGTCGGCACGCAGGCCTGGTGGGAGGAGGAGTACCCGGAGGCGATTACCGAGACTACTCACGCCACGGTCGGGTCTCGCCGCACGGTGGTCTACATGGCCGGCGGTACACCCAAGACGCTAGAGCCAGGAGTCGGTGATGGCGGCTCCGCTATCTCCTGGCAGTATCGCTCTGGCAACCTGCCCCTGACGGCCGAGCCAAACCGTGCCGTAGGCGTCCTGTACACCCCAACGACGGGGGCATGCGACCTAAAGCTCCGGCTTCACTACAACGGCAGCACATCCCCCAGGCAGAACGCTGTGGCCAGCGACAGGGGGTCTGGGTTTACGACAGCCACTGGTTCGACCGAAGCCGTCCTGGACATGGACTCTAGCCGCAGCGGCCTTGGCAGTGCGGTGGGTTACGCCGAGGCGCATTACGCCGGGAGGATGGACCCCCGTTCTTCTGGTGGTGACCGGCACGTCGCCGTTGCGATGGCCGGCACCCAGGGGCCGACGCCCGTCGTCATTCACGGAGTCACCGTAAGCGGAGTGGCCGGCTGATGTTCACGCAAGCCATGCCGGCAGCATTCCCGGCCTTTGCCGCTGGGGTGCCGCAGTCGCAAGTCCAGCCCCTAGCCCAGGCCTTCGGCAACTGCCAGCTTCCGCTGTCCCACCGGGGCGGCGTCAACTTCTCGCCCCGGATTCCGGCCCATCCATCTGGGATTGCTCCGCCTGGCTCATGGGACCCGTCGCAGTACCCAGGGCTCGTTCCGACAACAAGCAACTACGACCAGGTCGATATCCCCGGCATGACGGTCAACTGGAACGCTGGCAACAGGTATGACAGCGCTTTCTTTTTTCCGACCGACAATCACTTCCTTCAGAACCAGTATTTCGGCGGGCCGCAGGTCAACACCACCAACTTCAACTCTGACTTCATTAGCAACCAGGTGTTTAACGGCGGCGACATGAACGTCGATAACATCAACGTCAACGTCATCAATGGCGGGGGTGTAGTTGGCCCGCCGGGCCCGCCAGGCCAGCCCGGCAGGGACGGCAGGCCCGGGGCTCCTGGAGGATTCTTCCCGGGGCCTATCCCGCGTGGGATTTTCCAGAATCTTGGATATCTAAACGGCATCAATCCCCGCGTGGAGTTTGTGCGCCGGATCGCTGCCCGCCCCCACCAGTACGTTTCTGACGCCAGCGTCCTGCCCTACGAAACCATCGATATCCCGGCTGCACCCATCTCTGGCGGGACAGTATCGATCCAGATGTCCAGCGTGACGATCCCCACGGGGGTGACATTCGACCCCGACACCTGCTCTGTGACGTTTTCTGGCACCACCACGGTCTACGTCAGCACTGCGGAAACGGCGTCCGGGACAATCCACGGGACCCAGGACAACCTAAAAGCCGCGCTTTTCCGCACCGCCGACGCCTCTGGTCTGGCGAGCGATGGGACAAACGGGATTCTGGTGAAAGAGGACGACGAGGGCTTCTTCCGGAACACCGAAAACGTGTTCGTAGCCGCCGAGCCGCAGCTAAAAGGCGTAGTTGTGCTGCGAGATGATTTCTTCGTCAAGCGTTAGAGGACACTCATAGTAGCGGAGAATACTGTGCCACCGACAACAAACTTTACGTTTAGCGGCTCCCCCGAGGCGATAGAGGCTGCCTGGCGGTCTCATCAGGCCACCATGCAGGGTCATGCCGCCGAGCAGCAGGCCAACGCCCAGCGTGATGCCGCCAGGTATCAGGCCCAGGGAAACATCCTGTCCTCGCTGTACCAGCAGCCCGCCCAGTTTGCCAACGCCATGGCGGGGGCATATGGCAACTACAACAGCGGCCTGTCGAACATGGCCACCGCTATGGCCAATGAGCGGGGTGCCATGTATGGCGCAAACGCCATGGCCGAAGCTGCCCGCATGGGTGCCCTTGGGAATCTTGGCTCCGCCAGCCTGGGTGCCTACGGCTCTGCCGCCAACGCCTCCATGGATGCCTGGGCGAGAAACCAGCAGTCATACAACCAGGCCCTGGCGACGGCAGCGGCGGCCGACCAAGCGGGGCTGGCCGGGCTGGGCAGCAGCCGATACGCCGCCCTGAGCGGACTTGGTAATGCCTACGCCGGCCTGGGGCGGGCCGAGATTGCCGGCGGTGCGCTTTCTGGGGCATTTGGCGGTGGTTACATGCCTCCGGGAGGTGGGTTCTCTGCCGAGGGTACGACCGGGCCCATCGCCTCTGGCGGCTACACGGGCATGCCTATGGGCAACCCGGGCGGCGGGATTAGCTACACGCCTGGCAGCACAACAGCCATGGGTCGGCTAGAGGGCTTGCAGGATGCCATCATGTCCCCGGACTACCGGGATGCCCTCCTGAATAACTCAGCCCTCACGCGGCAGCAGCTTGACCGCCAACACTACTCGTCCCGTGACATGCCATCCTCGCAGCTATCTACCGTTTACGACGGGCTCCAGGGCCTGCTGAGAGACGGCACCGATCCGATCATGGCTGGCATGGATCAGTTCTATGGCAACCAGCGATCTGCCGGTTCTCAGTTTATGAGCGGGATGGGTGACCTCCGCGGTCAGATGCAGAGCGGCTACGACTCGTTCGGCCAAAACCTGTCGGACTTTTGGAACCAGTCGCTTGGAAAAGTCGGCTTGTTCGCTAGGAGGTAGACGGTGCAACTGAACTACCGCACAGAACTGCCGTATCGCAAGCCTGTCAGCGGACAGGACCGGGCGAACGCCGCCACGGCCTTTGCGTCCGCACCGCAGCACAGTCAGTACGGAAGTTCCTACGGCGATTTATCGAAGGCCTATTCCGCCGAGAATGCGGCCAACTTCCAGAAGGGGGCAAATCTCGCCAACTACGGATATCAGTCCGCGTTCGACCAGGCCCAGCAGGACCTTTCCCTGCGAGGCCTCACGGCAATGGCACAGTCGCAGGACCAGCAGCGTCAGATTGAAATGGCAAGGCTCCGCAACATGAACACCCTGCTATCTGGATTAATGGGATAAATGGCTTACACACGCACCACCGCACAGCAGCCTCCCCGGCGGGCACCGACAGCGAAAGTCTCGCCGTCCAAGGTAGCCCAGGCACAGGCTGCCGCTGACCCCCGCTACAACGCCAAGTCTCTGGACCGTCCCGGGTTCTCCCGTGGTGCCGGCCAGATGAACCAGGCTGGCATCCAGGCCGCTCAGAACTACGCCAGCGGAATGGCAGGTGCGTACTCCGACTACCTCCAAGAAGCAGACCAGGAAGCCGGCAGCAATCTGTCCTACGACCGATCCCGGGAGCAATACTCCCAAGCGTTGCAGTCTCTCCTGACTGATTACAACACCCAGTCCCAGCTTCGGAACTATGAGCGCACTGGCCTTCTCTATGGACTCTACGGGGATATAGCGAGATGAAGATGGACTTGGACCTTGACGAACTCTTGGAAGGCATGACCCGCGATGGCATGCGGAAGTTCGTTAAGAAGCTGATCACGGCCAGCGAGCAGGAGGAGCGGGAGATGCTCCAGAGTTTGACTAAGGAGTCGAATGACCTCGCTGACCTGACAGAAGAGAAGCGCGGCAAGCCCAAAGAGATCGACATGGACGCCGAGCCCACCAGAAAGAAGCCTGAATGAATCCCCAGCCAAACGCCGTCAACGCTTTCCTGGCGCGGCTGGCCGCGCAGCAGCGCCGCCTGGCGGCCCGTGGCCGTGGCCTGAAGTCGGTCGATGCGTTGACTCCCGCCCAGTTCAATCGCCGCATCCGGGCGCAGATGCCGCCCCAGGTGGAAGAACTGCCCCTGGCGGACCAGCTTCTCCGCAATGATCGGACCAGGGCTCTGGTCAACAACCGCCTGGACCGCCTTACTCCTGAGCAAGAGATGCGGTCGCTCCCGGCAATCTCCCGGGCCTATGAGGACTACCAGCGGCAGGCCCGCATGGGAGAAGAGGCCGCTCGCCTCCAGCGGAACAGCATGATGTCTGACGCTGCCGTGCCACTGGCTGCGGCCCTGGGGGCTGGTGGTGTGATGATGGCGGGATCGAAGCCGGAAGAGGTGGCCGAGGAGCCGCTGACGCTGGACGACATCGCCGTCCTGGGTGCCGCCGCCCAGGCGATGGACCCGGCTGACGCCATGCCTGTTGATGAGATCGACCTTGGCGACTTCTCTGGCCGGTTCCAGGACGAGTACCGCACGGAGGAAATCCCCACTCCGCTGAACGCTGTATCACAGGGCCTTGCGGACTACGCCTCCAGGATGATGGATTCACCGTCCACGCTCCTCGCCAGCGACTTAGTGGAGCCGGAGGTTGGGATTGACGAGTCCGACTACGACACAGAAGGCCTCGCAGAGATGATCCTGGAAGCCATGGATACCCCTGTCGTTCCAGGCATCGAAGGTCTTATGGACGAGTCCGTTACCATGCTGGACGACGGGGTGGACCTTGGAGAACAAGGCTTCCAGGGGGCCAGCGAAGCTGACATGGGCCGTGGCCTGACGATGGACGACCTCGTCCTAGAGCGTGACAACACGCCGCCGCGTGAGTCTCCGCCCGACCGTGATCCCTACATGACCAACGCCCAGAAGCGAACCGTCCAGGTTTTGATGAACGCCGGCATCCCATCAGAGCGAGCCGGCCGGATCGCCCGGGGCCAGGCTTCGCTGAGCCCGGCAGAGTACCGCATGGTGACAGGAGGCCGCCGATGAGTCGCTTGACCCTCACTCCCGGCATGGAGAGCCGCCTGGACGGCGCTCCCGGCGTGGACTTTGAGCAAGAGGAGATGGAAGCCCTCGCTGCTTACTACGTCTCGCAGGGCATGAAGCCCCGTGAGGCTGCGGCCCGTGCCGAGGCTGAGATTGATGCACGGAAGGATGCGGCTGCTGCCCGTGAGGCAGGCCTTGCTGATGCCAGCCGGCAGCGTCAAGAAGCCTGGGACATGGCCGGAACTGATCAGCGGCCCACCGACGTGATGGAGGCAGAGGCGGACTATGAGCGTGGCCTTGCCGCAGAGATGGCTGGTGGCTACCGACAGGACGGCCCCATCCTTCGGCCCGGCACGGAGGCCTTCGCAGCCCGTGACCGGATGATGGCCATGGAAGGTGCGCCGTTTACCCGCGGCCGATCTGAGGACCCCATCGATGACGATGTGGCCCTGCGACAAGAATATGAGCGCCGCTTCGGCCGCCCGCCTCGCACGCAGGAAGAGGTTGATTTCGCCCGCACGCTGATGGTTGACGATTTCCAGACTGCCGGCGGGCAGCGGAAGCGTTCCCAGGCTCCAGGACGCTGGGGCAGCCAGCAGCCGTTTGAATCGCAGCAGCAGATGGACGCCTACGAAGCGTCTTCTCCGGGCCAGCCGTCGCAGCTAGAGCAGGACATGATGGCTTCCGATACGCCTATGATCCTGGAGAATAAGCCGGGAGGCGCTGGTCCGCAGATTGCCGCACCGACCCCAGCCTTGCGGACGGGCGATTTTTCGGGTGCCTCGCCAGCAGAAACGCTTGGGATCGCACAGCAGATGCTGAGGACCCCGGTCGCCGGGAGACGGCCTCAGCCAATTCCGCAGGCCGGTGTTGCGAACGCGGCTTTCGGTGAGCCGCCACGCCGACCTGACCTAGAGGCGCGTGGCTACGTTCCAACACTCGTTGACGGTCCCTCCGGCCCGCAGTACGCCTACAAGCTCTCGCCAGAGGCCCATGCCGAGGCTACCAGGAAGCGAGATGCCTTCCTGTATGAGCAGCGCGTGGACCGATTGGCCCGGCGTGCCGGCGTGCCTTACCCAGACGTGGACGAGACTCTTCCGCTCCCGGAAGAACTCCAGGGCGACGACGACATGGCGATGCGGCAACTAAAGCGAGACGCCCGCCGCGGCTACGAAGATCGCAAGGCCGCGCAGGTTGCCAATGCCCGCCGCATCCAGACCGAAAACGCGCAGATGAACAGCGGTCAGCCTGGTCTCCAAATGCAACAAATGGACCCTGGGTTTCGGCAGGTCATGCTGCTTGACCGCCTGACGCAGGGGCGGCGGGGTGGGGCTACGCCGCTGGATGTTCAGGCTGCCCAAGCGGGATTTGAAACCCGACGATGGCTTAACTCTGGCTTCAACGACGGGACGGAAGGGCAGGCCCTTGCGTGGCAACAGCAAGAGATGGCGCGCAAGCAACAAGAGCTTGCTTACAAAACGACTGACGAGTGGGTGGCCACCCATATCGCAAGCAGACCTGGCAGTGGCGGTAGCGCATTCACGCCCGAAGGCCGTCAGCGGACATTGGCCTGGGCGCGCAAGACTTTCCCGTGGATGCCTGAGGCGGAACTGATTGCGATGGTGGACACTGTTGGGGCAACTTTTAAACAGCCGGAAGAACGCAAGTCTGAGGTGTCAGAAATGCGAGACCCGTACAGATCACTCCCTCCCGGAACGGTTGCACAGTAATGTCATTGCCATCCCTACCACCGCTGCCAGGGATTGGCGAAGACATCTTTGGCGTAATCCCAGTTACCCGCAAGCGCCGCGTCGAAGACGCCATCCCGGAGGATGAGAAGGACTCCATGCTCCGGGAGTTGGCCCAGCGGGGAGCGTCTGGGCTGTCTGCCGTTGGGTGGCTCCTGGACACGCCCGGTGCCATCGTCCGGGGGCTTCTCAGCGAAGGCCCAATGAAGGGCTTGTCGGCGCTTTGGGAGACCTCCGACGAGCGCGTGACCGGCCGGGAGTTGCTGAGGGACTACGGGCTGGTTAGCGGTGAGGACAACTACGGAAACTTTGGCGGCGGCCTGGCCGCAGAGATTCTCCTAGACCCGCTGACCTATGCTTCTTTCGGCCTGGCCCCGCTCCTTGGCGGTGCAGCCAAGACGGCCGCCGGCCGAGCCGCATCAAAGGCTGGCCTGCTCACGGACGACCTTGGGCTCTTGGCACGGGAAGCCAGCAAGCGGTCAGGAAAAGAGATCGGTCGCAATCAGCTTCTTCGCCAGTCGCCAAGTGAACTCATCGACCTACTGCCTGCCAACCTCCGGGCGGATGCCAGGGAGCGTTTCCTGCGGGCCGCGGGCGACAGGGCCGACGATCTCTTGGGCCAGTCGCTGACCGCCAGCAACCGGGTATCGATCCCGTTCGTTGGCGAGTGGGGCGTGGACTTCTATGGCAAGCGAGGCGGCGACCTCCTTGCCAAGGGTGCCGACAAGATTGGCGACACGCTCCAGTACGGCCGCCTCACTGGCCCAGCCGTCCGGGCCGCCCAGGCCATGTTCGACACCAAGTTCATGGGCTTCAGCGACGAGGCTGATCGGTGGATGGCAAGGCAACTGACGCAGTCTACAAAGGACGCTGCCCGCGTTGCAGACAGGGAACTGTCGGAGGCCCTGGTCAACACCGCCCGCAATGTTGGCGAAGACACCTTCCGCTCTCAGGGCTTCCGGTCTGCTCTGAGGGACGTGCTGGAAGGCCGACCGCTAGACCAGTTGTCGGATGAAATCCGCCCTCTCTTTGCGCCGGGCGGTGGGGCGGAAGGTCTCATCGACTTTGCCAAGGGCGAGACCCGCCGAGCCATTGACGCTGCAAGGGCACGGGGCATTCCGCTCACAGACAGCAAACTCCCCAACGACATCGAATACTTTTTGCGGCAACGTGTCACCCCTGATCGCCCTGTCTACCCCGCCGGAGCAAAAGGCAGGCGGGGCCGCGGGTACGCCTCTGATCCCAGGGTTGCGAGCGTTCTGGGCGAAGGGCGTGGCCGCCGCGGCTACACCAGGGCTTTCCCTGCAAGGGTCATCGACGCCATGGCCAAGGACGGCGCGCTGCAAGAGGCGCTCCGCAACGCGCCTGATATTGCCGAAACCGGCGCAACTGGCTCATCCATACTGAAGAAGTGGCTGGCCGACAATGCCAATGAGTTCGCAGACCCGTTCGCTTATCTGCGAACAGGGAAAGGCTTTGCTGCCGAGGCCGCTGCCGCTGAGGCTGAGCAAAAACTGTTTACCGACCTGGCGGACACGCTCCGCAACCTGCCAGAAAACTTTGCCCGAGATCAACTGCCATTCTACGGAGACGCGGTCAACGACATCCAACGGTATGTCCGGTCCAGGAGGCGATCCGAAGCCACCGCCGATGTGCTGCTGGATCGCATCCTTGGCGATGACATGCTCATCCGACGCGCCGCTGACGAGGTGGCCGGCGATGAGGTGTATGGCCTGGAAGAAGCCCTGAAGCTACTGGGATTCGACACTAAGCGGCCAAAGCTAAAGGGAGGGCGGGAGGGCGTGTCGAACGCCACCAATGCCGTCGCCGGCCGGCTCGGCATTTTGCCCGAAGACCTTGCCAATCTGTCTGTCCGTAAGGCCGACATCGACCGTCTGAACCAGCGCATCCTGGGCGCACGCAACCCCCGTGAACTCGGCCCGCTGATGAAGGCCGTGGATGACTACACCAATGTGTTTAAGTCGCTGGCCTTGCTCTACCCAAGCCGCTATTCCCGGGACAAGTACAGTGGCTCCTTCGCCTCTGCGATGAAGAGCGCCTTCAGCCCTACGGATGAGGTCGCCGCCTACAAGATCGGCAGGGGTGACTACTCCTGGATTCCAGGCCGCGTCAGGGACCTGCCGGAATACCAGGCACTGAACACGCCTGCAAACCTAAACGCCCTTCGCTCGCTTCCTAAGTACGCGGACGCGACGGACCAGGAACTCCTTGACGAACTGATGGTTCGCAAGTTCCTCACTGACGCTGGGGCCGAGGGGGTCCTGGGGACCAGTGTCGTTGACGACCTGGGTCGGCAGGCCGGCAACCTGAACATGCAGACCAACATCCCGGGACTGGGGGGCAACTACACCGCCGGCCTGGGAGCGAAGTTCCGGCCAGGAAGCTGGGCGTTCTGGAATCCATTTAGGGTCCGCGGCAAGAGCGGTTCGGACAACTTCCTGGTGGCCGCTGGGGACGCCGCCGCCCAGACCACTGACACCATGAATCGTCTGGGAGCGTACCTGAATCGCATCCGCAAGGGCGACGATCCCCGCCAGGCAAAGGCGATTGCTGACCTGACACAGGTGGACTATCGCCCCCAGGCCTTCACAGAGTTTGAACGTGAGTACCTGAAGAGGCTCATTCCGTTCTACTCCTACACCAAGGGCATCACGCCGCTGGTAGCTGACCAGCTTGTCAACAAGCCGGCCGGGCTGATGGGGCAGTCGATCCGGGCGATCAACCGGGCCGGCGAGCCAAGCGAGGACCGCTTCACGCCTGAGTATCTTCGGCAGTCCACGTCGATACCGCTTGACGAGAGCATTCCATTCATTGGCCAAAGCAACCCCGATCTGACGCGGTTTCTCACCAGCATAGACTGGCCGTATGAGGGCCTGCTGAACCTTTTTACGCCAGGCGTCAGCAACAGTGTGGTTGGTTCAGTTGGCGACTCCATCATGAAGACCGGCCAGAACATTCTTGGCCAGAGCAACCCGCTGATTAAGGGTCCGCTGGAGTACATCCTTAACCGCCAGTTCTACTCAGGGCGTCAACTGAGCGACCTCTATTCCATGCTGGAGCAGGACATCGGCCCACTTGGCAGGACGATAGAGCAGATCGGCGTCAACTTGCCAGGTGGGTCACGGGTGCTTGGGCTCATCCGCCAGGCCCGAGACAACCGGCTGAATCCCGGCGAGCGGGCCGCAAAGATTGCCTTCAACACCCTCACTGGCATGAAGTTCCAGGACGTTGACCAGGACCGCGTCCGGCGGCTGGCAGCCCGGACGACGCTGAACGAACTCCTGGACCAGGCCACTGGCATGTCCTCCTATGAGAACTTGTACATCAAGCCAGAGGACCTGGTGAAGCTCTCGCAGGAAGAGCAGCGGCAATACTTGTTGTACAGGGCGCTCCAGGCCGAGGCGGCCCGGAAGGCCCGGGAACGGAAGCAGGCCGAGCAGGACCCGCTGTCAGTCTTCAACATCTAGCACTGCCGGCAGCGGCTCTCCGTTGATGCCGGCCTCCTCTTCATATAGAAGGCGGTCAACGTAGTTCCGTTCGGCCAGTCCTTCAGTGAGGTGGCCGAGGGCATGCTGCGGGCTCTTGCCCATGACCTTGCTATAGGTCGCACAGCTTCGCCGGAGGAACTTGGTGCTGCCGGCCAGGCCCGCCCGCTTCACCACCTTGGCCACCCACTGCTGGATGGTGTTGATAGCAGCGAAGTCACCAAAGACCCGGGCCCGCCGCGGAAGGGCCTTACACGCCAGCAAAGCCTCGTCGGTAAAAACCGCAACGTGCGGGCTTGCAGTCTTGCCCTGGATCAGATACAACCTTCGCCCACGGATTTGCTCCCAACGGATGGCGTGCAAATCTCCCGCCCGGAGGCCCAGGCAGTAGCCGGCCAAAAACCAGGCGACAAGGAAATCGGACTTCGGTAGGTCACGGAAATGACCGCTCTCTGCTCTAGCCTCGTCCACCAGGCAGCGAATCTCGCTCCGGCTCCAAGCTCTCGGAATCGGTCTGGGCACCTTGACTCGGCGGAATCGCCTGTGTATACAGGTGTTCACTCCTTGCTTGGCTGCGTCGTCCATGACGGTTGTGAGCATTCTGCGGTGGTTGGCGACGGTCTGAGGGGAGAGATGAGTGAGCGCCTGCGTGAGGTAGGCATCGACATTGTCTGCTGTAACAGACTCCACATTCCACGGCAATCGGCGGAAAAACACTTCCAACTGCTCCAGGTATCCCGGAGAAGCACCGACTCTGTTAGCGTATTGTTTAGCGTAATCTAGGATAAGCATGGCACACCTTTACTTGCCCCCAAAAAAGGGGTCAGTCAAGAGGGCGGGCAGCTAGCTCAGTTGGCTAGCACAGCCCGTTGTGCGGCGAAGCAGGACACATGGTCCTGCCGTCCGCCCCTCTTGTGGTGTCCACGCTTATCCCAAAAACGGGAGGAAAGCGTGACGACCACTATCTCAGGCTATACGACTGGCTGCATCGATTCCACCAGCGGGACGAAGCTGCTCTTGGACCAAGAGTCCATTGACCTTGCCTACCGTCAGGACGACGGGCACGTCACCCGCAGCACAGCCCACTCAGTCTTCAAGAACGGCGGGCTGGGGCAGGAAATGCTGGACAGCGGGGAACGCCTGTTCACCGGCAACTCAGCGACTGACTTCGGGACCCTGGTTGACAGGGCGATCCCGATGCTGGTCTGCGGCGTGGAATGGGAATCTCTGTACGTCTCGCCGCCTGACGAGGTCCTGAGCAACGGGGCAAGGCGTGGAAAGGCGTACACCGAATGGAAGGACTCCATCGGTAATGCGATGGAAATCTCCCGCTCCGACTCCTGGAAGCTCCGCCACATCGTTGCCAACGTGATGGGCAACCGGGCCGCCCGGGAGATCATCGAAGCCACAGAGGACTGCCAGGCGACGTTCCGCCACACGGACGCCGCCGGCCACAAGCGGAAGGCTTTGGCTGACGGGGTGACGCCCGACTACTTGTGGGACTTCAAGACCACATCCAGCAACTGGTCGCAGCTTTACCGCTCCTGCATCGACTACGGCTACCTCTGGCAAGCCGCGTGGTACGTCGATGCTGCCATGGCCTGCGGCTGGCCCGACCACCAACTGAAGTTTGTCTTTGCCCAGAGTACGCCCCCGTTTGCGGTGCGGGTGTACACGCTCCCAGAGGACCTGGTGCAGCGGGCGAGGCTGGAGATTGCGGTCACGCTGGACCAGATGGCCCTGCGGAGGGAGCTGGGCGTGTATCGCAGTGCGGAGGATGAGGAGGAGATGGAGCTGGAGTTCCCAGCCTGGACTAGAGGAGGACAGAGATGACGATTGCAAGAATGGACTCGGTGCTTGACCACTCGCTCTTTGGGGTGACGAGTTCGACAGAGACCGCAGAGTTGACCGCTGACTTGGCAAAGGCCCAGGCGGAATACCCTGCGATCTCCAAGACCGGCGAGAACAAGTTCGGGAAGTACCACTACCTGACCTACGCGGGAATCTGCGAGGCGCTCAGGGGGCCGCTGACCAAGTACGGCCTGGCCCTGCCTCAGATTGGATTGTCGCACCGCCAGGGCGAGTGGATCGCCACGGGCATTCTCCGCCACAAGAGCGGCCAGTTCATTACCTCGCAGTGCCCGATCTACCTGGGCGTTGACAAGTCTGGCGAGGCGAAGATGGACATGCAGAGCCTTGGGTCGGCGTACACCTACGCCAAGAAATATCTGCTGCTTGGCTTGGTGGGTGGCTGGGCGGAGGAGGACGACGACGGTCAGCGTGTCGCACCCGACAAGAAGGGCGACAAGAGCCTGGAGATCGAACAGGCCGCCAAGCACCAGTTGGACAAGGCAAAGAACAAGGCCGAGGTCAAGAAGATCGTCGGCCTGGTGAAACTCCGGGTGAGTGAGAAGGTTTGCTCGCCCGGCGTATTGGACCGAGTGGAGGCCTATGCGGCCAATATAGAAGGAGGACGAGATGGCAAGTCTGAATAGCTGTGCGTTCACTGGCAACCTGACCCGTGACGCCGAGAGCAAGGTGGTTGGAGAGAACGAAGTCGCTTCGTTCCGCATTGCGGTCAATGGCCGGCGGGACGAGACGCTCTACATCTCCTGCGACATGTGGCGACCTGGCGGGGTGACTGAGTACCTCACCCGCGGCAAGCAGGTTGCCGTGAGCGGCGAACTGAAGTGCCGCCAGTATGAGAAGGACGGCCAGCAAAAGGAGTTCTGGTCGCTGGACGTTCGGAATCTTGCCCTGCTTGGAGGCGGGGTCAGGGAGGAAGCAGAGATTCCGGCGTTCTGAAGGATGGCTGAACGGATTGCGTCCCCCGGGGTCCAAGGAGGGCCCCGGGGGGCACAGCCAGGGAGAGGCTGATGAAAGCGAGAGACTACCAGCAGGAATGCTGCGACCGGCTCATCGATGCGATGGCAGTTGGTCACAGGTGGATTCTTTGCACGCTGTTCACCGGGGCTGGGAAGACCGTGATCTTCTCGCTCCTGGCCAAGATGCTGTGCAACAGCAAGATTCTAATCATCGCCCCCATGCGGGAGCTTGTCTGGCAGGCAGCCGACACCGCCGACAGAGTGACGGGCGAGTACACGGACGTGGAGATGGCTGGTGCCTGGGGCCAGGACGGCAGGGTCACTGTGGCTTCCGCTCAGACTCTCCTGCGGGGGAGGTATAAGCGATTCCTGGGGGTGCGTGTCATCATCATCGATGAGTGCCACACCCAGTTCAGCCCGGCCTTCCTGGCCATGCTGCGGGAGTTTGTGGAGGCTGGCGGCTATGTGATCGGCTTCACCGCCACGCCGTTCCGCATGGACGGCAAGCCGCTGATGGAGGTCTATGAGCATGAGGCCTTCCATATGGCGGCCGAGGAAGGGATCGACCAGGGCTGGTGCGTCCTCCCTTGGCGAAGATCGTTCGCTGCCGGCACTTCAAGATGACTGATGTCAGGGTCACTGGGGGAGACTTCAGTGCCGCCGACCTGGACCTGATCATGGGGGCCGCGAGGCCACTGTCTGAACTGTGCGTGACCATCCAGCGAGAGCGCAGAGGCGCGGCCATCGCCTTCCTCCCCGGTGTTGCCAGCGCCCGCGCTCTCGCTGAGATGGCTCCCAAGTACGGCATCAACGCAGCCTTTGTCTGCGGTGACAAGTCGATCCAGCCTGAGGAGGAGCGAAACCAGATCATCGCCCGCTACCGGCAAGGCGACCTGGACCTTCTGTGCAACTGCCAGGTTGCGACCATGGGCTTCGACGCTCCGATCACGGAGACGATCTTCATGGCCAGGCCGACCAAGAGCCTGGTCCTCGCCCTGCAAATCTACGGGAGGGCGATGCGTCCACTGCCTGGGGTGGTGGATGGCCTGGAGACCGCCGAGGAGCGGCGTGCTGCCATAGCCGCCAGCGACAAGCCGCACTTCCGGATCATCGACATCACCGACAGCGTGGCCGACCACCGTCTGGTGACTGCTGTGGACATGTTCGTCAAAGAACCAGAACTCCGGGAGTTCGCCCGCGAGGCTGCCGGCGAGGCCGACGAGCCGATGGACGAGGCCGACCTGCTAGCCCAGGCCGCCGAGAAACTCCGCAAGGCCAAGCTGATCGAAGAGGGGCTGCGGGCGTTACATGGCCAGGCAGAGGCTGAGTTACATGCCGAGGAAGTCAACATCCGCGGCCAGAAGAAGGACATCGCAGATTACAAGGTGCCGCTACGGGGGCGGTACGCGGGCAAGCGAATGAGGGACGTACCAGATGGCTACATCGACTGGGCACTCAGGCAGCCAACCATCCGAGGCTGGCAGCGAGGTTACTTCCGGAGAGAAAAGGAGAGACGCACTGCTCTCCAGCACGCTTGACGAGATCACGCGGCTTCTTCACGTCGAAGAGGCTTTTCCGTTTGTGGAGGAGGAAGAAGATGAGGGAGAGGGAGAGGCTCACCGGCCTGGAATATGGCGAAGAGTTGCGGACTGGTTCCGCGGGCGTGCCGCTCGCACTGGCACCGACTCTGTATCACAGGGTGGTAAAGAACCGTGAGGGGCTGAAGAAGGTGTCGATCCAGATCGGATTGTCAAAGCCTGTCGCCATGCGGATGTCATACATGCTCCGCAAGCACGGCCTGCCTTCACGGGACCGGCTGATCGCCCTGTCACTGGGCTACCCAGAGCGAACATACCGCCACATCGCCGCAGCCTTCGGCGTGAGCGATGAGGTTGTCAGAGACTGCGACTTGCGGATCGACCGTATCCGCAAGGCAGAGCCCCTCTCCAGTGAGTACTGGGAGGACATCCTAGAGACCGATCTAACGCAGGACGAGATTTACGCTCGGGCTGCTGTAGTGAGGAGGCGTAATGAGCTGGCGCAAAGCGGACTTCTTGCGGGTCCTTGGCGAGGCACACCGGGCCGAGAAGCACTGGGTGGAGACCTGTCGGACTGCTGGGGGGGCTGTGGCTCACGGGAAGAAGCTTGTTCTTCCTAACCACAACCCGCGGAAGGACTTCTGCCCCACGCCCGACTGCGTTGGCCTCGTCGCAATCGAAGTCAAGCTGCGCGGACTGAAGTTCACAGGACCAAAGGATTACCCATATGACACAGTGTTCGTAGATGACGAGTCAGGCCTTAAGAACGGACCACAGCCATGGGCTTGGGTCTTCTTGTCCAAGCCAACCGGAGCCTGGTGCTGGATTTCCGCCCTGGACAGAGACGACTCCTGGGAGTTCCAAGAAATCTGGGATTCGATGCGAGGGTTCAAAGTTAGCACCCTCGTCGCCCCAACCAAGTTCCTGCGACCAGCCGACACCTTGTTGCAGTACCTCTGCACAGAGGACCAACTGCAATGGGTCGATGGCGACATGCAGGCATTCCGCCAGGATGGCGGCGATGGAGAAGGAGATGGAGAGGCTAAGAGCAATCCTGATCTCTAGCTGGGGATACATACCGGAGTAGCCATGGACCTACTGCAAAACTACGTCGTCGTTCGCATGCCGAGGTGGCGGATGGGCGTCACGCTGGACAGTGAGGAAACCTACCAGCGTGACCACGCCGCCATCCAGGTCTGGGCGGCTAATCACAAGGAAGTTCTGGACGAGCATGACATGGCTGCGGTCGCCAGGATCACAGCCACGCAGTTCCCCAGGATTGTCCGCATCCAGATTACCGACGCGGAAAGCGGATGCGGTTACGAACTTCATCCGGCGATACACAGATGAGCGGTTTGCTTATAATCCTGACCGGCTGCGTCTACGCCTTTGTGAGCTTTGAACAGTTCCTGAAGGGCAACGACGCAATGGGCATCGCCTACGCAGGCTATGCCTTTAGTAACATTGGCTTGTGGATGTTGGCGAAGTGAGGAGGAACCATGTCACTGATAGTTGCAACCTGGCCTAATAACTCTGTGTCCGTTCTGCGGTCGCCTGCTGACTGGGATGCGTTCTGGCTGTTTTCAGCCTTGGATAGTGAAGACAACCCATTCGCTGCCAAGGTGATGGTTGTAAAGGGGCGCTGCCCGCATGTCGGTTGGACCGAAGAGATTGACGAAGAGACGGGGCGGGCTGTTCTGACGCCCTACCCCATCGAAGGGACCCTGATTCCATGGGAATGGCCTGACGACATGATGGAACAGTGGCACGCTTACGTCCGTGGATGTGCCGTGCCGCAGTGATGCTCCAGTTGAATCCGCCGATCCATGTAATGACGCCCCTGGGAGAGGGTGATGCACTGGTAATGATTGACTACGGGCCCCACATTAACACTGTCTGGGGCGTCTGGCTGTTCGATGACGGCCGCTTTAATCACTTCGATAGTAGTGACATACGGATCATGGGGAATGCCATGTACGGCATCCCTGATCCAACCTAACGAACACGCGGTGCCTCATATTCTGGCTTCCTGACACCGCAATAGAAATCAACCAGACGCCAGCCTAAAGAAAGCCGGCCTACAGCCGGAGCGGCGAGTCCGCCGAAGTCAGCGTGGTCCGTGCGAAACTCCAGGCAACGGGCTGGTACTTGATCCAGCAAAAACCCCTACGTCCTGGTCGCAGCCGAGACTAGCCCCATATAAGACGGCACCACGCCCAGGCAAGGACGCCCCCAAGGAGACTCACCCCTTCTCGGCAGGGAAGGGGTCCACGCTATGGCAAGGATGAACAAGCGAGAGCAGGCGGAATGCTGGGAGTGGGCCCAGGAACACCTCTCCTGCGCTATCTGCTGGTGGCCGCAGAGCGATGGCCGGCGTGACCTGCACGTCCACCACATCATGTCCGGCTCCGCCCGCAAGCATGATGTCAGGAACTACTGCCGACTCTGCTCTCGCTGCCATGACGTTCTCCATGCCGGCAAGGTAGCGGGGAACTTCCCGCCGATATACAATAGTACAGTGCTGTGGGCGAAGCAGCAGAGCGATCCCGAAAACTATGACCCGGTGTACCTAGCCTCGCTGCGGCATAAGAAGCACCTGGGTTATGAGCCAGAGGAGCCAGACGAATGGTATCTGCTGGAACGCCAGACGAATCTGACTTCCGGGAGGAAACCCTGATGGAGGTCCTCGCTGAGTTGAACCCTGATGCCATGGCCGCAGACGGGTTTGAAGACGCCGCCATTGGCTACACGCTGAACCCATTCCATCGGCATGTCCTGGTCTACGACGCCGACCATTGCCTGGAAATCCTGGAGCAGGACGGCATGTCTGCGGAGGAGGCGGTGGAGTGGTTTGAATACAACACGCTGGGTGCCTATGTCGGGCCCGATGGCCCCCTGTTTGTGAGGGTCCTGTGAACCAGCGGGAGAAGGGAAAACGCGGCGAGCGCCAGGCTGCGGAGGCGATCCGCTCTGCCCTGGGAATCTCCGCCCGGCGGGCCCAGCAGTTCTCCGGCGAAGGCTCGGCCGACCTGGCGGTGGACGCTGATGGCGTCCATTGGGAGGTGAAGTTTGTGGAGCGAGAGAGCGTCCGTGCCTGGATGCGGCAGGCCATCCGTGACGCCCAGGGCAATGTACCTGTGGTCCTGCACCGAAAAACCAAAGAGCCGTGGTTGCTGACGGTGCCCTTGGAGCGGGCGTATGAACTGTTCATCCGACTGGAGGAAGCGCGTGGTCCAGAGGTTCCGGCGGTGGGCGAACCGGAGGTTCCCGGTTCCGTTCCCCCTCCGGTACTACCTGAGGAGCCCTGACAAGCTCCCGGAGATGCACGGCTACTTTGACTTCGACGAAGACGAGCAGAGAGGAATGATTGTCCTGGCTAACACGTCTAGCCTGGACGTTTTGGTTGACACCCTGTGTGAGGAGCTAGCACATGCCAGGACTGCCCACCTTTGTGACGGGGAGGAAGACCCCCACCACCCCACCTTCTGGGCCGAATACGGAAGGATCGTCAACGCCGCCAGAGAGCGGACCTGGTGATCCTTACCGGGCGATCTGTGATGAGTTGTACGCCCTGCTAACGCGGAAGCGTGGCTACTACGGATGTGGTGAGGACCCGCTGGAGAACGCCCTGGGCGTGCAGGATGACGGCATCGATCCGACCCGCTATCAGGTCGCCAGGATCGGTGAGAAAACCCGCCGGCTGAGGGCGCTTGAAGAGACAATATCTATCCAGAAGACACTCTTGGATATAGCCGGCCATGCGGTGGTCGCCGTGGCCTGCGAGAGGAGAAAGAATGTACGCAGATGCCCCCCTTGCAAAGGCAAGTGACTCCCAGTTCTTTGGGCCGAAAGTCCTTGTGTTCCTGGACGCTGCCGCCGAGAAGGCCAAGGACGGCCTTACCTGGTCTGAGTTTGGCGAGTTGATGCTGGCCCTGGTCCGGCTGTCCATCACCACCCTGGACGCCGTCAACCAGATGACCGGGGCGGAGAAGAAGGAGATGGTGGTGGAGGCGGTGGCGGCTCTCTTCGACCGCCTTGCGGACAAGGCCATTCCGCCAGTGGTCTGGCCAGTCTGGCTCCTGGCTAAGCCGTCCATCCGGGCCCTGATTCTGTCGCTCACGGCTGGTGCGGTGGAGGTCCTTCTTCCGATGGTGCGTTCATGATGACGATCATCCTGCTGCTGCTGGCCGGCGTGGCGTTGGCCTGGCCCTGGATCAAAGCGAACTACCATGAGTTCAAAGCACCGGACTCCCGCCATCTTGCGGCAGTTGCCCTGCTGGCTGCGGCGGTCTGGTCCTACGCAGGCCGGTCTCCGGCCCCCACTCCTCCCCCGCCGGTCGGGTTCAACCTGACTGGGAAGTTCGTCGGGCCGGACGCTTCGGAGGATGCCGCTCTAGTGGCCGCTCTCTGTGCGGAGTTAGCAAACGAACTGGAATGGGACATGGCCCAGGCGGAGCCGCTCCTGGTCTCCGGGATGGCTTTTGATGAACTCCGTATCAGAACCAGGAAGCTCCTCTGCAAGGGCGAGAGCCTTGGCGAGAAGCATCCCCTGGCCAGGGATGCCATCGGTGCTTACCTGGATTCCCACGCTGGCACATCTGGCGGGCCGATGGATGACGAGACCAAGCGGAAGTGGATCGCTGCTTACCGTGAGGTTGCCAAGGCAGCGGAGTCCGCCCGGTGAAGCCGCATCCGTTCCGACTCTTCCTGGCGGTGGCCGTTGTCTCATTGGCGGTCCTCCTGGCTCTCCCCAAGAAGGAGATGCCAACTGGCTATGTGCCTGACCCGGTGGGTGTGCAGATATTCCTGCGCTCACTGGACCAGCCGTACTTCGCCCAGGCTGGTGCGGATGCCATGGCCAAGGCAACGCACAAGGACACCTTCCTATACCGCCACATGGACCAGGCCCACCAGGCCCGCTATGGGACGCCGTTCAAAGTTGCACGGCAGGGCATTGGAGACTGCGTGTCATGGGGAGCTATGCACGCTGTGTACTGTGCTGAGAGCGTAGACTGGACCCAGGGCCAGCGTGCCGACCCGCCCCTCCTGCCTGCGTCTGAGCCAATCTACGGCGGAGCCCGCGTAGAAGCCAGAGGGAAGCCAGGCGACGGTGCCCGCCCGGTCGGCGGGTACAGCGATGGTGCCACGGGCTGGGGTGCAGCGAAGTGGCTGAAGGACTGGGGGGTGGTCTACCGTGAGCCCGTGGTTGGGCGGGACCTGACCACCTACTCTGCAAGCAGGGCTAAAGAGTACGGAGCCTACGGATGCGGCGGGCAGGGCGACAACGGCAAGATGGATGCTGAGGCCAAGAAGCATCCCTGCAAGCATGTCGTTGCAGTGAAGACCTGGGAAGAGCTGGTCGCAGCGGTGACTAGCGGCTACCCCGTGACCATCGCATCCAGTGTTGGCTTCAATACCACCAGGGACAGTGATGGCTACTGCCGTCGCTCGGGGGTTTGGATGCACCAAATGTGCATCATCGGCCTTAGGTTCCAAGAGAACGGCAGCCCCCGTGATGGTGCGCTGATCATCAATAGCTGGGGCAACTATGTAGGGGGTGGCAAGTGGCCAGACGACATGCCAGATGGATGTTTTTGGGCAGAGAAGAAGGACGTTGAATCGATACTAGGACAGGGTGACTCGTATGCAATCGGCTCAATCGACGGTTTCGACTTCCGGGAACTGGATAATGGCGGCTGGCTCGCACAATAACCGGCCCGTCATCATCGCCTTGGTGGTCGGCCTAGCGGTCGGATGGTTTGTGTTTGCCGGCTCGGCCACCACGCCGTCCCGCAAAGACGACCGGCCCTTCCTGAAGTGGGTGGCCCGTGCCGCCAAGAACCTGCTTTGGATTGCCTTGGTTGCGGAGGACCCGCCGGAAGAGTTGCAGCCGGTGAAGTCGGAGGTTGGTGCAGACGGCTATGTCATGGTTGACCACACGCGGGGGTGGTGAGATGTGGCGTTTATTCATCTGGTTCCTGACTTGGTTGTCGGCTGATCCCAATGACCTGGACATTGCACACGCCCGCTCGGCAGCGGCTATCTCTGCTGCTCGGGCCAGCATGAGCCCCACGCGGGGATGCTGCGGGGAGTGCGAGAGCGGCGTGATCACTCACCCTGACGGGACCACCAGCATCTGCCCTTGCCCGGAAGACTGTGCGTGCAAGGAGTGCAAGGAGTGCCGAATCGACTGACGCAACGCCTGATGCGGGTCACCGCCACGGACGGTGAAGAGTATTGGGTCTACCAGTATGAGCCGGAAGACTGGCGGCTGGCTGTCCGCAGGGTGATGAAGGACAGGCGGCGCAAGAAACTGCCGGTCATGGCGGCGGCGGGCCTGATCAAGATCATTGTCGAAGAGGCGGACGAGTGAAGCGATTGACCAAGAAGCAGCAGGCCCTGGTGACTGAGTACCAGGAGATGGTCCTGGTGATCGCCCGTTACTTCGTTCAGAATCGTCCGGGCTGGCAGCGGGCCGCACTGATTCCTGACCTGGAAGGCGAGGGGTATCTGGCTCTCTGCAAGGCCGCCCGCACTTACAACAAGGACAAGCTGCCCTACCCCAAGAGGTACTTCGCCCAGGCCATCCTGAATGCGATGCTGAAGTCCATCCGGAAGCTGACCCGCTCTCCCGGGGAGAGGGTTGGCATGGCCATGGCTGAGGCGGAGACCGCCACTACCGATGAGAGGGATGACCTGTCGGAAGCCATCGCTGGGATGGAAGAGCGGGACAAGGCCATGGCTGTGTGCAGGTTTGTCCGCAAGCGACGGATCACCGACCTGGCGGACGAGTTCAACCTGAACGTCAGGTCGGCGTCCCTTGCTTCCCGGCGGCTAGCAAAGCAGCTCTTGGAGCGACTGGGAATCCTAGACGAGCTGCCTGACACAGCGCATGGACCTCGGAGACGGAGTACCAAACGCCCTTCCCCGTGTCAGTCCACTTCTTCCCCGGCTTCACTGTCCGATCCTTCGCAAGAATCCAAGCGATGTCACGGTAAGACTTGCCCTGCTCCTTCAGGTCAAGGACGCGGAAGGCGATCTCTCTCTCAGAATCCAGAGGTTCAAAGCGAGCATCCCGGCCGCGGCCAACCTTCTGCCACCCGAAGGGCCGCGCGCCCCCGTAAGGACGGCCCTGCTTCTTCAGGTAGGCAGCGATCTCCCGGGTCCGCTGGGCGATCATCTCCCGCTCAAACTCAGCGAAAGCGGTCATCTGGTTGAATACCAGCCGGCCGGCAGGCGTTGCCAGGTCGATCCCCAGGTCCAAGATGACGCAACGGACCTGCCGCTGTAGCCATATGTGGACAGTGTCGGCGGAGTCAAGGACTGAGCGGAAGACCCTGTCGGGCTTGCAGAACACAACCGTGTCGCCAGGGTCCAGGATGTCCCAGAGAATCTTGCCCTGGGGGCGGCGGCGCAGTTGAATGGAGCCGGAAACGTCTTCGTCAACAAAAATCTGAGCCAGATGTATGCCCTCCCGCTCTGCGAACTCAGTGATCTTGTCGGATTGGTTCTCACGGGAGTTCGCTTGATCGTCCGTGGATACCCGGATGTAGCCGTAGCAGTTCATTCCTTGCACCTCCCTAGTATGTCTCGCAGCGTTGCCTCTGACTGCTCCCTCCGGGCGGCCCGCTCCTCCGGCGTGTCCGGTCGGTAGTCATCGGGCAACCAGTAACGTGCCACCACGGTGAACCCGTCCGGGGAAGGTATGTCGTCCAGCGGACCCGTGGGCTCTCCGTTGCGGTGTACCTGGAACATGTACACGTTGGAGTACAGGTTGACCTGGTCGTCCGGGTCTTCCATCGCAGGGCCGGCTGGCATCCAGCCGCCTTCCCGCTCTTCTACAGGGATGTAGTAACCGCGGAAGGTGGACTTCAGGATGTCGCCAGTGTTCTTCTCTTCTGTGATAAAGCCGTGGTACTTCAAGACTTCTTCCTCCGGAGGCTCCACCGCGTGCGGCGGAGAAGGTCGTTGATGGATTGCCGCATAAGTTTACGGGACTCTTTGTCTTCTGGCGAGATGCCAGACAGGATAGACAGTGCCGATTCATAGGAAGCAGAACCAAAGATTGAAGACGTGGCTTCAATCCAGGCCAGCGTCAAGGCAGGCAGGACGACGTTGGGTAGGCCGTCTGGGAGTTCCTCGCACCGCTGGAACATGCGTAGGTAAAGGTCCTGGATGTGGTCACGCAGTTCATCCAGCACTTCCATGCTCAGGCCATACATGCAGTCGTCTTGTTTTACAGAGTCAAAGTCTACCACTACTCACCCCACTGTTTCGATGAAGCGTAAAAGATAACACACAAGATAAACGTGCCCAGCAGAAAGTCCATGGCGGCTCCTAGTGAGGGTAAACATGGTCCTGGCAAACACGCTTCAGCATCTTCAGAACCTGGCATGCCTGCGCTGCCTCCACCATAGCGTACTCCTCCATGTCGCACATCATCGACTCGGCATCAAACATCTCCAAGTCACGTTCGACTGCCCGCCGCAGGTAGTCGATCTCCCTAGCATTGACTGTCAGCGTGATAGTCATCTCAGCCTCCTACTGTGATGGTGAAGTGCAGCGGAGCCTGGACGACAGGCCCAGTCAGCCGCAGGACAGGCTTAGCAGCCCGCTTCCTGGTGACCTTCAGCGGTGGCAGGACGATGCCACGCTTCATCAGGCGATGCTTTCTGCCGGCCACCACGCCAAGCGTCACGCCCAGCAGTTGGGCGAACTCCTCCATGGTCAGGCCAGCGTCACGGGCCTCCATGTAGTCCTTGCAAAACTTAGACACGTCGAATCGCAGGGCTTTCATGCTCATCTCCTTGCAAGAAAAAGGAAGTGGCGGGGGGGCTTGGGCTCCCCCCCCACCACACGGCTGAACGGCAACGCACCGCACAGCCGTCAGGGATCAGACCGCCAGCAACTTGCTGCCGACCTCGGCGTCGACCACGCCGTGCAGACGCATGGTCCGCTGCGGCAGGTTGCCGTACTTCTTCAGCACCTCCGTGCAGGCGTTGAAGTAACTCCACAGCGTAGGCTCGGAGAACTCCGGGTGGCTGGGCGAGTCATACTCGTTCAGCACCTCAGAGATCGCCCGTGCCGGCAGGGCATTGGCCCGGTAGGACCGCAGCACCAGGTCATGCAGGTGGGGCAGGCCACGGACCTGCTCCTCCTTGTAGGCTTCGATCCGCTTGGCCTGGTGGCCTCGCTTTTCGATCAGCCGGGCGACACCCTCATTGACCAGGCGGGGCAGGCGGTCCAGCACCAGGCGGGAGTGCTTGGTCTTGACCACCACCTCCGAAGAGAAGGCCAGGTTGTCGCAGACAAACACCCGGGAGCCAAGGCAGAACGACACGGGAAAGGACTTGTCATGGGAGTTGCGAACTCCGATGACGGTGGCGTAGTCCGTGCCGCCGGCCAGGGTGATGGTGCCGAACATCCGCTGCCCGCTGCGGGCAAGAGCGAACTGGCTGTCGGTGATCTTCAGCCCGCTGCCCTGGATGGAATCCTCCACCATGCTGACGACATCGCCGTGAGCGACAGGGGTCCAGGTGTGGGTGGACTCAGGGACAGGGGCATCATCGATCTGGTCACGGGTCACAAGCTCTCCGCCGCAGTGGATCAGCATCGTCATAGCAGTCTCCTTAGCGCAAAAGAAAACCCCGCCGGCACGCTGCCGTCGGGGCAAACAAGGCCGATACCGTACAAGCGTACAGTATCTCTTCGATTAGGTGGTCATCCCTCTCCGAAAATGGCGAGGATCAAACGCACCACCAGCATTACGATCTCCGCAGTCTGGTCATCCATGACCTACTCCTTGGTAACTAGGGGAATCCGTGCAGTCCCTTCCTCCTCATCGATCTCCCAGTGGTGCAACTGTGCCTGGGCCCGCCAGATCATGGCCTCATAGTCCGGGGTGGCGAGCAATCCTGGCACGCCCTCGGAGACCTCACCCGTTATGTGGCCACTCCCATCGATGACGGGCCAGCAGTTCTGCCAGTCGAACGCACCAGATATTGCCTGCCATATAGGGTCACGGTAGTCCAGGTAGGCGGCATCGCCGCACGCCTTGGTGACCGCATCTCGCAACGTGTCATGCTCATGTCTCTCCATCACTCATCTCCCTCCGGGTACACCTTGTCAATCATCTGAATGATCTTCATGGAGTCGGCCATGAAGTCCCGTGCGATCACCCAATCCTCCAGCATCTCCTCCGGGGTCTGGCCCTTCGCTGGCGGCGAGTTCATCAGGTGCTTCTGGTCCTCTATGTGATCGGACAGCACCCACCGCAGGTGACGTAGGTCCTGCTCGTTCAGCTTCAGGGCATGGAACACCATGCCGGACTCCAACTTCTTCTTGGCTTTCTTCTTAGCCATAACTCACCTCCGCTTTTAGGACTCACTGCCCCGCGGGCCATAGCGCCCCTTGTCGAACTCCACAATCAGTTGCTCTCGGATCACAAGCAACGGCTTCAGGTGGTCATCCGCAATCTCACCGCGGTCGATGCGGTCGATCTCCTCGTCAACCAACTGAGACAACACGGCGAACGTGTTGCCGTGGTCGCCGCCGCCAGTGTTATACAGCACCAGGGTGTATACCCGTGGGTACGAGAAACCCACGCCATCGGACTTCTTCTTACCCATCACTCACCTCCTCATGTATCTAGGAACGGAAACTCTTGCCGTGCAAACTCCGCGTCATCATCGGAACCAAGGAGCCCCTGAACCAGCCGGAATGCCGCAAGGCAACCACTGTTGAACCCGTGCTGCCAGTTGGTGTCATCAGACCGCAGCTCCTCCAGGTCGGTGGGCCATGCCGCCTCCACTCTCTGCCGGCCTGACTGGCTGGCAGGTTCATCATGGGTGCTGCGGGCATACCAGACTAGGTCGAAATACTTCTGCTCCCAGCCAGCGATCTCGGCAATGATGTCAGACTTCTTCATGTGGATTCTCCATTGGAAACGGCCTCAGCAACCTCCATCCAGTTGCCTTCTGGATACCAGACTAGGGCCGGGCCTGACCAGTTTTGGTTCAGGCAACCAACGGGCGGGTCGGCCTGGCCAATGCGGTAACTTTCAAACATGCGCCGCACCCCATGCACGCGGCGGAAACCATACGGGCAGCCGAAGAACTGCGCCAACTCAGCAGCCCGCAGGGAACTGGCGCAGCCCGACACGCTGGTGGCGTAGATCATCACTCCCTCCCTTCTGCTGTGGCAATGCTAGGCATTCAATCCCTCCCGCATGGCCTGGATAAGATTAGACGCATCGCCCAAGGTGGCAGAGGCGCTGTCGTTCTCTAGTGTTTCCGCGACGGCATCAAGCGTCGTCTCAATGTTCCGCAGAGCAATAGCGATCTCCTCAGAGGACAACTCATAGCCAACAAGGGCATAGGATATTTGCTTGTTGGATATTCGCATAACGTCACTCCCTCCCTTCAGCCTTAGCAATCGCAGCCCACAGTGCCACCAACGCAGGCGACCCGCTGCTGCCCTGTCCCATGTCAATCAGTTCCTGGTTCGCCAGTCTAGCCGCGGCCAGGAGGTCCGGGGCTGCTGCAATGAGGCGGGCGTCTGCCAGCATTTCATCATCGCCTTCGTCCACTGATACCCTGGCGACGTGCCACCAGTAGCCGTCCTGGCGTGTCTGCTTGATCGGAACGTATCGGTAGCCGTATGCCGCATCGGTTCCAGTCTCATCGACGTTGTCCGGCCAGCCCCAGCTAGGCTCTTCTAGCGTCCAGTCCCTAGTCTCCATCACTCCCTCCCTTCAGCTTTGGCAATGGCGGCCTTTGCTCTGTCCGCCATCGCAGTGTACTCAGGCACCCAATCAACGGCCTCCTCAAACTGCTCCACCAAATACTTCAGTTCCTTCAGTAACTCCGGTGCTGCTGCGATGAGGCGGGCAGAGCAGTCGATCACATTGAAAGCCACTGGCCCCTCGCATGACTCAATGGTCACGCCGTTCTCCAACATGTCGCCATCAGCGTCTTCGTATTCAATAGTCCAAGGCCCAGGTGTATGAAACATCACTCCCTCCCTTCTGCTTTGGCGATTGCCTTATCGCAGCCGTGCAGTCCATCGCTTTCGATAAGTTGATCCACATAGGTAGCGTCTAGCATCCGCCAGTCGCCGTCTGACAACTGTTCAAACACTTCACGCATCCGCTTCAGTGCGGCCAGCATCTCCGGTGCCGCCGCCAGCAACCTCTGGCTCTCTCTCTTGTCTCTCCCCCGCAGGACACTGGGGTAGTCACTGTCTTGGTAGGGCATCAGTCTTCCTCCTCTTCCTGCTCGGCCGCCTCTTCGGCGGCAGTCTTCTCTCCGAAAAACTTCAGGGCTAGGCCGGCGTTGTGAGCCGCCGCGTCCAGAGCGTCGGAGTCTCCGTGATGGCATGCGTAGTCAGTCTGAGACAAGGCGGCAATGACGGTCCGATACTGCTCGTCGGTCAGGTCAATCGTTGGCATGTCGTAACCTTTCTAAAGAATGAAACGGGAGGCGAGCATTTCCAAGCGTGCTACAAGTTTCTCCTTGGCAGATCGTTCTTCCGGGGAGTAAAGCGTGCTGTTGCTTGGGTCAATAAGATCGTACTTCATTGTTTCTATGGCATAGATAACAGCCTCCAGGACTGTCTCTAAGTCTTCGTCACGCAGTTCAATCGTCGGCATCAGTAGTCCTCCTCTATGGGTTCATCGCACTCATACTGCGGGTCAGTCGATCCACCCACGCCGGCCGCCGCTCTTCGTCTTGGGCCTCGGCCCAGTCAAGAACCTCAACGCACGCTGCCCGGAGCCGGAGCAGCCGCTTCTCCAGCAACTGCGACCTGGCGTACCAGATTCCTGCCAACGACTGTTGCGCCTCGCTGTCGATCTCGCTCATCACTTCACCTCCTTCATTCGCTGGTGTGTTCCGTATCCGCGGTCCTATAGCGTCATTCATCGCCTGTGCGGAATCTTCCTCGCCACGCCGTCTCTCCAAATGACGGAATACCTAGCCGTGACTTTGCTCTTCATCACTCCGCCTCCTCGTCTTCGATCTCGTCCAGGTAGAACAGTTCCACCAGGGCCAGCAGTTCACCGTTCAGCACATCGAACCCACGCAGGCAAACGTGAGGCTCATGGTCGCCGGGCTCCTTGCCCGGTGCCCACTGGGGCCGGACGTTGTAGGTGTCCGGCAGGTCCGCAATCAGTTCTCGCAGTTGGCCGACAGTCATCACTCCACCTCCACTTTGCTTTCGGTTTCAATCCACACCCTGGCACCGCAGGAGAGCGGGGCATCAGGCTCATAACGCACAACGCAAGGACCATCGATCCGCACTGAGTGTGCATAGCGGTTGTCCTTGTAGGTCTTGACTGTCAGCACGGGATCACGCTCGCCGGTCTTGTTGTTCTTGCGGATCACATGCTGGTTCACATGGACGATGGTCTTCATGGTGTGCATCCGTACAGGTTCAGGAACGTACACAAAAAAACCCCGGCGGGTACTTAGGACATTTTCCCCGCCGGGGCCCCAGGAGCGGGCCAGAAGGCCCACCCAGTCAACGCATTCTACCACACTCAGGCCGAAGGCCGCACCTCCACCGGGCGGAGTTCCTTCAGAATCGCAGCGGCCAGGCACTTGTAGTCCAGGTCCTCCACTACCCGGTCGGCAATGGAATCCTCATCAAACGCTGACGCCACCTCTGAGGCGTCGATCTCGGCAGCAATGTCCGACACGTCAATCTCCCGGGCCAACTCCGACACGTCCACCCCGGAGGCCAGGGACGAGTAGTCCATCTCCCCTGCCAGGTAGGACGTGTCGATCTGCCGGGCCAGTTCTTCGATGTCGATCTGCTCGGCCAGCAGGTCGTACTCCACGTCAGGCTCGGCCGTCACGCGGTCCATCACAGTGTCAACAACGGAGTCCACATCCACCTGCTCGGCGGCAAGGGCAGCGATGGCATCCACCTTCTCGGCAATGATGCCCTGGATGTAAGCACGGAAACGGTTCTTCAGGTAGCGAATCATCAGGGTTCCTCCTCAGTCCAAACGGGGCATGATCACGGAATCAAACAGCAGTTTGCCGTCCGCCCAGAAGTGGACGGCAGACTTCTCATCCTTGGTGGACGCAGCCACGTTGTCATAGCCGCACTGGATCGCAGTCTCGGCCATGTCACGGACGTACTTGGATGTCAACTTGGTAGTCACATCGTCAATCTTCAGCGTCATCCCGTCCTCGCCTGCCTTCAGGGCAGCACGGGCACGGTCCCTCAGCTCCTTGGCCGACAGAAGGATCGGCTCCGTGCCAGGCTCCGGGTACAACACCTCCTCGCTTTGCGGCCAGCGTTCCGGCTCCTCTGGCTTGACTGTCGCACCAGACTTCTTGCCGTACACCGTGACATCTCCGTTCAGGCTGGCGTGATACCCATCAGGGGTGACACCGACCGACCGCAGGGCACGGGCAAGGGCCTTGTGCGGCAGGCGATAGTCACCCTCAACTCCCTCGCAATGCCACGTCAGCCGGCACAGGCGGCAGCCGTCCGTGGCCTCGGCGTATGCTTGCCGGCCATCGGCCCGCAGGCGGATGCAGTCCAACTGGTAGTGGGATGGGTACTCGTCAGCCCACTTGGGCAGAGCAGCGATTGCTTTGGGAAGGTTCATTGGTGGCTCTCCAAGTAGTGGCGAATGATCTGATCCAGATGCAACGTGACCCAGCCCTTGGGCCCGTCACCCCACTCCCACTCCTCCTCCTCGGAGTGGAAGCGAACAACACAGTCTTCGACCTGATCCCAGGTCTCCCCATCACTGAGGAAGACCACTGCCCGGCCATCCTCCAGGTCTTGCTTGGCCCGCTCAGACTTCAGCATCGTCAACCTCCGGGATATCACGGCCAGTGTGGTCAGCGATGTCACGCATCCACCGCTGGTCCTCTGGGTGCATGTCGGCGTACTCCTCCAGCAGTTCATCGAAGAAACCTTCCCTGCCCTCATAGGGGCTGGTGTAGAAGGACTCCAACTTGCCGTCCCGCAGCATGCAGACATCCAGGTCCTCATTGACAAGGAACACATGCCCGCTGTTGCGATTGAAGGCCGGTCGGACACCGCTGTCGGAAAAGTCCTCGGGCAGTCCGCTGTCACCCCAGGCTCGCATGATGTCATTCAGCATGCATCGCTCCCTGGCACAGGAAACGATGTCGGCAAAGTCTTCGGTGTAGTAGTCGCTCATCACGCATTCTCCAGGATGCCGCACACGTCCTTGTACACCCCGCCACCGCGGCCTTCGTACTGGGGGTACTTCCGAATGAACTGCCGCACCACATAGCACAGCCGCTCATGCCTGCTGCTGCCGTAGGCACGGGAAGCCCACCAGCAGAGGCTGACATAGTCACGCTCACACTCCCGGATGAACCGAACCTCATAAGGAGGAACAATCTCCAGGGTCTTCATGTGGTCAAAGTCCATGCTCACTCCTCCTCCGCAAGTTCCGCGTAGTCCCCGATCAAAAGGTCAATCTGCTCCTGGCTCTGACACTCCTCCAGTTGGTCATACAACTCAGAGGCTTCATCGCCTTGCATGAACACGGTGCCATGGCCGAACTTCAGGAGCAGGCCATAGCCAAGCCAGTCGTAGTCGCACATAAATCACCCCGCTAGGTAGTGGCCGAAACTCAGTTCCGATGGGTGACCGTCACCCACCATGTCGATGCCATTCGGCACCACAAACTCTGTCTCTCGCATCTCATCCCGCCGCTCAGGGTCAGCCTTCAGGCGAAGGCCGACACACACGTCCTGGTCATCCAGGAAGCGGTAGTCACTCTTGTCCCCGTCGATGACCCGCCAGACCTTGCCATTGGGGTCAGTCCAGGTGGCCGGCAGGTAACCAAACTGGTTACCCCAGGGATTCCACAGAGCGTCAAACACTACAGAGATGTTGGAGCCAGTGTCATAGACACGCTTCCAGTCATCGTAGGTAGTGCCGTCGTTGTAACTGTAGGTCAGGTGATAAGGGGCCCGACCAAGACGATCTGACAGCTTGGTGTAGTCATACCACTTCCAGGCATAGTCAAACATCCAAGGAAACCGCTTCTCCCACCGCTCGTCAGAGTCAACATTTGGCCGGCATGCGATCTCACTGTCACCCTTGTTCCGCTCCGCCTTGTCAATACCCCTGCGGAGATAGGCACCAAAGGACCGGGGATTCTCCCGCAGCCAGTTAGTCAGGTTGATCCGGGCATCCCGCACAAAGTCAGACCGACCATGCCCGGCCTCCCAGGTCACACAGCCGTAGGAACACATGGACAACCCACGGGCATTGGCCCACTGGGCAATCTCAGAGATATCCCATCCCCTGTCCCGAAACTCTTCAATCTTGGACCGTCTGATCGCCCTGGCACACATGTTGTATCCAGAGGAGTCAGACGATGCCAAGGAGATGGTATAGGCCTTGTATCCAGTCCCATGGCTGATCTTACTGTTGCTGTCTCCGGGTTGTAGGATCGTCGCCGTCTTGTACATACCAATCTCCATGTGCTGTCCGCACCGTGCGAAAGCCAACCGCTGTCCGCACCGCACAGTTCCCCCCGTGGGGGGCCAGGCTGGCAGGGGGAGTGTACCCTTGTACACTCCAAACCGGGGAAACCCCTGGAAAACAGGGGCGAAACCGCCCCGCAGCGGCGGCGACGGCGGCGAGCGTGAGGCCCGCATCTAAAGAGGGACGCGGCGGCGTTTTTTTTCGGGGCCTTCGTCCCTCTTGTGGTGAGGGTGCCGCACGTTGCGGAACCCACGCCAACCCAGGAGCCGAAACCATGGCCAACAAGAGCCCCACCGCCGCCGAACTTGCCGCCGAACTGGAGCAGGTCCGTGCGGAACTGGCAGCCACCAAGGCACGGGCCGGAAAGAGTATCACGTTCAAGGTCAGCCAAAAGGGGGCCGTCAGCGTCTACGGACTAAACGCACGGTTTCCCGTCACGCTCTACCGCGACCAGTGGGAGCGACTGCTGGACCGTGCCGACGATCTGAAGGGTTACATCCTGGACCATGCCGGGGAACTGGCCACCAAGTAGGCCAGCAGGCAAGCCGGCCCCGGCAGCGTAGCCGGGGCCGGCAAGAACCGAACCACCAGCCCAAGGGGAAACCGATGGTACAGGCGCAGATAATCACAGAGACGCACCACCACCGCCGAGGCATCAGCAGCACAGCCCGAACCCTAACCCGCCCCAACTGGCGGGACGCAGTGAAGGCAGCCCAGGAGTATGCCCGCAGACAATCCCAGATAGCCTACCGCAGGCGTGAGGGTAGCACCGTGGCATATATCACGCTGCGAGATGACCACGGCGTTACAATCCGCCACCGCTGGTCATGGAACTAATCATATTCTCACTTGCAAGACAGTGGGCAGCCGATAGAATCATACAGTCGGCTGGACAACCGACACACACCCAGGAGCCGAGAACATGATACTTCCCAGCGACTTCCCCCGCGTCATCACCGCAGTACGCAACAACGCAATCCGGGAAGGAATCGACCCCGCCACCGCGGACGACATAGCCCAAGAGGTGGCACTTCGGCACCTGGAAGGCCGATTGTGCAGGACCGCCGAGGCTCCTGGCCAGGTGATCAACACGGCCCGCATTATCGCCCGCAGAGCGGGAACCTATCGGGCTCTTCTGCCCCACGCAGACGCAGAGGCCAAGAGGGCCAGCCGCAGGCGTAAGGCGGAGGAGGAGGGACGCTATCGGGTCCCGGTTGTGGACCGCTCAGTGATGCCAGACCCGCAGACCATTGCCATGGCCGCAGAGCCAAGAGGTATCCCGCTGGCGGATGCTCTGGCAGCCTACGGGATCGGCAGCCGGGCGGAGCATGAACCGGGATGGACCCCAACAGTTACAGAGGCAGGACCGCCGGAGTGGATGCCCGACCGTATCCCGGTGGGGCTTGGCGATCCCAATCCGGCCAGCCGAGAGGCTTCCCGCCTGGAGGCTATCAACGACTGGCGGAGGGTTGCGGGCTTGCCGCCAATGAAGGGGGGGGCAGCATGAGGCCACCGTTCCCACAATGCGAGACTCGCCCCGGCAGTGAGGACGGGAGAATCCACCGCTGGGCATACCGAGGGGCCTCTATCGTCGCTGGTGGCTTCACCTGGGGCGATGGTCGCCGGACCTGGGAGGTATGGTATGCGGAGGACCGGAACCCGACCCCGCACCAGACCGCCCGCCAGATTGCCCGCCGGCTAGGGGTAACGCTCCCCGATGCCGTGCCGGTCTGGCTCCTATGAGAACCGCCCCCGCCGCAGCAGACCCGACACGGGGAGCGCGGCGGGGGCTGACCGTACACGCCCGCCAGCACCCGGGCAGAGCGTGCCACCGAGAACCGCGAAGGAGACGATATGGATCAAGTGTACGGCCGGGAGTGATACCCGGCCACGGAGGAGGACCACCAACCATAGCATGCAGTGCGCAGGGCGGACGCGCCCGGCCCGGGGGATTGCCAGCATCCCGACGCTACAACGACTGGCCCACCGTACACGCGGCGGGTGACGCCTGCCACAATCGGAACACGGGACCACGGCCAGGGGACAATCAGTGAGGGGTGCAGATGCACCGCACGCTGCCCGGTCCCGCCGGCCACCGCCCGAAACCACGCCGGCAACCCGTCCCCATTGGGGGGGTGTTTGGGCGGGAACCCTGCCCGAACACGCAAACCGTGACGCCGCAGCGGGTTGCGACCGGCAGCCGGACGGCCAGACCGGCCAGAATCGACCGGCCACGGCAGCGGCCAGGGGGGGCGTGATCGGCTTTCGGTCAGGCCCCCGGCCCCCCCAGTCGATCAGGAGGTCTTATATCAATCCCTCTCTTGGATTTTTGAAAATCTCCGGGATCACGTCGGTCGGACACTTGTCTTTATGGGGCGACGAGAGTGGCTTATTAAGCGAGTCGGTGAAGCGGCTGCGAGGGCCGCTCCTCCGCGTATTCCTGCTCCCCCGCCGCCGCCACCAAAGGTCCTGGTGCCGCCGAGGCCGTCTTCCGTGGCCATTCCTGGGCCGCGCTTTCCTGCCATTGACCCGTACCTGGAAGAGTGGAATCGCCTGATGGATGCAGGCATCCCCAACCAGTATCGAACGTATGGCCCTCAGCGATTGATTAGAGACCCGGAAGTGGGGCGAGTGTGGCGTCAGTTGGAGCCTGACCTTCATCCGAACGACACCGCCTATCACTTGTATCGACCGATGATTCCCATGGACGGCGCTCGCGGAGACCAACTCTTCCCTGGCGTTCCTCTCCGGGATCACCCTTCATACTTTGTCAACTGGATGACGAAACGGGCAAACTTGGCGGGTGACATTGAACGCCGTCTACAGCTCTATGGCCCGGACCCAGGCAAGAGGCCGAGGACGATTCTGTACAGCATTCCTGAAAGAGAGGCCGCCTCTCTGGGTGCTGAGGACATCTTTCGGTCCCTGGGATATCCGGTAGTTGATTAACAGCGTCGTTTAGCCCGGACACTCATCTCCATGGGGCGACGTGAAGAACTCCTGCGGCGGTTGATGGGCAGGCCAGCCAGCCGACCGCAGGTGGCGATATCAACTCCGGCTAATGTACGCCGCCTGGCAGCAGAAGCTGCTCGCGCCGGCATGCCCGGTGGCCCCCCGATGAGGAATCTTGTCCATGACCGGCCAGCTATTCAGTACGGCGCTCCAGGCCCCTTGGACCACCTCACGGAGCAAGGCTGGATTTACCGCACGCTAACGGAACCGGAGCTAGCGGACGCCCGGAGCATAGGGTTCTTTCTTCCTCCTGCGTCTGGCAGATCACGCGGTGGCGGGGTAAATGTGAAGCACTGGGTGCGGGGCGGCTCTGGTGAGCCGGTGCAGTTCTTCCGTGCAAACATGGGCAAGCAAGTCGTCCGCGTGCCGGAGGGGCTACTGCTTCCGGACGCTCCGGTCAGGGCGACGGACGCCCTCTTGGCGACACCTGGCTGGGACTGGATTCCCGTGGGGCAATAGCCTGTATGGGCACAGCCGACCGTATCGCCAGGAAGTTGACCGATGCCGTCCTGGATAGGGTGGCATCGCAGTCTAGGCCGGGAGCTTATGTTCCGCCTGCCGGTGCAGTGGTTCGCCCGGCCAGAGCAAACAGGGCCGTTCCACTGGAACTATCGGAAACCGCCCGCCCGCTTCCCCCAATGCGGCCCCTAGAGGTCATGGGCAGTGAGTTGTATCCGGCAGTTGACATGCCGGTCCGTTCCAGGGTTCGCCGGCCGGGCATGGTCTATGAAGATGAGATCGAAGCGATAGATGCGGTGATGCCGTCTCTCCAAGAAGACATGCGGCGTGGCCTGGAGGCGGGCTATGGGCAGTGGTACTTCACGGGACCGCTCCAGGAACGATTCCGCTCTGTGCTTGGTAGAGATAGGGGCGACCGGGAGTTTCGCCGCTTCATGGGGCTGACATCGGCATCTAGCAATGCCTCGCCCGTCCAGCAGGAGATTAAGAAGGGTTCGCTGCTCTACAACCTCCACAAGCAAGGACTACTGCCAGAGGCGGCCAGTTACGATGAGGCTGTCGAACGGATACGCCGGGCCCGTGAAGAAGGGCTGATCCCGCAGGGCTATGGAGGCTTCGCCCAGGGGCAGGATTTGTACAAGGCCAACCAATACCTCCAGGGTCGCTTGCAGTTCCCTGGCGATGAAGGGGCCGGTGCTAGGTATAAGCTGGGCGACTATTACAACCAGAAACTTGGCGATCCGGACGCAGCCGCCATGGATAGCTGGATGCACCGCTGGCTTGGCCTGCCGTTTGAATCCCGGGCCTACTCGCCGGCCCGTCAGGCCATCCTGCAAGCGGCGGGCGATGTGCCGATCAGCCAGGCACAGCCGGCAATCTGGATGATGCGGGGTGCCCGCTCGCCGGCCATGAGGAGTCTGGACTACCCGTCTTTCCTCCATGGCCTGGAGAATCGCCTAAAGCAACGGGCGAAGCAACTTGGCGAGCCGCCAGAGAAGGTCCTGGACGACGTGATCCGCGGCCGGCAGTACATGTATCGAAACGATAGCTGGGCCGAGGGAATGGCATGAGCCGCCTAGCCGACGCATACGCCAATGCCGTCCGTGAGCTAGTTGGCGAGGCCGGCGAGTTTGTGGCCCGCCGCTCGGCCGAGATTCCCAAGTCCCAGCGGAACTACGACCGCGTTCTGGCAGTGGACCCGCTGAAGGTGGTCATGGCCCAGTACGGCGACGAGGCAGCGGAGTTCCTGGCACGGGCCAAGGCCAAGCAGGCAGACGACCCTATTCAGTTCCTAGACGACGCCCGCTACCGGACGAATGACTACTACGGCGTCTCCGGCCATGAGATTCCGCTGTACTACTACGACCGGCCTGGAGTTGGCCGTGGGGCAGAGGGACGGTTCCGCCTGGACAGCCGGGGCCGCTCTGCGATTCAGGTAGGCAACAACCCATTGGCTCTGGTTGAAGAGTCCCGCCACGCCCTGGACCGCCTTTACGGCAAAGGGGTAGCTCGCCGCCTGCAAGCTCCTGCTAACTCCCCTCCCCTGTGGGCGGACATGTCGCCCAGGAAGGCCGAGCAGTACATGGAGTACCTCTCTTTGCCTGAGGAGATCAGGGCGACCCTGGGCGGGTTGCTACCTGGTGCGGGGCCGATCAACACCGCAGAGGATGCAGCCCGGCTCCTGGAAAAGGCCCGTGAGGCTGGGAATCTCCGGGAACGCATCACCGCAGAAGGAGTCCTGAACTCCCGCTCGCTGCGCAATGAGGCGATTCCTTACCTGAGGCGTGCATTGATCGGCGCTGGTGTGGCGGCGGGCAATAACTACCAAGGAGACAACCGATGAGCCCTGAAGAACGCATCCGAATGTTGTTGGAAGAGAACGCCATGCTGCGAGGCCAACTGGACTCCCAGCAGCGGTCGCAGGCGTACAGCCAAGCGCAGTCGCCGGAATATCAGGCGTTCGCCAAAGAGATGGGCCAGGCCGCCATGGCGGAGGAGTTCCAGCAACTGGAAGACTACCAGCGGAATGGCTATTACGGCGGACCACGCCTGATGCCGTATCGTAACTCCAAGCCCAATCAGTACATGAAGAAAGAACGCCGTCCTAAGAAGAGTGGCCCCGTGGGCTTGGACTGATGCCCTTTGACCTTATGTGGATTTGGTGGGACGGGGACACCTGGGGACCAATAGAGATGGACGGCTACCCCGTATGAGCAGCGAGAACAACATCCGCCAACTGAAGCGGGGCCTGTGGCACAACATCCGGGCCAAGCGTGAGCGAGGCGAGAAGCCCGCCAAGCCTGGCGACAAGGACTACCCAGACTCCAAGCAATGGAAGAAGCTCAGTGGGAAGTGAAGACAACATCCGCCGCCTGGCCTGCAACTCTCCCAAGCGGACACCTGGCCATGACACCAAGTCCCACGTTGTTAAGGCCTGTGCCGGCGGCCAGGAGAAGATCATCCGCTTCGGGCAGCAGGGAGTCTCTGGTTCCCCCAGGAAGGACGGCGAGTCGGAGTCCTACCGCAAGCGGCGAGAGTCCTTCAAGGCCCGCCACGCTAAGAACATCGCCAAGGGCAAGATGTCCGCGGCGTACTGGGCTGACCGCGTGAAGTGGGTTCTTCTCGCTTTCCTGGCGTGGTGACATGTCCTACACGGACCCGTGCGGCTGTTGCAAGGGGGCGTGCTGCCATCTGTCGGCCGGCTCCTACGTTTGCACCCAGGAGACAGCAGCGGACTGTGCCACGCTGGGCGGTGTGTACAAGGGCTCAGGAACCGACTGTGCGGACTTCGATTGCACGTCTGGTTGCTGTGAACCCGTAACAAATGACGATGGGTGCGTCGTCTATCAGTGCGTGAGGGGATACAACTCCACCGCCTGCGGAACGGAGTGCGACCCCGTGGCGGACGCAGTGTCGGACCCCGTGCCAGACTGCTCTGGCGGAGGCACGTCTAGTGCCCGGGTCACCGGGAGCGGCTATACGATGTCTACCGGGGATGCCACATACGACAGCGACGTAGAGTCTTTGATTAACTTCACGGGCGGGTATCTGGTGGACCTGGGATGCACGGGCTCGGGTACGGCGAACTTCGACTCCGGCGACTACTCAGTTGTTGTTTTTGTGGGCGTGGCGTCTGTCCGATCTGCGTCAATAAGTGTTTACAAGTTTGGTGCGCTTTCGGCCTTCATGACTCTCACGCCGTCAGCAGAGTCGGCCACCAACACGGCCTGCGGCTGGGCGGTGTATCCGTGCAGCGACTACAACGGGACTGTCACTTCATACGGCGGAGACGGCGATGGAACATCTGCTCAGATCGATGTCCAAGGAGTGTGATTTCGTCTACGGCCGAGGCGTGGCGGTGTGCCGTCACTGTGGTCGCCGCGTGGCGACCCGCAGGCCAGGCCTCCGCGCGCACTGCCGCCCGAAGCCGCCGCCTGTTGTCGGCGGGCCAGGAACGGAGCTGAAGGCGCTCCTGAAGTCTTTCGGCATCATGGCCAAACCAAACTGCGCCTGCAATAAGCGGGCGGCGGCGATGGACAAGAACGGCTGCGCGTGGTGCGAGCAGCACATCGAAGACATCGACCGTTGGCTAGCTGAAGAGGCTAAGAAGCGAAAGTTCCCTTACGTTTCCGTGGTCGGCAGGCTACTTATCAAACTTGCGATCCGCCGTGCCCGGAAGAAGGGCAATAAGAACTAGGAGACGCCATGAACGCAACGATGCAAGCCCCTGGGATGACGAACTTCCAGCTTCCTCCTGGCGGCCACATGATGCCCCCGCAGTTCCAGGCTGGCCCTTCCACCATGGCCACGCCTGCGGACATGCAGCGGTGGAATCCCGCCATGGCCCAGGGTGGCCCGATTGCAAACGCTCCGCCCTCGCCCGAAGAGGACATGCGGCGGCTTCGCCAAGAGCGGGCCCTGCAATACCACCAGCGGGCCTTCGGCATGCCCCACGCTCAGCGACAGGAAACACCAGCCCTCACTGAAGGGCAGATCGCTGCCATGATTGAACGAATCCGCCAAGCCCGGGGAATGTGATGAGTGCAGTAGACAACTACAATCGGTTCATTGCGGGCCGCGGCGTTGGCTATGACGCTGCCGGTCGCCTGAACTTCAACAACCCAATCGATCCTTATTCCAATGATCCCCGCACGTTCGCAAAGGATGCGGCCACGCTAAAGGGCCTGGAGCTTGCTGCCTTCCAGTCCCAGCCGGCGGAGATGCGTATCCGCCAGTTGATGGATCAGTTGGAGCAGCAGCGGCTCGCTTCCGGCATGGGGCCCGGAACGATCCGCTTGGCTCCGCAGCAACTGGCCACGGGCAATAGCAGCCAGGAAATGACCTACGCCCCCTCATACGGCAAGTAACCAGGGGTGAGCCGTGGCAAGCCTGGCCGAAGAAGCGGCACGCATCCGTGCCAAGGAGGCCGAGGAGGCGGAGCGTCTGGCTTATGCCCGTAGCTACGCCAAGCAGGAAACGGAGAAGCGTCTTCGTCTCCGTGACGAGATGATCGCCCGCATCCAGCAGGCTGGCATGCAGTCTGTGCCCCCGCACCCCTTCCCCCGTGAGGCCAGGCTTGCCGGCCAGGGCAAGCGAGTCGCTCCGCCGATGTTTGACGAGCGTGGCGTCCTGCTTCCGGACGCCCGTCCGCTGTCAATGTCGTACCTCTACGCCCCCAAGACAGTCCGCACCCAGAAAGACTGGGAGTTAGCAAATCAACGGTCGGGGCTGCTCCGGGGTTTGCAGGCGGTGGCCGGAGAGATCAAAGACTCTGACGCCGCCACCAAGCAGGCGTTCCAGGACGCCATCACGCTGCCGGATGGCACTACGGTGCCGATGACGATGATCCGGAACGCGGACACGGAGATCAAGCCGTACCGGCAGGAGATGCTGCCGCCCTGGTCCCCGGCCGGGAAGGCGTTTAACTGGCTCAGTTCTATTGGCGGCACGTTTGGCGGTTACGGCCAGTTGGTTGGCGGGCGTGTGCTTAATTCTCTGGGCCTGCCCAACTATGCGTATGACAACCGCCAAGAGATCGCAACGCAGACTGGCAACGCCCTGGATACGTTGCTCCTGGGCGGTCTGACGGGTGCCATGGACATGGTGGACCCGTCCGCGGACGGCAGTTCGACCTCGCTGGCCGACCGCGCCTACCAGGAGGCTCTAAGGCGGTACGAAGACGGGTCCGTGATGCCGTACATGCCAAGCAAGCAAAACATGTCCGGCGACATGTTCACCTATGTTAATGAGGCCCCGGATGTGTTCGACGGGGTTGAATGGCTGCGTTACCCAACGGCGATAGTGGCGGGCTCCCTCACGGACAACATCCCGGCCTTTGGTGGAGTTCGCTCCGCTGTAACGAAGTCTGCCTTGCACGGCGGAACAAACCCGTTCACGCGGGCCCTTCGGCAGATGAATATAGCCAGGCACCGTGGATGGACGGGGACTTTCGGCAGGTCGGGTGCGTCACGGACTGCGGAAGCGACGGCCGCTGCTCTTGGTACGGACGTGGGTGTCGGTGCGGCGATGATGGAAGGAGCCGCACTTCCAGTCATGGCGTACCCGGACAAGACGATGAATCGATTGGCTGTTGACCCGCTCATCGAACAGCTCATGCCGGCCGTGCGCTAAAAATCGGTTTACGAATCTTGGCTAAGGGGCAATCTACACACATACACCCCCTAGCTACCGGAAAGGAAAACCATGAGCGAAGAAGCACCGCAGGTAGAAGCTCCCGAAGTACCGGAAGCCCCAGTTCCTGAAGCTCCTCCTCAGCAGTCCTTTGACAATCAGCCAGCACCCCAAGGAAGCGTTTACGACGCTTTCAAGGAACTTCCTGAGTTCCGTGGTGCAGACGATGTGGCCATCGCCCAGACGCTCTATGCGTCCATGCAGGGTTACCGGGAAGCTCAGCAGCAGCTTCGCCAGTACCAAGATGTCATGCCGGTGGCGATGGAGTACGCCAGTAACAAGCAGAAGTACCAGGAGTGGCTCCAGTCCCAGCAGCAGCCCAAGACCGAAGAGCAGCCTAGGTGGTGGAACCCTCCCAAGGTTGAAGACACCTGGAAGCAGTACATCATCCGGGACCCAGAGACGGGCCGAGAGGTTGTAGACCCAAGCGCACCGCTGGAGGCCAAGGCCGCCCTTCAGAACTACCAGGCCTACACCACCAACTTCGCCAAGAAGCTGGTCACGGACCCCGAAAGCACCCTGAAGCCATTTGTCGAACAGGTGGCGATGCAGAAGGCCCAGGAGCTTGTCCAGCAGCAACTCGGCCAGTACACCGCACAAAACTACGTCCAGAGCCTAGAGCAGCAGAACGCTGACTGGCTCTACGACCAGCAAGGACAGATCACCCCGGAGGGCCAGGCGATTCAGCAGTACATCGCCCAGGCCGCCCAGTCCGGAATCAACACACCAGAAGGCCGTTGGCAGTATGCGACGAGCATGTTGGAGCGCGACCTGCTGAACCTGCGATACCAGCAGATGCAGCAGGCACCGCCGCCCCCGCCGCCGCAAGAGTCGCCGGTCGAACAATCGAACATGCAGTTCCTGCGTGAGCGTGCCACCCGCACGCCCAACAGGAGCGGTGGGGCAACGGAGCCCAGGGCACCAAAGCCCAAGCAGACCTTGGAAGAACGCCTTAAGTCCCAACTCGTTAAGGACGGCTTGATCTAGGAGTTAAAATGGCCAGCACCACTGATTTTGCCCGAAGTATCGCAACTACGCTGGTTAACCACCTGCGTGAGGAAGAGATCGCTTCCCTGCGGAAGTACATGGTCTTCGCTGCCATCGAAAGCCGGGGCAACATCCGGATGAACATGGCTGGCCGTGGCTTTGACTGGGAGGTGTCTTACCGCCTGCATCAGCCGCAGGGGAATAACGGCGAGACTCCCCGGTCCTTCAGCCGGCAGAACCTGTGGAAGAAGGCGGAGCTGGAGTACCGCGGCTATCAGGCCACCGATGCGATTTATCGCAAGGAGCTGTTGGAGAACCGGGGCACCAGCGCCCTGGTCAACGTGGCGGGTAAGATGAGCAGCCGGCTGCTCACCTCCATCGAACAGTACCTCGCGCAGGAGGTTTACATCGATGGATCGGCCGCGGGCAACGAGCTGCGTTACCACGGCCTGGAGAGTTTCCTGGCCGGAACGCAGACGATCAACGTGGCGACCGGCGAGGCCCGCACGGCCAACGCCGCCGACCCGTTTGGCTACCCGTCCGACACCTACGCCGGCCTTAGCACCCAGCTTGGTGCCTACGGCGGTTCGCAGTTGGAAGGCGTGTGGCCGGCTGGCAAGGCCGACAGCGAGTTCGATTTCTACTCGCCGCTGATTGTTAACTACACCTCGTCCTACTTTGGTGACACCACCTGGTCGGCTAACTGCGTGAAGGCTCTCCGTGAGGGCCTCCACTTCGCCAAGCGGAACGACACCAAGGAAGACGCCGTCGATTTGGTGGTCATGGATCGGAAGTTGTACATCGACTTCCTGAACGCCCAGGACTCCAAGGAGCGGGTCATCGTCTCCGGCGAGAACAGCCTGAAGAGCTACGGCTTCAACACCGTGCAGCTTGACGGCGTGGAACTGGGAACGGAGTACGCGGTCCCGGCCAACACGGCCTACGGCCTGGCCATCGGTAACATCGAACTCCTGAATATGGAGGGACAGATGTTTAACTCTGAGGGGCCTTTCTACGACGAAGTTACCCAAAGTTATCGCTACTGTGTTTCAACGCTCGGCAACCTTAAGTTTAAGAGCCCGCGTAACTTTATTAAGTGGACCGCACTTGCCTGACAAGGAGCTGACTAGATGTCTTTGACGAATGATCCTCCCTTTGCGCTCGGCCAGACCCTTGGCGTGTCGTCAACCTCTGACGGCACGGGCTGGGTGGGTGCCATCAAGCAGTTCCCTGACGTGGACCCCACCACGGGTGCGATTCGGTCCAACCGGCTGAAGACCTGCATTGCCGTGCGGAACACCTCCGGCGTGGCCCTCCTGCCCAAGCGGGTGGTCACCTGGAAGAGTGGCTCCTTCACGGAGGTCGATGGCTACAACAACACCACCGACACTGCGTCGGCTGGTGTGGTGGACGAGCATCTGAACTCGGCTGGGGTGGCCAACAACGACGTGTTCTGGCTGACCGTGTCGGGCCCGACTGAGATCAAACTTGGTCCGGGCAAGGAGGCCGCGGCGGACACCGTCCTGACGAGCCTCACGGCCGCCGCCAGCAATGTGGCGACCACCGCCGGCCAGGCTCAGACGGCAGCCTCCACTTATCTCCAGGCTGGGTACATCGGCCGAGCCATCTCGGCCGGCACCACGGCCCAGGATGTCCTGGCAATCGTCAACCTGGTTCGTAGCTGAGCATGCCTCTCACGGGGCTAGGGGGAGGCCTCTGACCTGGGAAACTGGGTCAGAGGCCTTTCGTTTAGATGGACAGTCCAGCAATCCAAAACCTGGAGTTCCTTCGGATGCTGATCGCTGAGGCGAGGCGTGGAGTGCCAATGGAGGACATGGAGAAGCTCCGGATGCTGGTGTACGCCCCGCCGATGATCTCTGAGCCGCAGGAGGACCGGCAATGAGCAGCCCCATGCGATGGATGACGCAACCCGGCAGCCAGACCGGGAAGACGCAGCAGGAATACAAGCAGGCCTGGGATGCCCTTGGCAAGACCAACCAGGAGCTGTACGGCAGCAAGCCAAACGCCAATCAGTGGCAGGGTTACTACACGGGCGGGTCCGACCGGCAGCCTAGTGCGTATTCCGCGTATAGCCCTGGGATGGCCCAGCCCCAGCAGAGCCCGTATGCGAACTCCACGCCATACGGGCAGAACGGCAATCTCGCCTACGCACCGCCTGACCAGCGGCCCCCGCCCTTCCAGCAGTCCTGGGGCAACCCGTTTGGTGCGGCGACATCCCAGCCTAACTTCGACTGGCGTAACTCGCTGATCAGCAACGTCAACAGTCAACTTGGCCAGATGCAGCAGCAGAGCTGGCAGCAGCCCGGCGTGCTTGGGGCACCGCAGTTCAACTTCAACCCAATGGCCCAGCCGCCAGGTGGGCTGGGGCTCCCCCTGGGGAACGATGTTTACAATAGCCCGGACCTAATCCGCCGGCTGCAAGGCGAGTCGCAGCCTGGTTCGCTGGGTCCGCTTCCCAACGCCCAGCCGGGCTTCCGGCCGCCAGAGACCAGCCAGCCGCCAAGCGAACCGACAGGCCCTGCGCCGGGCAGTTACGAAGAGTATCTCCAGCAGCACAACTCTGGCGGGGCGTTCTCCGGGCCGGCGGCCGGCACCCTGGCAAAGAGCCGGGAAATGTACCGTGGCACCCGTCCCCTTACTGAGGACCACTGGCGAACCGTGGTTAGGAACAGCACTCCCCCGACGCAGGAAGAAAGGGAAGCGGAGGCACGCCGGACCCAGGAAATCCGGCGACAGCAACTTGCCGGGAGCCGTGCCCTGAGGCAGCGGACGGCTCGCCGCCTCCGCGGTGGTGGGCGAAAGTCCGCCAGTGAGGGCAATGCTCCGAAATACGACCCGGCCGCCTGGGCGGCAATACGCAACTTCCGTGGCACCCCGGCGCAGGCCGCAGCGGCGGGCATTATGTACGTTAATGGAAGCACGCCAATCCCCGCCAGCCAATACGAATGGTGGAAGAGCCAGAATAAGCCTTCGGCCCGGGCCCAGGCCTACCGCGACGGGCGGGTTCGCACCTTGGACAGGGAAGGTAACGAGATATCGCCGGAGACGCTTAAGGCCACCGACCCGCGATACATACAGTATTACCGCGGCAGGTAGCGCGCCGGCGGCTGGCTTTGGTATACTGGCTACCTGTACACCCCCCCTAGCTTCAGGAGTTCCCCGTGCAGCAGAAGTTCAAGGTCGGCATTGTCACCTTTTCGTATGGCGGCAACGGCGGAATCTCGTCTGAGGTCCCGGACATCCGTGAGTGGATGATTCCGCTGGTCAACAAGGCGGTCAAGGACCCCCGCGTTGACGGCGTGCGTGTCTGGAATCTGGCGGACACGCCGATCACCATGACCCGCAACCGGGCAGTCATCCAGGCCAGGGAGTACGGCCTGGATGTCCTGGTGATGGTGGACAGCGACATGAAGCCGGACATCCACGCCGACCACCCAGACGCCAGGGAGTTCTTTCCTACCTCCTTCGACTTCTTGGTTGATCACTACCACAAGGGTCCGTGCGTGATTGGTGCCCCGTACTGCGGCCCGCCTCCGGTGGAGTGTGTCTATGTGTTCCGGTGGAACAACCTCCAGTCCGAAAACCCCAATCCGGACTTCCAGTTGGAGATGTACGACCGGCACACGGCCGTGAAGATGGCCGGCATCCAGGAATGTGCCGCCCTGCCTACCGGGCTTATCATGTACGACATGAGAGCATTTGAACTCACGGAGCCCAGGACTGCGGAAGACAAGCCATGGTTCTATTATGAGTGGAAGGACCGCTTCTGTGCCGAGAAGGCCTCCACAGAAGACGTGACCATGACTAGGGACCTGTCTTTGGTTGGCACTCAGAAGCTGGGCTACAACCCGGTGTACTGCAACTGGGACGCCTGGGCTGGCCATTGGAAGCCGAAGTGCGTTGGCAAGCCGGTTGTGATGGCTGCATCGGACGTGAGCGCCAAGATGCGGGCGTCCTTGGAGTCTGGCTACGAACATGACACCAAACTGGTGGACTTCCGCTCCCCCGTAGCGGACAAGCTTGCCAAGCTCCAGGACTTTGATGGCATGGGCATGGATTTGCCTGCCGTGGACGCCATGGCGTTGGGAAACCTGATCCAGGACTTCTTGCGTGAGCATGGCCGCGCACCCACGGTGTGTGAAGTAGGCTCCTGGGCCGGCAGGAGTGCCATCGTCATGGCCAGGGCAGGGGCCAGGGTCACCTGCGTTGATACCTGGGAAGGCTCCAAGAACGACGACGGGTGCAAGGCTTACGACAAATCCCGCGGCACGCCGCTGGAAGTCTTCCTCCGCAACACCGCGGGCTATGACATCACGCACGCAGTGGGTCGCTCCCCGGAAGTAGCCGGCACGTTCCCGGACGGGGCGTTCGACATTGTCTACATCGACGCTGAGCATGACCGGGAGTCGGTGGAGGCGGACATCAAGGCGTGGCGGCCCAAGGCCAAGCACTTGCTGGCAGGCCATGACTACTATGTGTTTAAGGGAGTCCGCCAGGCCGTGCAGGACAGCGAACTGGTCTACACGGTCGAAGGGAACGTATGGAAGGCGAGGCTAGACCTCGCCCTTGCTGACGATGTCATCTACTAAGCAGTGCGTTAAGTGCCAGAAGGTCCTGCCCCTTCATGCGTTCCATGTGGCCTCTGATGGCCGCAGGCACAGTCAGTGCAAGAAGTGCCGCAGCGAGTATGAGAAGAAACGCCGCAAGCGGAAGAAGGACGAACGCCTAGACAAGATCGAAGCCGATGCGGTCGATACGTTCTGCCAGGTGGCTCGTCTTGGCGGTGCGAACATCCCGCATGCCGCGGAACTTTTGGAGACGCTCCTGGAGTACACCGGGGGCGTCCGGGGCTTTGCCAACCTCTTCATGAAGCAGTATTACGACTCACCCCCAGGGGGGGCGCATCGAACTAAGCAGTTGGAGACCATCGTCCGGCTGGTCACCAACAACACCGCTCTTGGCGGGGCCAAGAAACCGCTTGCCCTGTGGAGTGAGGAAGAGCTGGAGGAGGAGCTGAGGGATCGACTCCTGGAGACGGCAATCACCATTAAGGCGTTGCCGGCACCGCATGAAGAAGCACCCGCGCCAGATACCAGAGCCTCCTAAGCCGCCTATCGTCCCTGGCATCACGCAGCACTCCCTGAGCGTCCTGAAGGAGGTTCAGAGCGAGCTGAAGAGCCGGAAGATAGAGGCGTTGCGTCTCTATCGACCGATGGCCCACCAGGAGCTGATGCACGCCTCCACGGCCTCTGAGCGGATAGTGCTTGGAGGCAACCGAAGCGGCAA
>Ga0070752_1000241_pt1 | contig 52277 bp, 38 predicted proteins | sample VirMetDEL_Aug_30_FD_77440 | JGI IMG/M metagenome (GOLD analysis project Ga0070752, IMG submission 77440) | Aqueous microbial communities from the Delaware River and Bay under freshwater to marine salinity gradient to study organic matter... | ecosystem: Environmental > Aquatic > Marine > Coastal...
CATGGCTTATGGAGAGGCGGTTATAGAATAACTACAAGTATTGTTAGAAGTTTAGCAGGAACAATGACTAAGCCATTATTCAAAGAAGGAACCTTATTTCAAATGAATAGTAGGTTTTTAACAGATATTAACTGTGACCTACCTACTTTAGCACCTTTCTGTGATTTTCAGGCTATAAACTTTGTAAACCCTTCTACGGTGCAAATTAAGGGTGCTATAATAAGTAGAGACGGAGGATTTAATGCTAATGATGCAAACATATTTCCAAATCTATTAGCAAGTGATTTACCTTGTGATTGGGATAACAATATAGGTATTTCTAATACTTTCGTAGGAGGAGCTTTAAATAATACGTCGGAAATAGCAACTAATATTGTAACACAAAATGAAGCAGTAGATTTAAACGGAACTTTTACTCCTATTGATTTACAGCACTTTGATAGTCCTGTTAATGGTCAATTAAGACATATAGGAACAAATCCAAGAGAATATAACGTTACTTTCGACTTTGTTTTAGACGGTACTAATAACGGAGAATACACTTTATTTTTATTAAAAAGTGATGGAGGTCTACCTTCTGTGGAATACACACAAAAAAGAGTTATTAATAACTTACAAGGCGGTAGAGATGTAGCTTATTACAACGGACAAACTGCTGTAATATTAAATCAAAATGAGTATATATTTTGGCAAGTAGCAAACTCAACTGGAACCCAAGATTGTACTTTAGAATTAGATTCAACTTGGTCTGTAAAAGAAAGATAAAATTATGAAGACAAAAGAAATAATACAACGGATTAAATCTCTTTATTCTAAAGGGGTAAAATCTGATGATTCGAGATTGTCATCAAGACACATTTATAATAAAGCCTTGACAACTAGGGCTTTTCTCATTGAACAGAAACTGGATAAAAGACAGCCTATTAGTCAGTCTGTATATCAAACTCTTGATTGTGTAGAGCTTATTCCTGCTCTACCTTATGAGTGTCCTTGCCTGCCTGAAGTAGGATGTAAGATACTAAGAACAAAATATCAAATACCTCAACTACTTACTGGATTACTAGAAGGTGCTGCTATTCAATCAGTTAACTCTGTTGAAGGTAGTTTAACATTTAATAAAACAACATTTGAGGACAAGAAATATAAAAAGGGAAATAAGTACACAGCTTCAAAACCTGATTATTACATTAGAAATGATTATATTTATATCACCTGCAAGGATGCACCTAAAGTAATTACTATAACTGGTCTCTTTGATGACCCATTGGATGCCTGGGATTATCCTAGTATCTGTGGGGCTGATGATTGTGTAGACGCAACCACAGAAAGTACAAATCCTACTAACTGCCCAGAATGTGTCAGTCCTCTTGATAAAGAATTCCCAATTGAGAAGAGCATGATTAAGACTTTAGTCGAGATTGCAAGCACAGAGTTGATAGGAATGTTTAATCAGAGCAGAGAAGACAAAAGCAATAATACAAAAGATTCAACAACAGAAGAAACTAAGTAATGAAGAATTTAAGAGATAGTTATAAATTATACAAAGAAAGTGTAGAGAACCCAACAGATATTAAAACATACCTGCTTTTAGCAGCAGACTATAATAAGTTCTTAATAGACAAAGTGTTAGAAGGGAAATCTATAACCTTACCCTCAAGAATGGGTACCCTGGAAATAGTAGGGAGAAAGACAAAGATAAGATTTGATGAAGATGGAAAGATAATAGGTCTAGCTCCTGATTGGGTAAAAACAAAAGAACTGTGGGACAAAAACCCACAAGCTAAGAAAGAAAAGAAAAGGGTATTCCACCTTAATGAAGACACAGGAGGATATCGATTCAAATTTTTATGGTCAAAGAAGAATGTATTAGTAGAGAATAAGACTCTATATTCTCTTAGGTTAACAAGAACAAACAAAAGAGCTGTACACGAGAACATAAAGAATGGGGTACAGTATAAAACAATTTAATTATGGAAGAAAAAGTAATGGCATCAGATGTTACCTTTGAAGGTAAGCCAAAAGTCAAACTCCCAAAAGGAGCAGAAGTTATCAAAAAAGAAGTTAGAATAACAGTAGAGGAAATAGAAAATGGATTTATTGTAAAAAAGAGTTATGACATCACCTTTACTCTAGGAGAAAAAACTGATTATTTATACTATACTAAAAAAGTGTTTTCAGATGATAATCCTATTCAAATAGAGGATGATAAAATGTTAGCAGATTATTTTGATTAATAAATAAAACATTATGAGCGAACTTAAATTTGTAACAATAGATAGAATACTTGCAAAGCTCAACAGAGATTTGAAAGGTTCATTGCTAAATGAGGGAGACGTTATTGAAATGATAGGTGAATCCCTTGAATTCCTTAAGGTCCCACAGGTATTAGAACAGTCAGTAGCCTTTTTAAAAGTAGAAGACTATCATGCTGTTATACCTGATGGTTTGCACATGGTAACACAAATAGCTAGAAACAACAAACCAACAGAATGTACTTGCCCAGCATCAGATGTATCTGCTGTGAGCACAGATGAAGAAGTTACTATACCAGTAAATGTTCCATGTGAATGTAACTTTACTTGCCCAGATAGGATACTAAATCCTGACTGGACTTATGAGGTATGGACAAGCTCACCTGAATATGAAAGAAACTACTCTGTTGTTAGATTAGCCACAGGAACATTCTTTAACTCTTTGGTATGCAAGGAGAAAGATGAGTCATTATATATGACCTGCGAGGATGAATACACAATAGTTGGAACAGTAGATAAGAGATTAAGATTTAATTTTATTGAAGGTCAGGTAGCAATAGCTTACTTGAGAAACACTATTGACCAAGAAACAGGCTATCCATTAGTACCTGAGCATATTTCTTATATCTCTGCAATCACTTATTACATTAAGTGGAAATTAGCTGAGATGTATGAGTGGGCTGGTAGAGATGGTTGGGCAGGCAAAGCTGACAAGGCTGAAGCTAGATGGATAAAATATGCAAGACAAGCTAAAAATGAAATGAAGATGCCAAAAACTCTAGACCAATACCAGAACTTACTTGAGCAAACTCATCAATTAATACCAAACCACAGAAGATATTATGGTTACTTTGGAAACTTAGGTAAAGACCAACCTAGAATTTATAATACATTAAACAAAGTCTATGGATAAGAATACTACACCTATCAAAGGGGGATTACATTTAGATAATTCTCGTACTGATGTCCCAAAAGGGACATATCAATATGCATTAAATGCAGTAAATGAAACTGAGCAAGGTGACAACTCTTTTCTTTCAAATGAAGGCAGTAACACTCCTTGTGGACCTTTACCCTCTGGTTATATACCAATAGGTTCAGTCTACATAGGAAATAACAAAACTGCTATCTTTTCTATTAGTCAAGATGGCTCTACTAGCGAAATAGGTGTTAGAGATGAAGAATGTAATTATGTTACACACGTAAACGGAAACTTAGGGTTTAAAATTACACAGCAAATTGATGCAACCTTCAGGTTGAGAAAAGGATGTGAAAGGACAATTTACTGGGTTGATGGTAAGAACAATAAACCAATGTATTATGTATTTGAGAAGCCTTGGCAATTCCAAACTGATTTAGGGGCTTGGGATAAAAATAAATTTGAGCTCCAAAGGAGTTATGGGAAAGTACCTAGATTTCAAGAAGTTGAAGTTCTTAATTCTGGAGGACAATTAGAGGCAGGTTCATATAATATAGGCATAAGATACAAAGATGAAAACTTAAATCCAACAGAATGGATTACTACATCTGAAGTAATTTTAGTATATAACACTGACACTAATGAAGAGTATCTAGATATTAGTGGAAGTATAAATATAGAATCAGGAGCAGATATAGAAGATTATAGAGATTTTCCAACTACAGATAAAGCGATAAGAGTAGTGTTAGATAATTTAGATACTACTTTCTTATTTTATCAACTAGCATTTATAGAAGCAACAACAGGTAATGGACAGATTAGTGCTATAAAATATACAGAAGATATACCTATAGATAATAGTATCTTTATTTTTACAGGAGGAAATTTTAGTGTTAATGGTACAGAAGAAGAAATTAAAGCTGTAACAGCTATTATTGAATCAGCAGGGTCTATTGAGCAGGCAGACAATATGTTAATCTTAGGTAACACTCAAGGGAAACAAGTTAATTTCTGTAAGTTACAAAGATATGCATCTAGGATTCAAGCAGATATGACAGTAAAAAATGTATTGTCTAATAACATGATAGACCCAGCAAATCCAAAAAGTCCTACAGCTAGATTTGAAGGAGTAGGATATATGCCAGGAGAAATATATTCTTTTGGTATTATCTATGTATTTAAAGATGGGTCTCAGTCTCCTGTATATCATATCCCTGGAAAAAGTAATAGTATACTGTCTCCATTAGGGGATAATGTTTCAGAAAATTATATATTTCAACCAGCTATTGGGCAAGAAATTTATCCTATGTCTATTGATAATGGAAGTTTGAATTCTAGATATAGTGATAATAGTACTTGTGAAGATGGAGATTTTTGGGGAGTTGATTCAATAGGAACTCCCTTAACAGGAAATTTGGTCAGACATCATAGATTCCCATTAAGGAGTGATATAGGTTTACCTTTAGTTAGTTTAGATACAGTAGAAGGTGGAGTAAGCACATATTATCAAATAAAATTAAGTGTTACAGGTACTATACTGTCTTCTTTTGTTTGTGATGCAACAGGTGTTTCAAATGGTGACTGCCTCTCTACAGAATTAGGATTACAAATTCCTTATGATATTTTTCAAGTTAGGATAAGTTTTGAACATGAGGGACAACCTGATGAAATGATTGTTAATATAAATCCTTTAGATTACTTAGGTGTGGGAGATACAGCTACAATTGATTTAGCAGAATACTCAAACTATTTAATTACAAATGCAATCACTATTACAAACCTTCAAGAAAGTAAATATGATGGTACTGCTGTAAGTCTTGGTACCACTTCAGGAACTGGGGATGTAGAACATGGGTCATTATCCTACACTGTGGAAGTTGTTCCAGCAGAATTTAATTCAGAGACTCGTCTTTACTCTACAAAAATGTATGGTATACAATTTTCAAATATCGATTTACCTACTGTTGAAGACACAGGAGGAGAAGAAATTATTGGATATTATATAGTTAGAAATGAAAGGACTGAGTTAGAAAAAACTATTTTAGATAGTGCTGTTCTTACTCCAACAGTTACAAATGACAAATATATTTCTCATGGATTAATGTTTCCTGAATTCAATGGGGCTCCTAGAGTGTCTCAGGAAGTTATGGGATTAATTCACCCTGAACATAAATTTCACAATAAAAAATATTCTGAGTATTCAGAAATGATTCAACAAGGTGGATTTAAAGTTATACAAAGAGAAAAAAGTAAAAGTAGATATTTAGATATTACTGATGGAACAACCTTTGACTCTTCTGTACACAAAGGAGGAGGTGGTCAAGATGATGATGGATGGTCTTTAAAAGCTATTACTAGGGATAACATCACAGAATTTGTTACAGAGTATGATGAGTTTAATTATACAGAAGCAGAGATTGAAGACACTTTTTATTTAAAGGCTCTTCAAAGCAGAAATATACAAGCAGAAGAAAAGAAAGTATTTAATCTTGCAGGAGATAATAGAGTAGGTATTGTAGAGCTTGCAACAGGCACAAATGCATATATTACAGACACATTACCTTATGTCTATATTAAGCGACCAATAGCAGATTCATATTCCACATTTAGGTCTCTGCCTTATTATAAAACAAGCATAAATATGCATGAATTTTATGATGCAGCAGGAGTCTATGACCCTGATAGTGATACTACTGTTGAGTTTGCAGGAGACACATATATATCCGCTATGAGGTATGTCAACACAATGTGGTGGGATAACAGAGTGGCTAAAAGGGCTGGGAGAACATCAGTCTGGAGTTATATAATTGGTGCCATACTTATTGTGATAGGAGCTATTCTAACTATTTTTGGAGTAGGAGTCATAGTAATTGGACTAGGTATTGCAGTTCTTGGAGCTGGAGCATTATTTATTTCTTCAGGTATTGAAAGAGATGCTTTAGTAAGAGCATACTATGATGAGTATGATAAAGGGTTAAGAGAGACTACTTTAGATGATTGGGTAAGTAAAGAATATCAAGACTTACCTTGTGAAGGATATGGTAGAACAACATGTGATACACCTGAAGATGATGAAATAGAGTGGTTAGCAGATTGTGTAACAGATTTATGGTTTGAATCTCAAATTAATATATCTTTAAGGTACGGAATGACTTCTGGTGTTCCTACATTCCTAAATGCACCAGGTAAACTAGAATCAGGTAATACAGAGGTGGAACAAGCCTATGAACATTTTGATATCTATAAGCAGAGGGATGTTTCAATATATCCTTTTACAAAATTGGATAGACATGTTATGGATAAGCTTTTGGTATTTAGCCCTGAAAGAGGAGACAGCAGAGAATACATAGGACACCCATTAGGAGAATGGTATGAAATCAATCCTGATTATAAGAGAGAAAATCATGAAAAATCATACTTTCATTTGCCAATTGAATATGATTGTTGTTCAGAATGTCAAGAGGATTTTCCTCACAGAATTCATAATTCTCAGCAATCATTCCAAGAAGAATTAACTGATAACTTCAGAGTGTTCTTACCTAATGATTATAGAGATATAGAAGGTGAGACAGGGCAGATTACAGATTTGTTTAGAATATCAAACAACATCTATATCCATACTGAAGAAGCATTATGGCACCAACCTCAAAACTTCCAAGAAAGAGTTACAGGGGATATTGTGTCCTTCTTAGGAACTGGTGGTTATTTCAATATACCTCCAAGAAAAATATTAGATGATAATAAAGCTTCTGCAGGGACTAGACATAGATGGGGAACTACAAAGACTAAGCATGGTGTATTCTTTGTCTCTGAGCAAGAAAACAAAATATACAATTTTGATGGGAATGCTTTAAATCCTATTTCTGATATAGGAATGTCCTCTTGGTTTAATAAGAATACAAAAATTAAATTACTAAGTGATTATTATGATTCAGATGGTTCAGTATTTCCTTATGATAATAATCCTTCAAACCCTTATGGAGTTGGTTTTATTTCTGTCTATGACACAGAGAAAGAAAGAGTACTCTTTACTAAAAAAGATAAAGTATTAAATGAAGCTTTACCAGCCAATGGGGACTATGAAATTTGTACTTTAGGTGGAGACCTCACTATATTTGAAGATATCAGTCAGACAATTGCAACTAGGGCTTTAGCTGGGTGGACATACACGGGTATAGAGGATTGTAGATTAAGATTTGAAAGGACTATTAATAATACACAAACTGTAACAGGGCAAGTATTGCATTTAGAAACACTACCTACTACAGCTGATATTGTGGTACATTATGATACCTCTGGTTCTTTTACTCCAACAGCAAGAGCAGACATTAAAGCTGTTGTCGATGCATGGTTACTTACATTCCAAGCAAATAACCCAGGATGGGTTGGAAGTTTATACCATTTTGAAACGGGTTCTTCATCTGGAGAAGTTTGGATAAATGCACTTGATGAAGTATTAAATTCTCCATCTTTGCCTTTCCTTGCAAGACCTAATGATGAAATAGATATGGTAATGGTGTCTTTCACTAATGAATCAGACCCACATTATCATTCTAATGTATTATCTAATCCTATGCAGTCTCCTCCTGCATTGTTTGATACTCATGCAGCTCAATTTAGACTCCAACATGATACTTTAAAATCATTTAAAGGTTTATTATACCCTGTAGTATTTTCTACTGGTGGTGGCAGTGATGCTTCTACTAGAGTATTTTATCAAACTATGCTTGGAGCAATAAAAAATACAAATTATTCAACAGGAGAGACAGATGTTATCCCTGTAAATCCAGGTTTTTCTGCTCCAGACTGGGCTATATTAATAGGTTCTTTACAAAATGCTATTGGTTATGCTCAATATGTTGGTTTTGAAAATTATGGTTGGAAAGTTGTTTATGATAGCTGGTGGGATGGTAATGTTTTAAACCCTATTGTAGATGAGGCTGAATTTAATACAAACATTGAGGAATTCTTAACAGGTACTCCTGTGGTATTATATGACAATCAAGATATAGAAATTAATGTACCTACAGTAGAAGTAGAATATGAAGATGGTATACCTACTGAGTTAGCACAAGGAGACCAATCTTGGACTATGAGTTATTCTTTAAAAGGTAAGTCATGGACTTCTTGGCATTCTTATTTACCTGACTTTTATTATTCAATAGCAGGTAAATTTTATTCCTGGATAAATGAGATTGATTTAGAATTCCCAAGACCAAATAGTTTTTATAAACATAACGTGCATGCTCAGTACCAGAGATTCTATTATTCTCAGGTGCCTTTTATTGTAGAGTACACATCTTTATCAGACCCTATAAAAACTAGAGTATGGGAGGATATTAAACTTCACACTGAGGCAAAGAAATGGGATGCAGTAAATGAAGAATACATAGACCAAAGATTTATAACTTTTAATAAAGCTATAATGTATAACCACAGACAGTGTACAGGAGAGCTTATATTAGAGCCTAAGAGCACAGATGATGATAATGTAGACTACTTATTAGAGCAAGTAGTAAACAACCCAGGACTCACCATCACAGTAGATAAGAATGAGGGAGATTGGTCTCTTAATGATATCAGAGACATTAGAGTAGATTATGACCAAACTATATTTGATTCTAATATAATGTCACGCCAAAGTGATTACTATACGGACAAAATATTAAATGTTTCAGCTCTAGATGAAAATAAATCACCATGGGAACTTGAAAGTTTCAGAGGAAAATATTTGGTAGTTAGGTTAATATTCGATAACTTTGATGACGTTAAGCTGATTATGAACTATTCTATTGAAACTGAACAGGTTACAGATGTTTAAGATAGTAATTTAAAAGTTAACAATAATATGAAAAGAAAAAAATTTGGATACGGAGGTAGAAATAGAGTAGTTAGAAACTATTTAGAGACTCCTTCAGAGACCTTGGCAGAGAATGATATCATGCTTGCCAAGGCAAAAAGTAAAGCTGCAAACAATGGATGGGTTAAAGCAACCCAGATACTTGGAACTGCAGCTATACAATATGGCATGAACAAAATGGGTGCAGGAGGAGCATCAGGTTCTATAACAGGAGCTTTTAATGACCCATCTGATGGTGGTATAGTAGGAGGAGAGAGTTCTCAAGGCTTTGATAATCAACAAAGCACTTTCAATGCAGGCTTTGGTGATGGAGGATTTGGCGATGCAATGGGGAATGATGATAGTATGTATGCAGCCTTTGGTGGTGAAGTAAAATCACAAGAAGTTGAAGTTGAAGATGGAGAAACTGCAGAACTTCCTGATGGTGGATTACTTGAGTTTAAAGGTAAAGACCATAAAGATGGTGGGATAGATGTAAACTTACCTGATGGCACAGACATTTTTTCAAAGAGAATATCTATTAAAGGTATAACCATGGCTGAAAGAGAGAAAGCTAGAAAGAAAGAAGAACAGAGACTAGCCAAACTTTTAGATAAGACTCCTTATGATAAAACTTTAGAGAATACCTTTCTCAGAACTCAAGAAACAAATAAAATGGAACAAGAAAAAGACAAGAGACTTCAAAAAGCAGTCAAAATGGTCAAGGACCTTGCCAGCATGTCAAACCAAGTTAAGAAGAAAGCTGCCTGGGGATTAGATGGTGGTGATGACCCTGAAAATCCATTGTATGCAAATATGACTGACGAAGATTTCTTGGCACAGGCTCAAGTCTTTCTACAAATGAATCAAGATGATGGAGCAGGAACCACAGCAGGAAAAGGAGTAGAAGGAGGAACTGATAAACCAGGAACTGGATTTGGTAGGATGGCTAGAAATCTTTTTGGAGGTACAGACCCTGATGGCAATGAAGTTGAAGGAGGTCTTAATTTAAACATGGGAGATTTAGCAGGCATGGCAGGTACAATGTACTCAGCCTTTGCACCTATGGCAAATACAAAGAAGCAAAGGTCAGAGGATACTCCTAATATAAATGCATTCAGAGACTTTGGAAATGATGCCTTAGATAGAATAGACAGTGCAAAAGGATATGCAGATGAACAAAAATCTAAAGCTTTACTGGATGTTGATAAGGGAAGAAACAGAATAATACAGGGTAACAGAGCTAGTGCAAGAGGTGTTAATACCTTAAGAGCTTTGGACTTAGCAGCAGATAGTCAAGCAACAGACCAAAAATCAGATATCTATGACCAGTTCAGTAAGAACATGATGAACATGCTTTCAACACAAGCAGGATTTGAAAACCAACAAGATTCAGCTGTAATGGCAGGTGAGCAAGCAAGAGACTTAGCTGATAGAGAAGATAGAGATAATTACTACTCTCAACTGGCACAAGACATTGCATCAAAAGGACAAGGAATACAGCAAGGTGCTAAAATGCTTAATCAACAAAAACTTAACAAAGCAAAAACTGAAGCAGTTAATAATACAAGCACTGACTTTAGTTATGTTAATGGTAAAATTGTTGATAAGAATGGAAAAGTAAAGATGAGCCCAGCAGAAATAGAAAAAGCAGCAAGAGTTGGAGGATTTTTAAACGCAGATGGAACTGTGAACACAGAAAAGTATTTAGCATCAATAGGTATAACAACAGAATAAATTATGGGAAGATTTTATAAAACAGCAAAGCCAACTTTTGTAGATGATATTATCTACCAGGCACCACATGAACTGATGTTAAATGCCTTAACCTCTCATCAAGAGAAGTTTGACCAACAGAAAGAAGTCATTGATAGCTTTTCTGCAGCAGGAGAAAATCTTGACTATGTAGATAAAGATTCAGAAGCAAGACAGGCAGCTATTGACAAACACAGAAATAAATCTAATGAGCTAGCAGATAAGATTGCTAAGAATCCAGCATTATATCAACATTATATGGGTGAAATCAATAAAGCCAAGAGAGACTATGAATATGATATGACTCAAGGTGATTTATTCCAAATGGACAGAACAGCAAAGAGACGAGAAAAAGTTAGAGCTGCTGAGAAAGTCAGATTAGATAAAGGTGAGATTAGTGCAGACCAATATCAAGCAGCAATAGACACATTAGATAGACAATATGAAGGTGTTGGTAAAGGTAACTATGATGAAAGTATCCATATCTATAATAAAGTAGATGAAAATGCACTTGTCAAAAACCTTAAAGACAATATAAATATTTCTACCACTGGAGTATCAACTACGCAGCCTGATAAGCCTGGGTATATGCTTAAAGAAGGGTCAACAACAGCTTACTTAACAAAAGAAAGGCTAGAACAAATTATAGAAGCAGACCCACAAATGCAGGATTGGAGAAATGCTGAACTGCAAACTATGGAAAGACAACTAGCTAATGGTGCTCTTACAGATAAAAATGGCAGACCTATCACAGATGAGGATGGTATGAGAGCTGAGTATCTTAAAAGGTCAGAGGATTTCAAAAAATCAACTATTGACAAATTAGCTTACCAAAAAACTGATGTCGAAACTGCCTATTCTAATGATGCTTCATACTGGGCAGGGAAGAGTAATGAAAGAGCGTGGTATCAGATAAGAAAGAAAGAAGAAAAAGAAGGTGGTGATGTATATGAACTTAATGTAACTGGACAATATAAAGAATTAGATGCAGGCAGTGTTGAAAACATATTTAGTATTGGAGGTTTGGATAAAACCTATGGTAACCAAATACCTAATGCTCCAGTTAATGCAGATGGTTCAATTCCTAAAACTCCTTATACAAAAGCACAGATGGTTGCATATCTTAATAATGAAAAAGCTAATCTTGCTACAAAATTAAAGGCTATTGATATGCCTCAGGAAACCTTTAAAGAAAAAATGAAAGACTATAATGAGAGAACTAAACTAGCTAAACAATTGGGAGTTACAGTAGAGCTACTTGCGAGACAAGCTAATTATGATACGAGTTATGAGTATAGGGCTGTTAGGTCTCCAGATAGAAATGGAGAAGATTATAATCTTAATCAGCAATATGAAGCAACTATTGTTAAGGGAGTAAATAATATGGGGGCTGAGACTATTGTTAAAGCTAAAATTATTCGCCCAGATGGTACAGTTGTATCAGATGAGGATATTACATTGGGTAATGCTAATAAACAAGGCTATATAACTCCACAACAGGTAGCAACAGTTGAAGAGGATTTAGTTCCACTTTCAAAGGATGGAAATGTTGGTTACAAAGGGCATACTGGAGAAGTTGTAATGATGCCTTCTGGAGAAACAGAGGAAGTAAATGGCAAGATAAGAGACAAGGAAATTCCTGCAACTAAAGAGTATGTCGTGAATAATGGATTAGGCGTAACTAAAAAAGTGCAGGGGGTAAAGAGTGATGACACAAAACCTTTAGTGAATATAGATAAAGATAGAATTACAACGTCTGAGATAACAGATTATGGTAATGGAAGGTCAGCTCCTAAAACTACAAAATACTATAATGTCCACACATATAAAAATGTTATGAACCCTAGCACGGGTAAGATGGAACAACACACAGTCATACTACAAATACCTGAAAAGGACTTCGACATTAAGATGTTGAGAACACAAAACTAAACTATAAAATATGGATGAATTTGCAATTGAAGTACTAAAAGCTAATGGGTATGATTATGACAGTGGTGGAATAATTGATGCAGAAGGTAATTTTCTGTCTTCAGTAGAATTAAATGGTAAAACATACACTTCTGAGGCAGACCCAGTTCTCTGGGAAGAAGCACAACAACCTCAGTATCGTGAAACTGGAGCACCTGACCCTGTACAAGACTTTAGAGGTTTTGAAGCTGACCCATTAGGGACTGCACTTACCCCAGCTCAAAAGGAAAATTATCCTATGTATGCTCAAATACAGGAAGAGCAAGGGCTCCCAACTTATGATGATGCAAACATCTATGAAAAAGAGATGGAAAGGCAAGCTGAAGAAGAAATGGAAGACCCTTATTATGGTACATTGAGAGAGTTACAGGAAGAAGGACATGAGGGAATTAACGATGAGTTAATCAATAAGATAAAAGAAAATGAAAAGTTCATCGCTGAAGTTGAAGCAAAAGACCCAAGTTGGAATGTTAATATAAGAGAGAAGGATGATACTGATGAACAAATAGAAGATGCAGCTATGTATAATGTACCAGGTATAGCAGCTGGTTACATAGAAAAAGGAGTAATGGGTCTAGTTAAATGGGCAAACTCAACCTTCTATGGTGAGAGTGCTGGTATGAATGGGACTAAAGAAGAAAAATTAGCTTATGAAAAAGCTTTGCAGGATAGAAAAGAAATGAAAAAACCTGCAGCTAGAATAATGAAAGCTAAGATAGATGAAAAATTAGCTGAGCTTAATCCTGTATGGGAGGAGATGAGTATGTTAGAAACAATTCACCCAGACAATGATATTGTAAGATATGCAATTAATGAATTAGAGCAAGAGAAAGCTTTAATTGATAACTCAATAGATGAGCAATGGATATTCAATCCTCTTAGTGATAAATATACAATTAACACATTAACTGCAGGTTTTCAAGGTGTGATTGATAAATATATGCACTTTCAACCATTAGCTAATAAAGTTACAAAAGGTGAAGAACTTACTGAAAATGAACAACTTGCAGCAGAAGCCTTAGGTTTACAAACAAAAACACAAGGTATGCAACTTGAACAACACTGGATGCATGGTTTAACAAAAGGTACTTTTGATAGTGCAGCATTCTTATATGGTGGTGCAGTAGGTAGGGTTGCAATGAAAGGTGTAACAAAAGCAGTAACCACAGCTGCATCTAAGCAAGTGGGTAATCTATTTGGTAATATTATAGGAGGAAGTGTAAACATGACTGGACAAGCTATCCTACACCCTGAGTCTCATATTAGAGCAATAGATAAATATTATGGTTCAATTGCTATGGATGTTGATGCAGAGGGTAAGCCTGTTTTGACAACAGACAGAAGAACTTATGCTACTCTTATGGAAGAGATGACCCAAAAAGAGGATGAGCTTGAAGAAATGTTGCTTACTGCAAAAGACCCTGACATGAGAAGAAACCTTCAGGCTGTCTTAAAGAGTACACAAGATATTAAGAATGGATTAGTTGAGCCAGAAACCTTGGCTAACTCTATTGGTTATGGATTTACATCAGTTCTTACAGAGAATACTATTGAGAACTACGGTTTAAAGATAGGAAAAGGGTTGATTAAAAACCCAGTAACAAAAAAATTAGCATCTAAAAACTGGGTTAAATCAGTAGCTGCAAGTAGAGCTGCTAAAGGAACTGGAGCTGCACTTAATAAAGTGGATAATCTCTTTATGGGTGTCAAAAGAAAATTCAATGCTATCACAGGAGATGGAGGGTCTAAACTAGTTGGTGGTAACTTTGAAGAAATGGGTGAAGAAGTCGCAACACAATTGGTACCTGTTTGGGGAGAAACTGATGAAGAAGCTATTGCAAGAAAAGGTGAACTGCTTGAATTGTCTTTTTATGGGCAAGTAGCAGGGCAAACTCTATTGATGGGTGGACTGATGAAAGGTGTTCATGCACCAGCTGCAGGATTATCTGCTCTTCAAAATAGTAGAAATAAAGATGTAAAAAAGGCTAGACAAGCCTACAAAGACCTCGTAAAAGAATTTGGAAAAGGAAATATCACAGAGGCTGAGACCCATGAGTTACTAATGAAAGCTGGTGGTGGTAAGTTCACAGTTCAAGAGTACAACAATAAAATAAACCAGCTAAAAGCCCAAGGTGATTTTGCTGGAGCAGCTGATGTTGAAAGAAATAAGACTTTCAATATTGGTAAGGAAATGATAAAAAATGGTAAAGGGAAGCAATTTGTTAGAGATATGAATCGCCTTATAGCCAATGGTACTATACCTGCAGAATCTACCCCAGCTGTAATGGAAGCTGTAAATGAAATAAAGAAAATGAATGGTGATATGTCTAAGCACGGTGACCTTAGAAATAAGGACTTTGTCTTAGAATTGAAATCCAAGCAACGTTATACTGCAAATCAAAAAAAGAAGATAAAAGAAGAAATGACAAGATTGCAGGGTGAAGAAGTTTCTCCACAAAGAGATGGGTCCATTAAAGGGCTAGAGACTGCATTGGCTAATATAGAAACCTTTGAAGGTCGTCTCAATAAGCAACTAAGACTGGAAACTTCAGAAGCAATGAGAGATAAACTGCAAAAAGAAGCTGAGATTACCCAGGAACTTGTTAAAAACTACAAAAAACATGAAGGTGACAAGGGTACAGGCTATGTAAAGATTACAAGAAAAGAGGCTATTGATAAGATGGAGAAGAAATATGGTAATACTATTCAGAGTTCTGTCAAACAAATGGCTAAGAAAAATCTTGATAGATACATTCTTAATGAGACCATTGATGAGCACATGAAGAAGTTTGAGGCTATGCCTGCAAACAAACCAAATGAAACCGAAACAAAAGTTGATAATCAAAATCCTCCTGAGGATGGTGCAACACCACCACCAACATCAACTCCACCTGCAGAAACACAAGAGGTAACAGCAAAGCAAACAAAGGTTAAAGACCATGTTGATAAACTAAGTAAAAGTATCGATGATGTTACTGCACAATTAGAACAACAGCAGACATTATTTGATGATGAGGGTAGTCTAAATTTAGCATCCCCTGATACTAATGTACCTCCAACTAAAGAACCAGACACTGACCCTGCAAAGGATGCAACTCTAGAACAAGCAGAGCTTATGGATACTGCATTCTTTGATGATATGCCAAAAGCATCAGATGGTAAATTTGAAAATGAACCATTCCAAGCTATGGTAGATGCTGTGAAGACAAGAGTTAAAGAAATGGAAGAAGAAAATGGTGAAGCTCCTACATTTGATGACTATGTTGATGAGATGTTAGAGAATGGTGATGTTGAGGCAGATGTTATGAAAGGTCACATGAGAGCCCTAGGTTTAGCCTGGGATGGAGCTCAACTAGGAAAATCAAATTGGAAAAAATCTTACAATGAGAGATATGCTAGTATGGAAGCAATGTTAGCTTTGGATGCAGCAAAAAGAAGTAATGTACCTCCAAAGGTTAAAACTGATGAGGAAATTGTAGAAGAGGAGAAAGAACAAGAACAAGTGGCAGGTAAGAAGACTAATTCTGAACCTATCACATATAATCCAGACACTGGAGAAGGTTCACATGTTACACCTAATAAGCAAAAACATTACGGTACAGAACACAAAGCAAACTTCTCTGCTATTCAATATGAAGAGGAGATTACCATAGATGAAAATGGTAAAGAAGTACGTAAAAAAGTCAATGCACCTGTGCCTCAAGCAAATATGGAGAGTTCTGTTAATTGGTGGGACTTAGTAAATCCTAATAAGAATAACATAGGTGACAAACTAATTCCAACTTTATTAGAGGGAGAAGAATTAGCAAACACTGATGTAGCTGTTAGAGATGAGAGAGGTATTCAAATACCTGGGAAGTCAGAAACCTTTGAAGCATGGACATTGAGAACCATGGAGGAAAAATACCCAAGCTTAACATTTGAACAATTTCAAGAAACTCAAGAATATAAGGACAAAGTACCTATGGTCTATAAAGACTCTAATGGAAGCAATGTGGCTTATGTACCTGAGGTTATGTGGTTTAATGCAAATTCTGTTGGAGACCCAACTGATGTTGAAGAAATCGATTTAAACAATCCAACTGCATATCATCAAAAACTCATAGACCAAAATAGAGAGCAAGCTCGTGCTTTGAGAAATGGAATTCTATCTGGTGATGTTGTAGGAATGGAGATAGCAGATAATTTGAGTATGCCTCCATTTATTAAGATGGAGAAGCAAGATGCAGATGGTATGCCCATCCCAACAGCTCCATTAAATCAAATGCATCCTGATACAAGACTTGTTCAAATGAATCCAAATGGACAGTTCTATGGATTAGATGGTGTTAGTTTAAAAGATGAACACGCTGACATTATTAACTATGGAGATGATAAGTCAGGTTTAGGTAAAATGGAGATGAAGCAGCAAGGAAAAGCTAAATCCCAAGTAGCAACTAATAAAGGACACTACTATGCTCTTAGTTTTATAGGTATGAAAGATGGTAGAAAACAATATATAGCTATTGAACTTAATAGAAAGAAAGAAGATGGGCTTACAGATGGAGCTCATAAAGACGATATAGAAACTGCAAGATGGATTGCAGCCACAAATAAAATTACAAAATTCCCTAATTCTCCAGTTGGGGATAATGATACTCACCCTAATCACATGACTAAGACTGAGGCTGAGGCTTTGAGAAGACAAATCCTGGAGGTAACTGGTATTGATGTAAAAGATAAGTATGCTGATATGCTTGAAGCTAGAGTTGCACACCATTTAGGTGGGTTTTCCAAAAAGACAACCTTTGGTAAAGACACCATAGGCATGCTATTAGGATTTAATGAAACTGCAGGGACATATACAAAACCTGACAGTGAGTGGGTAAGTAACATGAAGTTTAAGTTTAATGCTCCAATGGTTACTATTAAAAGGAATCCTGACAGGTCATTTGAAGTTAAGCTAGTTGAGATAACACCTAAAACAGTAAATGGTGAAAAAGTTACTCAAGCTAAAAACTATGAAGATTTCTTAAAAGAAAGACTATCAAGTAATGTAATGGGATTCAATGTAGGTACTGAGGCAAACCCAGTGTTTACAGCTGCACCTCAACAAAGATATAAACTTACACCTATACTTAAAGACAAAACCCTTGAGGACCACAAAGAGACCTTTAAACAAGAGGTAGAGGATTTGAAACAAGATGAGAAGGTAGAGAAGAAAACAACTGAAGTTGAAACAAAAGATGCTCCAGTAGTAGCTGATACTAAGATTATTGATAAGGCTAAGCGAAAAGAAGCAATGACTCAAGCTGCAGCTCTTGCTAAAAGATTAAACCTCAACATTGAAGATATTTCAGAAATCGATAACTTAGTTGTTGCAGAAATGGCTACAACTGAGCAGGTTGAAAAGGGAATACTAAGTACTCCTGGCTTAACTATCAAGCAAGAAGAACAAGTTGTAGACTGGTTATTCAGTCAGTTATCATCAAAAGAAGGAACTTATGAGGATGCAAAGCACAGAATTAGTGGAATCTTAACTCTTAATGTTGAAGAACTAAACCAATCAATCTCTGACCTTCAAGCATTTAAAGATAACCCAGTTGTCCTTCAGATGATTTTGAACATGGAACAAGCTGTAGAACAGCAAACTGAAGTACTTAATTCCCTAGATGAATTGGTAGCTGAAGCTGGACTAAGAGCAGTGAACGTTGATTTTGTCTCAGAAGAGTTTGATGTAGAAGAATGGGAAGAGAACATTAAAGATTTCTCAAAAGGTGCAGGAGAAGTTAAATCTATTGATAAAGTAGGAACTGCATTGAAAAGAATCTTTGCTCAAGTTTCTGATGGACAAACAGGATTTATGGGACTTGAAACATTCCCTGGATTCAAAAGGATGTATGACACAGTTACTTTAGCTTTGTCTGCTGATACAACCTTAGAGCCTAACTTTGAACAAATGATGGAGATTCTGAAGAAGAGAAAAGATTCCACACCTTGGATGACACCTCTTATTGAAGCTCTGGAAGCTTCTGATAAACAAACACAGAATCAGTTTGTCTACAATACATACCAGCAAAAAGTATATGCAAAGTTTGCAGCATTGTCTATGAAGAACAAAGCTATTGATAGTAGAGTCCTGGATAGTAATGCAAATGAAGCAAAGAGACAAATTCAAGAAAAATGGAGAGAAAACTTCAAGAGGTCACCTATTAATAATGAAGGTCTAATAGATAAAGGAGCACTTGGAGTAGTAATAGAAGAATGGAATAGATGGCAAGAAGAAGGTGTAGAAGCTCAATCAGATGAGGTACTACAAAACTTCTTATCTAAATTTGGTATTGAATTATCACAAGGAACATGGGATGCTCTTAGAGCAAATGAATTAAATGTATCTGAAGGTGGTGGAAAATTAAAAGTTGCTGAGTTCAAGGACCTATTTAGTGGATTAACTCCAGAAAGTAGCTCAAACAGAACTGGTTTCTTATTTACTAACCTAGTTAAGTATGCATTGCTGAATGAAAGCAAGAAAGGTGATATTGAATTCTATGAAGCAACAGACAATCACCCTTTCAAACAAATGTCAACAATTCTTAATCAGCTCAGTGAACTAGAGGCTAAATACAATCCAACTTATGGTGGTACTTCTAGGTATGTTGCTGGTAAGTCTGTGACTGAAATGGAACAGTTTACATATTTCTATGAGCAATTCAAGAAATTAAAGAACAGTGCTAAAGGAGACAAAGCAGAGATAGCAAAGCTTCAGAACTTAAGCTTCTCTCAAGACTCATTCCTTTTAGACTTACTTACAAATGACCCTGTTTTTGCTGAGCAATTCCAACATGGACTAATAGATTTGATGGCTCTTAAAGAGTTGTACAAACAAAGCCCATTACAAGCAGGTATCGATGAATTAAGTGGAGTAGATTATAGATTTACTCAACGAGCTTTATTCCAAGATAGAAAGCAAGGTTCAGAAAGAACAGTTGAAGGACAAGATTTTGATATAAGAATGGCACACATGAATACCTTGACTAATTCAGACAAGGGAAGAATGATGTTATTGAAGACAGCAGTCTTTGATTTCTACAAGCAATCTGGTAAAGCATTTAAGATAGAAGATGGAGAAGTTACTTTTACAGAAGAGCTTAACAATCTCCTTTACAAGCAATTAGTGATGCCTGAATTGCGTAGAATAGTGAATTATATCAACAATGGTAATAAATCAACTATTGATAGTTATGATGCAGGAGCCACAAGATTTAACATCCTATCAGAATTAAACACTCTGACAGATGCAAATGGGTTAACTTTTGTTGAAGCAATAGTAGCTGAGCTTGATAAAAATGGAGGTAATGTAGAAACAACTTTAACAGAGATTGAGAAAGAATTCAAAGGCAAGTCTACCAAAGTTCTTGAACAGAATGTAGTTAGAGAGGCTAAAGATAATGTAAAAGACATTTCTGAGTTTGCTAAAAAGAAAGACCAGTTTAATAACGCTGACTATTTAGCTAAGAGAGAAGGAACTGTTCTAGAAAATATGTTAGTAGCAGAGTTAGACTTTACATTAAACTCTATGCTAACAAATATGAATTACATGCAAATGATGACAGGGGACCCAGCTTTATACTATAAGAAACATCGTTCTGATGAGGTTGCTGAGTTGAATGATTCAGTAGCACAAGAGAAAATGTCTCAAAGATTAGCTATAAACTTAGGGAAAAGAATGGCAGCAATGATTGCTCCAGGTTCTGTCCTAGCAGATTCTCATGACAATAAATACATCCAAGTCTTTTTAGATGATATGAATGGTCCAACAGAAAACTTGCTGGACATCATAGAGATGCATTATGGAGAGAAAGCAGGTGACATCCAGCTGAGTGATGGTGTGTCTGTTAGAGAAGCAGTAGAGCTAACAAAAAAGGGAACTAGAGATTATGTTAAACAGCTGGAAGCTGAATTCCCTAGAATAGCAGAATTTATAGACATAGAAAGTACAGATGCTCAAGAGTATACTACCTTAGAAGAACACCTACATGTGATGGACAAACAAGGTCGTATATCTCAAAAGTTAATGACAGACATAAAAGACAAGATAAAAAAAGGGGAAGACTTAACCAAAGAACAACTGGACATTGTCATGCAACCTATCAAACCAGTCTACACAGGAACACAATTCGATGCAGATAATGATGTTAATAGGATGATGTACATTAAGTCCAGTTCTTTTCCCTTAATTCCTCAGCTTACAAAAGGTAGAGAATTAGATAAATTAAGAGTGAATATGGAAGAGGTTGAAGCATCTACTGGTAAAACAGTAAGAGCTGCCTATCATTCTGCAGTAAAAGTAGGTGGTATGGTAAGTGAAAACAGAATTAAAAGTTTTGACCAACCAATCCTACCTCAAAATACTTTGACATTGAACAGAGAGCATTTCAAAATACAGCAGGATGTACCATTCAAATCAAAAGAAATTCAAGATGATAAAGTATCTATGGGTACTCAAATCTTTAAATTGCTTATGGGTGATGGTATAATGGAGATGGACGGTTTCATGTACCAAGGTAAGCCAGTGACAGGAAAACAACTTCAAGCTGAATTCCATTCTGTTTTTGCAGAAATGGTAGGTATGAAGAAGGATAAATTCCTTAGAAGTCTAGGCTATGATGAGAACATGGAGACTAAGGACCCAGTTAAGACTATGCAGAAGCTAGAGGCTCTTCTTAAGAAAGAGGCTAAAAGCAGAGGATTTTCTAAGCAGGATTTAAAAATCTTAGACTTAGTTGATGGAGCAAGTGGTAAGACTTTCAAGCTACCATTATGGTTGACAGGGAATAGTAATAAGTATGAATCGATGCTTAATGCTATGATTAACAATAAAATCTTTAAGCAAAAAATACCAGGAAACAAGTTCGTTACTGGGTCTGAAGCAGGTTTTCAGGTTCAAGAGAATATGGAAGGTATTGACAAGAGTAGAATTGTCCATTTAGGTAATTTCAATGGTGATGTACTTCAAAGTGGTAAGATAATAGAAGGAGAGATGCAGAAAGCACAGGTCCTACTTCCATCTAAATTCAAATTAGGTGGTAAACTTATTGACCTATTTGAAGAGTTTGATAATGATAAAGGTGATGGTGTTTACTTAAAAAGAGGTTCTGATGGAGTTGTTAGGGTAAAAGAGCACATGGTTGATAAGAAATTGTTAGAGCAGTTTACTTTCAGAATTCCAACATCCTCACATGGACTTGGGTCATCTATTGAAGTTGTAGGTTTCTTACCTCCAGAAAGTGGTGACTTAATTGTTACACCTAAAGGCTTTATTGCTCAGATGGGACAAGATTTTGATATTGATAGCTTAACAGCTTATCAGTATAATCATATTGTGATGGCTACAAATACTGAAAACTATTCAGAAGGTAGCATTCATTTATTGACAGAAGAAACCAGAGAGGCTTTTGTACAGGAGAAAGAATTCCTGTTGAACACACTGAGAGATGAGATTAAGAAGGATGGACTAGGGAAGATTATAGTTTCTGCAGCTCCAACAGTGGAGAAACCAAATAATGCTTTGATGGCAACACTAGCTCTAGTCCAAGAGACTGGAGCCAGAACAGAGAAAGAGATACTTGATGAGATTGATTTCCAAAAATCAGAACTTAGAAAAGATTTTGATTTGAAATTACTTGAGAACAAGTTTATTGAGATACACAATTCAGTGTATTCAAATCCTCAGGCTCAGAAGCAGATACAGAAAGTATTATCAATGGCAACAGCTGAACAACAAGCTGATGAAATCCAAGCTCTTCAAATAGGGTCAGGAAACTCATTTAATATTTTATCACCAAGGTACCAACAAATGAAACTTAATGCTGGTTCTACTGGTCAAGTTGCTATTGGTATCTATGCAAAAGGACTTACACTACATAGTTTGGTTCAACAAGCAAGTGCAGATGGTAGTCTAATTAGATTGGGTACAACAGACAGATTTGGAAAAGAGCATGTGAAGAAAGTAACAATTGGAAACTTGCATAGTGAAGGAGTTCTAGGACGAACAGATAGCATTAAATCTAAAGGAAAAGAATTTGACGGGTTTACAAGACGTATATCTACAATCTTAGATGAGAGAGCAAATACTGCAACAGATAATGAGAAAGCACAAATATTAGGTAGAACAGGACTAAATTATAGAAGTGCTATTGGAGTTGATAGTTTATTATCCATGCTAGGCTTTGACCTTGAGTACACTAGAATTACTAAGGATGAATATATAGAAGGAGCACCTTTCCACAGAAAGGCAGAGATAGATGGAAATTCAGTGTATTATTTAGAGCACTCTTTACCTTACTTGTTACACTCACAGCCAATCATAAGAGAATACTTTGAGCTTATTGCTAAGAAAGGGTCTCAAACAACTGACTTTAGTGCAGATGCTAAAAAAGAGGCTCAACTTGCAATGCTTAAAAAATATGGAGAACAAGACCAAGAATTTTTTGATGGAAAAGTTGTAAGATGGGCACAAGATGGAGAGAAGAGAATTCCTCTAAGTGACCAGGATAACACTAAATTCACTTCTAAATTCTTAGCTGACCAAATAGAACTTAATGGAGCAGAGAATAAAACATCTCAGTTACAGATATTAGCTTTGTATGTTGATTTGATAAACCAATCAGAGAAACAGAGAGAGATGATGTCACATGTTGACTTACAGAACTTAGGAAAATCTATGTGGGAGTCTACAACAAGAGCTAAAGAATTTAGAAAATACTTCTATTCTGCACAGAATAGAGGAATGCTTGGAGCTGAAAAGCTAATAGGTAGAGTAGTTCGTCAATCAACAGACCCAAATCAAATACCTTTAGGTGATGGTCTCATATTAGAGCCAACAACTAACCAGGGTGTTATGGTAGGTACTGCTTTAGGATTAAGTGAAGCACTGTTTACAAATGTATTCCCTGCAAAGAATGTTGCTTTAAATAATATGATGGATGACTTAATTGCAAAGAGTAATGTTAATGTAGATAACATCAATACTCTTATTGATGCAAAAGAGAAAGTATTTCAAGAGGTTAAAAAATACTTAACCTCAGCAAAACAATTAGGTATCTTTGGTAAGAGTGCAAGTGAAGTTAGAAGAGAATTGATGACAGATAGAGAAGGTAACCAATCCTTGAGTAGTTATATTGGTAACATGATGACTTCTAAAAGTACAGAACATGCAGATGGTATTCAAGCAGTACAAACCAATTTGTTCCTAAACTTACTTAAAACAGTCAAAGGTGAAAATGGTAAGCCATCTTTATTGACCTTCAATAATAATGAATCATTTGAAGCTAATCAAGAAGCTATCTATGCTTCCTTTAAGGAGCTGATAGCTGAAGATAAGACTTTACCACGGGTTATGAGAAATGGAAAATCTGAGTACTATTCTACTAGAATTCTAGCTCAAGAATTGATTGCATATTCTTATGCTACTGGAGGTGTTGTACAAGGAGCAGTTCAGTTCCACAAGTTCTTACCTATTGAGTATCTTGATGATATGACAAGGACAAATAAGAGAGGTGTGACATCAACTATTAGTGAGAACATGAGAAAATTCAATTCTTTCCATAATGAAGTTCCATTACCAATGGAATTAGAACAGTTTGAAAGACAATATTTCCAGAATAATCCTGACAAGGTGCCACAGAGTAAAATGAAAGAGATAAAGTTAGAGGATGGCACAGTACTCTATGAGACTTTAGAAAAAGCTGGTGGGCAATACCTTGCTGTAAGACAACAAACAAAAAGCAAGTTGAAGTCAGACAAGTGGAAATTATATGAAAAAATTATAGTAGAGGACAGTGCATCATCAAAACTATACAGAGAAATCAGTGTCTTAGGTGATACAGGAATGACTGAATATGAATTTGGTCTAGAAGAATTGTCAAGTGTGGTTAATGAAAAGGTAGCTCCAATACGAGATATTGAGGCTTTAGAAATGGAGACCATATCAGATGAAAAAATGGGTGAAATTCCTGCTGATGGTAGTACAATAGTTTCTTTCTTAGATGCCATTGAGAATGGAGAGTATGGAGAATATGGTAATGTAAGAGAAATTGCTAAGTACTTAAAACAATTCGTAACAGATGACCAAGTGTTTACCTATACTAAGGCAGATGTTGCTGGTAGAGTTATAAATGGGCACTTAACTCTGAACCCTGATAACATACCCAACAGAAATATACTTGCTCCAACTTTTATCCATGAAGTAGCACATGTTATAACTCAGAAACTTGTAAATCAGCATTTAGATGAGTTTGGAGAGCTTAAGTCAGGAGCACCTGCAGAATTGGTAGGATTGAATAATGTATTGACAGAATACAAGAAGCAAATTATAGCTGATAATCCTGTGGAGTGGGAAAAATTCCAAGAGAAATTAATTAAGTACAAAGAGGCAGCAAAACAGAATATACCTTGGGATGGTGTCTTCACACAGATGGAGCTTGATACTTTCTACCCTGCTACAAATCTACATGAATTCATAGCTACTAGTTTAGGTAACAATCAAGAGTTCATCAAGAAAGCTAAATCGATGTCTTACCTTGAAAGTGGACAGACTATTATGCAAAAATTTGGTTCTCTCATTACTAATTTCATAAAAAGAATAGGTAAAATGCAGGGAATTCCAGAAAATAGCGTAGCTTTGCAAGCAATTCAAAGAAGTATGGGCGTAGTAGAAGCAGCAAACAGAGGAAGATTAGCAGAAATTGCAGAAAAAGTTGAAGCTCAAAAAGAACCTGATTTAGCCCATGATGAAACAGCTCACCTAGTCGAGAAATTTAACCAACAAGAACCTGACTTTGATGAAAGTTTCTATCAAGGATGGGACCAAACTCCAGATAACTTAGGTGACCCAACTAAAGACAACACAACAGAAAATACAGGAGACCCAAGCAATGACATAGCTGATGAGAATTCAATCTCTATGTTACCTGTAATGATTAGAACTAAAAATAAATGTAATTAAATATGGCAAGATGTGATATACAATTGAAAGAGGTAACTGACTTAGTCAACAAAAAGTCTGAAGAAGTCATTGCACTACTTTCAAATAAATCTCTTAAGGAAGCTAAAAGACTAGCACCCATAATGAATGATAGACATTTCTATGGAGCAAGAGTAATACAGGTGCCTAAAGCTCTAGGCACTACACCAGTAGTTATAGCAGACAAAGCTATGCTTGCTGAAGCAATAGAGAATAAGATTACTGATGATGAAAAATATGAGATGGAAGAAAGAATGGCTGAGCTTGAAGCAGGGCAAAACTATGCAACTCTAGACATGTTGCCTTCAGGTATGAAGACCTACAACAAATTTAATTATTCCAATGTCTTGAACAACAAAATAATTCTCAAAGCCAAACTAGAGGCTCAGCGTAACTTGATTAAGAATAAGAAACGTGATAAGCAACAATTAAGACAGGTTGAATACTTAAATAATACTATCAAAAAGTTAGCACAAGATATAAAACATCTTAGGACAGCTGATGAGAGCTTAGAAGTTTATCTTAATAGTGTTGCTAGAGATGTAAGAAATGTTAAGGCATTACTAAAGAATCCTACTATTGATAACATTCAGGCTATTGGAACTTACATTGAGGTACTAGAGAATATAACAAAAAAGTCAGGGTCTGAAGGAAATGGATTCCTTATGGATGACATTGACACTATTGAAGAAGACAACCCAATAATTTTTGAGCAGCTCAAAGAGACTATTGATGAGATTAACTTACTGAGACAAAAGCAAAATATAGCTCAAGAAAGAATGACTAGAGAGCTAATTAGGAACTACTTAAAGAATACTAAAGGTGCAAACAACTGGGATGAATTAGATTTAGATGATGCAGTAGAGGCTCATTATAAAGAACAATTTGAATCCAATAGAGAAATGGCTATGGGTCTTCAATATGTTACAGGAATGGATGAGCAAGAGAAGAAAAATATTATTGTTTCTGCAATCTATAAGACTTATGCAGATGCTCTAACCCAAAGTAATATGAAGGACAAGAGAAAAGCCCTTGATGATATTAAAGATGAGGTTAAAGCTGAACTCATTAAATTAGGGCACAGCACAGGAAGGATGTTTAGAAAGGTTGCTAATCAAAATATATTTTTAAGAAAAAATACAAGTGCACATCAATTGATTGGTAAATTCTCTTCTGCCTGGGTAGCATTCCAGAATAAGATGAAAACAGAGAATGAGAGAATAACACAAAATATTCTCTATGACCCAAAGAAAACTTCTGATGAGGTAGAGCTTATCAAAAAGACTTTTCAAAAGTTAGATGCTAACGTTGATTTTTTTGATGTTACTCTGGTTCCTGAAATCATAGAAGATGATACATTACAACACCATAAAGAATTCTTTGGTGACATAAAAGAAGCAGAAGCTTATCGAGATAAGTTAGTAGCTAAGATAGGACAAAGGGAATATGATAAGCTAAAAGATGATGCAATGCAAAAGATATTCTCTTATGATATCTTTCTAGAACAACAAGAAGCTAGATTGTTAGAGAGACGAGAACAAGCAAAAAATAACCCCAAAATACCGTGGAATGAGGAGACCCATGTAAATAGAGATTTACATTATTCATACTCAAAAAATCCATTCATATTTGCTAAGACCTACAAAGATACAGGAAGCAACCAGATTAACAAGCACTATACTGTCAATGGAGAAAAGAAATTTACTAATACTCCTGCTGATATGGAATTTATTTCATACTCTCCCAAGCATGAAAGTTACTTTGACCAAGACTTCAAAGAAATTGAAAATAACCCAGTACTAAACAAGGCTTGGGGAATTATGGCTGACCTTGTAGAGTTCAATAATCAAAATGGATTTAATAATTCACCTAATGATTTGAATGAGTACAGTTTAGCAGCTATGCAAAAGAAATTAAAGCAAATGCCTCTAAGTAAGCTTAAGTTGATGGGAAGGAAAGTCTTAAGTCATTTACATAAGAATGTGACAGCAGAGAGGGAAATGGATGAAAACATTGATAATCAATCCAATCAAGTTAGTGGTAGTAGAAACTTAGTTGATAAGCAGATAAAACAGTTATATAAGTCAAAAATTGCACAGTATAATAAGCCTGATAAAAAGACAAAAGAGGCAGTTATGCAAGAGGCAAAAGCTCAGATATTAGAGAGACAAAACCCTGACTTAATGGATAACATCCTGACTGCCACTAGAATGACTGAGGTATTTAAAGCAAAAAGAGAAGTTGAAGCTGAAGTTCTCTTCTTAAGGAATCAGCTACAAAAGGTAAAAGATAGAGCTGCATTTAAAAAGATAACAGATTTCTTCATCAACAAAGAATTCTATGGTATTAATAATAGACAGCACTGGGGTTGGCTTAATGTCCCTCCTGTTGAAGGAAGAGCAAGATGGTTTTCTGAACATGAGAAAGATATTAGAACTGAATCAAAGGCATCTATTAAAGCTCTTCAAGAAAGACTTAAGACAGAGACTGATGATATGATTAGAGCAGACATACAAAGAGAGATTGCTGCTTTTGAAGAGTTTTTAGAGTCTGGTGGTAGAGTACTTACTGGAGGCTCTGTGGTTGAAGCAATACTTATTAAGTCTACAAGAGTTGTAGCATTCTCAGTTAACTTTGGAGCACAGGCTACAAACAAAGTTATTGCAGATGTTAATGCTTGGGAAGTAGATGGGAGAGAAGGCTTTTGGTCAGCAGGTGCTTACCATGACTCTAAATCTTTCTCAAGAAAGTGGAAAGAATATGGTGGCAATTTAGAAACAAAACGACAAATTAAGATAGGAGACCTATTATTACAGAGATTAGAGGTATTCCAAAATAGTTCCAATGAGATATTTAAGCTGGAAAAATCAAAAGCAAAGAATGCTTTGTTGGCAATATTAGAAAATCCAATGAACTTAGTGAGTGAGGTTGAGAAAACAATTCAGAGACCTCAAATTCTTGCTATGTTATCTGAGATAGATATACAAGGTGTAGATGCCAATGGCAATCCTATAACTGTAAAGATGTGGGATAGAAAAACAAGAAGTTTTCCTGCTTTTACAGAAGTTGATGGTGCACTAGAATTAGCTGAAGGGTTTAAGTCTAAAGAAAATATTGATACATACCTTCTTAATAATTCACAAGAATACTCCAATCTCTTTGGAGATGCTGGTACAATACCTAGAAATATTGCCTTTATAAATGGTGATTACCGTGAAACTAGTACATACTTATTTGAAAAGAATATGCTAACTGCTTTGGCAATGCTATTTAAAAGATGGTCTGTTGCAACAGTTAAGAAGAAACTTAGTATGTATCAAAGACTAGGAGAAAATAAGTCAGGAGATTTAGCTACAATTGCAACTGCAATGAAAGGTGGGACAGTTATGTTAGCTTCAGGGACTCTCCTTGGTCCCATTGGTGGAATTATTGGACTTTCACTTTATGGTGCAAGTGTAGGGAGAAGAGTTTATAAAGCAAAATTAAAAGCTGATAAGATAAAAGCCACTGAAGCAGGGATGCATTTAAAGAATACCCAAGTTACGTGGTATAAAAGAAAAGGTTTTGTAAAAAGACAAATGGTTGCAAGTGCTAGACTTTCTATGGCAGCTTCTGCCACAGCTTTATCTATGATTATAAGTCCATTTACAAAGAAACAATACATAAATAGTGACAAAATAAAAAGAATAATGGATGTCAGAGGTCTCAACGAATTAGATGGGACTGAAGTTACAGACAAAGAAATTAGACAAATTGAAGATGATTTATATTTCTTGACAACTTCAGTTGCTTCCACTTTAAAGTTTCTTGCAATGAGAGCTTTAGTTATGTTAGCCCTTTACCCAGGGGAAGATGAAGAGAAGGAGCATAAAGAAAGAGTTGCAAGAGGAGATTTGTTTTGGTCAAGAATGGCTGCTGACCCAGATACTGCTCTATATTATACCTTAGAAAATATGTTCTCTGGATTCATACAAGATGCAAACATGCTATTCAATATAAATGGTCTAGTTAGAGAGGGAGATGTATTTGGAGCTAAAAAGCTAGGTATTATGGCAAATGACCTTGAAAGTATAGCACAAGGTAATGCAGAGTTAAAGAGTGGGGAAAACAAGGGTAAAAACAGATTCTGGACTCACCTCTTTAAATATTATACTCCTGCAGCTATGAAAGATGGGATGTCAATGGGATTTGGGTCAAAATCTAAGAGAGATTATAATACTCAAAACTGGATTGACCAACTCAAGAGACCTAAAATTGAAAAAATAAATAGTGCTAGACTTGAAGCTAGAGAAAAACATAAGAAAGCTTTGGAAGAATCCAGCTTGTGGTCTAATATGACTGAGAAACAAAGAAATCTTCAGATATCACGAGAGCTATCAAAGATGTTTCCTGTTGTTAGAGACGAAGACATGTATGATGATGGTTTCCCTGATATCAATAAAAGATGGAAATGGAAGGACTATTATGATGATGGGTATGGAAACTAGTGGTATGAGAAAAAAATAGGGTAGCCTAACATGTCTGTTAAGCTACCCTATGAAAATGATAAAAAGCTAACTACTGTGATATCTTCAACCACATAATTGCCTCTGTTATTTTGCTGTATATGTTAAATAAACACATACTTGTGTGTACATTACCTTGTGGTGAATAAACCTCTGCACATCTTCGCATCTCTTCTTCGTCAGTGACAAATTCCACAAATATTTGGATTTGCTTTTCTAGGTAATTTATCATATCCTGAGTACTGTCATTATCTTTTGTTAAAACATCTACAATAGGGTTATACTGTACTTCAACTCCATCATTAAAAATTTCCAGATATTGACGAGTCCACATTCTACCTTCCCTCAGATATACTCTTGCATCTAGAAGTCCTTCTGGTGTATTTGGTCTATCATAAGTTTGTTTTTTAAGTGTGTTCTCAAGAACCTGTATTCCTCTTTCTAATTCCTCGAAATTCATAAATTGTTAATTATTAATTGTTTTATCTTTTGGCAATTTTGGTGCATATTTAGTTCTTTTTTCCAAATTACACACTTTAGAGCATCAAATCCACGCTCTCTTGCCAATAAAACTCTGTGATATCCATCAATGAGGTGATATTTCCCATCTATTAAAACCACTGACATATATCCTAAATCAGGCAAACCTTGATAGGTTTCTAATTCTCTGTTAGCTGCCATACTCTTTGTGGCTGATGTTTGAATATCTCTGATATTTATTAAATCAGTACTTGCTTGCCATTTATCTGCTTCAAACAGGAAGGCAAACCATTCCTGAAAGTGTTCTTGCTTGTGGTATTCTATTGCTTCCAATAATTCTGGATACATTCCCCGTAGCAAGAGAGCTACTTCATCTTTAATCTTTATTAAGGTATTGTCAATCTTCTTCATTTAGCTTGTTTTCTATTTTAAAATTCAATTAATTTATATGTTACACCTAGTCCTACTGACCAATTTATGCTTGTTCCAGTGATTCCCATCCCAATATAAGGTCCAACAACAAAGCGTTTCTTGCTTTGTGTTACATTGTAAACTCTCATATCTTTTATTTCAGAGTAAGGGTTGTCATCTTGTACAATGGCAACAGTCTTTCTCTTCTTAAATAGACCTTGAGATTCTGTCCCTATTACTAAGCTTAAATTATGCACTGTTGTAAGTTTGATTGTTGTAGAATCTTTTGTTGCAACGGTATTTGCTTCATACCACTTGTTCTTTATATTTGCAGTATAGATAGGAGTGTTTGAGACGCTGTCTATGGTCACCACAGTAGCTGTGGTAGTATCAATTGTTGTCTGTGACTTGATTATCGCAGCTGCTGCTTTAGCGTCGTTAAACAGCTTCCTATTGATTCTTACTAATTCCTGTAAATCCAGGATAGTACTGTCTTTTGTTTGCAGGTTTAAGAATGCTTTTTTATTGCTAGTTTCAAGTACTTGAATCTTTGCAATACTTTCTCCATTCTTACCTCTCCAAACTTCTATCTCAGACATACTAGCTTCAATCAGGGTCTCCTGTTCAATTCTAATATTTCTTTCATTCAAATACAAGTATGTCATTAAAAGTAAAGCTATAACTAAACCAATATGCCAAAGTGTTTTTGAAAGTAACCTAGGTCTTTCTTCTTCCATAATTTCTAGATGTATCGTTTAATGTGGAGGATTGAAAAAAATGCCATCCCCATGAAAAACGTTGATGTAGACATATCTTCTGCAATAGTTAGATATGCTCCAACTAATAAGGCAACAGTAGTGAGTATTCCTCTAAACTGTGCTGATTTTAAGTATCTTTTCATCTTGTTGTTGTTTTGTGTAATAAGGGAGGCTGTTAAACCTCCCTATCACTATTTTAAAAACTTCTCTATTTGATTGTCAGTATAACTGTTTGACAATCCAATCAATCTCCCTGCATTATCAAGAAACTTAATGTAGTTTCTCTTTGAATTTACTAGAACTTGTTTCCCAGTGCTGTGGTCAGTAAAATAACTGACACCATGCTCTTCTCTGTCATGAAAAGTAAGACCCAATTCTTGCAAAAATGTGCTCAAATCTTGATTTGCTCTATAAAATTTTCCCATTTTATATTGTGTATTCGTAAATATTCAAAACTCTTTTTATTATTATGTACCTGTACTACCAAAGCCATCTTCTCCTCTATCATCCTTATAAGGGTCATGTCCTGATATCCATATTCTCTGTTGGTCAATTGGACCATTTTCCCTAATAAGTTCTATATCAGGTCTAGTAACTATTGCAGGAACTAATTGTGCAATCCTTTCATCTTTTTCTACTTTATTTAAGAAAGGTGTAGAATTGTATAATATAATTCCTATTTCTCCTGTGTAGTCAGCATCTATGGTACCTGGACCATTAAGGACAGATAAGCCTCTCTTCAAAGCCATACCACTCCTAGCTCTCACTTGTAGTTCCATATTCTCTGGTAACGCAGGATAAAGTCCTGTTCCAAATAATATTCTTTCAAGTGACCTAAGTTTAATATAACCTCTTTCATTGAAACCTTCCTGTACTTTCTTTAGGTTTTCAGGGTCAATTTCTCTATCACCTCTAAAGACCTTCAGTATCTTATGTGCTGTCACATCCAATCCTGAGGCTAGAGCTGACCCATAAATAGGTCCAGTTCCTCCATCTTCGACTACAAATTTAATTGTGTTATTCTCCATATTCAATTTCTTCTTTATTAGCTATTGTGTATATTCCATTTTCAGTCATAAATTGATGACCTCTAACTTCATATATCTCAATATTCTGTTTATTCAAGTATCCCATAAAATGAGACACTTGCTCTTCAGCGTCCTTGTTCTCTGGCAATTCATCCCATTCAAAACACTTTTCGCTTAGATTAAGACTTTTAATCTTTCTGATTAAACTCCATTCTGCCATAGTTAAATTATTTCACAAGAACCTCCTGCACAAGCAACTGTATCTGAGACAGTTGTATTGTCATGAAGTTCTTTGATTAATGTTAAGTCAATAGGATTATCCTGTATGTACTTTAACTTGCGTTCAAAAACTTCATCACTTACCTCTTCAAAAGGAGCATTTTTATATGTTCCTCCATCAAAAGGTAGGACTGACAGACCATTAAAAGTGTGTCTATTATTCCACATCCATTCACCCACATCATGCCACTCTTCAGGTTTAACAGAAACTGTTGCTGATACATTATTAGTGTTTGGTCCTCTTCTGTGCCCAGGGTGAACCCAATTAACATTAAGTTCTTTGATTCTCCATAGGAAATCCAATGCAGACTCTTCATCTCTCATTATAGCATTGTCTGGTGCATTTTGAGGAATTCCAATTACAGCACTGTTGACATCATACTCCATCACGGTGATTAGCTCAGGGTGATACTGTGTAAAGAAGTTGAATAAATCATCTCCAACTCTACATTGTATGTTTCTGATGTACTTAGGTGCATGCCATGCATGACACCCAGATGCTGTTCCAACTACACAGGATGTTGTTCCTGCAGGTTTGATAGTAGTTGTCCTAGCAGCTGACCTAATATCTATGATTTGTGCTACCCTATGATTCTCTTTCATTCCTACTTCAACAGCTTGCTCTTTATCTAACCCTTCAAGGTTACCATCACCTATACCTGTTTGCCCAATACCTATCAATGCATCTTTCTCTGTATTTGTCTTCCAAATGTTTCTTAAATAATGAAAATCAGTGATGCCTGCCTGAAGGGTCCCAAAGAATGCTGCAACCCTAGCTCTGTCGTCTAAGTCTTCCTGTCCTTCAAGAGTCCCAGCATTAATCTCTGTTAAATTACAGAAAGTAAAAGGTCTCAAAGATATCTCACAGCATGGGTTGGTTCCATATTCAGGGTCATTGGTAAAGTAAATACCTGGTTCACCTGAGTTAGAATCAACAATCATTTTCCAAAAAGCATCAAATTCAGGCTTCTTAACCCTGTTTCTTAAGATGACTGCAGAGTTGTTAGCTCTTCCAAGCTCTGGATACAGTTCCCACCATTGTCCATACTTAGCTGTTACCATCTCTTTATCATCCATAGAAAATAAAGCAATGAGTGCAGCTCTACGAATTCCACCTGCTAATACTGCATCAGCAATAAAGCAAGAAATTCGATGTACCTCAAAAGGTCTTAGCTTATCTCCATTATGTTTGTCATTTAATAAGGCTTCGATTTTGGTTAAGGCTATTCTAAGAGGCTCAGGTCCAGGAGCTTTACCACCAGCAGTGACAAGCATTGCACCTTTATCTCTAATATCAGAATAGTCAAACCTAGGCTTTACCTTAGTAATACCAAAGTAGGATTTCATTAATGCTTTGACAGCATCTGCCCATCCTTCAATAGAATCACCTATGAGAAACTTAGCTTGTTTTGTAGGTTTATGCACCTCTGGTAGTTTCTCAACATGGTGGAACTGAACAGAGTAACCTGCTCCTGTTCCACCAAGTAATAGAAACATTAATTCACTGAAAGCTCTATAATCATCCATAGGCATGTAAGCACAATTGTAACCACGAGCTTCATTCTTAGCCATAGCAGGACCAGCAAATTGTAATGCTCTCATTGAAGGGAGCACATTCTTTGCATGGATATACCTTCCATTAGCTTGTATTTCCTCAGCAAGCATTGGGTATCTTTGTGTCATCATGTTGAGATACCTGTCAACGATTTCTTCCCAAGTTTCCCTTCTTTCAAGGTCTTCTCTGTACTTGGCGTATTTTGTGTAGACTACTACATCTGATAAAATTTTTTGTGTTTCATTCATTATTGGAATTGAGTTGTAGTAACATCATCTTTATTTATGATTGCATAGTTACTAGTTAATAAGGTGCCAACTATGGACACTGAACTCTCTAAAGCAATTCGCACTACTTTAACTGGGTCTATAACCCCATCCTCAATTAATGAAGGAACATAATTTTCTGTTCTGACATTGTAGCCTGTCCCAGAAGGTCTGATTTCACACTCAAGTTGAATAACTTCAGGTATCAAACCAGCATTTATCAAAATTTGATTGTATGGAGCTTTTACTGCTTCACACAATGCTTGGTATCCAGCTTTTACACCAGGTTTAATAGTGTCTTTAAAGACCTTTGCTTCAAATTTCATTGCAGCTTCTACTAGAGCTGTACCACCACCTGGAACTATTCCTTCAGCTAGTGCAGCTTTAACAGCATGTTTACAATCTTCTACTCTATCAAGTAACTCTTTTGCTTCCTCAGAAGAGTTGGCTCCAACTTTCACCATAGCCACTCCACTAGTTAGCTTACCAAGTCTTGTTTCAAGTATATCAACTTCATACTTGTTACCTTTATGATGTACTAATTGGTCTTGGATGTGCTGAGCTCTCTTAAGAATATCCTCTTCTTTTCCTGTACCACCAATAAAGGCAGTATCTGTGCTAGTTATCTCAGCTTTCTCCATCTCACCTAACCACATTGGGTTAAATTGGTCCTGTCCATCTTCAATCACCATCTCCTTTGTTACTAGTTCACCACCAAAAAGGATAGCCATATCACGAAGTCTTTCAACTCTCTTGTTTCCATAACCAGGTGCCATAACAATAGCAGACCTTACATTTCCACGGATATGATTAGCTGCTAAGCCACGAAGAGCACTTTCATTTACATCTTCTGCCACAAATATAATTGGTCTATTTTTTTGACCAGCATATTCCACAGCTTCATAAATCTGTTTGAACTGAGATATCTTACCATCATAAAGAAAAACATAAGGATTTTCAAAGTCAACCTTCATTTTGATTGTGTCTGTCACACAATAAGGTGACAAATACCCTCTGTCAAACTGCATACCTGTAATCATATTCATTGTAGTTTCCATACCACTACCCTGTGTCACAGAGATAACTCCATGAACTCCAAGCTTTTTGTAGATTTTTGTAATAGTCTCTGCAATATCTTCCTCTCCATTTGAAGAGATTAAAGCTACTGACTTAAGCTCAGGGCTTTCAGGTGTAACCATTTTCTTCATACCTTCAAGATATTTAAGAATATCTATCCTGGCAATCTTTAAACCTGTGTTGAAGTCACCTGCATTTACACCTAAGTCTAACTGTTTGCGTCCAACATTATAAATGGCTTGTGCCAATACAGTAGCTGTTGTAGTTCCATCTCCAGCTAGATTGTTTGCTTTCAAAGCAACGTTCTTAACTAGATTGGCACCAATTGCCTCTATTGTATTAGGGTCAAACTCAATCTCTTCTGCTACACTTACACCATCTTTAGTAATACTGATAGCTCCAAATGCATTTTTTACGATAACAGTATTTCCCATTGGTCCCAAAGTGTCCTTCACAGGGTCTGCCAACTGATTTATTCCTCGTTGAATCCCATTTCTGAATTCTTCATTACTTACTATTTTTTCTGTCATTATAAAATTATTAATATGTCCTTAAAGTTCATAACAATGTAATCTATTCCATCAATTGTTATGTCTTTTCCATCATAATACTCTTTATACTTTACTTTAGGTTTTGAAGCTAGTTGCATTTGCACTGCCTCAGGAACAGATTCCCCAAACCTAATTACAGTACCTTCAAATTTGTTTACAGTTTCTTCTTCTGGCATATAAACGCCATTGACTGTATCCACTTTTTTAGGTAACTGTACCATCACATTTTCATGTATTACATTCATACTCATTTTTTAGTTTTTGTGTATTCTTCCAAAATCTCTACTGCCACAACTTCATTGTTAGGAAAGAAGTCTCTAAGAGCCTTCTCATATCCTGAACAATATTGTGGTGTACCTTCTACTCTTTGTGAATCTAAGACTCTGTTGTTAAACTGTCCTACATCCATTACTTGAAATAAATATGTCATAATTCTTTATTTATTGTGGCTTTCATTGTTATTTCAACTGCTGTGATATAATCAAATGAAACTGTTTTCTTATCTGTTCCCACAGCTAATGAAATATTTATGTCATGCCTGTTTGATAATTCATCGATGTTATGACAAGCTTTCTGTAAAAGTTCTCTTGTCTCTTGTATTAATTGTACTGTATTGTCCATATTTATATGTTTAAATAATATAATTCTTTCTTTGCTCTACTACGAGCTACATACTTAAGATTCTGCTCTTGAATCAACTGTTCAGGAGAAGTAGCAAACTTTGAGGGTATTAAGTTCTCATTTAAGATATAGACTACATCTGCTTCTAGCCCTTTGGCTTTGTGTATTGTACACAGCATAGCAGCTTTATCTTTAACTTTGAAGAGATTCTGTACCTTATCCAATAGCACTTTGATTACTTCATAATCTGTGCTCATGTTAGCCACCAGGGCTTGGAAATTAGAATAGTTCTCCTTAAAAACATAAAGTTTTATTCTTCCTTTGTCTGATTTATCTTTTTGTAATTTGTCTAGTTCGTAGCCCAATTCAATTTTAGTCCCACCAACAGTGTAGTTGGCATAAGGCTTTAAGAATCTAGTAATAGATGCGAGAATATCCTCACCTTTAATATATGCAGGTATGCCCAATCCTAACAATTGGAAGTACAATTTAATAATTGGACTTGTATTTCTACATATAATCATAGAGTCTGGCTTTACTTCGTTTACATCTGTTATAACTCCTACTATACCTTTTTCTTCTGTCCCATACTCCATCACATCATAAACTTCATTAGTTTCATCGATGATATTTTGAGCACATCTGTAACAGATATCTAAAGGTAGTTCTTCTACTTCACCCATGCTTTTAAACTTGTCAAAAGATGAAGAATAAGCTCCACTAAATCCATAAATTGATTGGTTTCTGTCCCCAACAGCAATCCATTTGATAATGGTTCCCTGGTTTATCAGATTTCTAACTAATTTATGTTGTGCTAGATTGAGGTCTTGAGCTTCATCTACCATTAGATAATAAGGTTCTACTGGAATGTTGAAGTTTTCTCTAGCTGCTAAGTAAATCATATCATTGAAGTCAACGATAATGTTTTTTCCTTTATAACTCGCTTCCCTAAGATTTACAAAGCTAGCCCACAAAGATACAATTTCTTCGTGAACTACAAAACTTTTATCCATACTTTCTAGATGATTTCTTATTTCTTTTATATCATCAGTCAAGAATAGACGAGCTATGTCATTCATATCCATGAGAGTATAGCTTAATTTTAGCTTTTCTTCCCAAGACATTTTTCTGAAAATTGTTTTATGTTTTGCTTGTACAGACTTCAGTATATCAAAATTCTTCCCATTATTAATATGGACTCTTGCTCCTTTATAGTGAGCTCTAATAGCTGACAACCCTAAAGAATGCATTGTTAGTGCTTTACCATGGCTCAGTCCTTTCTCATCAATCTTGCTTTGAATTTCTTCCTGCACAGATTTGTTAAAGGCTAGAAACAAAGTTCTATACTTACAATATTGTAGCAGCTCAAGTAAGGTTGTTGTCTTACCTGAGCCAGCTACTGCATTGATTAAAATGTTCTTATCAGTGTTGTTCCATACATTAAATATCTTCTCTTGTTTTTCACTTGCTTTGAACATTATTTTTTGGTTTTAAAGTGTAACTTTACTTATTGGTGGAAAAAGAGATGCTACTTCAATATTTAAGACTTTACAGATTTTCTCCATATCCTTCAGCTTAAAAGTATCTAATCCTTTTTCAATGTTTCTAACATAAGTTATAGAAAGTTCAAAATCCAGAGCTCTAAGAAGGTCTTTTATCTTTAGCCCATTTGCCTCTCTGGCTTGTTGGATTTGGTATCCCACATATTCTGCTAGAGTTACAGGGACTTCCACTATTGTTTCAATTACTTGCTGTTGTTTTGTTTGTATTAAGTACATAATTTTTATTTTTATTATTATATTAAAAAATCGTTGACCTCACTCAAATGAGTTATTGCTAATTTTTCATCAGCAATAACACTCATATATGATGGGACAAATTGTATTGCCATCTCAGGTCCACTATTATCATTTATAGATTTACAAGTTTTTGGACTGTCATCAACAAGAATATCTATACCTAGTCTTTCCATTGTTTCAATCTTATTCTTACAATGTACTACTGGGGCAATAGGAAATCCTGCAATTTCTAACCAAATCTTTCTCCATTCTAAAGCTGATTCAGGGCTTGATGTAATGTAAGCTGCTACTTCAAAGTTAATTGAATTAGGGTGAGATATTCTATCAAGCCCCAACCAAAATATAGGGTTATCATCTAACTCTCCTGCCCTCATTATATCACTTATCCACTTATTAACATCCTTTCCATCCCAAATGTCACATTTAATTTCTGGCACACCATAATGTTCTGAGATACCAGAGAAAAACCCTGCTAAAACATCATCAATATCTAGTGCTACTTTTTTTATCTGCATTTTGTTTTTGTTTATTTAACATGACATGGCACCATAGATTTCCCAAGTCCCATTTTTTTCATTACTTGCACTCTTATAGTCTATCTTAGCCACCATTGTTTTCTGACCTTCAAGAACTTTAGCTATATGAATAGTCAAGTAATCCTCAGGATATTTCTCTACCCATGCTCTTGCTTTCTTAATAGCAGCTCCCTGTGTTGGCTCATCTACAACCATTTCTGCATAGTTATTTCTATAAGTAGTTGCCTGATACTTGGTAACCCATTTTCTGGTGCCTGTTACAGGATAGTTTGTTACAACAGTTTTTATTTTATTAGTATTTACTATCGGTTTTCTGATGCATTTTGCTATTGCAGGTTGGTACTTACTCATATCATCACACTTATCAAACTCTGCAGCTGATACTTCTTTTACTCCTTGACAATTATTCCACTCTCCATTATAAATGTCACCACCATACTCTTCTCTACATTCATCTTGTAAGCGTTTAAATGCTGACTGTAACGTTTTTCCCGTAATTGTTGCTGTCTTTATTATTGTTCCCATCTTCTAAAAGTTGTTTAAAATTAAATCTATCATCTAAATCTGGTCTGTGTTCCATCATCCAAGATAGAAACAGAGCATTACATTGTATATGCCCAAGATGTGGTAGTCCACTTTCTGGGTCATTATCTTCTCCCTCCATAAAAGCATCAAGGTGCCTTTTGAGACTTTCACAAATCTCAGTTATAGACATCCCTTTCATCCAATTATAGCTGTCATATTTTTTTGCTCCAAATTCTAGTACTCTTACCATTGGTAAAAGACTAGATTGAGGGACAAGACTCCATTTAGCCTTGCCCTCATTATATCTTAGTCCTTCTGCTTTCATAATATACCTTTAAAGTAATCTATAACAATAGGTCCTGGATTCTCATCCAAAATCTTATCTTGATTAAATTCTGTTTTTTGATAATAGAGATAATCATCTACCAATTCAGTAAAACCTTTAATAGGTCTAGAATAAAATAGTGGTGTATCTAGTACGCCTTGTATCATTCCTCCAGGTCTACCATCTCTTCCTAATGCTAAGGTTTCTTCATTGAGTTCAAATACCAAAGGATTTCCAATATTTGTAGTTGATTCAACAACAAATTTGAAAGGACGAATAATATCTGTTTCAACGCCAAAATGAGATTGTAGAGCTTGGATATACCATGCAGCTTGCATGTCATATCGATGTGTTCTAAGATTACCAGCAAAATCAAAAGTGTATCCTGACATTGTCTTAACATCAATAGGGTCAATAAATACTATATTCCCTGAGCTGTCTTTTCCTACTATACATAGGTCCATCAAAGCTTTGCAATCCTGACCTTTGTACTTGAAATATATAGGCAACTGATAGTAGAATTCTACATCTAGCCTATCTTCTTGTGCCTCTCTATCAAAATATTTACTAGTTCTTGGATGGGACTTCAATGAGTTTACGATATTCCCAATTCTCTCATTCATCTCAGTAGAGATTATCTCTTTACCTGTTGACATTAGAAGCTCCTGGAAGTAAGTGTCACATTTTTCAATGATTTTATTCACTCTAGTCTCAGCTTTCCAATTAGCTTGCCAGTTAAAGGTATTACATGCCTCAAGTATTTGTTCTCCATAATTATCCATAGTAACTACACCAGCAAATAGGTCAACACTATTAAATACATGTTCAGTTATCTCTTTCTCTGCATCAGAGGGCATCTTATCAAGTCTTGATACATAGAAAGCTTCTTCAAACTCTCCATCTTCTCCAGTAAGAATTAAATCTACTGCATTACCTATTATAAAATAGTCAGGCAAAGCTTTATTTTCTTCATTATCCTTCTCTCTTTTTGCAATAGTAGCTAACATATAATCTAGTCCTTTTTCTAATAATTTAAAAGTGGACTGATTTAATGCATCAGCATCAAAGTATTCCTGTACTTTATTCCTCGTCGTTATTATTACGCTCATGTTTTCTCTTTTTGTTTTTTGTTTTTTCGTCTCTAATATAGACTTCACACTCATCATTGGTGCAATACTTGTCTACTGTGGGCTCTCCACATAAATGACATCGTCTTATTCCCATTTTCTTGTTTTTACTAGTTCTTTAAATGTTTTGAAGGTCATGACAAGTAGTCTATCTTCTGCAGTAGGAAGATAAAGCATCATACCTTCAGGACTTCTCCATAGTTCTTCTTCATAGTTCCAACCTCTTTTCTGTCCTTCCTGAACAGGCATACCATCAACATCGATATCTGCTTTAGGAAATAGCTTTCTAAAGTTTTCAGTTCTCATAAAGACCAACTCATCATAGATACTCTTCTTTTTTCCACGCCCAGTATCTTTTTTGTGTATGAGGATATTCACTTTCTTGTGTATATCATCATAAGGTGGAAATAGCAAAGGTAAACGCTCACGTATAATGTCTAAAGTCTTTACTTCATTAAGACCTTTTGCGTAACCTGCTTTAATCTGTACATTAAAAGGAAGGAAGTTTAAATCCACACCAGCATCATCTAACATTCTATTAGATGCTCTAGAGGTTTTACAGAAGGTAAAGCCAAGGTCCTCTCTGAAGACCTTAGCATAATACCGTTCTGCGTTACTACCTTTTCTCTTATTACTAGCTCCTCTGCTCATGCTTGAGTTTTAACAAGGATTTGATATCATCCAATCTTGCAGTAATACGAGTTCTGCTAAGTTCTGGGATGACAGGTACATCAATAGTGTAAGCAGAAACCTCCTTATCACTCTTCTCTCCTGCATAAGATATGATATCAATGAAGTTATCTTCAAATCCATCTTCAATATCTTCATCCATGATATTTCCATTTTCGTCAAAACCTACAATACCAATTGGATAATAGGCACAAACTCTCATCTTACCATAGCTGTCTTGTGGTGGTACTGCTACAACATCAGCTGGGTTAACAAGACATCTAAGTCCTGTGTCACCAAAATAGTTGTTTTGTAACCAAGATTTCCCTGCTACGTGAAGTCCACGAGAACAAGTATTATTTTGGTTAGTATCACACCTAGCTCTGTCCATAGTTACGGGCTCTCCAATTCTAATTCTGAATTTGCCTGTGTAACCATCAGTATAGACGGGTCCTGCTTCTTCATCTGAAAGACCATCATATAGACATTGTAAATTTCCATATTCTTCTTCCATTTGACTGCGTCTATTCTCACTTTTTGTACAAGTAAGCTCACCTTCAATAAGACCAATGTAATAATCTTTAGCAGCTTTCTTTTGCTTAAATCTGATATTTGTAAAAGAATCTGTAATAAACTTCACTACATCTGGTCCATAGTTATATTTGGTGTTACCCATAGAATGAACTTTAACATTTCTATAAGCTACAAATAAACCTGAAGCAGAAATACTCATCCCATATCTGTGCAGGAACCAAAATAGGTTCTGTCTTGCAGCAGGGTCTAGGTTCATAGAGGCAAGAGTCCAAAAGTTTAAGTAAGTAGCTAATAACTCTAGGTCCTTAGCAACTTCTGCATTCCAAATTGCAACAGCCAGGTCTTCAGGCAAAGACAATTGGGAAATAGAGGTAACATAAATTGATGCTCCTCTTACAGATAAATACTCAGACCTATCAAAGTTATCAAGCATATCTTGCTTGCTTCTGATTTCTTCCTTCATTATCTGATAGTTAGGAGTCATCAGGTTCCTAACTACTTCTTCATCATACTGGTTTTCCAATATGGTTTCGTACATTTCATCTGTACATCTGTTTGTTGTTAACAAACTACCATCATCAAATACAATGGTCAAACTGGTATTAATCTTAGATATTTTCATCTTCTTCTATTAAGTTATAAATTGTTTCTTTCTTTGCTTTAACCACAGCTTTTACACTTGGTCTAAAAATCTTTCTTGCTAGGACATAATCTGTCAACAAATTGATTCTTCTTTCTGGTATTCTACTACCATTAGTAAAATCTAACAAGAATAAGGCAGCTTCAAGGTCTTTTCTGTTCTTTTCAAACAGACCTCTAACTTCTTCATTAAAGTAATTACTCTCTAGGGCAACTGCATATATTTCTTCAGCTAGAGCTTTTCTAGGGTCTCCACCTAAATAATACTCATACTTCTCTTGATGTGCATAAAGTACATCGACTACACCTTTTAGCTTTCTTGAGATATCTCCTAAATTCTGGATATTATACATATCCTTTAAACGAGGATACTCTGCTTTAAGATGATGAGCAGTTGCAATGTTTCTAAACAGTTTGTGTTTTGTGTCCATAAAATCATTTATATTTACATAGCTTTCTATATGTGTGATTAACTTTACTTTTGATGGAGCAATTTCAACCATGTTTGGTCTAACTTGGCTTTTGAACATCCCAAATAAGTCCCTCAACTTTTCTGCATCATCTGTTCCTTTAGCTGCATAAATAGTTAACTTCTTGTGCCTCTTCTGTAAATCCTTCATCTTGTAAGGTGTAGAATCAGAAGTAATATCATACCCGTGATAAGCAAATCTTAGCTCATGAACATTTACATTCTGAGACCAATCAAAGCCTACTTTTTTGATTTTACCACGCTTAGCTTTATCAGCTGCCTTAGTATCAGCAATCCACTTTTTAGGCACCTTTGCCATTGTAAAATGTGGAATTTTTCCTATGTTAGGTAGAGTAGCATTTACAAGAACTTTGAATATTTTCATATCAAACTCTCCTCCATGCTCTGGCTTCAGATATCCTTTGTTGATTCTATTAGCAAGATTCTCAGCATCTTCTTTCAATTTTTCAATTGCTCTCTTGATACCTTTTCTAGGATTCTCATACTTTAAGAAAATACTCTCCTCTTTGAAAACCTCTCTAATATACCTTTTAGTGATATTATTAAAGTTTCCAATATCAGCAAAGAAAGCTCTGTCAAACCTTGACTTCAACCAATCTATGCTTATATAATGGTTTGTATATCTAATTTTACCATTATTCAGCTCATAGGTTTGGTAAATTGAAGTGTTACTCTGAGATAAATTCTTAGCCATAAACTTGAAGTTCTTTTCATCATAGTGGACACCATTCAGAGTATAATTTTTCTTGAAGGTCCCATACTTTAACTTTACGTCATAATCATTGATACCTTTAAGAAGTGTTACACTACCTTTCTCATTAATTGCCTCTATGTATTCTCCCAACTTATCAAAGTTCTTTGTGCTTTCCTTAGCTACAATGTCTGCAATTTCCTCTAAAGCTAAATCTAGTTTTGCTTCAATAGTTTCGATATTCTTTTGATTATACAATATCTCTTCCCTATTTGGAGTAACTGCTAAGTCACCTATCTCAAAGATTAATGATATAGGATACTCAGCAACTTTCTGTGCATAGTGCTTCCCAAGTGCATCGATTCTTAAAGGATATCTTACCTTCCCTAACAATAGATTAATCTGTTCTGTCCCATCTAAAGAATTTACCCAAAAGTTTTTATACTTATGAATAGAAAAGTTATTGTACTCTTTGTCTATTTCAGCCCAGTGCACTCTGTTATACCTATATATATTGTTATCTTCACCATCTTCTAATACAGATAGTGATGGAGCAACAATATATAGATTCTCAAAGTAGACTAACTGTGATTTAATTGCATTACAAAAGTTGTTATAATCTCCATCTCTTACTTGCATCTTAACCTCAACACCATTTCTCTCATCAGTGTCAACAGAAGTCATCAAATCGATAGAGATAGTGTTACCGTCCTTGTACATCATGTAGATATACTTGATACCATCATAAACTGAGGTAATATGCACCACATCAGAGTAGGCTAGAGCTGAAAATCTTCCAATTCCAAAACCACCTATTTGGTCATTATCAGCTCTTTTAGTTGAGCTACCAATATTCCTATAAATAGTGTTGAATCTCTCTGGGCTTAGCCCTACACCAAAATCTTGAATTCTACAATAAAAATCTCCTTCAGGGTCTTTTAACAGCTCCAAGATAACTGGGTCATCCACACCTGCTTCCATGTGTGAATCCCAAGCATTACTCACAGTCTCTCTAATAAATGATTCAATTGGCTTTGAATATAAGTTTGTAGAGAGAATTGTGACTATGAAGTCTATGTTATTTACGTCTAACGAGACTGTATTTTTACTGATGTCACCTGTCTGCTTTACATCACTTACTAAATTTGTTTCAAATTTCATTTTACCACATTATTTTTGTTAAACTTCTTTTTTCCAATAATGAATTAACTTTTATAAAACCTTCCTTTGAGAACCCTGGTCCTGAGATAGGATGTAATCCTGACACAGTGTAATTCAATAGTGGGTCTACGGGAATGTCTTCCATTAATTCATCATCATATTTTTCTACCTCTAAAGGATTTAGTATGTAGTTGCCAAAAGCATGTGCATAAGTTCCCCAAAGCATCCATATACACGGATTCTCTTGGCTTATGAAAGCTATGACTTTCTCAGTGAATTCTTTCCACTCTAATGCGTGGTTTCCTCCTTCTGTGTCGACAGTTAAAGCTGTATTCAATAAGAATACTCCTTGTTCTGTCCAGTGTTCTAATGCTTGCCAATTTCCTGTTAACATACTACTCATAGCTATAGGGTTCAATTGATACCTTAATACCTCTTTTTGTATGAACTCTAAAATTGCAGGCATTCTTGTTTCCTTTGGAACAGCATAAGCTCTTCCAACAGCAGTCCCTGGTCTTGGGTATGGGTTTTGTCCTAAGATGACCACTTTAATCTTATCAACAGGCATCTCAAATACTTTGAATATCAAAGCAAGAGGTGGTTGAATAGACTTATCCTTAAGACTATCTAAAAAACTAACCATAGGCTCGTTGTAAGCCAAGCTGTGTAACAATGGAATCCAAGATTCGTGTACATTTTTAAATAAATTCATAATATATAGTTTTCTTTTAAAAAATTAATTAATTGTTTTTCATTTCTTTTGTGTACTAAATCTGAAGGGTCTGATATCCCTGAGGCAAGCATATCTACTGGTAAGTGGATATATCTAGCTTTTGTACCTTCAGGATAATTAATCAGCTGAACTAAATCTTGAGCTGATTTGATTCCTGCTGAATCATTGTCGAAGAATACTACTACTTTATCAAAAGCAGCAATTAACTCCCACCATTCTTCAGTGTCAGGATACATTCCTTCATTCTGTAACCACCTTACATTCAGCCCTAAGTTTCTTAGAACTCTGAAATCCTTGTAAGATTTTGTGATTATTAATAGTCTTCCTGATTTGATAGGAGAATGCATTCCTCCTATATCATTTGCTGAGCAGTTTGTAATGAAGCGTCTCTTTCCTTTTTTTGAAGGTCTGTAAATCTTCTTATTACCACTGTCAAACTCTGTGTAAGCATAAGCAATATCTGGTGTTCTAAATAGATGGTCTCCACTCTTAGTATTTGTGAGTTTAAACTTCTGAATAGGAAAGACTTTATCTTCAATAAGATTCTCCTTTGTTATTCTATACCTATTCTGCCAGAAATTCCTATCTAATATTAGGAAATCTCTAGTGTTTATTAACACTCCAACTTTATTCTTAACTCGTTCTCTTTTAACTTCACGAGGTTTTATATGAATAATGTCATGCTTAATGTCTTTACCATCAATAAGCTTAGCCTTTATAAACTCAAGAGTTTTGTAAAAGTTAGGCATATCGTAGTAAACTGTAACAGCATCAAAACAATCAATGTTTGACATCTTGATACCCTTAATTACTCTGGTGTCTGCAAAATCTGTAAACCTTAACTTATTTGTGTTAATGTCATACTCAAACCAACATCCTGGACTATTGTCTTCTCTGAATGGAGAAGTAACGTATTCAAATTCTACAGGCTCAAATCCAAAGACTAATTGGAATATGTCTTCTTGTGAGACATATTCCAATATCTTGTCTTTGTTAATAAAACCACTTTCTGCTATATCATCAGTAGTTCTGTGAAGCATTGTTTTACCACTTTGACTTCACTGGAGCTCCACCACCAGCAGTTGGGATAGAAGTTACCTCTGGTTCTTCTCCTTCAATTTGCTGTTTAGCTTTGTTACTGCCCATGTAGTTTGCACTACGAGTAAATGGGTGCTCATTGTTGGCATCATCTACATAACGAAGACCTTCACCATCAACAACTTCATTCCACTTACCTACTGGTGCAATAGCAGGACATAAGAAACGTCCACCTTTCATATTCTTTGGTAACTGTAAGAACGTTCTGTCATTATCAGTCCCAATACTCCACTGCCACTCAACAAATGCATCAACAGGAAGCGTTGCAAAGTTTGCAGGCTTGATGCCACACATTGCTGTTGCCCAAGTTGCAAAATTTGTTACATTACCTGCAACTAATGCTGCTTGAATTTGTGCTTCAGTGGCTCCAAGAGCTTTAACTGCATGCACAATTACTGCCTCACGCTGTGCTTTTTCCGAATTATACAATTCATTGTACCCAGGCTCCTCAGGTGATACAGTACTATCTCCTTTGTATAAATCTCCTGTTATATCATAGACTCTACTACGAAATTCTTTGTCTCCAATAGACACTGTGATATCAACTGCTTCTCCAGCTGTTCCCTCTTTACCTGCATTAGGATTAAATTCCAATACGGTGATGTGGGCATTATTTAACCCAAATCTACCACCTGATTTACTTTTTAATGATTCATCTGTATCAGATTGAAATCCCCATGCACTTTTTTGTTCTGTACTCATACTTTTAACTTTATAAATTTATTTAATATTAAATAAAAAACTCTTAGTTCCATTCAGCTTTTGCTGCCTCTGCCAGTACATCTTCAGCACTGTCAATAGGTAGTTCTTGTTCGGTATCTTGTTCGGTATCTTGTGCTTCAACTTCTGCTTCAACTTGTGCTGTCTCATCTTCTAAAGCAGCAGGGATAGCAGGTTCTTCTGCATCTGCTGTTACTTCTTCACCGTTCAAATACTTTTCACCAAAACTTGATTTCTTAACTTCATCTTCAATAAAGTTTTCAACCTCAACTTCAGCAATTGCTACTTCTTCTTTAACAACTTCAGCTTCAACAACTTCTATGTCCTCAACAGCCACTTCAGCATCATCTACAATAGTAAATGAAGGCTTTTTATGTGTCTTTTTCCCAAGTAAATCTGGGTGTTTGAACAATAGCTTGCATTCAGCCTTTGTGATGCCATAGTATTCAGCTATGTCATCTCTAGTCATTCCATCTTTTAAGTGTTGTAGACACTGTTTTACTCCAATAACTCGTGTATTTTTCATTTTAATACGTTTTTAATGATTTAATTATTTCGTTATAATCGTTAGGTATCTTACCATCAAACAGTCCCATTGGACTTCTTGCAGTATTGAAACCATTATTCTGAGTCTCAAGGATATAATTTAACTCCCCTTTCTCATCTTTCTCTACATTTGCGTAGAACACATTCTCTAACTTACCTTCTATCTGCATCTTATTTGCAAGATTTCCTAATGTTTTAAGTCGAATTCTTGTGTCCACACCTTCTTTGTATGTTTCAGTATGCCCAGTTAATATGGCATATCTGTCCTCTTCAAACATTCCCTTTTCTATGCCCACTGAAATGTGGTCTATAATCTCTTTATAAGACCTAGGAATGATATGATAGGGTTCAATTGGACCTGTTTTCTTTCCATATTCAGCTCTACCACCTTGCCAGACAGGATTCTTATTATCTGCGTTATACCATATATTAGTTTTTGAAGGTAAGAGACGCATTCCTGTTGACTTACCAACTCCTGGTGGACCTACAACTAAGCAAATCTCAAATCCAAGGTTCTGTAAATCGATAATAAATCTGTAAATGTCTTGGGAATAATCTTTCCACTTGTCATGCCCAGGTTTTTTCTTGTCTAGCATGAATTGATTCTCTTGAATTTGTGTCAATGTGTCAACGCATACCGTGCTAATTTTTGTCATACTTTTTATTTAATTAATTAATTCAAAATTCTTTATTCCACCAAACATGTTTACTCTAAAATGTTGTGGGAACTCACAATGTCTACTCTCTACTAAGTGCACTGTTCTTAAATTAGGAAAGATAGGGTTGTCTTTACTATCCCTAATCACCACGCCAAAGTGCTTTTTCAAATTGTACCTTTGGTCATTTGGATTAAAGAGAGTAAAGACGTAGTCAGCATCTTCTGCTAAATTACCCGTATCTTTGATATCATCACTTCCTGGATACAACATATCACCAAACTCTTTCATTCTACCTGTCTCAGTCATACCTCTATTAAGGTGAATGATGTGGACAAAGGTAAAATTACACCAGTTTCGTAGTTCAACGCTGTATTCAATAAACTTATCTACTGTTTGTTTCATCTGCCAACCTCTCTCTGGCAACAACTTTCTAAGGTGGTCAGTAACTATAATAGTATGTTTATCAGGCTTGTGTGAGTTATACCCAACTATTCTTGTTGATTTACCATACTGTTGAGTCACGAATTTACCTGACTTTTCAGCATGCTTTTTAAGGTACTTGTAGTGACCTGTGGGATTATCCTTTTCTTCTATGAAAGTGATGTATCCCTTGGTCAATTGAATTCCACCAACTGAGTATTCTCCAAACAAAGGTATTATCCTCTTAGTGTACACTTCCTGTAAGACTGTATATATCTCAGGTTTAACTACAATAGTCTTACCTTCATCATCTTGCATTCTTCCTCGCAGATAGTCAGGAGAAAGGTCAATTACTGACTCTCCCTCCCTATATACTCCATCTGGCAATGTTACTTGTCTAATACCATAATCGTGAAATAAGAAATGAGTTGCAAAATCAAATTCTTTTGACACTCTGTCTAATTCAAAAGAGTAATATATCCACTCAACATCTAAGTTGTGCTCTAAGGCATGCAGAAATGGCTGTATTACAAATCCGTAATCTACAAAGGTTGACTTACCTGCTTTTGGAGCTGCAGCCACACCATATATTCTACCTCTTTGTACTCCATTGATAGGTTTAGATATGTTCACTAAACCACCACCCATTGGTAAACCTTTGTTACCACCTGCTTGACCTTTTTTATATTCCTCTATGAAATTCATTTACTTATTCCTCTTTATTTGGACTAGGCACTTTTCCTAGTTTTTCCATTACTTTTGTAGGTAAATACTCAACTGCAATGACATTAAATTCTGCTAACTCTTTCATTAGTACTGGCTTAACATCAGCCCAATCAGCTCCACCTATACCACAACCTATCCAAGGACAGTAGATTGTAAACTCTGCTCTCTTGTCTGGGTTTATACTATATCGGAAACTTTTTAGTGCAGTTTTTAGTGCTACTATATCAAAATTCTCACCTCGATTGTATTGTGTATACAGGTTAACTCCTATCTTTAATTCGTTTTCACTCTGAGCCAAGACTAGTGCACCATAGCTCCCAAATCTTTGGGTTGTGTGTCTAGCATCGAACTGGTCCAGAAAGTAAAGTGGAGATATTGAGTCTCTCACTTGTGCAGCTATTCCACTGCCCATCATTTTTTGGCAATTGGCTCCATGCATAAATATTGCATTGCCTTTGCTTGCGAAGAAAAGGTCTATTGCATCACCTTTTACTTCTGCAAATGTAGGGATAATTTTCGTATTTTTACTCATATTTATTGTTTAATTTTAATATTAATACTTTTAAAACTTAAGATAATAAGTGCCTGTCTTTTTCTTAATGAAAAATCCTTTTGTATTTTTATACACACACTTCCATCCTACCCAATTCACAGACTCATCATAGATAAGCACTTCTCCTTGGGTCATGTTGTTTTTGTTTTCTCCTTTGTAATTCAATTGAATTTTATCAAAATCTCCTCTCTTTCCTAATAGAAATAAGTGTCTCCCAATAAGTTTAGATTTCTCTAGTAATTCTTGAAATTTGTTAAAATTTTCCATAATTATTTTTCATCACGCCATGAGTCGAAAAATGCATGCCTTGGGAAGTCTTTGATAGGAGGCATTCCCGTGTATTTGAAACTTTTCCCAATGTAATTTTCTTTGTTATCTAAGAGCTCTTTTCTGGCAGCATGGTCAAAACCATTTAGTCCAACACAGAAAGTCCCTTTTCCTTCAAATTCTACTACAAAGCCTTTAGCCATTCCACTAGGAATTCTATCAGCTTTTAATTGAGAAGTCTTACTCCTACCTAATTCATTAACTGTCTTCTCAACACCATCTTTTACCATTGTGGCTTCTTCCACCTCTAGTATCACACCATCATATTCATTCTTATCATCTTTCATCTTCAGAAGAGTGCCTTGATTTAAGGTTGTCCTTCCAAATTTATATGGATGAGTGCTATGAGTAAGTACAAGACCTTCATACCCTTGTTCAAGATTAAATTCATATAAAGAATATAGGTCTTCAATAGACTCTGGTTTCATTCTATCTGGCATTCTAAGATACATCTCTTCAAAACTATATAAAGATAATCTTTTGAAAGCTTCTTGCCATCTCTCTTTGAATCCTATCAAATCTGGTCTGTCAGTGATAATAAAATCAAATGCAAAACACTCCAAATCTTCATGAAATGTGGTTAAGAACTTGATATCTTTACCTCTATACTTTTCTTGAAATGCTTCAGGTTTTTTCTCTTTCATCTTTGTAAGCTCATCGATATAATCCTGTGTAGTTACATCAGATTTAGAGAAAAACCTAAATATTTCATTGAATGGCATTCCATGC